>Ga0081455_10004870_pt1 | contig 14890 bp, 16 predicted proteins | sample TabmetS3T2R1_FD_70207 | JGI IMG/M metagenome (GOLD analysis project Ga0081455, IMG submission 70207) | Tabebuia heterophylla rhizosphere microbial communities from the University of Puerto Rico - S3T2R1 | ecosystem: Host-associated > Plants > Roots > Rhizosphere ... | reverse complement strand
TGGATGAGATATCTCCCTGCCTGTGCCACTGCTGCCAATGCCTTGGTGATGTCGTCGGGGGACACGCCCTTCGCCCTGAGATACACGATCACGCCTTCTTCATCGTCCCCCCAAAAGATGCCATCAATGAAATAATTCCGACCGGACCGTAGGATATGGATCGTGCGCATGGGGCACTCCTCCCCTCGGCATAGGAGTCACTCTGGTTGCCATGTTTCGCTGGGATAGTGTCTATAAGTGTACCCTAGCGAGCGAGGGACGAGGAAACTCGGGCTCGTGTGATGGTTCGTGCTGGGAGTTTCTGTTGATGGATCGGGACCACAGACAGGGTAGGGCACCACTCCAGCGAATAGTAGGTCAGCATCGTCCTCCACATTGGAATCTTGCGGGTCACTCCTCAACAGGGGCGTCTTTAATCACTTCTTGGGAGGGTGTCTGTCTCCACATGCTTGCTTTGTCTGGGCTGTGCCGCCTCGCTATACCCTGCAGGAGGCGTAGGAGCGGGCAGGAACGCACACCAATCGTCCTCCTTTTCCTGTGTCACAATCCCTCGTATCTGTGCATGCAGGTGTGTCGCCTCTGCTTGATTCTTGCGCCTGAACGTGACGAGGGGGCGATTGAAATCCATCGCCGTGAAGGTGAGCAATCCAAAGAGGGCTTTCGTTTGGACCATCGAGAAAATGTGCGTCACCCACGTATCAGAGCCCAGGTCGGGCTGAGTGAGAATGAGATACAGCCGTCTTGAGTGGCAATTCCGCACCTCACTCCAGAGGTCGCCATGAATGTTGCCGACCTTGTCCACTGGACTCTTCCTCTGCTCGTCACTGGTGCATACGTGCCTCCTCTCCTTGTCGGTCACTCGCGAGGGATAATGAACTATGATCATGGATCACTTGCGCGAGGTACATCGCAATGCGAAGGGGAGTCTGTATGTCAAACTCCCGCGGGGTCAGATTAATGGCTTTCAGAAGATCGTCGCGTTTAGGTTGGTAGGACTTGCGGTCAATAATACTGTCGAGTTGTATTGCAGTAAGGGTCATCTCACTCCTTCTTATGAAAAACCTGTTCTGCCATCTTCTCGACCACACCGGCAACATGCCCATGGGTGAGATGCACATAGCGCTGGGATTCGCGAAGATTGGCATGACCGAGCAGGGTTGACACGGTCAAAATATCCGCGCCACCCTTGAGGATAAAGTTGGAAGCTGCGACATGACGACCATCGTGAATGCGTAGATCAATACCAGCTTTTTGCCTTGCTCTATTCCACGCAGCATGAATGTTGACAGCGGGTTTACTAGGGTTGCGTGCCATGGGAAACAGGTACTCTTGGTCTGGGAAATTTTTCCACCAATCTTCTTCGGAGAATCGTTCGTTGTACACGTCCTGAAGCATGTCCACGAGGAAGGAGGGTAGGGGGACCGTCCGTTGTTTCCGAGATTTGGTTTTGATAAAGGTGATGCGTTTCTGTTTCAGATTTATTTGGGACCACTTAAGCCGAAGAGCTTCTTGCTTACGGGCTCCTGTGGCTAAAATTATTCTACAGAACAGCGCTAGATGTGGTGACTTTGACCTGTCGCACCAGTCGAGTAAGTCTTGAATCTGTTGATCCGAGAGCTGTGGAGCCCGTCCGGGCTTCTCTTTCAGTTTCTTCACCCTGCTAAACGGGTTCCGCTGTATCCAATTGAGCGTTTCACTGGCAGCATACGTAAACGCTGGTGAGATACTGAAGCAGTAGAGATTGACCGTTTGTGCATCCAATTCCTTGGTGTGCAGCAAATAGTACCGACACTCTTCAATCAGCGATGGGGTCACGTTCTTGACGAGGGTGTCGCCAAGAGCACTGCGCCAGTAGCGTAAACAGCGCCCATAGACGGCTCTAGTACCTTCACTGTGCTGTGATACTATCCGGGCTTCATACAGATCGAGTAATTCGTTGACGGTGTTTTCTAGCGGCTTCTGGGTGGATGTGGGGAAGTACTTCTCTTGGGCAAGGTCACGCTCTTGGGTTGCTGCCCAGTCTTCCGCCATGCGCTTAGTAGGAAATGCCCCTGTGATGTATTTGCCATTGCGTCGTACCCGAACGTTCCAGCTAATGCCTTTCTTTCCTTCGTACTTCGAAATCGAAGCCATAATACCCTTCTCCAGATTGGCGTAAATTTGGCAAACTGAAATAAGGGTAGCTCACATATTTCTGATTTACAAGGTATTAGTGTTTTCCGCTATAAAAGCTCCACTTTTTTGTCTGCCTGTATCGCATCGGACGCACGGATGTTCGTCTCGAGTTTTGCGAGTGTCTCGTCAAGCATGATATCTTCCCTCTTACATACACGGATGATGCATGGCTCTGCTGCCCTTCACGAATTGCAAACATCAGAAGAGATCGAGCTGTGGCTCATCGGCAGCAGCATGGCTAAGGAGCGAGAAACCATGGGCTGCGGCCCAGGCTGGATCAGGTCCTTGCCAGCCGAAGCGTCGGAGGTCAGTAGAGCCTTTAGCGTTGAAGACAATGCCTTCCTGTTCGAGCAATTCCTGCTGGTGTCGTCCCGTACTGACTTTACCCTGGGCGTTGATCACCCGCTGCCAGGGGACAGGTGGCTCTGGATGGTCATCACGTAAGGCCGCCATGGCCTCGCCGACCTGTTGAGCGGTCACCGGTGGCCCGACCACCAGGGCGACTTGCCCATAGGTTGCGACTCGCCCCTGTGGAATGTGCCGGACGACTTCATAGATACGCTGGTAAAGTGGATTGGACATAGCGCTAATCCCTATACTCATAGAAAAACGCCTCATGATATGTCTATCATACCCGAAGCCTTCTTGTAATCCGCTCTAAAAATTGAAGCATGGACTATCCCATACTACCCTTGAGACAGCATCTACAAGGAGATCTTGCCCATGGAATCCTATGTTTTCCAGGTTGAATTGGCACACGAGATAATGGACGTTGGAGTACGTGGATTGACGTATTGCCCGGCTGTGCCGCATGGGGCTACACCAAGGAAGAGGCATTGCAGGCCATCCAGGATGCGGCAGAAGCCTATATCGAGGACATGATCGAGGCGGGAGAAACACTTCCGTCACAGGGCGTAGTCATTGTTGAAGCGCCGGTGGTCACCGTCACCCATGACGTATGATCCCGGCACATCTCATTCAGCCGTGATTCACTACCATCATGCGAGCGATACGCTCCCCATTGGCACTCTCCGCAATGTACTAGAGGGGATCCGCTGGACGGAGGACGACCTCCGGCGTCTTGGTCTCATTACATAAGAGCCTATCCCAATAGACCAGCTTGTCGATACGTGATGTAGGCACAAGCCAAATGCAGAAACCCCAGGTAGTTACACACTTTTTTGTCCCAGCGGATCAGCACCCGCCGGAAGCGATTCATCCAGCTATGCGTGCGCTCCACCACCCACCGCCGGGCTTTGAAACCAGCCTCGTGCTTCAGGGCATGGGCCTCCGCGCCTCGCGCTCGGATGTGCGCCGTGCACCCGCACTCGTCCAGCAAGTCTCGCACCTCGTCGTCATCATAGCCTTTGTCCAGGCACAACCCCTGAGGAGCTTCGAGGGTGGCATCCGGCCGTTCCACAGCTATGCTTTCGATGGTCTCGCGCGTCAGCTTGAAATCATTCCGATTCGCGCCGGCCACGGCCAGACCGAGTGGCACGCCACGGCCGTCGGTGAGGACGCTGCGCTTGGTGCCAAGCTTGCCGCGGTCCGTGGGGTTCTTGCCCACCTTTTTCCCCCCCAAGGGGGGCTTTGGTCATCGCCCCGTCCATCGCCAGCCACTCCCAGTCAATGCCCCGCAAAGCATCATAGTCCAGCAAGCCTTGCTCCCATAAGGCCACAAAGACGTCCGCCTCCACCCACTCTTGAAAACGGCGATGGGCAGAACTACTGGAACAAAGCTTCGTCTGGTTCAGCGCATTCCACTGGCAGCCGGTGCGGAGCACGAAAAAGATGGCATCCATCGCTTTACGATCATCGACGCGGGGCCGATGGCACCCTAGAGGGTGGGGTTTCCGTGGGGGGAGTAAGGGCACAATACGCTCCCACAAGGCGTCAGGTATACGCCAGTCATCGTCGCTTGGCTTATGGTAATCAGGCATCCATGAGGCTCCTATGCTGAAAGCATGTGTGCCTGTAGGATACCATCAAAGGGCCTACTGGGATAGGCTCTTAGCCCAAGCGATAGAGGCGGAAATTGCCGTGCTGCTCGCCCAATATGCGGACCACCATGATCCCCAAGGCCGCCAAGCCATCGTTCGGAATGGCTACCTGCCAGAGCGCGAGGTGCAGACTGGCGTTGGTGCAGTGCGGGTCAAGGTCCCCCGGGTGCGGGATCGCAGTGGCAGTGGGCTTCGCTTGCACTCGGCGCTCCTGCCACCGTATATTCGGCGGTCGAAAAGTCTGGAGGCGTTGTTACCCTGGCTGTACCTCAAAGGCGTCTCGACAGGCGATTTCTCCGAGGCGTTACAGGCCCTCTTGGGGCCAGAGGCGCCGGGCCTCTCCCCCGCAACGATCAGCCGGCTGAAACAAGGGTGGCACGACGAACTGACACAGTGGCAAGGCCGCAATCTCAAGGGCAAACGGTATGTCTATTTCTGGGTCGATGGTGTCTACTTCGAGACCCGCCTGGAGGACGCACGGCATTGTATCCTCGTCATTATTGGTGCTGATGCCCAAGGCCACAAGGAACTCGTCGGGCTCTGGGATGGTCGTCGAGAGAGTGAGCAGTCCTGGAAAGACCTGTGGCTCGACCTCCAAAGTCACGGGCTGGAGCACGCGCCAGCCTTGGCCATTGGCGATGGGGCGTTGGGGTTTTGGAAGGCACTGCGCCAGGTGTATGGGCAGACCCGCTGGCAACGGTGTTGGGTGCATAAGACGGCCAATGTGTTGGATAAGCTGCCCAAAGACCTCCAAGCGCAGGCCAAACAGCGCCTCCAAGCCATCTGGATGGCACCAGACCGCCAGCGGGCCGAGCGCGCGTTTGACCTCTTCATTGCTGCTTATGAGGGGAAGTATCCCAAGGCAGCGGAGTGCTTGGCCCAGGACCGGGAGGTCTTGTTAGCGTTTTACGATTTTCCGGCCGAGCATTGGGGGCATATTCGGACGACCAATCCGATCGAATCGACGTTTGCTACCGTGCGCACCCGGACCGACAAGACCCGCGGATGCCTCTCCCGTGTCACCATGCTGGCGATGGTGTTTAAACTGTATCAAAGTGCCGCTAAGCGCTGGCATCGGTTACGGGCCGCGCATTATCTGCCGGAGGTCATACAAGGGACGGTCTTTAAGGATGGTCTACGAGTCGAGCACAACGCCGCGTGAGCCCTGCGTACACAACTCTTGACAATAGCTCTTCCTATACTCCTCTCAGGGCTGATTTGGACCTCCACCTCCGGCATAGGCGTGCCTACGGTATCGGAGCGCACTTCGCCGTCAGGCTGCACGCAGACAAACACGCTTGCCTCGGTCATCCCGTACAGTTGCTTCACATTGATGCCCAGCGAGCGATAGAAGGTGCAGATAGGAAATTTAAAAGGCATTTCTGCACCAGCGCCTTGGTAGCGCCCGCTAGAGCGCGTCGAAGGTATAGAGCGGCACCAGGTGGTCTAGACACGCGCCGCCGGAGAGGATAGAGTATGGCTGACAAGGGTTCCATGGGGCCTAGCAGATGCTTGAGAACCACTTTTTCCCTGCACCGTGAGGCTTTTCCCATAGGAGAGACGAGGATGACCCAAAACTCTGAACTCGATGCATTCCAAGCAGTCTGCCAACGCCTAGGGCTCCGTTTTACCTTAGAGCTTCATGCAGCAGACAACTCATTCCTCGACTACTTTGCGCCTACAGTGTCTCAGAAGGCGCAGTGGTGTCTCTCCTTCGGACAAAACCATCTCTATTTTGATACGCGGGGTCGCTTTCTGGGCACACTGGGGGATGAGAATGGGGCATGGGAGCCTCGTGCGTTAAACGTTCCTTACACAGCGGTGGACGTTGACGAGGAGTACCCTCGATGAGCACCAATGCCGAGTTGTACGAGCAGGACTTTTACCTCTGGTGTCTGGAGACCTGTGCCTCCCTGGGTGCCAGGGAGTTTGACGCCATCGATGTGCACCACCTGATTGAGGAGATTCGGGACTTGGGCAACAACGTGCGGAGCGCCCTGGAAAGCGACCTCGGCATCGTCGTGCTACACCTCCTGAAGTGGCAATATCAGCCTGGGGGCCGCCAGGACTCACATAGCTGGGAAGACTCCATTGTGGAGCATCGGCGGCGTATGCACCGCTTGCTCAAGAAAAGCCCCTCTCTGAAGGCGCATCTCACGACGGCGGTCGAGGAAGAATACCCCAGCGCGCGCCAGCGGGCCGCCATACAAACCGGCCTACCCCGCGCCACCTTTCCCGAGACGTGCCCGTGGACGCTGGAGCAACTCCTCAACGACGCCTTTTTCCCTGCACCATAAGGAGACTCTGAGCGTGTAGGAAATCTCATGCGTAAAACGTTGCGTGAACCGGCCCTGGTGCTGACCCTCGTGGTGGTGGTTGGCCTGCTGGGGTTCTTCGTCATTTATCCGCAGCTTCGCGTTGTCCTGGTACCAGGGCTGGCAGGGTACGTCGAGTTTTTCCGTGAACAGACCTGGGTCAAGCCGCTGCTGCACTCGCTGCAGATCACCGTGTTGTCCACGACCACGGCAGTCATGCTGGGCTTTGTGTATGCCTACGCCATGGTTTACAGCGACATGCCGTGGAAGCGTTTCTTCCGGCTCGTCGGGATCTTACCCTTGTTAGCGCCGCCATTCGTAGTCGCAGCAAGCTATATTCTGCTGTTTGGCCCGCGTGGCATCATTTCTTACCGGTTGCTGGGGCAATCCCCAAACGTGTTGGGGCTTGGCGGTTTATGGGGTGTCCAGACCATCGCCTTTTTCCCATTTGCCTACCAGCTCATCGCCGATGTGCTGTCGCGTAGTGATCCGTCCCTGGAGCAGGCAGCCCGTAACCTGGGTGCCGGCGCGTGGGGAGTGTTCCGTACCGTCACACTGCCGTTATCCCGTCCGGGATTGGCGGCAGCGACGTTAATGACCGCCATTTATGTGATGGAAGACTTCGGGAATCCGGCCTTGATCGGTGGTCAGTTTACGGTCCTACCGACGCAGGCGTATGGCCTGATCTCCGGCTTTGGCGATCTCGCTGGAGCAGCAGCGGTGAGTACCATGCTTACGGTGCTGGCGCTGCTCTTATATATTGGGCGTATGCGTCTGGAAGGCAGCCGCTCGTACGTCACGATTGCCGGCCGCGCCAGTGCTATGCCACGTCCTCCAGTGCCGCGCCAGGTAACCTGGGCCTGTTTCAGCGTCTGTTTGCTCCTGTCCCTGGTACTGCTCCTCGTCTACGGCGTACTGCTGGTGAGCGCCCTGGTGCAGGCGTTTCCCTCTAATTTCGCCTTCACGCTCAGGCATTTCGATTACGTCAGAGCCCAGGCGCTGTCACTGCGCAATACCCTGGTCTATGGCGGCGCGGCGGCGATTATCTGTGGGTTCTTTACCGTGCTGCTCGGCTATCTGGTGCAGCGCCGTGAGTGGACAGGCCGTCGCGTGGTCGATGTCGTGGCGCTCCTGCCGGCTGCCATTCCGGGTATCTTCTTCGGCATAGGCTACGCCTCCGCCTTCAACCAGCGCTGGCTGGACTGGCTGGATCGTGGCGCGCTCATCACCATTTCGATGATCTTCTGGAATATTCCCATCGGCTATCAAGCCGCGGTGGTTGGCCTACAGCAGATCGACCGCTCCATTGACGAGGCAGCGATCAGCCTGGGGGCGAGTAGTTTGCGCAGCTTTCGGGATATTTTGTTTCCAATGTTGCACAGTGCGCTGCTGGTTGGGATCGTCACCACCTTTGTACGCGCCGTAACGACGCTCTCCGTTGTGATATTCTTATTCACCCCAGGCACTACCGTGGCAACGATCACGATCTTTCAGTTGATCAACGATTTTAATTGGGGCGGCGCCACAGCGTTCACGGTGGCCGTGATCGGCATGGCTGTTACCGTGCTCGTGGTAATCTGGGTGATTAGTGGGCGGCGGGCCACCGTCCAAAATATGGCAAGTGGGTAAACCGCGGGGAGTGCAAGATGGCCTGCAGCAACGTGTCTCCTTCGGCTGTGACAGCCGAGCATCGGGCGCTGCCGGCAGCGCATCTGCGGCTCGACGCTGTGGTCAAGCGCTTCGATGCCGTGACAGCTGTCGATCACGTCACCCTGGAGATTCCACAAGGAGCTTTTGCGACCCTGTTAGGGCCGAGCGGCTGTGGCAAAACCACGCTACTCCGCCTGATCGCCGGCTTCTACGAGCCGGATAGTGGCGCTGTCTATCTGGATAACGCGCGCATCGACCGCTTGCCCGCCCATAAGCGGGGGACGGCGATGGTGTTCCAGGATTACGCGCTCTTCCCCCATATGCGTGTCTACGAGAATGTGGCCTATGGCTTGCGCCTGGCCGGATTGCCGAGAGGCCAGATCGCGCAGCGCGTGGCGGAAACCCTCCAATTTGTCGACCTCTCAGACTTAGTCGAGCGCTGGCCAAAGCAACTTTCGGGCGGTCAGCAGCAGCGCGTGGCGCTGGCGCGTGCCCTGGTGGTACGCCCCAAAGTGCTGCTGCTTGACGAGCCGCTGAGCAACCTCGACGCCAATCTACGCGAACGCATGCGCTGGGAGTTGCGCGCCTTGCAGCAGCGCCTCAACATCACGTTCCTGTACGTGACGCACGATCAATCCGAGGCTCTGGCAATGTCTGATTGGATCGCCGTCATGCACCAGGGGCGGGTTGAACAGTGGGGCACACCCGGGGATATTTACTACCACCCACGGACGCCATTCATGGCCGAGTTCGTCGGCTCCGCGAATCTGCACCCCGCCGTGGTCGTGCAGCGCGGTGAGCACGCGCTCACTGTGAGACTTGGCGAACATTGTTTCAGCGTGCCTGTGGCGCGTCTGGCGGGTCAGCCCGGCGATACTGTGCAACTCTGCATACGCCCTGAAACACTGACCATGAGCGACGAGGCGTCGGACCATCCGGTGCATCCTGCCCGTATCGGGTTGGCGGGTACGATAGCGCGGCAGGCGTTCCTCGGTCATGTGATGCGCTACTGGGTGCAGATCAATGGCCATGAGTGGATTGTTGATCAACCTGATCCGGGCGCTGCCAGGCAGCAACGCTATGGCCCGGTAACGGTGTGGCTCAATCCTGAGCGCATCCACGTTATCTGGCCGGCAGCGTAGCGGTCCACTGGATTACTCAATGGTTCGCTGCATGGCCTGCTCAGGCAGCACCATGGGCAAGAGAGGATGCTGCTCCCCGCGTACCAGGAGCCCCGTCAGCATATCAGCCATCACTGCGGATAACAGAAAGCCATTCGTGCTGGGTACGGACACATAGACATCGGGGTATCCCGGTAATGGACCAACAATCGGGGTTCGGCCAGGTGTTTCGGCGCCGAGACCGGCTTGGGCTTCAACCACCTCAGCCGCCAGGTTCGGGAAGACCGTCTGGAACCGTTCCAACAGCCAGTGCCGGCCCATATCGGTGGGATGCGCCTCAAAGCCTGTCGGGTCATGTTTGCTGCCTACGTGCATCACACCGTCACGCCGTGCCACCATATTCACATCACCCCAGCGCACGGCGCAGCGCGGCATGGGACCGGCCGGTCGGACGTGCAGCTTCTGGAGGGGATACGGACCAATTGGCACGGAGAGGCCCAACCACTGTGTCAGGGCTATACCTGTCCAGGCGCCCATGGCCAGCACCAGGGTCTCGCACGCCATGGTGGCACCATCCTTGAATAGCACGCCAGTGACCCGCTCGCCAGTCCGCTGCAAGCCGACCACTTCGCCATACTGGAGCTGCGCACCGTGGCGCTGCGCCGCCTGGGACAGGGCTGAGACGAAACGATAGGCGTCCATTTGAAAGCAGTCCTGGTGCAGCGCTCCTCCCAGCACGTGTGGAGCCAGGCGTGGTTCCAGCGCACGCGCAGTAGGGCCATCGATCCATTCGGCACGCAGTCTATGCGCTTGCAGCGCCGCCGTAAATTGTTGGGTCTCGGCCACTTCCTGCGCCTCCAGGGCAGCATAGAAATACTGCACCTCGTGGTCCAACGGGTCGAGCCCACTCGCCTCTTTAATGGCCGGCAGGAACGTCCGGTGCAGCTGCAAGCTCTGCGCTCCCAGGGTCCCGAGTACCCCTTGCGCATCGACAATCCCTCCCATGACGCCAGGCTGCACGTTCCCTGCCGAGGCCCCGGTGGCACCAGCGCCAACCGCGTGGCGTTCAATGACAGTGACGGGCACCCCTTCGGCAGCGAGACGATAGGCGAGGAAACAGCCAATGACCCCGCCGCCTATGATCGTGACGCTACGCACATCTGGCATGATATCCTCCTGGCTGTCCTGCGCAGCCGAGTGCCTCGTCCAGGATCGCTTCGTCTAGCACGGCGCGGAGAAATTGCTGTGGGTTCCGGTGTTCCGTTCTCGTAGGCCGGGGGGGATCAGTGAGGGTGAAGTAACCGAATTGCATGCGTGTACTCTTCTCTCAAGGTGAGATCGAGGGCGGGCGCGGCGGCAGGGGCTAGCGAACTTCCAGAGCCACCTGGACGAAACGCCGTTCCAGTGAGTGCGCGAGCTGCTCGACCAGCGCCAGACGTTCACAGTTCCCCAGCGTTGCCACATAGGCTACACCCAAGAGCCGCCCGACACGGAAATCGATAATCGTCGATGACACGGGGCCTGGCTCACTACTCTGGAGCACGCGCAGGCCCACGGCCTGATCCGCAAAGCCACTCGGCGCGAGACGCTCGACCGTGAGGAGCCGCTGTCCAGGGTGCAACTCCTGGTCGACACGTGCACAAAACTCTCCTACGAAGATCTCGTCCATCCAGCGGGATACACCTTCCGGGTCGTCAAAGAGGTGGACGACCGTGGCGGCGAGCAGATCGTAGCCAGCCGGGATTTCATCGCCCTCTGGGGCCGGAGCCGCAAATTCACACATGTAGCCGGTGATACGCCCCACAGCGCGAAAACGCTCCGCCGTGCTGCCCGAGAAGCCCTGCTGCGCCATGGTCTCGTTGTCTAGGATATTGTCACGCGTCGGGAGAAAATGGCGTAAGGCCGCTGGGAGGTCGCGCTGGTACAGGACCATGCGTGGCAGGTCGCTGGGGGTAATCGTCTGTGTGGCACGATGGATAGCCTCAGACATGGCACCGTTACCCTTCCTAAGAGATCTGACGTCGCATTATGACAAGAGAATGCTATCATAGGCAAAGCCCTGGAGTGTGTCAACGCTTTCCCTGCACCAGGTGCTTGACGGCGCGCTGTCCCATCGACATATAATACCAGGCCCCAGTGAACGTAGATGCAAGCGGATGCGAGGGGCTGGGGAGAGTTGGGATGATGCACCCGAGGGTATGGCTGTTGGTGTGTATAGGGTGGTGCATGGTCTGGACACTCTCTGCCCAGGCGTCATGGGAGGCGTATCAACAGGCCGGTGAGGCAGCGTACAATCGTGGCGACTATGCGACTGCCCGGCGCATGTTTCTGGCTGCAGTGCGGGAGGCGAGAAATTTTGGGCCCCAAGATCCACGCCTGGATATCAGTCTCAACAAACTGGAGCTCTTGCGTGTAACGCAGAGTGTCCATAATAAGGCGAACGTCCGTAAGGCGGGCGTTCGTACTCAGCGTGTTACCAGGAAAAAATCTCACACACGCAAGTCAGGCAGTGTGCGCCGTGGCCACCGGCGGCAACCAGTGCGCCCGGGAGTCCGGCATGCCAGGCCAGGACGTCAACGCCACGCCGTGCAGTCAGCACGTCATGGAGAGCGCCGCAAAGGGACACGGACCACTGTAGCGCGTCCAGCGCCCCGTGCCAAGCGCTCGCGTGCCACGCTGCACCGCACCAAACCCACGCGCCATGTGGCCCCACCGGCGCGTCATGGGAAGCGGCGCGAAGTGATACAGACGCCACGTCGTCAACGAGGCCATACAGTGCAACGGTCGCGCACCACGCACCACCATACGGGGAAGACGACAGGGAAACGCAGTCCAGCACGGAGTCGTCACAAATGATTGGGACAATGAACGGGTGCGTGTGGTTGCTGGTGCTTCTGGGATACCTGACGCTCTCGGCGCCTCTCGCCAGTGCGCAGAAGACCGTGTGGGAGCAGTATCAACGCGCTGGCGTACAGGCCTATAAGCAAGGTCTTTATGCTGAAGCAGAGCAACAGCTCACCGCGGCGTTGGAAGAAGCAGAACGCCAGGGCCTCCCCGACCAACGCCTGATCGTTCCACTTACCACCCTGGCCTTAGTCTATAGTGCGCAGAATCAGCCTGAGAAGGCCGAACCGCTGTATCAGCGTCTGTTGATTCTGCGTGAAACAGCCCTCGGTCCAGACCATCTCGAAGTGGCTGCCTGCCTCGACAATCTTGCCGAAGTCTACGAGGCGCAGGGGCAGTACACGCGGGCAGAACCCTTCTACCAACGTGCTCTCAGCATCCGAGAAAAAGTGTTAAGACCGACGCATCCCGGTATTGCTTCCAGCCTTGATAACCTGGCCGGCCTCTACGAGGCGCAGGGGCAGTACAGTCAAGCTGAACCGCTCTACCAACGGGCCTTAATGCTCCGGGAGCAAGCGTTAAAACCCAACCATCCCAGTATTGCCATCAGGTTACACAAACTCGCCGAATTCTACCATGCACAGCAGCGGTATACGGAGGCGGAAGCACTGCACCAGCGCGCCCTCAGCATCCGCGAGCAGGCCTTTGGGCCGCAGCATCTCCACGTTGCCACCAGCCTCACCAGCCTCGCCCTCCTCTACGCTGATCAGGGGCAGTATGCCCAGGCAGAATCCCTGTATGAGCGCGCTACCGCAGTGGTCGAGCAGGTTCTCGGGCCGGACCATCCAGAGGTGGCGACTATGCTGTATAATCAGGCCGAAGCGTATCGCTCCCAGGGGCAATACGGCAAAGCGGAGCCCCTGTACCTGCGGGCTCTGAGCATTTGGGAGCGCGTCCTCGAACCAGAGCACATGGAGGTGGTGGCCAGTCGGAATAACCTGGCGAGACTCTATGCAGCACAAGGGCAGTATGGCAAGGCGGAACCGCTCTACCTGCGTGCCCTAGAAGTGCGTGAGAAAACGCTAGGGCCAGACCATGCGGATATTGCTGCCAGTCTCACCACCCTGGCAGATATCTATCGCCTCCAGGGCCTGTACGATAAAGCGGAACCGCTCTACCTGCGTGCCGTTGCGACATGGCAGAAGACCCTGGGCTCCCACTACGCAGACCTGGCGACATGCCTCAATAATCTCGCCGAACTCTATCGGGCGCAGGGACACTATACCAAGGCGGAACCGCTTGCTCTCCAGGCCCTGGCTATGCGGGAGCGCCTCTTCGGGCCAGACCATGCTGACGTCGCTGCCAGCCTCAACACTCTGGCGCTGCTCTATGTTGCCCAGGCTCAGTATGGCAAGGCTGAGCCCCTCTATATCCGTGCCGTGGCAACGAGTGAGCAGGTTCTAGGACCAGACCATGCGGGTATGGCGGTCTTGTTGGAGAACTATGCTGCCCTGCTCCGGCAGACGCATCGCAACACACGTGCCCTCACCATCCAGGCACAGGCCAACGCCATACGAGCCCGTTATGCCCAGCAGGGCTCGTCGCAGTAAGGCCGCAGAGGCGGCTCTAGCGCTACCAACTGCTCTACCTCTGGCATCATGATCTTGCAAGAGACGCAATGCGTCTCTGAATGCGTACCCACTATGATGATTTGCACTCTCTCTCCCCAACATGATACCTTGCTGGGACTCGACGTCCCTTCTGCGCCCCATACTATCATAGCCCGACTATGACTGGGTGGCGTCGAAAGGACAACAGTCCAGACACACCGACAGTGCTGACACGCCTTGAGGACCGCTGTTATATGCGGGAGCACGGACAATGAGTGACATCTTCCTGAGCTACGCCTCTGAGGACCTCCCGCGCGTGGGGAGCCTCATACGCGCCCTGGAGCGGCACGGCTGGTCTGTGTGGTGGGATCGTACTATTTTGCCGGGGCGCACGTTCGATCAGGTCATCGAGGAGGCGCTCGACGCTGCCCGTTGTGTAATTGTGGTGTGGTCACAGCACTCCGTGAGCTCGGACTGGGTAAAAACTGAAGCGGCTGAAGGGGCTCGCCGGCGTATGCTCGTCCCGGTCCTCCTCGATGAGGTGCGCATCCCGCTGGAGTTCAGGCGGATTCAGGCGGCGCGATTGCTCGATTGGCATAATACCGGCCCACACCCGGAGTTTGACAAGGTAGTGCAAGCGGTGGAGGCGACGCTGGAGACCGGAGCAGCACCATCGATTCGGCCACCACCGAATTCGGCCTCTCCTGGGGATGACAAGCCGTTTGGCGCTGTGCCCCGAAGTGAGGGGACAGCAATGCCCTCTGTCAGCGCGAAAGATCGGCCAGAGGTCCACCATCCTACGACCAGCGACACCCGTGAGATAACCGGGCTATCTTATCGCCAAAAGCGCCGTCTCTTGCTGATTGGAGGAGTGCTCCTGTGTGTGCTCGTCTCGGCGTTGTATTTTGTGCTCTCGGGGCGGCCTCCAGCACTACAACCGCAACCAGGGCCCAGTAGTGCGCGCAATTCGAAGGGTAACCAGCCTGCGTCACCTCTGACCAATAGTCTCGGCATGCAGTTTATCCTGATCCCCGCTGGGGAGTTGCAGATGGGCTCGGCCAATGGGTCCGCTGATGAGCGACCAGTGCACACGGTACGCATCAGCAAACCGTTCTATCTAGGGATCCACGAGGTCACCCAGGGCCAGTGGGAAACGGTGATGGGGCACAATCCCA
>Ga0081455_10004869_pt1 | contig 14891 bp, 18 predicted proteins | sample TabmetS3T2R1_FD_70207 | JGI IMG/M metagenome (GOLD analysis project Ga0081455, IMG submission 70207) | Tabebuia heterophylla rhizosphere microbial communities from the University of Puerto Rico - S3T2R1 | ecosystem: Host-associated > Plants > Roots > Rhizosphere ... | reverse complement strand
AAGCGCCGCTGCAATCGATCCTGCCGGGCGGCCTGTTTGCTGAGCGTGTTATTCAGAAAGCGGAGGCGCGCTTCTGGGTGGTCGAAAAACATCGCATAGCGCTCGACGACTCTCGAATAGATTTGCGCCTTCTCGGCGCCATTTCCACTCGCCACGGGCGAATCGTTATTTACCATAACGTCATTTCCACGGCCGCCGTTCATGCGGCCATTATGTGACGGCTGGGCTTGGATGCCGATGATTTCAGTCTTCAACTTTCAACTCTTCAGCTATCTTGCTGTGACGATAAAATCAGAAATCATGTTCCTGGCCCTTAGCCGATTTCCATAACTCAACGCCGCTTCCCGCGAAGCGAACCCGCTGACCTGCTGGACGCGGTACCAGGCGCCTCTGCCGGGAATATTGGCTAGGACGACGTGAAATTCGCCGGGGGTCGCGGCGTTCAGACTGGCGGCTTTCGCGTCGGCCTCCCCCTGGTCTTTGAACGAACCGACCTGAACCGTCAGATTGCCTCTGTTCTGAGCGGGGCTGCGCGTAACCGGGGGCTTCTGATTACCCGTAGGCAGGGGCACTTTTTCGGCTTTTATCGGCGGCGGGGCAATCTCTTTCCCCTTTGTGTTCCCAGAAGGCGGTGGTTGCGGCGACTGCTGTTCGCCACCCGCAGGAGGATTCTCCTGGGCGACGGGAGAAGCTTGGTTCTCGGGCCCTTGGGCAGCCGGTTTGTCGCCAGTTTCGGCATTCGCTGACGGCTCTGTGGTCGTAATCGCCGGCCGCTCCTGCGCCGCCCTGCGCTTGGCAATGTAGTCTCCGAGAAAATAGTAGGCCCAAAAACTCACGACGCCGAATAACCCGACGATCAGCCCTATGCGCAGAAACAATCCGCCACGGCCGCTTCCAGCAGCCGCCTCCTCTTCCTCCTGGCTTTCGGGCAAGACAGGCCAGGCCACGAATTCCTGTTCGGGCGGCTCAATGTAATCCTGCGGGTCGCGCGGTCGCGCGCCTGGTGTCCCATATGCGTCAATCGGGGCCGCGGGCGCCTTGTCGTATGCGGGGAAGTCGTACGGAGAAGGCTGGTCTTGATTTTGCGCTGGCATAAAAACATCCTCAAATACCGGTACTGGCGGGGTTTCATCCACCGGCTGATAGCCCGACTGCGGCTGGATTGGAACGTCCAACACGTCGTCAAAATCATCTCCGATGCGTGTGGCGTAGACGTCGCTCTCGCTGAATCGTTGGCCGCCCAGCGACTGACCGCCGCCAGACAGGCCACCGCTCGTAAACGGCAGCCGAGCCGTTTGCCGTTTGCCGTTGCTGTCGAATCCTTGATCCATCCTGACTTCAATGATTGTCGCGCAACGGGCGCATACGACGCGGGAGGAGTCGGCCTGGTTCTCGAACTGACACTTCGGACAAGTAACTTTCATATAACCCACTTCTACTTTCTGTGGCCAACCGGTCACAAATTACAATCGCCTGAAACCCGGCGTTCACCATGGCAACCATTCATCGCAATCATTCATCAGCCCTCGTGATGAAACTTTGGGGGCGCGGAGGTGATTGAAGAACACTGGTGGATCTGGCAGGTTGATTATTAAAGACGCTGATCTCTATTAGTACGGGGCCACCGCGTCTGATTCAAAACAATGGAGAGCCTATCTCAAACCCTGACTTCGACTATTTCCTCGACTTTCCCGGATCTCGCCTCTATCCGCGGATCCGTGATTGAAGTTCGATGTTCAATACCTTCAGTTCGATCTGAGCTTGCAGGTCTGTTTTATATGAAGCCGGCTTGCTGCCCACTTGCTAGCGGCGGATTGTAGCGCGATAGGTATGGCTAGGCAAGGATAAATAGGAGGCCCCCAGGTTGCGGAAAATCCGGCATTGCTCGTCGTTTCTCAACTATTAATCCGCCAAGCCCAAAAATCCCCCAAAATCTTTTGACGGCATGAAAGGCGTCGAGCGATACAGTGCGGGTAGCGTGAGCGACCTGAGCCAAAGTCGCCTGCCGGGAAGTCGTGGAATCGCAGGTGGAAAGAGTCGCGTAGTACAGCGACAATCTCCACCTTCAACGCGTTAGCGTTCAGGTGGAGTGGGTGACGAAATGGATCAATCCGGGCAGGTTCGGTTGAATGTCGCCGCGTTTGTAATCGATTAATCCCCGCTGGCGAAATTCGATCATCATTCCGGTGACTACTTCGCGCGTCGAGCCGATCAACTCCGCCAGCTCCTCGTGAGTCAAACGCACGCTCGATTCGCCGGCCCGCGCCGCCTCGTCCGAAAGCCTGAGCAGAGAGCGGGCCAGCCTGTGGTGATTGTTATCGAAGACCAGCGATTCGATCTGCGAATGCGCCTCAGCCAGCCGCCTGGTCAGATGGCGCATCGCGTCGCGCACGAGCGATGGGTCGCGTCGCGCGGCGCCCCAGAAGTCGGCGACCCGGATCACCGCCACCCGCGTGGTGTCGAGCGCGACAGCCTCGTCGCTGCGCCGCGCCTCCACCTCGCCTCCGGCCAACGCCATCTCGCCGAAGATTTCGCCGCCATAACAGATCGAAACGATCTTCCGCGCGCCTTCCGGCGAAGAGCGCATTATTTTCACGCGCCCTTTCAATACGACGTAAACGTCCGCCGCCGGGTCGTCGAGCGCGTAAACGGCCATCCCGCGCCAGAATGTCCGCTCGACATGCGGCAAGCTCAACAGGTTCAGAAACTTCAAGGCGCGGTCTTGATCCGCGAGCTTCAGGTTCATCGCGGTTGAATTCATTTTTCTCCCTCCCTCTTAGTGTCGAGGTGTCGAGAATCGCTTTACGTTTGACGACGCGATCTTCTAATCTTCAATCCTCGATCCTCGATCTTCTACTATTTACAGACCAGCCCCGGCTTCAGCCTTCTGCAGATGCTCGGCCACCGGCCTCGCCAGTCTTTCTGCCAAGACGGCGTTTTCGTCCTCCGAGAGATCGGAGGCCACAAGGACTATACGTTTGAGCGTTTGGTAAGCGCCGAGCGCGATGTGGTCGAGCGTGAATCGCTGCGGCCCGAGAGACAGGTCGCTAAAAGGCGGCGCCGCTCCAGATTTCAGCGCCTGGCAGTCGCGGACGGTCACAAGCAGCGAGACCAGCCCGCCGCCGCGCGTATAGATCAGGTGCGCGAACTTGCGGTCGCCGAACTTGCAGACGTGCGCCGCCCGCAAAGACATCCCTCCGGCGCCTTCCGCCGCCACCTTGTCCAGTTTTGCGCAAGCCGGGTCGTATTCCCTGAGCGAGTCAGGCATTTCAGCCGGCCCGGCGGCGTTAACGTAATGGGCGGCGCAGTTTCGGTGACTGCTCGCCGAGTCGGCCATCAGACTGCCGCTCAATTCAAGGGCTTTGATCTGTTCTGGCGTCAACCTCCTTGCGTCGTCGGACTCTCCGCGCCGCAGGTGGTACAAACCTAACGCGGCGCCCAGGAGAAGCGCCATCGCCGCCGGCGTCAAAAGCCAGGCCTTAAAAATGCCGGCGAACCAACCCCGCCGCCATTTCCCATCGCCCGTCCGCGCGGCGCCGGCCCCCACTTCGGCCTCCGACCGTATTCTCGCCCGCAAACTCTCCATCGCCCGGTCGCTCATCTTCTCCTTGGAGCAGACTCTGCGCAGCGACGCGCGCAAGCGGCGACGCGCGGCCATCTCGCCACGGCAGGCGCTGCAGCGCTCCGCATGGCAAAGCACGGCGTGATTGGTCTCGACCGCCAACTCCCCACAGAGATAGGAATCGAGCAACTCTTTGAAATTCTGGCAATCCATTCTAGCCACGGAGCCACAGAGCCACAGAGGAGAAGAGAAACGGATATTGTTGAGAAAGTCTCTTTTCTCTTTTTGCTCTGTGTCTCTGTGTCTCTGTGGCCATCTCTTTTGTCATAAAGTTTGTTGGCAAGATTTAGCGGTTTCAATTCGCGATCTGGTAACCGGCGCCGCGGGCGTAATTTGCCAATTCCATCCGCAACAATTTCCTGCCTCTGCTCAGCCGCGACATAACGGTGCCGAGCGGAATTTGCAGCGCGTCGGCTATTTCGCGGTAAGACAACTCTTCGACGTCGGCCAGCACCACCGGGACTTGAAAATCGCGCGGGATGCGTTCAAGCGCGGCCAGAACCTCCTCTTCCGTCAAATGCTGCGGCGTCGGCGGGTCATAAGCGATCGTCTCCGCGATCGTCTCTTCGATCGGCGCCAACTCCGGGCTCCCTCTTCTGACCTCGCTGTAATGAACGTTGAAGAGGATTTTATAGAGCCATGCGCGCAAGTTGGTTCCGATTTCAAACCTGTGGAATGAACGCCAAGCCTGCAGATACGTCTCCTGAGTCAAATCCTCTGCCCGCTCCCTGTCTCGACACACTCTTAGCGCGACGCGGAAAAGCTGGCCGGAAAAGCTCAGAGCTTCCGCCTCGAAAATCTCGAGTCGCTGCAACCTGTCGTTTTGTTCCAACTCCTCAGACCTCTTTATGTGTGGCTCGATATGTATATTGCTGGCGCGAAGGCAAATATTCCCTCACTTAAAAATTTATTCTGTTCGACGCGGGCGTTATCCGCACGTCCAAGTTGACACCTTTTCACCCTGCCGCCTATAATCGGCGGCTTTCTAAGTGAAGAGAAATCGGAGGCGACAAAAAAATGTCTTACGCAATTATACGCACAGGTGGAAAACAGTTCCGTGTAAGTCCTGGAGATGTCGTTCGCGTCCCCACGTTGGCCGATAAGAATGAAGGGGATAAGATCGAATTCGACGAGGTCCTGGTCTCCGGCGGCGCCGACGGCGTCCGAATCGGCGCGCCCACGATCGCCGGCGCGCGCGTCACCGCGACCGTGGTCAAGAACGGTCGCGGCCCGAAGATCATCGTCTTCAAGTTCAAACGCCGCAAACATTACAAACGTACAAAGGGACATCGCCAGGGTTTCACCGCGATAAAGATCGAATCGATCGCTTAATATCTCTGCAAGAAAGGTAACGGTTTTTTATATGGCTCATAAGAAAGGTGTAGGCAGCTCGCGCAACGGGCGCGATTCGGCGGCTCAGCGCCTGGGGGTCAAACGCTTCGGCGGCCAGTCGGTTTTGGGCGGCTCTATCCTTGTTCGCCAGCGCGGCTCGAAATTCAAGCCTGGCGCCAATGTCGGCATCGGCAGTGACGATACGCTTTACGCCAAGATCGCCGGCGTCGTTAAATTCGAAGACCGAGGGCGCAGGGGACGTTTTATCAGCGTTTATCCCCTTGAGCAGTAATGACAGCGCCACTGTCAACCAGCTAGATTCGTTAAAATTGAGATTTGCTGGCAAATTTTCCACTGTTTTGCGTCTTTATCGTCATGAGTGTCAAAGTGTTTAAGGCAGTGAAGTAAGGTGGAGCAGTAGGGGGCTTGGAATCCCCAACGGTCGGCGACAAATAATTGGTAATGAAATTAACTCCCTAGCGACCGGCAGCCAAGTGGCGCCTACTGACTACCGATGTTTATTGATAGCGCGAAAATACATATCAAAGGCGGAGACGGCGGAAATGGCGTGACGGCGTTTCGCCGTGAGAAGTTCGTGCCGCGTGGCGGACCTTCAGGCGGTGATGGTGGCGATGGCGGGTCGGTTTATATCGAATCGACTGAGGGCATGAACACTTTGCTGCATTTCCGCTATAACCCCGAACATCGAGCCGGACGCGGACGACATGGAGAAGGCAGCAAGCGTCACGGAGCGAGAGGCGAAGACATTACCCTGCAGACGCCGGTCGGGACGGTAGTCATTGATGAAATGACCGGCGAGATTATTCACGACTTCACTCGAGCCGGAGAAAAAATTCTAGTTGCCCCGGGTGGACGTGGCGGACGCGGCAACGCCCAGTTTGCCTCCCCAGTCAATCGAGCCCCACGCCACCACGAAGAAGGCCGGCCGGGACAGGAGCGCGCGCTCAGACTTGAGCTTAAGCTGATTGCCGACGTCGGGTTGGTTGGCTTGCCTAACGCAGGCAAATCAACTCTGATTTCGCGCATCTCAGCGGCGCGTCCGAAGATCGCCGATTACCCATTTACAACTCTGGAACCGAACCTGGGGGTAGTTGACCTGGGTGATTTCAAAACCTTTGTCGTCGCGGACATTCCAGGATTGATCGAGGGAGCGCATGCCGGGGCCGGATTGGGAGATCGTTTCCTGCGCCATGTCGAGCGCACACAGCTATTGCTGCACCTGGTCGACGTTTCCGATCTCGCGCAAAATCCGGTCGCCGATTACAAAACGGTCACGCGCGAGCTTGAAGCCTATAGCCCGGAGGTGGCGGCGAAACCCAAAATCGTGGTGGCCACGAAGATCGACGCGGCGTCCGCCTATCAGCGCCGAGCGGATTTTGAAAAAGGCGCAGACCGGCCGACGTCAGTTGTGGAAGAATTCGAAAAATTTTGCAAGCGCCAGGGGTTGGATTTTCATGCGATCTCGGCGGCGACCGGCCAAGGCTTAATAGAATTGTTGCGCGCGATCTGGCGGCGGCTGGATGAGTTGAAGCAAGAAAAGCTAAAATGCAAAGAGATTGATGAAACGGCGACTTTGAAAGTCGCTTAAGCGGTCTGCGGTTAATAGCATAAATTTTTTATCGGATCAGGTTCGTGAACGAGGAACGTCTGCGGCGACGCATCGGAATTTACGGCGGCACGTTCGATCCTGTTCACTGCGGCCATCTAGCGGTGGCTGAAGCGGTGTCGAACGCCTTCGCCCTGGACCGAATCATCTTCGTCCCGGCTTTCACGCCGCCGCACAAGCGCAAGCGGATGATCAGCTCCCCGTTCCACCGCATGGCGATGCTGGCGCTGGCTACGGCCGATTCGCCGAAGATGTTCGTTTCGACCGTTGAACTCGAAGCGCCGTCGCGGCCTTATACGGTTGAAACACTGGGGCAGTTGCGAACCGAACTCCAGCCGGCCCGGTTGTTCTTTGTGATGGGGGCCGATTCGTTCGCCGACGTCACGAGTTGGCGAGAATACGAAGCGATCCTGAGCGAGTACGACGTCGTCGTCGTTACGCGGCCAGGTTATCCTGACCGTGACGATTGCGACGGGTATCAGAATGGGGAAGAGGCGGTCGGGGCGCTCGCCCCTCAGTTGAGAAGGCGGATCGTTGATTTGCGCGGCGGCGCGTATCCGTCGGACGAAGATTTGAAATCGCCGCGCGTCTACTTGACCGATTACGTCTCTATTGATGTTTCGGCGACGGGAATACGCGAGGCGGCCCGACAAGGCCGTTCGATTGACGGACTTGTTCCACCGCCGGTCGCGGCCTACGTCGAGAAATATCGTTTATATCAGAAGTCATAATGTCAAAAGTCGCAATATCAACGGCAGTAAATCAAGAGGCGCCGCAGGGCGGGACGGGGTCGGAGCTTACTGCGCTTTCAAGCGCCGACCGGCTGATTTTTGAACAGGTGAAGGTCGCCGCGCGCGCCGCCGAAGAGAAGAAGGCCCAGGGCGTCCTCGTATTGAGGCTGTCGGCCATCACGGAATTTACGGATTACTTCGTCATCTGCGCAGGCAATTCGACGCGCCAGACCCAGGCGATCGCCGACGCCGTGATCGAAGAGCTGAAGCGGATCAAAACGCGCCCGCTCCATACCGAAGGCTACAACAACGGGGAATGGATTTTGATCGATTACGGCGCGTTCGTAGTTCACATATTCACCGAAGAGTCGCGCAGCTTTTACGACCTGGAGAGGCTCTGGCGCGACGCCGAAAAAGTAGTGGTTAGTGACTAGTGGTTGGCGGTTGGCGCCTTATTGATCCCCCAACCGCCAACCACCAACCACCAGCCGCCAACCACCAACCACTAACGTGAAACTGCACTTCGTTTGGATCGGCAAGACCAGAAACGGCGCCTGCGCCGCGCTGATCGCCGATTATCTGGAACGGATCAAACGCTTCGTTCAATGCGAAGTGAGCGAGTTGAAAGACCAGTCGGGGGCCGACGAAAAACGTGTGATCGCCGCAGAGGGGCGAAAGCTGATCTCCGCGATCGAGCGCGACGATTTCGTGGCGCTGCTCGATGAGAAAGGAGGCGAATTAGACTCGCAGCAGTTCGCTGAGTTCATTGTCAAACGTCAGCAGGCAGGGACAAAACGGCTGGCTTTCGTAATCGGGGGATTCGCGGGCGTCAGTGAAGAGGTCAAACAGCGCGCCCACTTCCGGTTGTCGCTCTCACGGATGACTTTGACACACGAGCTTGCGCGCGTAATTTTGACTGAACAGGTTTATCGGGCTTTTACTTTGCTGACAGGATCCCCTTATCACAAGTTTTGATTTTCCACCCGCCGCACGGCGGTAATTCCAGACCGAGGAGAAGAGTGGATGGACAAAAAGAGACTCAAAATGTTCCACGACCGATTAGTGACGGAACGCGCCGCTCTTAGAGGCGTCGTCGGACGCAACGAGGATTACGGGCGCGAAGCCGACATCGAGGCCACGCAAGATCCCGCGGATAAGGCTTCGAATTCATACACGAAGGAGCTGCTCTTCAGCCAGTCGACCAACGACCGGCAGATCCTTATGCAGATAGACGAGGCCCTTCAGCGCATCCGGGATGAGGAGTACGGCGTCTGTGGCAACTGCACTAAGGAGATCGGCCCGAAGCGCCTGGAGGCGTTACCCTGGGTGCGTTTTTGCATAACCTGTCAAGACCTCTCTGAACGCGGTCTGCTCGACGAAGAGGAATAAACCATGATTGCGGATTGCGGATTGGGTCTCTGGGATTGCGGATTTGAAGACGCGTCATTGCAACTTCGCGTTACCACTCGCCGCCCACAACTCTAAAAATCCGCAATCCGCAATCCGCAATCCGCAATCCGCTATCGTCTCACCTCGCCACGCGCGCTCCCCTGCCTTTCATGACCCTTTCGACTTCGGCCAGGGTGGCCATCGAAGTGTCTCCTGGCGTGGTCATCGCCAACGCGCCGTGAGCCGCGCCGTATTCGACCGCGGCCTGAGGCCCCTTCTCGGTCAGGAAACCGTAAATCAATCCCGACGCGAACGAATCGCCGCCGCCGATCCTGTCGAAGATTTCAAGGTTCTCGCGCAGCCGGGCCTGATAGAACTCGCCGTCGCAATAACAGACCGCGCCCCAGTCGTTAACCGTCGCGGTCTTGGCGTTGCGCAGCGTCGTCGCCACGACTTTGAAATCGGGATACTCGCGGACGGCCAGCTCGATCATCTTCTTGAAGTTGGCCACGTCGAGGTTCGAAAGATGCTCGTCCATTCCCTCGACCTCGAATCCGAGCGCGGCGGTGAAATCCTCCTCGTTGCCGATCATCACGTCGACCAGCGACGCGAGGTCGCGATTGACCTCTTGAGCGCGCGCGGTTCCGCCTACCCCCTTCCATAACGACTCGCGGTAATTCAGATCGTAGGAGATGACCGTTCCATGCCTCTTCGCCATCTCCATTGCTTCGCGCGCGACGAGCGGCGTGGTTTCGGACAGGGCGCAGAAGATGCCGCCGCAATGAAACCATCGCGCGCCCTCCTCGCCGAAGATCTTCTCCCAATCGACGTCGCCCGGCCTGAGCTGTGACACGGCGGTGTGGCCGCGGTCCGAGCATCCGACCGCCGCGCGCGCGCCAAAGCCCCGCTCGGTGAAGTTCAACCCGTTACGCACGGCCCTTCCAACGCCGTCATATGGCGCCCACTTCACGTGCGATTGATCGACGCCGCCCTGATAGATCAGGTCCTGAACCAGACGGCCCACAGGATTGTCGGCGAAGGCGGTCACGACCGCCGTCTCCATTCCGAAGCAGCGTTTCAACCCTCGGGCGACGTTATATTCGCCGCCGCCTTCCCAGGCCTGAAATGTCCGCGTCGTGTGAATTCGACCGTCGCCAGGATCGAGTCGCAGCATCACTTCGCCGAGCGCGACCAGGTCCCATCTGCATTGATCTTTCGGTTTGATCTTTAAACTCGCCATATAGGACTTATAGGACTTATAGGATTCATAGGACCTATAAGTCTAATTCATGCCACTCCCTACCGCCCGCGCGACTCACGCGCGAGCGCCACGGCCTCACCGGCCAACTGTTTCACCTTCGCGAAATCGCCCGCCTCGAACAGTTCGGGCTTGACCATCCAGCTCCCGCCACAGGCCACCACCTGCGGCAAAGCCAGGTAATGGCCGATGTTTTTCGTATCGATCCCGCCAGTGGGAATGAACCGGATGTTTTTGTAAGGCGCGCAGATCGCCTGCAAAAATTTCACGCCCCCCATCGGCTCCGCCGGAAAGAACTTCAACACGTCGACTCCCTTCGACAAGGCCATCTCGATCTCCGTCGGCGTGCAAACTCCGGGAAAGATCGTGACGCCTTTCGATAAACAGTGGTCGACGACCATCGGGTTCGTGCCTGGCGAGACGATGAATTCGGCCCCGGCGCTGATCGCCGTTTCGGCCTGCTCGGCCGTCAACACGGTTCCCGCGCCGAGAAGAATTTCGGGAAAGCGCGAGCGAATCCGCGCGATGGCTTCGGCCGCCGCCGCGGTGCGAAATGTGATCTCGGCGCAGCGCAATCCGCCTTCGAGCAGCGCCTCTGCCAGCGGCAAGGCGTCTTCGAGTTTCGGAAGGCTGACGACCGGAACGATCCCGATCCCCCGCGCGCGTTCGACAATGTTCATTGAAGACTCCAATAAAGAATAGGACTTATAGGACCTATAGGACCTATAGGACCTATTTATCATATTATGCGTTGATCCGCCCCCGGCAGGACGCGGCGCCGCACAAACATCTCTTCCTGTTCGAATGATACGACTCGCCGTAATCGAGCAGAAGTTCCTCGCCTGGTTCGATATCACGCAAGGCGAAGAAAAGAATGTGGCCATGGACGACCTTGCTGTAGCAGTTGGGTTCGCAGGAATGATTGATGAATTGCGTGCCGTTGCCGCCGCTGCTCCCGTCAATCGCCCAATAAGAGTCGATGCCGCAGATGTAGATGCGGCGTTTGTTCTTCAGACGGCGCGCGACTTCGTAACGGGGGATTCTTTCGCCGTCGTATTCGGCGACCTTGCGCCCCTTTTTGAAGGCGGTTGTGGCGAAACACCCCAGGCCGTCGATCCTGGACGGCCTGATTTCAACGCCCGGGGCGAGACTTGTCTGTTGTATCCTGTTTCTGCTCAAAGTACCGATAATGGCCGATGATCTTCCACGTGAACAACACGTCTTCGATCCGCGCGCCGGAGCCGATGTTGTGAACCACAGCATAGCGCTCCGTCCCTTCGACCTTGATCTTACTTACCATTCCGATGTGCGGCAACCCCTTGTCCAGGTCCCAGGCGACCACGTCGCCGGGCAGATAATCTTTCGCGTCTTTCGTGATCGGCCGGGCTTTGCCCTGGCGGTCGAACCAGGTCATCAGATTGGGCACTCGGCGATGGTCGATGTTGGTGTCAGGTTTGCGCGCGCCCCATTTCTGGGGATATTTCGCGAAGTTTTTCTTCATGTCCTCGTTCAGCTCTTTTTGCAAATCGATCCCGGCCTTCCGGAACGCTCGCACGACGACGTCGGCGCAAACGCCTGTGCTCGGCGGCACGTCGCCGTTCGGATAATCCAACTTCACATACGAGCCGTCATAGCCAGTCGTTAGAGTCGTCTGCTCGATCGCGCTGGCGTTGACCTTTTCAAGAGGCGTCGCGTCGGCCTTGACCTGCATCGCCTCGGCCAACGCGCGTTGGGGAACCTCGACCGCGCGCTGCGAGCTGGGAACGGCCTCACATCCCGTCAGTGAAGATAGCGTCAGAAATAAAACCGGTAGAGCTCGAATCAACATCATTGCGCCTCCGCGAAAATGTGAGACAGACTTTAGTCTGCCCGGCTCACGGACAGACTAAAGTCTGTCCCACTTCAAGCTATAATCGCAACCGCTATGAACGACCTACTCTCATACTTTCCAATCTTGAGCGAGTTGAGCATTAAAGCCGGCGCCATCATCCGCCGCCATTACAACTCGCCGATCGAAGTCGAACTGAAACCCGATGACAGCCCCGTCACTCAGGCGGACAGGGAAGTCGAAATATTCTTACGCGAATCGCTCGAAAAACGTTTCCCCGATTTTTCGATCCTGGGCGAAGAGTTCGGCGAGACCAGAAAGTCGAGCGCGTACCGATGGATCATCGATCCGATTGACGGCACGAAATCCTTTGTGCTGAAGACGCCGCTCTTCGGGACGATGATCGCGCTTGAACGCGACGGCGCGCCGCTGCTCGGCTCGATTTATTTTCCGATTCAGGACCACCACCTGATCGGCTCGGCGGAGACCGGGACCTTCCTGAACGGCGCGCGCTGCCGCGTCTCAGAAACCTCGCGGCTCGCCGAAGCGACCCTCTTGCTCACCGATCCGCGCGACTTGATTGACGGCGCCGAACGCGAACGAGTCGTCAGGCTGTGCGGAAGCGTGCGGCTCGTGCGCGGGCTGGGCGATTGTTACGGCTATTACCTGGTCGCGCGCGGCCTGGCCGACGTGATGATCGAACCCGCCGCGTTGAAATATCACGACGTGGCGCCGCTGCCACCGATCCTGGAAGGCGCGGGCGGAACCTTCACGACGCTGAGCGGCGATTTCGATTTGAGTTCCGGACAGGGGCTTGCGACCAATCAAGCTCTGCGCGAACAGGTTCTGCGCGTTCTTGAGTAGTCGCGTAGAGAATTTGAGGCGTTTTCATTTTCCATTTGCCATATTACATTTGTCATTTGTCATTTCCGGAAACGCACGGAGCAACCAATGACAAATGACAAATGTAATATGGCAAATGGAAAATGAAAGGCGATCACATCTCAGAAATTTTGCGCCAGCGCTCAACGGCGATTGAAGCGTCTGACTTCGTCCACGCGCCCCGGCGGTATCAGTAGCCAATGAACCATCTCCTGCAGGTCGAGTCGCGCGAAGAGGCCGTAAACGCGGAAGGCCTCGAAGAGCAGCGGCGGGCGCCTGAGTCCCAGCAGGCGTCGCACCCGTTCGGGCGCGAGTTGCGCCTGCGTCATCCTCAGTATTTCATAGCGCCAGCCGCCCAGGTGCTCCCGGTATTTTTCATAAAGCCGCCTCGTGTATTCGCTGTACTCCAGGTCGCGTTCGAGATGGCGCAACCGGTCGCCTTGCCATTCGTCGTAGCTCGCGGGCAGTTCCTGGATGCGTAACCCCTCGCCGACGCGACGAAACACGTCGAAAAGCTCGCGCCGCTCCGCTTCTTTGAGCGGGCGATGCAAAAGAGAGTGCGCGCGCTCGGAATAATCGATCAGCATATAGAGCACGTCGCGGAAGGCCCAGTCGGGCATCCGCGCGCCGCGCGCCTCTTCGACGGATTGGTGGATTGAGCAGATTTGATCGAGCGTCCGCCGGGCCGCCGCCTCGTCGACGAAGACGATCTCCTGCGCGTAGCGCACCGTCGAGAAGAGCCGCCCGATCGGGTCTCGCGGAATCTGTCCCGTGAAGAACAGCCAATCCACCGCGCGATTGAGCGCGAACTCCGCCGCCGACCCGGCGAAGATCAGCATGATCAGATCGGAACTCCCCCAGATCGAGCGGACAATCGAACTTCGGGAAACAAAGTTAGACATTTCCGCTTTGATGATTTTGCAAGAGCCTTGCCGCGCCGCCGGCCTGGCTATTTTTTAAGAGTTGACGAAGGGCAGAACGTTTCCAGACTGCATTTTTCGCACATCGGCTTGCGCGCCTGACAGACTCTGCGCCCGTGCCAGATCAATCGGTGGGAGAAATCTATCCAATCTTTTTTTGGCAGGAGTTCGATTAGATCGGCTTCGATCTTTTCGGGCTGTTTGTTCTCGGTCAATCCCAGGCGCTGCGACAGGCGCGACACGTGAGTGTCAACCACCACTCCCGTGGGAATTCCGAAAGCCGTGCCGAGCACGACGTTGGCCGTCTTGCGTCCCACGCCCGGCAACTCGACCAACTCTTCCAGAGTCTGCGGAACCTGGCCGTTGTGTTTTTCGATCAGCAACCGGCTGGCCTCCTGAATCGATTTCGCCTTGTTGCGAAAGAAGGTGACTGAGTTGATGTCGCGTTCAAGCTCTTCGCGCGAGACCGCCCCGTAGTCTTCCGGCTTTCGGTACTTTCTGAAGAGGTTCGCGGTGACGATGTTAACGCGGTCGTCGGTGCACTGCGCCGAAAGGATGGTGGCGATCAGCAATTCGAACGGGCTGGCATGGTTCAACGCGCAGGTGGCCTGCGGATAGGTTTTCTTCAGGGCGCGTGTGATCTGTCCAACCCTCGCGCGCAATTGTTCTTTAGTCTCTTTCATTTTCTTACCATCTCAAACCGGCGGATTTGATAATGAACCCCAGGTACGGCGCGGCCACGCGCGAAATGTTATGGAAGCGTTCTATGAAATCCTTTGCGCAAGTCTGTTTCTCGGAGAAGTACGAGATGACGACGAAGTCTTTCCGCTTCAGGTCTTCGGCGAACGGATGTCGTGGGTCGTATTGCTTGGGCAGTTTTGCCAGCGAATCGCCTTCCATCTTGAGTAGTTTCCGAAACTCCTTGCCTGAGGTCGCGTCCCGCCAGACGTCCGGCTTCCCCGCAATCGCGTCGGTCACTTTGGTTCGACTGACCGGGTCGGGGTGATAAAGGCCTGCGCCCATGAAACAGCTGTCAGGCTCCAGATGCAAATAGAGGCCCGGCCCTTCCTTGCCGCCGGTCTGGTGAGAGAAGAACGCCGAGGCCATCGTCTTGTAAGGCTCCTTGTTCTTCGAGAAGCGGGTGTCGCGGTAGATGCGGAACATCGAACCGCCGGCCGGCTTCGGATCGGCGACCAGGTAAGGGCTGATTTCGAGCAGCCTCGGTCGAAGCGCGGCGATGAAGGCGAGCAGCGGGTCGCGCACGTCGGCGACGTAGCGATCCTTGTTCGCGTCGAACCATTC
>Ga0081455_10004868_pt1 | contig 14892 bp, 12 predicted proteins | sample TabmetS3T2R1_FD_70207 | JGI IMG/M metagenome (GOLD analysis project Ga0081455, IMG submission 70207) | Tabebuia heterophylla rhizosphere microbial communities from the University of Puerto Rico - S3T2R1 | ecosystem: Host-associated > Plants > Roots > Rhizosphere ... | reverse complement strand
ACAGGATCAGCAGCGCTCCGAGCGCGGCGGGCCAGGCGAGCCGCAAGGTGATGCGGCGCGCGATCTGCGGCACCGAGGCACCGCTGAGTGCCGCCTGCTCCTCGAGCGCGGGGTCCATGGAGCGGAACGCCGCCGTCATCAGCAGGAAGGCCATGGGCGAGTAGTGCAGCCCGTCGACCCAGATCATGCCGGCCATGCTGTAGATGTTGACGAACACGGCGTCGGTGCCGAACAGAGCCTGCAAGGCGAGATTGACGAGCCCGATCTTCGGGCTCGCGAGCATGATCCACGCCACGGTGAACAGGATGCCCGGGATCACCAGCGGGATGATCGCGAGCGCGAAGAACAGCGCCTTGAACGGCGTGTTCGTGCGCTCGTTCATCCAGGCCAAGCCGGTGCCGACGACGAGCGCGAGGAGGGCGGCGCCGGTTGCGAACTGCAGCGAGTTGAGGAAGAGCCGCGCGTTGTCGCGGTCGAAATAGGCGGTGGCGTAATTCTCGAGCGTCAACTGCGCCGGCGCCGCGGCGGTCTGCGGCGTGAGGAAGCTCTGCCAGAGCAGGAACACCAGCGGGACCAGCGCGAGCCAGAGCACCAGCGCGACGGGGACGCCGATCAGCACCCAGCGCGAATCGAATCGCGGCGCCGCGTCCGGTAGGGCGAGGCGCCCGACCGCGTGGGTCACCGGCCCGGCTCGTGTGCGCACAAACTTGCAGCCGGCTCGGTCTGCTCCCTCTCCCATAGGGAGAGGGGTAAGGTGAGGGGTTTTGGTCTCTCGATTTGGCCGGTAACCCCCTCACCCCAACCCTCTCCCCAAATGGGGAGAGGGAGCACACCGAGCGTGCGGCAAGGCCAGCGAATTGGTCCGAGTCTCGCGCTAGTCATCGTCGTGACGATGATGGTGATGCCCACCATCATGTTCGTGATGGTGGTCGTGACGATGGTCATGATCATGATGGTGGTGCCCGTGACCGTGACCGTGATCGTGGTGGTGGAGGCGCTGGTGCGGGCGGCCGCGGCGCGGGTCCTCGCTGAACACCAGCGATTTGATCGTCACCGGCACGGTGTAGGACGGCATGCGGATGCGGCCGAGATCGATGTAGTCGAAATCTCGCAGCACCACCCCGTCGATCGCCAGGATCTCGCTCTCGACCAGGAGCTCCTCGCGCAGGATGGCGCCGAGCGTCTGCGCGACGTCGCCGTCCAGCATGATGTAGAGCGGCTTGCGGCGCTCGATGGTGACGGCGAGGCCGTGGCGGATGCCTTCGGCGAAGGCGAGCACGCGCTCGTAGGCGGGCGCGCCCTGCCAGCGCAGCGCCAGCGCCACCTCGCCCTCGCCTTCGATCAGGTCGAAGGCGGTGAAATGCGCGCGGATCGCCTGGGCGAGCCGCTGCGGGTCGATCACCTCCTCGCACTCGTAAGCCGGCTGCAGCACCTGCAGATTGCGCCGCGGCAACAGCTCGCCGGGCTTGGAGATGTAGCTGGTATTGCCGCTGAGCTGCACGCTGTACTCGGAGGCGCCGAGCGCGGTGGCGCGGATGCACTCGCCGGCCGGCAGCAGCGGCCATGGCAGCGCGCCGGCATCGAGCCGCCGGCGGATGGCGCGGCCGAGGCGGCGCCCCATGTCGCCGAAATCGCGGTCCTCGCGGCCGTAGACGTATTCGCCGACGCCGCCCGAGAACATCACCCCGTCGATGCGGCCGAGCTCGGGGATGGGATCGGTGAGATAGAGGTGCTCGATCGCGTGCGGCACCGGGCGCTGAGTCAGCGCGGCGCGCGCCGACGAGCCCGGTTCAGGGCGAGTGTCCGGCGCGCGCACTTCAGAAGAGTCGCCGCGCTGGCCGCTCGCTTTGCTCGCCAGCGCGGCCACCAGTAAATCCGCCATGCTGTCGGCCACCTTGTCGAGCTGAGGGGGCGAGAGCACGTCGCCGCGCGACCAGTAGAAGCCCGCCTCCCGCGCATGAAACCGTCCCGCCGGATCGAGCCGCACGATGCGCCCGATCTCGTCCACGACCTGCAGCCGGCCGCCGATGTGCAAGGCTGCGGTCGCGGTCACGTGGCCCTTGTCGACGATGGCGAGCTTGGTGGTGCCGCCGCCGATGTCGATGTTGAGGAGGCGCAGGCCCTCCTCGTACGACACCTTCGAGGCGCCCGATCCGTACGCCGCCAGCATCGATTCCATGTGGTGGCCCGCGGTGGCGGTGACGAAATCGCCGCGCTGCTCCGCGAGCAGCGCCGCGATCGCCGCGGCATTCTCGCGCCGCAGCGCCTCGCCGGTGAGGATGACGACGCCGGTGTCGATCTCTTCCGGCTTGATGCCGGCCGCCGCGTAGGCTTCGTCGATGATGGTGCCGAGCGCGGCGTCGTCGATGCGCTCGTCGCTGGCATAGGGCGTGAGGGCGACCGGCGACTGGAACAAGGTCTCGCGCGATACGACGTAGTAACGGCTGGTGAGGTCCTCGCCGTAGCGGCGCAGATTGATGCGGGAGAAGATCACCTGCGTGCCCGAGGAGCCGATGTCGATCCCGACCGTCACCAGGGTGACGTGATCCTGGATCCAGATCGGGTTCTGCTCCAGCGGGTCGTCGTCGAAGTCGAAATGATCGTGGTCGTGATCGGCGTCGCCGTCGTGCTCGTGCACGAAGTCCTGTCCGAGCACGTGGTCGGCGAGCGTGTGGGGAGGCTTCTTGTCGTCGTTGTCGGCCATGCAAGCCTGGTCCGCGCGGGCGGTGGGTCGCGCGCGCCGTGTTATGGCACGGCCGATTTGGCGGGGTCAAAAGGCCCGCGCTGGGTGCGGCCGGCAGGCCACGATCGGGCCGGGGCAGCCCCGCGCGCAGGCTTCATTGACAGCGCCGGGATGCCCCGCCACCTTGCGGCGCTGAATTCTTGAGCGAAGGGGTACGACCCGTGACCGACACCAGCACGCAGAACGGCATGGCGGCCGAAGCCTATATCGCGCGGCTCGGCGCGCGCGGCATCGAATACGTCTTCGCCAATGCCGGAACGGATTTCGCCCCGATCGTGGAGGCGCTCTCCCACACCACGGGCGCGAAAGTTCCGCGCTTCATGACGGTGCCGCACGAGAACGTCGCCATGGCCATGGCGCACGGCTACTACCGCATATCCGGGAAACCGGCGGCGGTCATGGTGCACGTCACCGTGGGCACCGCCAACTCGCTCAACGGCATCATCAACGCTGCGCGGGACAATATTCCGGTGCTGCTCGCCGCCGGCCGCACCCCGCTCACCGAGACGGGCAGCATCGCCTCGCGCAACCGGCCCATCCATTGGGGCCAGGAGGCGTTCGACCAGGGCGGCATGCTGCGAGAATACGTGAAGTGGGACTACGAGCTGCGCGGGGGCCAGCCGGTCGACGCCGTGGTCGACCGCGCGCTCGACATTGCCATGAGCGAGCCGCGCGGGCCGGTCTATCTCACTTTGCCGCGCGAGGTGCTCTCCGCTCCCGCCGCAAGATCGCGCCGCGATACCGTGCGCCCGTTCGGCGCGACGGCGCCCGAGCCCGCGCGCGCCGCGATCGAGCAGGCGGCAAGCCTGATCGCCAAGGCGGAGTTTCCGCTGATCGTCACCTCCAGCGCCGGCCGCATGCCGGCGGCGGTCGGCGCGCTGGCGGCGCTGGCGGAGGAATTCGCACTGCCGGTGGTGCAAGCCGAGCCGCGCGACATGAACCTGCCGACCGACCATCCCATGCATCTCGGCTACGACGTCGGCGCCCTGCTGCCGAAGGCCGACGTGGTGATCGTGATCGACAGCGTGGTGCCGTGGATGCCGCGCAACCACGAGCCGCGCAAGGACGCCAAGGTCATCCACGTGTCCGCCGATCCGCTGGAGACGCGCTATCCGTTCCGCGAGCTGGAGGCGGACCTGCTGGTCGCGGGCTCCTCGCTCGCGGCCATGACCATGCTGCGCGCGACGCTGGCCGAAGCGATGAAGGGGAAAAGCGCCGCGATCGAGAGCCGGCGCAAGGCGCTCGCCGCCATGCGCGCGGAGATCGCGGCCAAGCGCGCGAAGCTGATCGAGACAGTGAAGGACCAGACGCCGATCCATCCGGTCTGGCTCTCCGCCTGCCTCAACCGGGTGAAGTCCGAGGACGCCGTCGTCATCAGCGAGCTCGGCGCGCCGCTGCCGTTCCTCGAGATGGGCAAGTCGTCGAGCTATATGGGCGCGTTGCTCTCCGGCGGGCTCGGCTTCGGGATGGGCGCGGGGCTCGGCGCCAAGCTCGCGGCGCCGCAGCGCGAGGTGATCGTCACGGTCGGCGACGGGTCCTACATGTTCGGCAATCCGGTGCCCTATCACTACGTCGCCCGCGCGGAGAGCCTGCCGACGCTCACCGTCGTCGCCAACAACCAGTCCTGGCTGGCGGTGCGGCAATCCACCCTCGACGTCTTCCCCGACGGCCACGCCGCCAAGGCCAACGTGATGGCCTTGACTGAGCTCAAGCCCGCGCCCGACTACGAGAAGGTGGTCGAGACCTGCGGCGGCCGCGGCGAGAAGGTCGAGGGCCCGCGCGACCTCCTCCCGGCGCTCGAGCGCTCGCTCGACGCGGTGCGCTCCGGCACGCCGGTGACCCTCAACGTGCTGACGCAGGCGAGAAGGTAACAAGCCTTGCACCGATGAACCCTTCGGACGCTTTGGGTTGGCTCCGTCGCCTGTTAGAGCGCACGCCTGTACGCACTTTCCTGATCTATCCGCTTTGCGTGATCGCGTTCGAGCTCGCGATCCGGCGCGGCAATCTCGTCATCGTGCCGTGGGGAGCGTTGCTGCTCGCCTGGGGCTATCTGCAATACCGGCTCACGGGACATTCCCGCGTGCAGCATGGAGGTGGCGGCCCCGGCATCACCGTGCCGCCCGACCATCTCGTGGAGGACGGCGTCTACGCCTATACCCGCAACCCGATGTATCTCGGGCACCTCATTTTCATGCTCGGGTTGGCGGTGACGTTCTGGTCGTGGTTCGCGCTGATCTTGCTCGCCGTGAACGCGATCTGGTTTCATCGCCGCGTGCTCGACGACGAAGCGCGGCTGCTCAAGTTGTTCGGCACGCAATACGCAGACTACCAGGCGCGCGTGAAGCGCTGGATCCCCGGGGTGTTCTGAGCCGGCTCACTTCGGCACATTCTTCATGTAGTCGGCGAGGAAGGTGCGCACCTCGGGCGGCACCGAGAGCGCGCGCTGCGCCACCTGGGGCGTATCGGGCGCGCCGGTCCACAGCGGCACGAAGCCGAAGGTCTTCTCCGCCTCCTCGGCATAGGCGGCGTCGGTATTGACGCGGGCGATCGCGGTGCGCAACGCATCGACCGCCGGCTGCGGCGCGCCGGGCGGCATCACGATGAGGCGCTGGATGACGCCGTCGGCGGCGATGATCGCCTTGTAGATGTCCCATAGCTGCCCCGACGGCATGGTGCCTCGGATCTTCTGGTAGAGCTCGTGATAGGTCGGGATGGTCAGTCCCTTCACCGCGTCCGGCACGAAGAAATCCTTGCCGTCGTAGCCGGCGTCGTAGAACACCGGAGTCGCCTGCCCCGTCTTCACCATGGTGGGCTCGACCACGCCGCGGTAGCTCGGCGGCGATTCCGCGAAGAAGTTGATCTCGCCGCGCTGGAACGCGAGCCGCGCCGACGGGCTCGAGCGATAGCCGGTGACGTATTTGAACGGGACGCCGAGCATGTCCATGGCGAGCCGCCCCCGCAGGTCCTTCGGCGTGTCGACGCTCAGGCCGCCGACGATGAGGCCCTGCGCCTTGACGATGTCGGAGGGCTCCTTCATCCCCGGCGCGAGGTCCGAGCGCACGAAGTGCACGGTGGTGCCGGGCTGAATCGCGACGAACTGGTAGCTCTTGAAGTCGACGCGGAAGCGCTCGGGATCGAGCGCATACATGAAGGCGGTGCCGGTGAAGTAGCCCGCGGTGGTGCCGTCGCGTGGCGCCACCTCGCCCAGATACTTGGCTCCGACGATGCCGCCGGCGCCTTCCATGTTCTGAATGACGATGTTCGGCTCGCCCTCGACGTAGCGCGCGAGGTGCTTGGCGAACAGGCGGCCCTCGATGTCGGTCGGCCCGCCGGCCGCGAAGTTGATCAGGACGGTGAGGCGCTTGCCCTTGTAGAACGGCTCGTTGGCGTGAGCCGTCGACACGGCGGCGATGATGGCGCAGAGCGCGAGGGCTACGCGCACGACGGGCATTCGATCCTCCCGAAGCTTCTGTTGTTGGCGCAAGCTTAGCCGCCGGGCCGGCACCGGGAAAGGACGTCATGACAACCGGGATCGGGCGTGGCAAAACACCGCAAAGAGCTTTCGAAAGGAGACGCCGTGCTCGAGAAAGCGCAAAGCCACGCCCACAGCTACAACGCTTATGACCGGCCGCACGCCGATCTGCGCGAGTTCATCACGCGCGCCGAGCGCGCCGGCGAGATCGCGCGCATCGCGGGCGCCGACTGGAAGCTGGAAGTGGGCACGCTGGCGGAGATCGTGAACCATGCCCGGCCGGAGCCACCGGCGATCCTGTTCGAGGACGTGCCGGGCTATCCCAGCGGCATGCGGCTTCTCTCCGGCGCCACCAATTCATCGAAGCGGCTCGCGATCACGCTCGGCCTGCCGGTTCCGAACAATCCGCTCGACGTGGTGCGCGCCTATCGCGACCGCATGAAGACTCATCGGCCGATTCCGCCCAAGACCGTGGCGAAGGGGCCGGTGCTCGAGAACGTCGACCGCGACGACAAGGTCGACGTGCTGAAATTCCCGGTGCCGTTCCTGCACGAGCACGACGGCGGCCGCTATATCGGCACCGACGACCTCGTCATCATGCGCGACCCGGAGGAGAACTGGGTGAACGGCGCGACCTACCGCGCCATGGTGCAGGACAAGAACCACGTCTCGCTGTGGATCTCGCCGGGCAAGCATGGACGGCAAATCCGCGAGAAGTACTTCCGCGCCGGCAAGCCCTGTCCGGTGCTGATCTCCTGCGGGCACGATCCGCTGCTCTTTCTCGCCGGCGGTAACGAGCTCAAGTTCGGTCTCTCCGAATACGACTACGCCGGCGGCCACCGCGGCGAGCCCTACGAGATCGTGGCGAGCGAGCTCTACGGCCTGCCGATGCCCGCGCATGCCGAGATCGTGCTCGAGGGTGAGATGGTCGAGAGCGTCAAGGCCAAGGAAGGGCCGTTCGGCGAGTTCACCGGCTACTACGCCTCGAGTCCGAGCGAGCAGCCGGTGGTCGAGGTCAAGCGCGTCTATTACCGCAACGATCCCATCCTCGGCATCGCCTCGCCCATGCGCCCGCCGTCGGATTTCTCCTTCAGCAAATGCGTGATGAAGGCGGGCATGATCTGGGACGAGGTCGAGCGCGCGGGGCTCTCCGGCGTGGCCGGCGTGTGGGTGCACGAGTTCGGCGGCGCGCGCATGTTCAATGTCGTCGCCATCAAGCAGGCCTATCCCGGCCATGCGCGCCAGGCCGGCCTGCTCGCGGCCGGCTGCCAGTCGGCGTCCTATCTCGGGCGCTTCGTCGTCGTGGTCGACGACGACGTCGACCCCACCGACCTGTTCGACGTGATGTGGGCGATGTGCACGCGCTGCGACCCCGCCGTCGACATCGATTTCGTGCGCCGCGCCTGGAGCGGCCCTTTGGACCCGTTGCTGGATAAGGCGAGCTCGACCAACTCGCGCGCCATCATCGATGCCTGCCGGCCGTTCGAGCGGCTCAAGGATTTTCCCATGGTCGCACGCGCGAGCCCGGAGCTCACACGCAAGGTCAAGGAAAAATTCGCCGACCTCCTCGCCAAGATCGGATGCGCGTGAGAAGCGAGTAGCGAATAGCGAGTAGACAGCGCTCGCTGTTCGCTACTTACTATCGCTATCCGCTACTCGCCGTCCCGCCAGCCAGAGCAGAGAGCACCACCATGCCGGATCCATTCGCCGAACTGCGCCGCGAGCTCGCCGTCGCCAACCGCATTCTCGCCAACGAAGGCATCATCGACGCCTTCGGACATATCAGCGCGCGCAACCCGAAGGACCCGAACCGCTACTTCATCTCCCGGCATCGCGCGTCGGAGCTGGTCGAGCCGTCCGACATCCTGGAGATGACGCTCGATTCCGATCCGGTGGCGCCGACGCAACTGCGCCTCTACAGCGAGATGGTGATCCACGGCGAGATCTATAAGGCGCGGCCCGACGTCAACTCGGTGTGCCACCACCATGCACCGGCGGTGCTGCCGTTCTGCGCCACCGGGGTGGAGCTCGTCCCGCTCTTTCACCTCGGCGGCACGCTCGGAGAGAAGGTGCCGTTCTGGGACAGCCGCGACGAGTTCGGCGATACCAACCTGCTCGTGCGCACGCCGGAGGAAGGCGCCTCGCACGCTAGCGCCCTCGGTCCCCATTGGATGCTGCTGCTGCGCCGCCACGGCGCCTCGCTTGCGGGCAAATCGGTGCGCGAATGCGTGTTCCGCTCGATCTACACCACCCGCAACGCCGAGCTGCAGCTGCGCGCCATGGCAATCGGGACGCCGGGTCCGCTGTCGCCGGGCGAGGTGGCGAAGTGCGGCGGCCACAATCTCGGCTCGCGCGGGGTGGAGCGCGCCTGGGAATATTGGGTGACGCGGCTGCAAAAGGCGGAGGCGATGTGGGCGGCCGCCGGCCTGCCCCGCATGCAGGGGCTCGGCGAGGTCGCGCGGCCGCAAACGGCGGGCCTGCCACCGGCCAAGGGCGCGGCGCGGCGCGCCGGAAAGACCAAGACCACCTCGACCAGGAAGAAGGCAGCCGCCGGCAAGCGGCGGTGAGCCGCTCCGCGTAAACGCTTCGTTAACACCCCTGGGGGCTATCATCGGGACATCGGCAGCGTGCATCGTCGCGCGCTGCTGCCGCGACGCGAAAGCGGCAACAACGCGGCGACGAAGTCACAACAGTTCACGCGACAGGCCCGATTGTCGCCAAAAACCGTTTGTACCCGCACGCTGCTTCCAACGAACGTCGGGGAACACGATGCAAACGAAGAAGACTTACCAGGTGCAACACTGGCCCAACGGGCAATGGAGCCCCATGGACAATTGGTGCAAGATCGAAGCCGCCAGCGCAAAAGACGCGGCGGAGAAGGTGTGCGGTCTTGCGCTGACCGACCAGGGAACGCTCGCGCAGCTGCGCGCCCGCGTACTCGCCTTCGGCGATCTCAAGCAGCGCAGCGCCACCGCGTTCTACGCGGCGGACTAGGCCCGCCAGAGCCCAGGTCCTTCCAGTCGCCACGCTGGTCCCGGCGGCATCGTTGATGCGGCGGCCGCGTTCCGCATGGCGAAACGCCGTTAGCCAGTGCCGCCGGCCCGGCGCCGTTGCGCGTTTTTACGTAATCCCGTAATGACAGCGCACGGTTCCATCAAAGCGCGCTTGCAACCACGGGCGGAACGGATCGCCCAAGCGCCGCCGATTCGAGGGAGGCGCCGGAATGACGGGCATGTACGAGCAGGCGCGGCCGGGCATCGGCCACAACCAGCCCGACGAATATGCCGAGGAGAAGAAGCACGAGAAGTGGGAGCGCTGGGCGAAGAAGCGCACCTTCGTGCGCGCGCTGGAAGGCACCTATAGCCATCTCTACAAGGCGCTGTTGGAGGAGAAGCGAGTCTATCCCTCGCGCGACGTGCCGTGGAAAGGCGGCCCGGGCCAGTTCGGCAAGAGCGTGATCAGCCCGCAGGCGACCGGCATCATCCAATCGCTCGAGTCGCATATCGAGGCTTACGCGCCGGGCGCCTACGGCCAGAAGCACGGCCATCTCAACAGCGCGGTGTTCTACGTGCTCAAGGGCCGCGGCCACGACGTCCACGACGGCCGCCACATCCCGTGGAAGGCCGGCGACGTGATGATCGTGGAGAACGGCTGCGTCCACCAGCACTTCAACGACGATCCCGAGGAAGAGGCGATCCTCCTGGTGTTCAAGGCCAAGCCGCTGTTCCTGTTCATGCACCTGCTGTTCCAGAAGATCGTGGAGTGGCCGCCTGACAAGTTGCCGCCCGGCCAGGACAGCTACAAACCGCCGGCGGACATCTGAGGAGCGCGCGACCATGTCGTTCGAGGACAAAGACGCGGCCTTGTCCGGCTCCGCCACCTGCAGCTTCCACGCCGACGACATCGCGGCCTCGCAGGACTTCCGCAAGCGCTACGAGTCGCTGACCAACGTCGTCATGGCCGAGGACATGCCGTGGGAGCGCTCGCCCGACGGGCTGATCAAGCATCTCGTGCACCATCGCCTCGACACGCGCGAATGCTGCGTGGAGGCCTACATGCAGTTCCTCAAGGCCGGCGAGCGCTCGGGCAAGCACCGGCACATGTGGGAGGAGATCATCTTCGTGGTCGAAGGCTCGGGCTACGACCTGCATTGGGACATGAAGTTCGAGTGCCTCGACGCGTTCAAATGGGAATGGGCCGAGGTGCCGAAGAAGTTCGAGTGGAAGCAGGGCGACTACATCTACATCCCGCCCTTCACCACCCATCAGCACTTCGCGAGCGCGGAGTCGCGCCTGATCATGATGAGCAACCGCATGGTCAAGGAAATGGGCTTCGACTGGTTCGACCAGGTCGAATGCGCGCCGGGATTCGAACCTACAGCATGATCCCGAAAAGTGTGCAGCGGTTTCGGAAAAGATCATGCTCAAACAAGAAGCTAGAGCGGGATGACGATTCAAGGAAAAGTCATCCCGCTCTAGCCGGACATGAGCGGGGACGACGTCCAGAGGAGTAGCTTCATGCGTGCTGGAAGCTGGATGCGCGGTGCTGCCGCCGCGGTCCTCGCAATCGCCTCGATCGCGCTCGCCGCGCCGATCGCATCGGCGCAGTCGCCGGCGGACTTCTACAAGGGCCGCAACGTCGACCTGTATATCGGCTACAGCGTCGGCGGCGCCTACGACCTCTACGCCCGCGTCATCGCACGCCATCTTGGCAAGCACATTCCGGGCAATCCGACGATCGTGCCCAAGAACATGGAAGGGGCCGGCAGCCTGCGGCTTGCCAACTGGATCTACAATGTCGGCCCGAAGGACGGCACCGCGCTGGCGACCATCGGGCGCGGCACGGCATTCGATCCGCTGCTGGGCTCCAAGGGTGCACAGTTTCGCGCCGACCGCTTCACCTGGATCGGCAGCGCCAACAACGAGGTCAGCGTCTGCGTCGCCTGGAAGGGGAGCGGCGTCACCAGGTTCGAGGACGTGCTGACGAAGGAGCTGATCGTCGGCGGGACCGGGCAGGCCGCCGACACCGACCAGTTTCCGCGCATCCTCAACGGCGTGCTCGGCGCCAAGTTCAAGATCGTCAGCGGCTATCCCGGCGGCAACGACGTCACGTTGGCCATGGAGCGCGGCGAGGTGAAAGGCCGTTGCGGCTGGTCGTGGTCGAGCGTGGTTGCCACCCACAAGCGCTGGATCGACGACAAGTCGATCACCGTGCTTGCGCAACTCTCGCTCAACAAGCATCCCGACCTGCCGGACGTTCCGCTGATCATGGATTTCGCCAAAAGCGAGGACCAGCAGCAGATATTCAAGCTGATCTTCGCGCGGCAGGTGATGGGCCGGCCCTACCTGGCGCCGCCCGGCGTGCCGGCGGATCGCGCAGACGCGCTGCGCAAGGCCTTCATGGACACCATGCGGGACCCGGCGTTCCTCGCCGAGGCCGAGAAGTCGCAGCTCGAGATCACCCCGGTCGCCGGCCCGGAGGTCGAGAAGCTCGTGAACGATCTCTACCAGACCCCAAAGGCGCTCGCCGACAAGGCGGCGGAGTTCATCCGGCAGTAGGTCGACGGGGCGCGCCGATGCAGGACCAAGCGAAGCCAATACCAACCGTCAACCAGAACTACCGCGGCTGGCAGTCCGACGTCATCGTCGATCTGATCAAGCGCTACGGCTTCCCCTTCATCACGCTCAATCCCGGCGCGAGCTTCCGCGGGCTGCACGACTCGCTGGTCAATTACGGCGGCAACGAGCCGCCGATGATGCTGTGCCAGCACGAGGAGATCGCCGTGCAGATCGCGCACGGCTATGCCAAGGCCACCGGCAAGCCGATGGCGGTGATCCTGCACAATCTCGTCGGCCTGCTGCACGCCTGCATGGCGATCTACTACGCCTATATCGACCGGGTGCCGATCTTCATCATCGGTGCGACCGGCCCCATGGATGAAGGCAAGCGGCGGCCTCACATCGACTGGACGCATTCGGCGCTGGTGCAAGGCAACGCGGTGCGCGACTACGTGAAGTGGGACTACCAGCCGACCTCGATCGAGGGCGTGCCGGAAAGCTTCGCCCGCGCCTACTCGATCATGACGACCGAGCCGCAGGGCCCGGTCTACATGTGTTACGACGCCGCGCTGCAGGAGGCGCCGCTCGAGGGCAACGTGCCGCTGCCGCCCGCCGGCGCAGCCGCGACGCCGGCACCGATGGCGCCCGATCCGAGTGCGCTCGCGGCAATCGCCGACAAGCTGGTCGCGGCCGAGCATCCCATGCTGCTCGCCGAATATGCCGGCCGGCGCGCGGGCGGCTTCGAGAGCATCGTGGAGCTGGCCGAGACCACCGGCGCGGCGGCCTGGGACGTCAACAACGCGCTCAATTTTCCCAACAAGCACCCGCTCTGCCTGAGCATGGACAAGGAGTCGCTGCGCCGCACCGACCTGATCGTCGGGCTCGACGTCAACGACTGGGAGAAGCAGCTCACCGAGCTCAACAACGCCAAGCGCACGCGCGAGCAGATCACGCCACCCATCTGCGATTTCGTCGAGATCGGCTTCGGCGAGATCAACATCAGCAAGTGGGCTTTTGATTATTGCCGCATGCAGCCGTGCTCGATCCGGGCGCTGGGCGACACCGCGCTCGCCATCCCCGCGCTCACGCGTCTCTGCAAGGAGCGCATTGCCGGCGATGCCAAGCTGGCGCGCCGCATCGCCGAAAGGAAGGCGGCGATCGGCAAGCGGCACGACGAGGTCTGGGCCCAGTGGCAGGAGGAGGCGCGCAAGAACTGGGACGCCTCGCCGATCACGTTTGCGCGGCTTGCGCTCGAAGTCTGGGACGTGATCAGGGACGAGGACTGGGTGCTGAGCGCCAACAACCTCAAGCAGCAGGTGCGCAAGCTGTGGGATTTCGACAAGCCCTACCGGCATCCCGGGGTCGAGCTCGGCACCTCGACCCAGATCGGCATCTCGCTCGGGGTCGCGCTCGCGCACAAGGGCACCGGACGCATCGTGGTCGACATCCAGCCCGACGGCGACCTGATGTTCGACGCCGGCGCGCTCTGGGTCGCCGCCAAATACCAGATTCCGATGCTGGTCGTGATGCACAACAACCGCGCCTATTACAACGACTGGGAGCACCAGATCCGCATGGCCAAGCTGCGCGGCACCGACGAGGCCAAGGCCCATATCGGCATGGATCTGTTCGGGCCGGCGCCCGATTTCGCCGCGCTCGCCCGCTCCATGGGCTGCTACGGCGAAGGACCCATCGATCAGCCGCGCGACATCCGCCCGGCGCTCGAGCGCGCGCTCGCCGAGGTGAAGAAGGGGCGGCTGGCGCTGGTGGATACGATCACCCAGCACAGATGACCATTCTCGTGTCCCGGGCGAGCGCAGCGAGACCCGGACCCAGCCTTCGACAAACGCAGTATCTTCTATGCAAGACCCGTCGCACTGGGTCCCGGATATTCGCTCGCGCTGACGCGCTCGCTCGTCCGGGACAAGAGAGATTACGCCGGCTCCAGGCCCAGCTTCTTGATGATGGGCAGCGCCGGCTCGGAGGAGAGGAAACGTACCAGCGCGGCCGCAGCATCGCGCTCCTTGGCGTTGGCCGGCGTCGCCGTCGCATAGACGATGTTCGCCTGCAGCTCGCGCGGCAGCGGCCCGACGAAATCGATGCCGGGGATCAGCAGCAGCTCGGTGATCTGCTGCACCCCGATCTCGGCCTCGCCCTTGGCGATCAGGGTGCCCACGCGCGTGCCGAGCGGCGGCACGACGCCCTTGGCCTTGACCTGATCGGCGATGCCGAGGCGTTCCAGCACCTGCATAAAGTGGACGCCGCTCGGGCCCTGGCTGTAACCGACCGACTTGGCCGCGAGCAGCGCGGCCTTGAGCGCCTCCGGAGTACTGACGTTAGGCTTGGGCACGCCAGCGCGCACGGCGACGCCCGCGCCCGAGCGGACGAAATCGACACGGGTATTGGCGAGGACTTTTCCCGCCGCGACGAGATCGTCGATGGTCGCGGGGGTGGTCACAACCAGGTCGGCCTGCGCGCCTTCCTTGACCTTCACCGGCAGCACGGCGCCGGATTGGAAGCTGAGCACGACCTTGTGCCCGCTCGCGCGCTCGAACATGGGGACGAGCTCTTCCAGCACCTCCCGCATCGCAGTCGACGCGATGACGTTGATCTCGGCAGCACCGACGGCGCTTGCCGCCAGCACGGCGCCGAGGCAGCCAGCCACGGCCGCGGCTTTCGACCACATGATCTCCTCCCTTTCGTCTTCTTGTTCACTCTTGTAGCCCGGATGAAGCGAAGCGAAATCCGGGTTCTCGCCGAATGGCACGACCGCCCCGCATTACGCTCCGCTTCATGCGGGCTACGCAAGCTCCCGATGCAGAGTAGGCTTGGCGCTACGCCGGCTCCAGCCCCCTGCCCGCGAGCAGCGGCGGCGAACGGGCGGCGACGAATGTCGCGAGCTCGGCGGCCGCGGCCGGCTCCTTCGCCGCCGCCAGGACGGCGGCGGTGAAGGTCGTGATCTTCTGCAGCGACGGCGGCAGCGGGCCGACGACCTCGACGCCGGCGACGGGGAGAAGCTCGCTGATCTGCTGCACGCCGAGCTCGGCATCGCCCTTGGCGACGAGATCGCCGACCGGCGTGCCGGGATCCGGCATCACGATCTTCGATCGCATCTCGTC
>Ga0081455_10004867_pt1 | contig 14894 bp, 16 predicted proteins | sample TabmetS3T2R1_FD_70207 | JGI IMG/M metagenome (GOLD analysis project Ga0081455, IMG submission 70207) | Tabebuia heterophylla rhizosphere microbial communities from the University of Puerto Rico - S3T2R1 | ecosystem: Host-associated > Plants > Roots > Rhizosphere ... | reverse complement strand
CGGTCTTGCCGAGATCGGGCGGCGCTGCGTCCGGCTTGAGATAGCGCCAGCCCTGGAACGGCCGCATCGGCCGCGGCGACACCGCGATCACCTTGGGCTGCATGACGATGCGGCAGCGGCCAATACCGTCCTTGTCGCGGAACGGCTCGAGGCCGATGATCTTTTCCCGCGCGGCGATCTCGCCGCGGATCACCCAATAGAGCGAGCCGCCGGCGAGGATTTCTTCCTCGCGCTTCGGCGTCATCCGCGTGATGTGGACATGCCGCTGCGGCAGGCCTTTCTTCTTCGCGGTTGCCATCCGCTCGGCAACCCATTCCTTGAGTTCCCGAACTGAATCGCAACCAACGGCAAGCTTGATGAGATGAAGTGGCATGCCCGCTAGTTAGCGGGCAATGGCGGCGGCATCAATCGTTGTCCGCTGCGGAGGCCGGCGCCGACGGTGGAGAACCCGGCGGCGGTGCGAGTTGCGTCGGCGCGCGGGCCGATTTCGGCGCGGGTTGTTTCTTCGCCGCGGCCGGAATAGCTCCGGTTGCCCCCGGCGCTGGGGCTGGGCGTGCTGCCGGCGCAGGCGTGCCGGCGGCCGGCGCGCCAGCGCGCGATGGCGCTGCCGATCCCGGCGTGCCCGGTTCCGGGCTCATGATATTGACCGGCGGGGTCGAAGAAGCCGAGGGAAAATCGATCATGGTGGTTGGCTTCCCGGTCGGCGCAGGACTGCCGCCAAGAGGCGGCAGCGCCGCCAGCGCGCCGGACGGCGTGCCTGCCGCCATCGATGGCATCGCTGCAGGCGTGCCCCACGAGGCCGAGTAGCGCATCACCAGGCCCTCATAGACGCGGTCGTCCATGTTGGTCATGATTTGCCGGCTGTTGCCGAGCGAGCGGAAGGCCGGACAGGCCTTCGGCGTGCAGCGGTCGCGCGCGACCAGCACGTAGGCCATCAGCCCGTAACGGTCGCGCTCGACCGCGCGCCGCAAGCTCTCCACCTCGGGAGTGAGGCTGCGGTTGACGGTCGCGACGTCGCCGAGCGAGGTCAGGCGCGTGATCTGCGAGGCGGCATAGGAAATTGCCGCCGCCGTCGATTCGGCCGAACCGAACAGCGCCTTCTCGCAGGTGGTGAGCACCGTCTCGCCGGCGAGATCATCGATGCAGGACAGGGCCGGCAACGCGGCCGTCGCCGGCGGCGCCTGCACGGGAGAAGTTCCTGGCGTGCCTGGCAACCCGAAGCTACGAATGGTCGCCGCTACCGCGACAGCAACGGCCAGCAATGTGATCACCGTGAGCGCGCCGTTGGCCACGGATCTTTCCGCGCGCACCAGCGTGATCAGCAGCACCAGCGCGAAGAAGCCGGCTGCGGCCAGCGTCAGCCACATCGGAAACGATGGCGAACGCCAGATGTGATCGAGCGATGAGATCGAGGCCCAGTCCATGCGCGTCGTCCTTCAAGCGCAACGTCAATCACATCTTGGCGCGACAAGCAAAGAGCCCGTGCGCATCGACTTGCGCAGAATGTGACCGCGAACCCGGCTGTTTTGAAGACGGCCGGGACGGAACCCGGCTCGAGCCTTGGACGCAATCGCCTCAGGTAAGGGCGAGCTGGCTTTCCTTGGCCACCCGCTCGAAGGCTTCGCTCGAGCTCTTGATGCGATACTGGCAATCGTCGCCTTCGGTCGGCAGCAGGCGGATCACCTCATAGGTGCCGGTGGCGGCCGGACGCGACACATTGCTTGCAGTAAAATAGACGGTCGATCCAACAGAGAACTTGTGCTTCAACGCCCTCTCCATACGCGCGATTTCCGGCCTTGACGCTCGTGGTCCCCGAAGCGATGGCCGGTTGAGAACCCTGTGGCAATCTAGCACAGCCGCCTTGTCATTGGCCAGTATCATCGGGACATGGCAAACGCGCGGATTTCGCAGGTTTTTCAGGACCCTACCCGCCCGATTGAAGCCCGTTCCGAAGCCCTCCGGCTAACCCCTGCTAAGGGCGGGGTCACGGTTCACCCCTTGGCATCGGCCTGCGGTCGCTGCCTGGCAAAACGCTCAACTGAAGGTTGCCGATTTGGCGGTTCCCGAGGTGGGCCGACTGGCCTACTCACGCGGTCTCGAACTTCTCGATGATGATCGTCTCGGCGAGGCCGTCGCGGGTCCATTCCTGGAACGCGGCCTGCGCCTGCATCGCCTCCATGTAGCGCCGCACGGCCGGCGTCACATTGATGGCGTAGGTGCGGAAGCGATGCACCACCGGCCCATACATTGCGTCCGCTCCGCCGAAGCCGCCGAACAGGAACGGCCCGCCATGGCGCGAGAGGCATTCGGTCCAGATCTCCTGGATGCGGGCAATGTTGTCGCGTGCCTCCTCCGACAGGGGCACCGGACCGACCGGCCGGTGCAGGTTCATGCCGCACTCGTTGCGCAACGCTGCAAACCCCGAATGCATTTCTGCCGAAATCGCCCGCGCCCGCGCCCGGGCCGCGCGATCCTCAGGCCACAGCTTTTTCTTGGGAAATTTTTCCGCGAGGTATTCGATGATCGCGAGCGAATCCCACACCGTGACGTCGCCATCGACCAGGACCGGCACCTTGCCGGCCGGCGAGACGTCGAGGATACGCTGCTTGTCGGCAGCGCCCGTGTAGAGCGGGATGAAGGTCTCCTCGAACGGAATGTTGTTGGCGCGCAGCGCCAGCCACGGCCGCATCGACCATGACGAATAGTTCTTGTTGCCGATGACGAGCTTCAGTCCAGCCATGAGGGGGATCCTTTTTTGGGCCGTCATCTTGCCACAGGCGGCAAGACCCGTTCAACCTGCCACTTTGCAGTGCCAGAGAACGAGGAATGCAGCATGCGCGCCTATCTGGTCGACATCATCGCGGTCGGCTTCTTCGTGCTGGAATGGTTGGTCTATTCCATTACGCTCGAACACACTGCCTACGGCCGGAACGGGCTGTCCGCGCGCATGAACGCGTTCCGCGAGATCTGGGTCCGCCGCATGCTCGACCGCGATGCGCGGATGGTGGACATGCAGATCATGGCCTCGCTGCAGAACGGCACCGCGTTCTTTGCGTCCACCAGCCTGATTGCGATCGGCGGCGCGCTCGCGCTGCTGCGCGCCACCAACGACGCGCTGGCCGCGCTCGGCGCACTGCCGGTCGACCTCACGCCTGAGCCCGCGCTGTGGGAAATCAAATGCGTCGGGCTGATCGTGATCTTCATCTACGCCTTCTTCAAATTCGCCTGGTCGTACCGGCTGTTCAACTATGTCGCGATCCTGTTCGGCGCGATGCCGCCGGCAACCGAGCGCGACAGCGCCGAGGCCCAAGCCCATGTCATGCGCACGACCAAGCTGTTCGAATCGGCGGGCGCGCACTTCAACCGCGGCCAGCGCGCGTTCTTCTTTGCGCTCGGCTATCTCGGCTGGTTCGTCAGCCCGTGGGTGCTATTTGTCACGACCGCCGCTGTAGTGATTGTCACGTGGCGCCGTCAGTTCGCGTCAAACGCCTGGAAGGCAATGGATGCTAGGGGCGCCTGATCCGCCAAAGTGTATGCGGTTTGGCGTCAAGATCATGCGCCAATCAAGAAAGTGAGCGCGATCGGACGCAAAACCGGTATCCACTTTTGCTGATCGCGCTCAAAAGTCCTTCGGCGTGAAATCTAGGTCGAGCACCTTCCATTCGCCGTAGCGATCTGCGGGCAGCATCCTGTAGGGCTGGCATTGCTTCAGCGCGGCGATGGCGCTTTGCAACATCTCGATCGCCTTGATGTTGGCGCTGCCGCCGCCGATGACGGGATCGGCGGCAAGCCGTCCGTCCTGCGTCATGAACACGCGCAGCTTGACCATGATATGGTCGGAAGGCTGCACCGATGCAGGCAGTTTCGAGCAGGTCTTCAGATGCCGTCTGAAATCCTCAATGATGCTCGATGAAATGTCGGCGGGCCTGGTCGTCACGTCAAAGCCCTCATCCGACCTGGCCGGTTTCGTCGCAGGCGGCGGCAGTTCTGGGGGAAGCCCGAGCATGACGTTGTATTTCACGGATAGATCCGGCTCGGGCGGCCGGTAGCCGGCCGCCGTCGATCCGAGCTGAGCCGGTGGCGGCGCCGCCGCAGCCTGCCGGTCCGGCCGCGTTGCCTGAGGCGTGGGCGGCGGCTGTGCCGCGCTGGCGGCCGGTGCGGCGGGTGGTGTGGGAGCCTTCGATGCCGGAGGTGACTGCTGCGTCGGGACCGATGGTTCGGGCAATGCAGGTTGCACTGGCTCGGCCGGCTTTTGTTCTGACCTTTGCTCCGGCTGAGGCTTCTCCGGCTCGGCTTCTTCCGTGGTGACGATGTTGACCGCAATCGGCTCCATGGGCGAACTGAACGGAAGCACGTCGGTCGCGAACACCACCAACGCAACCAGCGACAGATGGGCAATCACCGACGCCATTGCGCCGGTGCGTATGGCCTGATCCTGTTCCACCGTGTTTTGCAGCGCTTGTATGCCGCCCCGGCCCAAGCATAGCCGTTGGCGGAGCAGTCTCAATCCCATTTCGGCGAGAAACCGAAATCGGTCAACCGGCCGCCGCGACTGCCCATCGCCGAGATTTCAGCCATCTCGGCCTGCGAAAGCTCGAAGTCGAAGATCTCCATATTCTCCGACAGCCGCTCCAGCCGCGAGGTCCGCGGGATCGCAGATACTCCCTGCTGCACCAGCCAGCGCAGGCACGCTTGCGCCGCGCTCTTGCCGTGGGCCCGGCCGATCCGCGCCAGCACCTCGTCCTTCCGCACCCGCCCCTTGGCGATGGGACTGTAGGCGACGAGGGCCAGGCCGTGCCGTGCGCAGGCCTCGCGCACCTTCATCTGGTCGAGATAGGGATGGTATTCGACCTGGTTACAGACCAGCGGCGCCGGACATTTGCCGATCGCTTCTTCCATCAGCGCGACCGTGAAGTTCGACACGCCGATGTGCCTGGTCATGCCGAGCTTGCGCACACGCGCCAGCGCCTCCAGTGTCTCCGACAGCGGTACGCGCGGATTGGGCCAGTGCAGCAGCAACAGATCGACCTCGGCGACGCGCAGCTTGTTCAGGCTCTCCTTGGTGGAGCGCTCGAGATCGTGCGGGGCAAAATGGCTGGTCCAGACTTTGGTGGTGACGAACACCTCGCCCCGGGGAACGCCGGATGCCCGCAGCGCCTCGCCCACCTCGCGCTCGTTCTCGTAGGCCTGCGCCGTGTCGATGTGGCGATAGCCGAGCCGTAGCGCCTGCTCGACCAGGCGCGCGCAGCTCCGTCCGCGCAGTTCCCAGGTGCCGAGCCCGATCGCGGGGATTTTTGCGTCTTTCGCTTCGACGAATTGCATCATGCGGCTCGCGAGTTCGAGCCGCATTATGTCGCGCGAAGCGCAGGCTTGCTAGGCGCTAGGCGGGCTCGGGTTCCGGCGAAAGTGCCGCGAACACCGTTTCCGGCGAATGCGCGATCACCGCGAGCAATGCGCGCGCTGGTCCCCGCGGCGCGCGCTTGCCCTGCTCCCAGTTGCGGATGGTCTCGACGGGCACGCCAAGGCGGGCAGCGAACTCGATCTGGGTCAGTTGCGCGCGGCGGCGCAGGTCGCGCACGACAGGCTGCGTGGCCGGGCCCATTTCCATTTCCGGCGCGAGCGGAAATTCCTTGCCGTCGAGCAATTCGACGATCCGCCCGTCCGCTTTCAGCCGAAACCGTCTCATGACCGATCGATCCCCTCGAAGCAGGAATCATCGGTCAAGCTCGTTAAGACTTGATTAACGATACGAGTCCTCGGCGAAGAAGGGCTATTTCAGGCCGAACCAGAGCGTGGCGATGCCGAGGAAGGCGAAGAAGCCGACCACGTCGGTCACCGTCGTGACAAACGTGCCGGAGGCGACCGCGGGGTCCGCCTTCACCCGTTCGAGCAGCATCGGGATCAGGATGCCGCCGAGCGCGCCGGCGATGAGGTTGCAGATGATGGCAAGGCCGATCACCACGCCGAGGCCGGGGATCTTGAACCAGGCCACCGCGGCGACGCCGGTAATGACGGCAAAGGCAAGCCCATTGACGAGGCCGACCATGGCCTCGCGCAGCACCACGCGCCAGGCATTGTTGGCGCCGAGCTCCCGGGTCGCCAGCGCCCGCACCGCCACCGTCATGGTCTGGGTGGCGGCATTGCCGCCCTGGCTCGCCACGATCGGCGCCAGCACCGCGAGCGCCACCATCTTCTCGAGCTGCCCCTCGAACAGGCCGAGCACGGAGGATGCCAGGAAGGCGGTGGCGAGGTTGACCAGGAGCCAGTTGAAACGGCCGCGCGCGATGGTCCAGACGCTGTCGGACAATTCTTCGTCGCTGGTGACGCCGCCCAGCGCCTTCAAATCCTCGTCCGCCTCCTCCTCGATGACATCGACGACGTCGTCGATGGTGATGACGCCGACCAGCCGGTTTGCGGTGTCGACCACGGGAGCTGCGACCAGATTGTACTTGCCGAACATCCGCGCGACTTCCTCCTGGTCCTCGAGCACGGAAACGCGCCGGCGGTCCTCGTCCACCAGCTCCTGGAGCGGCACCAGGCGGCGCGAGCGCAACAGCACGTCGAGAGGGACAGCGCCCTGCCAGCGCTTGTCGGCATCGACCGCGTAGATTTCGTAGAACCGGTCGGGCAGATCCGACGTCTCACGCATGTAGTCGATCGCCTGCCCCACGGTCCAATCCGGCGGTACCGCGATGAATTCGGTCTGCATCCGCCGGCCGGCGGAATTTTCCGGGTATTCGAGGGAACGCTCGATGACGTCGCGCTCGGACGGCGGCAGCTTCTCGAGAACCTCCTCCCGCTCGTCCTCATCGAGGGATTCCAGGATTTCGACGGCATCGTCGGATTCGAGCTCGCGGACGCCCTCGGCGACCTCTTCGGGCTCCAGCTCTTCGAGGATTTCCTCGCGGACGCCCTCATCCACCTCGTTCAGCGCGGAGAAGTCGAAATCCGACCCCGTCAGCTCGACCAGCTTGACGCGGTCGTCGGGCTCGAGCGCTGCGATCAGGTCGCCGAGGTCGGCCTTGTGCAGTTCCCCGACAATGGCGCGCAGGGAGGCAGTATCGCCCGCCTTGATGGCACGGGCGATTTCCTCGACAAATTCTGGCCTGATCTGACCTTCATCATCCCGCATCGGATGACGGTCGAGCAGCGAGGCCTCATCGGGGTGCGCAACATCAGTATCCTCGGCCATGCCGCGCCCTCGCCGTTTGACAGGAATGCTGAACTCGTTTGAGCTATGGCTGCAGGCATTACCTAATGGGCAACACCTGACGCAATGAGAAATATGGACGGTCGCCGGATACAAATGAATTTCGCGGCAGCGCTGGGGCTTTCGGCCGCATTGGCGTGCTCGGCGCAGGCCGCCGACTGTCCGCGTGAGGATGCGCTCGGCACCTCGCGCATCATCACCATCGATCCGGCCACTACGCCTCGCATCGGCTTGAAGAACTCGCACCAGGCCCTTCAACTGCAGGACCGCGAGGTCGTGCTCACCTTCGATGACGGTCCCTCGCCGGCGACCGACGGCAAGATCCTGGCGGCACTCGCCGAGCAGTGCGTGCATGCCACCTTCTTCCTGCTCGGCAAGCCGGCGTCCGAGCATCCCGACCTGGTGCGCCAGATCGCGGCTGCAGGACACAGCGTCGGCCATCACACCTGGACGCATCACAATCTCAAGGTCATGAAGCCGGAAGACGCCGCGGATGAAATCAACAAGGGCATCGCGGCGGTCGAGATGGCGCTCAACGGTGTTTCGACCACGACCCCTTCGACGCCGTTCTTCCGCTATCCCGGTTTCCAGATGACGCAGCAAACGCTCGACGATTTCGAGAAGCGCGGCATCGTCGTGTTCGGCGCCGATGTCATCGCCGACGACTGGATTCCGATGACGGTGGAAGCACAGCTGAAATTGCTCACCGACCGCCTCAAGGCGGCGGGAAAGGGCATCATCCTGCTGCACGATCCGGAGGCGCAAACGGCCGCCGTGCTACCCGCCTTCCTGCGCTATCTGCGTGACAATCGCTACCGGGTGGTGCATGTGGTTGGCGGGGCGCCGGCAAAAGCCGCGGCCGAGGTTCGCCAAAGTGAAAAAAGGTGAATAAGTCCAATAATTAATGCGGCGTTCACGAAGCCGCTTATATTGATTCGAATCGATTGGAATGCGGGCGGTGTTCGATGGCCGGTAATGTAAGAGTTGGCGTCCGCGCAACCTGCTTCGTGGCGTTGGTATTGGGACTGGCGACCGGCCCTGCCGCGCTGCCCGCCGTTGCCGCCGATTGTCCCCGTCCGGACGTGCTCGGAACTTCCCGCACCCTGGTGGTAGACGCAAAAGAACATCCGCTGATCGGCAGCATGCAGTATCGCGAGACGCTGCCGCTCAACGACGGCGAAGTGGTGCTGACCTTCGACGACGGCCCGATCCCGAAGAACAGCTATCAGGTCCTCGACATCCTCGCCGCGCAATGCGTGAAGGCGACCTTCTTTTTGGTCGGGCGCCAGGCCCAGGCCAATCCCGAGGGCGTACGCAAGCTGCGCGAGGCCGGGCACACGATCGCGACCCACACCCAAAGCCACCCTTACGGCATGCAGCGCTTGCCGCTCGATCGCTCCAAGGCGGAGATCGACAACGGCATTGCATCGGTCACTGCCGCGCTCGGCAATGACGGTGCCGCACTGTCGCCCTTCTTCCGCATTCCGGGCCTTGCCCGCAATGACGGGATCGAGGAGTACACGCGCTCGAAGGGTTTGCAGGTCTGGAGCACGGATTTCCTCGCCGACGACTGGCACTCTATTTCCTCGGCGCGGGTCTATGATCTCGCCATGCGCCGCCTTGCCGCCAGGGGCAAGGGCATCCTGCTGCTGCACGATATCCAGGCGCGCACGGTGGCGGCGCTGCCGAAAATACTGCATGACCTGAAGGCGCGCGGCTATCGCATCGTCCATGTGGTGCCGGCGAGCCCGGACAACCCGGCCACGCCGACCGAGCCGCAGCAATGGCGGCCGTATCCGGCCTCGGAACTGGTCGCCACATCGCGCTGGCCGAAGATTCCAAGCTTCGCCTTCGTGCAGCACGAGCCGATGCCCGCGCCGGTGCTGACCGATTCCTACTGGAACGACACCAACCTTCTCGATCGCCCGCAGGCGCGCGGCCGGGGCATTCCGTTGCCGAGGCAAGCGCCATGGCCGCGGCAGGTGCAGCTCGCGTCCAACGACATGGCGAGCGCCCTTCCGGTGCCGGCGCCGTCGGTCTTCGAAGTCGAGGAAGGCGTGCGCGTGGCGATGCTGGGCGTGAATGCAACGCGCCCGGCGGAGCGGCGCGTTGCGGCCGCAACCGAGGAGAAGCCCGCGCCCGCCAGAGCGCGCGGCGGCAAGCGGATGCCGACGGTGGTTGGCGCGCGGAGCAGGCGCGTCGCGACGGCGCAGTCAGGCCGGTCGGCTCCTGCCGCACATGCCGCCCGGACGGCAGTCCCGCCCAAGCGGGCCGTCCACGACAAGAAGCGCGCCCTCCGCCACAATCAGGAAGCCAACTTCCAGCCTCCGCCCGGCTAGCAGCCCGCGGTCTCGCTCAGTTGGTCACGATCTTGGCGATGCAGAGCAGGATCACCAGCGCCAGGAACAACAGATCGATATAGGCCTTCATCTCGCCGGCATGGCGCAACTCGGCGACATTGCCGACGATCTGCCTGCGCGCCGACGCCGCACTGGGCCCTTCGGCGGCGATGGCCGCCAGCCGCCTCGCCTCGCCCTCCAGCCGCTCGATGCGCTGGAAGAAATAGAACGAGCGCAGCGCCGAGGCCGAATGCATGCCGGCATAAATCAGGATCAGCACCGCCAGCATTGCGCGCTGCGGGTATTTCTCGATCAGATTGAGGCTGTAATAGACGAGCGCCAGGAACACGAAGTTGGAGACGAAGCGGTAGGCGTAACCGAGGAACTTCATGCGGGGCTCCGAAGGCGAGACACGGTATCCTATGCGGGGAAAATGTTTACGCGACGTATGTGTCGTGGCAGCAACACCGGCGAACGGCCATTGGCTGCTGGCACATTCTGCTCGTTGCCTTATTGAGCCCTAGACTACGTTTCAAGTTATTGGGCCGTGGGGGACGAACGTGGCCAAGAAAAAAACCAAGCCAGCGAAATCCATCACACGTGTGACAGCCCGACGGCTTGAGCCAAAGGTGGCAGCTGGAACCGGCAGCACTTCGGATCGATTTCAGCTCCGTCTGCCAGACGGGATGCGGGACCACCTGGCCGAAGCGGCGACGGCAAACGGGCGCTCGCTCAACAGCGAGATCATCCATAGGCTCACACAATCCCTGGAGCGCGACGGGAGGCAGGAGAAGCTATCGCGGCACCTCAATATGCAGGGCGACCGTCTTGCGAAGGTGGAGGAAGAGATAGCCGCCTTGGTGCAACAGCTCAGGCTGAACGATGACTAGCGTAGGGCGAAAAAAATCCCAGCTGGCCTCCCAACCGAAAGGTCCGTTCCGGCGCCTACCACAAGGTGCGGGAGCCAGAACGAAAAACCTAACGATTTCAAAGAGAATTTTTTGAGGTGGTGCGCTCGGAGGACAGCAAGGGGGAAGTGCAGACCGATCCGATTAGAAAGAATTCGCTCTTGATAGCTTTTTGAACAGGAAACACCGTCAGCGATCAAATGGCTGAGATATGCCACAATCTATAAGTGACGGAAGCGCCAGCCGACCTGATCTCGTACCTCCCGCCACCACGGTGGAATTTTTGGTAGGACAGGTTCGTCCATCATCACAGGCTGCCGACTCACCACTTCACGCGGCGCAGATCCGGGCCGACGATATGGCCGAAGTGTCCAGGCTCTTCGTGGCTGACATCGTGCGTGAAATGAGCCCCATACCAGACGACCACATCGGCGCCGTTGATTGCCTCGCCGGTGAGCCATGCATCCAGCCCGGCTTCATATGGCGGTCCGGTCGCAACGACGCCGTCGTCGATCTCCGCGCTGTGATAACGCAGGACCCATAGATCGCCGCGCGGGAACGGCCAATCCGGCGACGCGGTGGCCACGCCGTCGTTTGCTCCCGGAACTATGTCGTAGGCTTCGCCCGTGGCCTTGTTAACGACGCGCCATTTGCGTTTACGAGCCGGATCGCGCGGGCGTCGGATTTCGTAATTCTTGTCATGCCATTTGCTAGCTCCAATCAGTGGAGGATCGTTGAACTCGCGCACAAGATTGTTGGCGGCCGTACGCAAGTCAAAATCGAAGCGCCAATAGGCGTGATGGTGATGAACGTTGCAGACACAGGAACTGCTCACCGCTGAAAAACCGAATCGAGGTTTTATGGTGCCGTCCGTGTGCAACCGCCACATGCTGATGTAGCGGTACCAACCCGCCTGCATTTCGCTGACGAGCACGACTTCTTGTCCTTGCACATAGATTGCCACACCTAGGTAGTTGCCGTTATCCGATCCGGTATCGAGAATGGTGGTGGCAGGCGTAGTGCAAAGGCGGAAGCCCGGAGCGACATCGTTACCAACGGCCTGAAGCATGCCTTCCTGGTTCTGCCAGTCGCGGTACGGCCCGCAGGCATTCTGATCGTACTGGACGTTCAGGATGGGCACGTGGGCTCGGTAGAGGAGCCGCTTGCCGCGGTAGTCGACATAGCGGAGTTCGACACCTGAACCATTCGTGCCGGACGAAGCCGCGGGGCGTATGACGAGGAATTTCCATACGGTGCTGCCGGCTTGCCTGACCGTCACCCAAACGCTACCAGCGGCATTGCTGACGGTCCCTTGAAACGCATTCGCCTGACCGCAAATCGGATTGTGTGCGGCCGACATCTCCGGCGCGCGTCCACGCTCGCTCGGAGCGAACCGGACAATGTTGCGCTTGGACATATTGACGCCGACGATTTCATGGCCCTGCATGCCGTCCCGCGGCATCAGACCGACGGCGACAGTTCGTGCCACGCGACCGTCCAGGAGATTTTCACCGACGAGCGGCGGCATCGGTTGATATGGAACAAGCCGTTGGTCGCGCAAGGCCGTCACGAAATCGGCGTGCCTGGCAACCAAGCGCACGGCTTCGGCGAATTCCTCTTCGCTCGGCAGAGGCTGGGCCGCGGACTCGATCACTTCCAAATTCGTGGGTCTCGCGAGCTTGCCGGTCGCAAATACGGTCCGCTCATTCGTGTAGTCGTAGAAGACGGCGCGGAAGCCGTCCGGCGGCCTTGGCCCGGCTGGCTTCGCGTCCGTGTCGTGATCGACGAGGTCGATACGCAGTAACCGATGGCGGGTTTTCGCCAGTAGGGCTTGAAGAGCTTGGTGGTTGGTCACCCTCTCTGCGAGCGCTCGCATCTGATCAGCCGTGGGACCGAACGGCACGATCTTGATATCGAGGGCCCCGTCAGCGCGTGAGCGCTTTCTTGCCGACGCAGTCTTCATGAACAACCCTTACGGTTGAAAAACCACGAAGCAGCACCCCACGATACGCATGGTCTCAACCAATGGAAACCCTTATTTGAGCATGCGACAAAACGTTACGGTGCGAGACGATGCAACGGCTTGCCGGGCGCAGCAACAAAAGTCGTCTGGTAGAACTTCCGGGCTCACGAAGCGGGTGATGCCGCTGTGTTAGCTGAAGGGATCACCTACCGTCGCCGCAACCTGGCGGACGTTCCGCCAACTATCGAGATAATACATCCGCTCACGGCCTTCGGAAGGCCGCCGCAACCAATGCGGCTAACCACGGAGCGACCGTGGCTGAACTGGAGGCCATCTTTGGCTGGCAAGGCGGCCAGATGACGTCACTCTACACGCACTCGGCCAAGCGTCGCCTGCTGTCAGCAAGTGCCATCATCAAGGCTTTCGAGGACCGAAACGGAAACATCTATTCCCGCACCTGACCACAAGTGCGGGCGCCAGAACGAAAAGCCTAATCATTTCAATTGGGCTTTTTTTGAGGTGGTGCGCTCGGAGGGACTCGAACCCCCACGATGTTACTCACTGCCACCTCAAGGCAGCGCGTCTACCAGTTCCGCCACGAGCGCTTGGGAGACCGGCCTTCCGCTCTTCGCGGCCCGGCCGGATCAACGGCGCGGATGTAACAAATCGAGAATGGGGGTACAAGACCCGCGACGGCCTTGATTCAACGGAGATTTGGGCCGGGTTTGGGATTTGCCGCATGATCCCGAAAAGTGGGTACCGGTTTTTCGGATAAGATCATGCGCAAAAGAGGGAGCTAAAGCGCGACGGCGCTTTAGCGGCTGTCGGGCGAGCGCGGCAGCATGCGCTTGACTTCCACCGCGATGCGGTTGCGGTCGACCAGCACCACGCCGCTGGCAACGGGCATGTTGTTGGCGAGGATTTTGACCTCGTCGGCCTCGGTGGCATCGAGCTCGATGATGGCGCCGCGGGACAGCCGCATCACCTGATGGATGGGCATGGTGCTGGTGCCCAGCACCACCATGAGGTCTACGGTGACTTTATCGAGAGTGGCCACTTCTGAACCGCCGTACCCGGACTAAATTGCCTTGGAATTCCGATGCCTTTTCACCTGACCACGTTATGGTTAGCCAATGGTTAATGACCGCCAGAGCCTGGATTTGACGACGTTTGCGCCTCCCCCCGGGGCGCGCGCGGTCGAATGGCGCATCTCCAATTCTGCGGTCCAATACCCGACCGCCGTAGCTGCGATGGAAGCGCGCGCCGCCGACATCGCCTCCAGCCAGGCCGGCGAGCTGGTCTGGCTCCTGGAGCACCCCCCGCTCTACACATCGGGCACCAGCGGCAGGAACGAGGACCTGCTCGACCCCCGCTTCCCTCTATTCACATCAGGCCGCGGCGGCCAGCTCACCTATCACGGCCCCGGCCAGCGCGTGGCCTATGTGATGCTCGACCTCAAAAGCCGCCGCCCCGACGTGCGCGCCTATGTGGCGGGGCTGGAGGAATGGATCATCCGCACGCTCGCCCATTTCAACGTGCGCGGCGAGCGGCGCGAGGACCGCGTCGGCGTCTGGGTCAGACGGCCGGACAAGGGCGAAGGCTATGAGGACAAGATCGCCGCCATCGGCGTGCGGCTGCGCCGCTGGGTCTCCTTCCACGGCATCGCCATCAATGTCGAGCCGGACCTCTCGCACTTCTCCGCGATCGTGCCCTGCGGCGTGGTGGACCCGCGCTATGGCGTGACATCGCTGGTCGATCTCGGCCATCCCGTCACGATGGCCGATGTCGACATCGCGCTGCGGCAGGCGTTTGCGGAAGTGTTCGGACCGGTGGAGGCGCGCCTGCCGGAAGCAACAGCCTGACGCCTCACGCCGCGGCGCGTTGTAGCGGAACTTCGAGCTTGCCCGCGATGTAGCGTCGCTCCTGGGTCAGGCCGCCAAAGCCGTAGGCGTCGCCCTTGACCTCGTCGACATGCAGATAGGTCTCCTCGTGCAGCGGCCCGAGCAATTCGCCCATCCGCGCGAACACCGCCGCAAGATAGGCCGCCTTCTCGTCCTTGGTATTGGTGCCCTCGCTGACGTGGGTGTCGATCCAGTAACTGGCGCGCTTCTGCTCGGCGAGCGATTTGCCGCCGGCGAACCAGTCGGCGGCGTCGACGGATTTCACGATGACGGCAGTGACCTTGGGATCCTTGTGCAGGATCTTTGCGGTGAGCTCGGTAACGGTGGCAGCGATGCCGGCCTTCAGCGAAGGCGCCTCGCGCTGCGTGGAGTAGGTGACGGAAATCAGGGGCATGATGGTCTCCTTGGGAATGCGTTCATCGCATCCCTTGAAACTAGACTCGCCAGCATCATCTTGCTATCTTATCTATACCCATAACAGTGATAACGATCCTTAATGATACGATGACCACCCTGGATATCCCGACCGTGCAGGCCTTCCTGCTGGTCGCCGAACTCGAGAGTTTTACCCGC
>Ga0081455_10004865_pt1 | contig 14901 bp, 10 predicted proteins | sample TabmetS3T2R1_FD_70207 | JGI IMG/M metagenome (GOLD analysis project Ga0081455, IMG submission 70207) | Tabebuia heterophylla rhizosphere microbial communities from the University of Puerto Rico - S3T2R1 | ecosystem: Host-associated > Plants > Roots > Rhizosphere ... | reverse complement strand
GTCGTCGGAGGCGCCGTGGCCGGCGCGTCCACCGCCATCCTGCTGAAACGCGGCAAGCCGGACCTCCGCATCCTCGTCGTCGACAAGACCGAGAAGTTCGACTGGAAAGTCGGAGAGTCCACGGTCGAGGTCTCCGCGTATTTCCTGACGCGCGTCCTCAAGCAGTACCGCCATCTCTCGCAGGACCAGCTTCCCAAGCAGGCGTTCCGGTTCTGGTTCTACAACGACGACGTGACCTGCCTGCAGGAGGCGTCGGAGACCGGCCCGACGCAGCTCGCGCGGACGCCGTCCTTCCAGCTCGACCGCTCCAAGCTCGACGAGCGGCTCCTCTTCGTGGCTCGCGAGGAGGGAAGCGAGGTCTGGCGTCCGGCCAAGGTCTCGGGCTACACGCTCGGGGAAGGCGCCGGTCCCAACACGGTGACGGTCGAAAAGGCCGATGGCACCTCGCACACGGTGAGTTGCCGGTGGCTCGTCGACGCGACCGGCCGGCAGGCGATGCTGGCGCGCAAACGTGGCGGCGTGACGCCGATCGATACGCATCCGACCGCCGCGATCTGGGTCCGGTACCGCAACGTCAAGGACATGGACGGCGTCGAGATCGCCGGCACGGATCCGGGCAATCCGTGGGCGCGCGCGGTTCTCACGGCGCGCCGTCTCGCGACGAATCACTTCACCGGCTGGGGCTACTGGATCTGGTTCATCCCGCTCAAGGACGGCGAGACGAGCGTCGGCGTGGTCTGGGACAAGCGTCTCGTGCAGCTCGAGGGCCGGACGCCGCTCGAGAAGCTGACGCGCTTCCTGGACGGCAATCCGCTCTCGCGGCAGCTCATCGAGGGGGCCGAGGCGGTCGAGGGGGACTGCCGCTACTACGCGCACCTTCCGTATTTCGTCGACAAGTTCATCGGCCCGGGCTGGGCGCAGGTCGGCGATGCCGGCGGCTTCCTCGATCCGTTCTACTCGCCGGGGCTCGACCAGATGTCCTTCTCGGTGTGGACGCGGACGCGCCTGATCCTCGAGGACCTCGGGGGCGCTCCGCCCGAGGAGATGGCGAAGGAGTACGCCGAGCACAACCGGAAGTACGACCGCTTCTTCAAGTACTTCTACGAGTCGATCTATCGCGACAAGTACTACGTCATGGGCGACTACGACACCATGACGATCGCGTTCCTGCTCGACACCGCCCTCTACTACTTCGCGGCCATCATCCCGATCTACCGCTGGACTCACTAGCGGCTGGGCGTGCCGCCGTTCTTCCAGGACGGCGCCGAGATCGGTTACTACCCGATCCGCTTCTACAACCGGCGGATGGTCCGGATCGCGCAGCGCAAGAAGGCCCTGGGCATCTACGGCAACCACAACGCCGGCCGCCGGCCGAAGTTCGTCGGGTTCTCCGTGCGGAGCGCCGCGCTGGTCATGCTCTTCCACGGCCTCGTGCGCTGGGCGAAGGCCGAGCTCGCGAACGCGTGGACCTACGTCGTCAAGCCGCGGCCCATCGCGAAGGTGGAACCCGCCCCGGCCGGCGCCCGCGACCGCGAGCCTCGCAGCGTCGAGGCGAGGTAGACGACACCCTGCCCTTCGGGCGGCGTCATCGCGCATGCCGACGGCCCTGATCACGGGCGCATCCAGCGGAATCGGTCTCGAGCTCGCTTCTCTCGCGGCGCAGGACGGGCACGATCTCGTCCTCGTCGCGCGCCAGCGCGAGCGCCTCGAGACCGTCGGGCGGGGCCTCGGGGAGGAGTACGGCGTCCGGGTCTCGGTGCTGGCGAAGGACCTCGCCCATCCTTCCGCGCCGGCCGAGCTGGGCCGCGACCTCGGGGAGCGGCGCATCGAGATCGACGTCCTCGTCAACAACGCCGGCTTCGGCGTGTGGGGATTCTTCGCGAAGACGTCCCTCGACCGCGAGCTCGAGATGATCCAGGTCAACGTCGCCGCGCTGACGCACCTGACCAAGCTCGTCCTGCCCGGCATGCTCGAGCGGCGCCGGGGAAGGATCCTCAACGTCGCCTCGACCGCCGCGTTTCAGCCTGGACCGATCATGGCCGTCTACTACGCGACGAAAGCCTACGTGCTGTCTTTCACGGAGGCGCTGGCGAGCGAGTGCGCCGGCACGGGCGTCACGGTCACGGCGCTCTGCCCCGGGCCCACGCGGACGGAGTTCGAGGGCCGGGCGGGCTCTCCGGACGAGATCATGGCGAGAAAGAAGGGGTTCGTCATGAGCGCGTCGGACGTGGCCCGCGACGGCTGGAAGGGAATGAAAGCCGGAAAACGCCTCGTCATCCCGGGGCTCAAGAACCGGCTTCTCGTCCAGGCGGAGCGCATCACGCCCCGACGCCTGGTCACCGCGATGTCGCGTAGGATCCGCGAACCGCAATCCTGAACGCTTCGTTTTGAAGGAGGCCGCCGACATGTTCCGTGCACGCCGGTTTCTCTCCATCCTCGCGTTCGTGTTCGTTCTCCGCCCCGCCGATTCGTACGCCGCCGACTCGGGAAGCCCCGTCGCGCAACGCCCCGAGGTCGTCGCCGCGCTCGAGGTCTTCGACACCTGGGTCGACTGGACGGTCCGCAACCGCGAGCAGCCCGCAGTTTCGATCGGGATCGTCTATGACCAGGATCTCGTCTGGGCGAAGGGCTACGGCTACGCCGACATCGGTAAGAAGCTCCCGGCCACGCCGTCGACGGCCTACCGGATCGCCTCGATCTCCAAGACGTTCACGGCCCACGCCATCCTCCAGCTGCGCGACGCCGGGAAACTCCAGCTCGACGATCCGATCACGAAGTGGATCCCGGAGCTCAAGCTCGCGAAGGTCGATCCCGAGAGCCCCGTGATCACGATCCGGCAGCTCCTCTCGCACACCGGCGGCATCCCGCGCGAAGTCGACGGGACGTACTGGAACGACATGAACTTCCCGTCGCGCGAAGCCATGATGCCCATCCTGAACAAGATGGGCGTCGTCGGCCCGCCGGAGACCGAGTTCAAGTACTCCAATGTCGCGGTCGGCCTTGCGGGCTACATCGTCGAGGCGGCGTCGGGCGAGCCCTACCCCGATTACGTCGTCCGTCACATCCTCACACCGCTCGGGATGACGGGCACCCAGGTGCTCCCGAAGCGGGACATGGCGACGCTCGCCGTCGGCTACGGACGGCGCGTCGCCGGGAAGCCGCGCCGCCTCGAGCCCTTCTTCCAGGGGAACTACATGCTCGCCGCCTCCAACTTCGCGTCGACCGTCGACGACCTCGCGAAGTACGTGTCGCTCCAGTTCCGCCGCGGCCCGGCCGGCGGATCGCAGATCCTCAAGGGCTCGACGCTCGCAGAGATGCAGCGCGTGCAGTGGCTCTCGCCGGACTGGCAGGGCGGCCGCGGGCTGGGATGGGGCATCGCCCGACGCGACGACATGACGCGCATCGGGCACGGCGGATCCGTTCCCGGGCATCGCACGCAGATCTCGTTCGCTCCCAAGGACAAGTTCGCGGTCATCGCCCTGACGAACGCGGAGGACGGCAGTCCCCACCTCTACGTCAACCAGGCGTACGCGATCGTCGCTCCCGCCATCGCGAAGGCGGCCGCCGCGACGGCCAAGGTGCCGACTGCGGATCCCGCATGGAAGAAGTACGAAGGCGTCTACGTCTGGGAGGACGAGGAGATCCACGTCGCCGTTCTCGACGGGAAGCTCACGCTCTTCGATCCCGCCGAGGACAACCCGTGGAGCACGCGCGTCACGCTCGAGCCCGTCTCCGGCAATGTCTTCCGGCAGGTCGGCGGCGACGCGGCCGGCGAAACCGTGACATTCATGACGGATGCCTCCGGCAAGGTCGTCCGCTACGAGGCGCCCGGGTATTACATGAGCCGCCGGCCGTAGATCTCTCGGTTACACTCCCACGCAGCCACGCATCGCAAAGGGAGGCGGACATGAGGAACCGGACTGCAGCACTGCTGCTCTGCGCGGGGATCGCTGCGACTTCCATCCAGGCCGAAGAAGAGCAAACGTCGGCGATCCCGGCGAACCTGACGCAGCTCCGCCCGATCCAGTGCATCGCCTACGACCCGAAGCCGTCGGACTTCTTCCAGAACGCCTATTTCGACTCGGATTTCTTCAATGCCGACTTCACGGGAATCTGGGGCGACGACGGCCAGCCCGGCGCCCGGAAGGACCTCGCGACGTTCGCCGGCGCGCGGCTGAACATGCTGCACATCTACAACTGGAACGCGCAGCGCGCGAATCACAAGGCCTTTCTCGACGCCGCGCAGCAGCTCGGCATCAAAGTCATGATTCCCATCTCCAACTTCACGGCTCAGACCATCACGGGCACGACGGACTGTCCGACGTGCCCCAAGGGTTACAAGGCGGCCATGGACCTGGTTCGAGGAATCTTCGACCAGGTCTATGTCGGCACAACGCCCCATCCCGCCGCGGCGATGTGGTCCATCTACAACGAATATGACCTCAACGGTTACGACCCCGTGAATGTCGCCTTCATCGTGCAGGCCATCCTGACGATCGAGAACGAGGCCAACATTCCCGTTGCCAATCGCCTGCCGATCACGACGCCGGTCTCCGACGCCACGTGGAACACGCAGGCGCGGAACGAAGCCAATTTGCCCCAGGCGGCGCCGGCGCTGAACGCGGCGCTCGCGCGCGCTGCGGCGACGTGGCTCGTGACCAATCCCGGAAAGAACGTCGACTCGCCGACACCGCCGGACCTGCCCGGCGCCGTCCTGGCCATGATCGCCGTTTCCAATGCGCTGTCCGACGCTCAGTCCGTGTCGCACTACCGCTCGCCGTTCGACACCAGCATCGTGACGGTCTCCGTCGTTCCGGCGAACTTCTGGGGGACGCGCTGGATCGCATCCTCGAATCCGTTCCGGATCGGATCCGCGCTCGCCGACTACCTCACCAACCCCGCGCAATTCCAGTCGGCCTGGCCCGGGACCACGGCCTTCAACACCCTGCCTCCTCTCTTCTTCGCCGAGATGGGGTATTCGCAGGTCGACGCGGGACACGACCTTGCGACCCAGGCCTCGGTGGTTCTGGGGCAGATCCAGGCGACCGCGCCTCTGGCCCGGAGCGGCAGCACGCCCCAGGGCTACTTCCTCGGCAGCTGCTTCTTCCAGCACACTTTCGTCGACGCGTCCCATTTCGAAGCCTTCCAAACGACCGGTTCCTTTCAGACCCGGTCCGCCTCTCCGAGCGCGCCGTTTCCGGCCTCCGGTCAGGCGTGGCGCGTCGACGCGCTCACGCCGCTGCCGGTTTGGAACAGCGTGAAATCCGGCTACGGCGGAACGGGCTCGTCGCTCGGTCTCCAGCTTCCGCCGGACGCACGGGAACCGGAGGTCGTCGAGCGGCCGTAGCCGCCTGCTCGCGCCGCGCCTTCTGTACACTGACGGTCCGGAGGAGTGGCCGAGTGGTTTACCGCCGCGGCTTTGCCGCGGCGTTGTCTAGGTCCGGGGGCTTGCCTTCGCGGGACGACTTGGGCCGGCCACCAGAGGCGAGCCGACCACCGGAGGCAAACCCTCGGCAGTAGGCAACGCCGGGCGCGAGCCCGGCGGTATCCCCCCGGCAGTAGGCGGCGCCGCGCGAAGCGCGGCGACAACGCGGCGGGCACCGCCGCCTCGCCGCTCAGATGAACATGTCCACTCCTTCTGTACACTTCCGTTGCGGAGGAGTGGCCGAGTGGTTTAAGGCGGCGGTCTTGAAAACCGCTGTACCGGAAACGGTACCGGGGGTTCGAATCCCTCCTCCTCCGCCAATCGAAGCCGCCAGCCGGGGGTTCGACCCGTCCACCGAAGGCAAGCCCCCGGCAGTAGGGAACGCCGCGCGAAGCGCGGCGTTTATCCCTCCTCCTCCGCCAGCCCTCAACTTCCGGCGACCGTCGACGCCTCCGCCTCTTCCCGACGAACCCGGTCCTTGCGCGACAGGATCGTGGCCGCGCTCATGTCCGCCGTCGAATTCGCCAGGGTCGCGAAGATGTCCGGGATCGAGTCCACGGCGTTGAGGATCAGCACTCCTTCGATGGGAACGCCCGCCGCGAGGAACGCCGGCAGGCTGCGGACGCTTCCCGCGCCCGGGATTCCCGCTCCACTGAAGCTCAGCAGGAACTGAGTCATCAGAAACGCGGCAATCTCCGGGGGGCCGAGAGGAATGTCGAGCACGTGCGCCACGAACAGCAGACGGACGAGGCTGGAAATGCCGTAGTCCAGCTTGAAGGTCGCGACACACAGCGGCAGGAGAAAACCCGTGGCCGACTCGGACAGCCGCAGATGCCGCCGGCCTCCCTCCACGAGCGCCGGCAGCGATGCGAGCGAGGATCGCGTGCTCACCGCCACGACCTGAGCCGGAGCCACGGCCCGGGCAAACCTCGCCAGAGAAGTCCGGCCCAGGACGGCCGTCAGCGGATAGAGCAGGATCGTCGCCAGCACCAGGATTCCTGAAACGAGCACGATGTAGAACACGATCAGCCCGGTGGCGCGAGCGCCGAGGTGGCTCGCGAAGACGGCGCAGAGCGCGAAGACACCGAGCGGCAGGGCCTTCATGATGAATCCGATGAGCGCCATCATGGCGCTCGCGAACCCCTCGAACACGCGGCGCAGCAGCTCGTGGTCGGCGCGCGCGAGGCGGCGGACCGCAAGCCCGAACAGCGCCGTGAAGATCAGGATCGGGAGGATCTCGCCGCGCACGGCCGACGCGAAGACGTTGACCGGGATCAACCCGACGAGCCAGTCCGCCAGCGACGCCGCGTGAGGCCGCTCCGCGGCCGCGGCGAGCTCCGGCGGAGCCATCTGCGCGCGGAAGGAGGCCGCGGCGACGGGATCGATCGGGCGAGACGCCAGGACGGTCCTCGCGACCGCCAGCGTCAGGCAGGCGGCTCCGGCGAGCATGGCGAGAAACAGGACAAGAGCCTTCGCGCCGAGAGCACCGATGGAGCGCTCGCGCCCGGCGCCGACGATGGCCGCGAGGGTCAGGATGATGACGAGCGGGATCACGGTCATCCGCAGGGCCGCGACCCAGAGCTGGCCGAGCACTCCGAACGCGTCCAACGCGCTCCGGAGCGCCGGATTGCCCGAGCGGTGGACGAGGATCCCGACGGCGAGTCCCGCCACGAGCGCCGCGAGTCCGCCGACGGTGAGATTCAGGCCGCGGCCGCGGCGGCGGGGAGACGGCGCGCTCATTTGGGCGCCGGGCTCCGAAGAATGCGGCGACTCCAGCGGCGGGAGAATCGCCCGATGCCGCGCCGGTCGGAGCCCCACTCGAGGGCGGCGAGCACCGGCTTGAGCCGGCGGGACCGGCGAAGAGAGCCGGCGATCGCGTCGGCGACGTCCGTCCGCCCGAACGCCCGAGCGCGCGTCTCGAGATCGCGATACAGGCGCACGTAGGGCCGGCTGTTCACGACGCGCTTTCGCACGTGCTCCAGGTCGAGGGCTCTCGCCTTCAAGGGCGGGCAGCGATCGAGGGCGCCGAGGACCTCGAGCGTGAGCATCGCGAGAAGGCACTTCTCGCAGTCACAGCAGTTCTCGGCGGACCGAAGGCGAAAGCAGATGTGGAGGTGGCGCAGCGCCACGTCGAACCCGGCGATGTACTCGGTCTTTTCCCGCCGGGGAATCAGCAGGCCGACGTGATGGATCCGCGTGATTCCCGTCGAGAACAGCGGATCCGTCTCGGGCTGGGAACCCCACGGCTTCACCGGCCCGTCGTAGTGCGTCGCCGCGATGCAGAGAGACCGAAACGCGCCTTCGGCGGCGAGGCCCACGCTCGCGAGAGCGCCGCCATGCGCCAGGCGGCCCCAGTCCGCTTCCCGGAACCGCATGGTGCGAAGGTTGGTGGCGACGTCGACCAGCTCGAGGCCGAGCGCATCTGACGCCCCCGACAGGCTGTCCCTCAACTTCGCGAACTCCTCGTCGGCGTCGATAGGAATATCGAATCCATGGACGACGAGGAGCTTGTCGATCGCCGGGACGTCGGCGGGGCGAGCGCCGTTTCGGTCGCGCAGCACCATGTAAAAGGAATCGATGCCGCCCGAGAGGAACGCTCCCGACGCTCGGACAGCCGGGCCCGGGAGCGTCGCGCTCGATTCGGCCTCCACCGGCACCGGGCGCACATTCGGATACCAGCCTGACCAGATCGCCATGAGACGAGACGCGTTCGAGAGCAGCTGCGGGTCGACCGGAAGGCTCAGCCGCAGCGCCTCGCCGCGGGTCACGGCGAGGGGCAGGAGACACGCGAGCCATGGGTTGCCCGAAATGCTCAGCGCGTCCGCATACCGCTCCGGGAACTCGAACCACCAGGTCTCGGTCTGGCCGGGAGAGTCGTCGTAGGAAACGTCGCCCTCGAGGCGCACGCGCGCCCGTCCGGACGGCGACCTCGCGACGCGAACCGAGACGAGCTTCATGGCGGAGGTGATGGGACTCTAGCAAGCGCCGGGGCCGTCCGGTAGAGTCGTGGCCGCCCAGGGCCCATGAAGACGATCCTCATCGCGCTCGCCGCGGCCCGTCTCACAACGCCGTCACCCCCGCCGCCGCTCGCCATCAACCACGTCACCGTCGTCGACACGGCCGGCGGGCCGAACCGGCCGGGGATGACGGTCCTGATCGAGGGCGGCCGCATCACGACGGTCGGCGAAACCGCCGCCGTCCAGTTCCCGAGCGGGACCCGGACCGTCGACGGCTCGGGCAAATGGGTCATCCCCGGCCTGTGGGACATGCACATCCACACGTTCTTCGGAGAGTGGGTGCCGGGCGGTCGGGAAGTGACGCTGCCCCTCTTTCTCGCGAACGGCGTGACAGGCGTGCGCGACATGGGAAGCGACCTCGAGCCGATCCTCGCGGCGCGGCGCGACGTCGAATCGGGAAAGCTCGTCGGACCGAGGCTCGTCGTCTCGGGCCCGATGCTGGACGGGCCCAAGAGCCAGTTCCCCTCGTCGATCTCGCTCACGACCCCCGACGACGGGCGGCGCGCCGTCGCGATGCTCGCGGGACGCGGCGTCGACTTCATCAAGATCCAGTCCTACGTGCCGCACGACGCCTACCTCGCCGTCGCCGACGAGTGCCGCAAGCGGAACATCGTCTTCGCCGGGCACGTTCCCGACAAGGTCCGGCCGGCGGAGGCCTGCGACTCGGGACAGAAGAGCTGGGAGCACCTGATCGGAGTCTTCGAGGGCAGCTCCACGGCCGAAGCGCAATTCCTGGAGGAGAAGAAAGGTCCGGCTCGTTTTCTCGAGACGTTCGACCCGTCGAAGGAAGCCGCGCTGTTCCGCCGCCTCGCCGCGAAACCGACGTGGCAGTGCCCGACGCTCTACTGGGAACGAGGCCAGTGGCTGGTGGACGTGATCGACGTGACGAAGGACCCGAATCTCAAATACGCACCGGTATCCTGGAAGCAGAAGACCTGGTCCGAATTCAAGAGCGGCATTCTTCGGGACCTCGCCACGGATCCCCTGCCGATCCGCGAGAAGTTCGTCCGGCACGAGATCGAGATCGTCGGCCGCATGCACCGGGACAAGATCCCCTTCCTCGCCGGGACCGACACGCCGGCCGGCGTGGGCGTCCTGCCTGGATTCAGCCTGCACCAGGAGCTCGAGCGTTTCGTGGACGCGGGGTTCACGCCGCTCGAGGCGCTTCGGACGGCCACGCTGAATCCGGCGATCTATCTCGACCGGCGCGCGGACTTCGGTACGGTCGAGAGCGGCCGGGTCGCCGATCTCGTTCTTCTGGATGCCGACCCCACGGCCGACATCCGCAACACGCAACGCATCGCCGCCGTGGTCCAGGGCGGCCGGCTGCTCACACGCTCCGACCTGGACCGCATGCTCGCGGACGTTGCCGCCTATGCCCGGAGCCATTGAAGGCGGGGGGCCTTCGAGCCCCCCGCACCCCCGTGAGGCAACTTTTCCATCGCCGGACGTGTTCAAAGACACGTCATGAACACGGCCTACACGCTCTTCGAGACTCCCATCGGCCCCTGCGGAATCGCCTGGGGCGAGCGCGGGATCGTCGGCGTCTGGCTTCCGGAATCGGACGAGAGGCGGACCCGGGCGCGGCTCCTTCGGAAGCTACCGGATTCCGCGGAAGAGGTTCCCCCGGCCGGGATCCGCAGCGCGATCGGCGAGATCACCGCGCTTCTCTCCGGAGACCGCCGGGATCTCTCCGGCGTCCCGCTCGACTTCGACGGCGTCCCCGCGTTCCACCGGCGTGTCTACGAGATCGCGCGCTCGATCCCGCCGGGCGAGACGCTCACCTACGGAGAGGTCGCGCGGCGCCTCGGAGATCCGCGGTGCGCCCGCGAAGTCGGCCAGGCGCTCGCGCGGAATCCCTTCCCGATCGTCGTGCCGTGCCACCGGGTGCTCGCGGTTGACGGGAAGAGCGGAGGGTTCTCCGCTCCCGGCGGCGTCTCGACGAAGCTGCAGCTCCTCCAGATCGAAGGCGCGCGGGCGTCCGGCATCCCGACGCTCTTCTGAATCCGGCGCGCAGCGCGCGGCCTAGAATGCCGCATGCCCGCGCCCGCCGCCGCCGCCGACGCATCGTCGCGCGACATCGCGCTGCTCAAGATCGTCGTCGTCGTCGCCGGCGCCGTGTTGATGGCCCTCGAGATTCTCGGATCCCGCATCCTCGCGCCGCGCTACGGGTCGTCGATCTACGTCTGGGGCAGCCTGATCTCGACGTTCCTCGTCGCGCTCTCCGCCGGCTACGCGTTCGGCGGCCGCATCGCCGACCGGCGGCCGTCGCTGGCGGCGCTCTCCATCGTGCTCTCTCTCGCCGCGGTCCTGATGCTGCCGAGCATCGTCTGGCCGGAGCGAATCCTGGACGCGATCCAGAGGCTTGAGTGGGACGTCCGCTGGTCGGCGCTGGTCGCGGCCGTCGCCCTCTTCCTGCCGGCCTCGCTGGCGATGGGGATGGTGACGCCGTTCGCGGTGCGGATCGGGATCCGGCGGATGGAGGCCGCGGGGACGGTCTCGGGCGGCTATTCGGCCCTCTCGACGGCGGGCTCGATCGCGGGCACGCTCGCGGCGACGTTCCTCCTCATTCCGGCTTTTCCGGTCGGGACGCTGCTCGTCGGCCTCGCGGCGACGCTCCTCGCGTGCGCCGCGGTTCTCGTGCGCAGCCGGGCGAGCGCGATCGGGGCCGTCGTCGCGGCGGGCGCGCTGGCCGCGGCCCTCTCGGCCCGCACCGCCTCCGAGCCCAACGACGGCGAGACCGTTCTCCTGCGAAAGGACACGCCTTACCACCACCTCGTCGTGACGCAGCTCGACTCCTCGCGCTGGCTTCGCTTCGACGCGCTGACGCAGAGCGGCGTCGACCTCGAGCAGCCGTACCGCTCCGTCGTCGGCTACGACGAGGCGCTGCTCGCGGCCCTCGCCTTCCGGCCCGGGATTCGCCGCGTCTGCATGATCGGCCTGGGCGGCGGCTCGTTTGCGCGGGCCTTCGCCCGGATGCGGCCCGACGCCGAGATCGACACGGTCGAGATCGATCCCGTCGTCCGCGACGTCGCGCGAAAGTATTTCCTGTACCAGGAGTCGGAGCGCCTGCGCACCGTCATCTCCGACGGGCGCGTTTTCCTCTCGCGGCCCGGCCCGCCCTACGACCTGATCGTCCTCGACGCCTTCAACTCCACGGGTGTTCCGTTCCACCTGACCACTCGCGAGTTCTTCGGGATCGTGAAGCGGCGACTCTCCCCCGACGGCATCTTCGCCGCCAACTTCGTCGGCCAGCTGATGGGCGGCGAGGGGCGGCTCTTCTGGGCGACTTACAAGACGATCCGGCGGCAGTTCGGACAGGTCTGGGTCGCGAGCCACTACATCCGCGAGGGACGGGCGCCCATCGCGGGCAACATCATCGTTTTCGCGACGGTCTCGGCGGAGCCCATGGATCTGGAAGTCGTGCAGCGCGAGGCGGCGGAGCTCGCGAAGCGCTGGAGCCTGCCCAACACCGAGTACTACACGCAATCCCTCGTGCACGCCCCGGAACCACCGGCCGGCATCCCCGAGCTGACGGACGCCTACGCCCCGGTCGAGGCGCTGCAGAATTTCTGACGGCTCGAGGTCCTGCCTCCTGCCTCCTGCCTCCTGCCGTCTGATTTACGGGTTCGTCTCCCGCTTGCGGTACTCCTCGAGCCGCTTGCGGTCCGTGACGTCGCGGCAGACGGCGAGCGCGGCCAGCGTGCGGCCGAAGTCGTCGAAGAGAGGCACGACGACCGTATCGACGATGCCGCTCGAGCCATCCTTGCGGACGAAGCGCATCTCGCCGTTCCAGCGCCCGGATCGGCGCATTTCCGCGAGGAGCTCGACCGCGGTCTTCTTCGCGCCCGGCGGCCGGAGCACGTCCGGCGTCTTGCCCAGCATCTCGGCCGGGCTGTAACCGAACATCCTCTCCGCGCCGGGGTTCCAGTCGACGATCCGGGCCTCGAGGTCCATCGTGATCACGGCATCCGAGATGTGGTCGAAGGCGCGCGCGTGGCGGCGGATCGTGTCCTCCATCAGGCGCAGCCGCGTGACGTCGTGGAAGCTCCAGACGCGCCCCACCGTGACGCCGCCGACCTTCTGCGGCGAGGAGTAGCGCTCGAACATCCGGCCGTCCTTGAACTCGAGCCAGTCGTAGCTCTTGGCCTCCGGCTGGTCGTAGAGGTCCTTGACCTTCTTGACGAACCGCTCCGGATCCCGGAGCTGGTCGAGCACGAACCCGATCGCCCGCTCGTCGTCGCGCGAGGCGATGACGTCGTCGGGGATCCGCCACATGTCGACGAACTTCCGGTTGTAGCTGACGATGTGCCCGTCGCTGTCGACCACGAGGATGCCGTCGGCCGTGGCCTCGAGCGTCGCCTTCAGCAGCGACAGCGTCTCCTCGGTCCCCTGCTGGGTCCGGTGGCGCGCCGTCACGTCGCGGAAGCTCCAGACCCGGCCGACGGTCTTGCCGTCGACGTCCTGGGGGCGCGAGTCGCGCTCGATCATCCGCCCGTCGGCGAGCTCGACGACGTCGTGACTGGCGGCCCCCGGCTGCGCATAGACCGTCATGACCTTCTTGACGAAGGCCGCGGGGTCCTTGAGCTGGTCCAGGACGAAGCCGAGCGCGCGGTTCTCGTCCCGGCTCTCGACGATGTCCGGCGGGATCTTCCACATGTCGACGAACCGGCGGTTGAAGTGGACCATCCTGCCGGCCGCGTCGACGACGAGAATGCCGTCGGCGGTCGCGTCGATCGTGGCCCGGAGCAGCGCGACCGAGCGCTCGAGCTCGGCCAACGCGCTCTTGCGCTCCGTGATGTCGAACGCCACGCCGACCACGCCGCGGATGGCGCCATCGCTGTCGCGAAGAGGTTCGACATGCGCCTGGAAGGCCCGGCTCTTCCACTCCACCTCGTACGCCACAGATTCCCCGTTCAGCGCCCGGCGATGCGCGGCGATCGGAGGAAACTCGGGATCGGTGGTTTTGAAATACGCGAAGAGGCTCAGCCCTCGGATGTCGGTCTCGCCCATCGCGGCCAGTCCGGCGCCGGTGCCCTCCGTGAGGTGAAGATCCTGGTCGGTCGTCCACAGCACAGCCGGCATCTGGGAGACGAGGACGCGAAGACGCTCATCCGTTTCGCGCGAGGATCCCGCCGCGAGTCGGTCCGACCCGTCGTCCGGACGCGGCGGAGGTGCCGGGAGGCTCATGCGCCTGAAAAGAGAGTGCCGATCATAGTCCAGGTCGGCCGGAGGAGGCGGGGGCGGAGCGCGGCGCTCCGATCGCCGACAGGAGATCGGGCTTCGACGCATCCCGCTCCAGCCACGGGTACCGCTCCCCGTCCCGATAGTCGACCCGGTGAGTTCCGTAGATCTCCTGGTTCTCGACGAGCAGCTCGATCGGCTCGCCGTGCTCCCGCGCCCGCCGCAGCGCGTCGCGCAGGCTCTCGACCATCGCCGGGAACGTCGCGTTCGAACCCACGCGAATCGACGGGATGAACTCGCGCGAAGCGACCGAGTTCGGCTCCTCCACCAGCGGCACGCTCTCGTCGACCGCGAAGTCGAGCACGCGCAGCTCTCCCGAGATGCGCTCCGCAACCTTCGGCGCGGGCCCGCGCGGGTCGATCTGGTACGGCATCGACTTCGGCAAGATCATCACGATCTGACTGTGATGAAACGGCACCTCGAAGCTCTTGAAGTAGAACCGGTCCCCGAGATAACCGCCCGGAAACCCCTCGGCGGGTGCGTTTGCGCGCAAGTACTCGAACTCGACGTAGTCGCCGCGCGCGAGGTTCGGCAGCGAGATCGTGTCTTTGCCCGAGATCCTGTCGGCCTCGAGCGTTCGACCGTCCGGCTTGATCGAGCGCAGCGTCAGCACCTCGGCACCTTCCGGCACCTGCACTTCACCCAACTCGTTCACGGCTTCGTCGCTCTGCGCCTTCTGAACGGTGTGCACGAGCTCGAGCGAAGACCCGTCCTCGAACACGCGGCCCGCCATGTAATCCAGCACGAGCACCTGCGGGCCGTCGTACTTCTTTCCCGACGCTTCGAAGGCTTTGATCGCGGCCAGGCCGTCTTTGCGGTAGGCCGCGAGCTCGTGTTCGCCGAGGAGCGACCGCGCCACGCGGTGAAAGCCTGCCATGCTCGCGGGCTCCGCGGCGAGCGCGGCGTGAAGTGCGCCCCGCGCCGCTTCGTACTTGCCGCTGGCAAGTAACCCATCGAACTCCTCGAGCGCGCCGGTGAACGAGCGCGGATAACGTTCACGCAGCTCGTAAATCGTAGCCCACAACGCGCGATCGTCGCCGGTGTTCTTCGCGAGCGTCAGCTGCGCGAGCAGCGCGCCGTAGCGCCCGGACTCGGTCTGGAATGCGGTCAAGCGCTCGAGCTCCCGCTGTGCGGACGCGAAGTCGCGCTGCTCGGAGTATGCAGCGAAGAGCGCGTTGGACTCGGCATCGCAGGCCACGAGCTGCGCAACCCGCT
>Ga0081455_10004864_pt1 | contig 14905 bp, 11 predicted proteins | sample TabmetS3T2R1_FD_70207 | JGI IMG/M metagenome (GOLD analysis project Ga0081455, IMG submission 70207) | Tabebuia heterophylla rhizosphere microbial communities from the University of Puerto Rico - S3T2R1 | ecosystem: Host-associated > Plants > Roots > Rhizosphere ... | reverse complement strand
CACCGACCTTCACGTTCACGGCGAGCGAGCCCGGCAGCACCTTCGCGTGTTTGCTCGACGGGTCTGCGCCCGAGCCCTGCAGCTCGCCGAAAAGCTACTTGGGTCTCGGCGACGCGGTTCATACCTTCGCCGTCCGAGCTACGGACAAGGCCGGCAACCAGGGTCCGGCGACCCAGTACGCGTGGAGGATCGACACCACGGGCCCGACGGCTGCGCTCACGGACAAGCCGGATAACCCGACCAACGAGACGTCTGCCAGCTTCTCGTTCGCTGCCAACGAAGCCGGCAGCAGCTTCACATGCAGGATCGACACAGCGGCTTTCGCCCCCTGCGCGTCGCCGAAGGGCTACACCGCCCTCGGTGATGGGCCACATGCGTTCGCCGTCAGGGCGACGGACGCGCTCGGCAACACCGGCCCGATTACGAGTTACAGCTGGAGGATCGACACCTCCCCGCCCTCGGTCCAGATCACGCAGAGGCCGAACTCGCCGAGCAACGTCAAATCCCCGAGTTTTTCGTTCGCCGCTAACGAGCCGGCGAGCACCTTTTCCTGCCGCCTGGATAGCGGCACGTTCGCGGCTTGCGCCTCGCCGAAGAGCTACAGCGGTCTCACGGACGGCCAGCACGCGTTCGCGGTCAGGGCGACCGACCTGGCCGGCAACACTGGTACCGCTTCGACCTACACCTGGACGATCGACACCATCGCGCCGACCGTCGTCATCGTGCAGAAGCCGAGCAATTTCGCCAACACGAGCTCGGCGACCTTCACCTTCACAGCCAGCGAGAACGGCAGCAGCTTCTCCTGCCGCGTCGACGAGAGCGGCTTCGTACCGTGCGCCTCGCCTGTGACGTACAACCTCTCGGATGGACCGCACGTCTTCTCCGTGAGGGCGACCGACCCCGCTGGGAACACCGGGCCCGACGTCCCGTACGGCTGGACGATCGAGACGCGGGCGCCGACCGCCTCAGTGACACTCGCACCGCCCGGCCTCAGTAACAGCAGGTCAGCAACGTTCGGGTTCGCTGCCGACGAGCCGTCGACTTTCGAGTGCAAGCAGGATGACGGCGAGTTCGCGTCGTGCACCTCGCCGGCGTCGTATGGAGGACTCGGCGACGGCGCTCATGTGTTCTCCGTTCGCGCGCGGGATGGGGTCGGCAATTTGAGCGTCCCGGTTTCACAGGCGTGGACGGTCGATGCCACAGCCCCTGAGACGACGCTGACCGCGATGCCGAGCTCCGGAACGGCAACCTCAGCGAGCTTCGCCTTCGCGGCGAGCGAGAGCGGCACATTCGAATGCAGGGTCGACGGCGGAGCGTTCGCACCGTGCGGCTCGCCGAAGAGCTACGCCGGTCTGAGCCAGGCCGATCATCAGTTCCAGGTGCGTGCGATCGACGTAGCCGGCAACGCCGACGCAAGCCCCTCGCTGCATAACTGGAAGATCACGACGCCGGCGGCGAAGAAGGTCGCGTCCGCACTCACGTCGCCGAGGGCGGGAGCGCGCGTCACGCGGCCGCCGCTGCTCGCCTGGCGTCGTGTCGCCGGTGCGCGGTACTACAACGTCCAGATCTTCCGCGGACGCCGAAAGGTGTTCAGTGGCTGGCCCACCCGCACGCGTCTCCAGCTCCGGGCGCAGTGGCAGTACCTGGGCCGGCGGGAACGGCTGAGCCCGGGCCGCTACCGCTGGTTCGTCTGGCCCGGCTACACCAATCCGCGACGGTACGGAACGCTGCTCGGCCAGAGCAACTTCGTGGTCACCCGGCGCTAGCCGTCGGACCGGAGCACCTCGGGCCCCGTGCGCTCCGGGTTCCCGTCACCGGGCTCCGCGGTCACGCTCAGCACGGGGTAGAGCGCCGGGTCGACCGCCGCTGCGAAGCGAACGTGTGACCTGCCCTGCTCGTCCGGGTGGAACGTCCCGGCCGAGATCCGGTTCGGCGACGACGGCGTGTCGCCGGGCCCGACGAACCAGAGCTCGTAGTAGTCGCCCTTCGGGAGGATCGGCAACTCGTCGGTGTCGAAGCGAATGACCCGCCCGATCCCGGTCTTCCGGACTTCCGCAGTGGCCTGCGCCGGCACGCCCCGGGGCGCCGACAGCACCGCCTGGAGCTCGACGGTGCCCTCGGAGCGGATGACCTGCGTGCCTGCCACGAACGCCACCGCCGCCACCGCCGCTGCCGCGGCGAAGGCCGCGACCCGCGGCCACCGTCGCCGCGGGACGAGCGCGCGAACCGTCGGCGTGGCGGCTTCCCGGTCGACGGCCGCGAACGTCCGCGCCTTCAGGCTCTCGGGCATCGCGTACGGAGGCGCTGCCTCTGCGAGCAGCCTGGCCGCGTCCTCCAGCGCAGCGATCTCGTGCCCGCAGACCTCGCAGGTCTCGAGGTGCTGCTCGAAGGCGAGCCGTTCATCGGGCGTGAGCGCGTCCAACAGGTACGCGCCGAGCTCGTGGTGGGGTGTCATCGATTCAGTCAACGAGACCCCGATCCGAAAGCTCGTCCTTCAGGGCGCGCAGGGCGTGGTACGTACGTGTCTTGACCGTCCCGAGCGGGATCGCGAGGAGGTCGCTGATCTGGCGCTGGGTCAGCCCGCAGTCGTAGTGCAGCTCCAGCACCTCTCGGTGCTTCGCGCTCAGCGCGTCGAGCGCGGCCCGCACGTCGAGGCCGACCAGTAGCTCCTCGAACGCGTTCTCGTCCACGGCCGGCTCCGTCGACGGCGCGGACGAGACCGGGCTCCGGCGACCGCGGCGCCAGAGATCCACGGCCGCCCGTCGGGCCAGCGTGAAGAGGAACGTCCGGACCGACCCTCTCGCGGCGTCGAACCGGTGTGCCGATCGCCAGAGCCGCACGAACGTCTCCTGCACCAGGTCCTCCGCGAGACCCGGGTCGTCGAGCAGCCGGAGGCCGAGACCGTAGACCCGGCGGGCGTAGCGGTCGTAGAGCTCCTCCAGAGGCTCGCCCCGGTCTCCACCGGCAACGAGCGCGAGGAGCCGGGCCTCCTCCAGCGCGTCTCTCTCTGCGGCGACTGCTGAGATCGAATCCATGCGACGACGTCACGGATTCGCCCGCAGCCCGCCGGCGGTTCGGAGGCGCGTCGGGGCGGGCCGTGGGGGAGCCGGCCCGCCCCAATCCGATGCGCCTACTGGTCCTGGACTGCCGCGAGACCAGTGATCGTGTGAGAGCCGTCACCGATCCGTCCGACCAACTTCGTCCGGCCGGTCGAGACATCGAGCCGGTAGAGGCGGGAGGAGGAGCGGCCGTAGCGACCCTCCGGATTCCCGGCGACCCAGCCGACGTTGTTCGCGCCGGCGATGTCGAAGCCGAGGTTGCCGCCGAGGTTGAGCTCGGTCGACTGGGGCATGACCAGCGTGCCTGCGTTCGCCGGGTTCTGGATCCACAGCCGGTCCGGGCTCGCGCCGACGTCGTAGGCGTAGAGCACGGTCGCCGTCGGGCGGGTGGCGAAGGCGGTGAAGCTCGAGTTCGTGTACGCGGAACCGACGACCTGCACGCCGGCCGGCGTCAGCTTCGTGTCGACCATGAGCAGTGTGCCGTCGTCCGGATTCAGGCGGAGGTTGTCCGTCGCATCGCTCGTGACGCGGATCTTGTCCACGGTCGGGTTGAAGTCGAACCCGTTGAAGCTGCCGGAGAGGATCGACGGCATCTGGTCGAAGCTCTTCCCCTCGGGCACGGCGATGGCGGTGTTCGGGTTCAGCCGGTAGACGACCCGGTCGCTGCCGAGCGCGTACAGATCACCCGACGCGGGGCGAAAGTCGATGCCCTTGATCGAGACCCCCATCGGGAGACCCGTGATCTGCTTCGAGCGGAGCTTGCGCGGATTGTCCGAGTCGAACTTGAGGAGCTTGCCCGCCGTGTTCGTCGCGTAGAAGACGCGATTGTCGCGGCGGTTGTCGTTGCCACGCTTGCCGCTGTCGGCGAGCGCAGCGAACGGCATCGCCAGTGCGAGGAGCGCGACGACGACGATGCCGCGGCGGAAGAACCGTGAGAGGTGCATTTGGAGCCTCCAACGTTGATTACGTGTCAGGAGGCTCTTCGCAGGAGGTGGGGCCTAGGGTTCAATCCGGTTGGTGACGACGGACTCGACCCTCTACGGGCCGGAGCAGTCCCGCTTCGCGCGCTATCTCGAGCAGCGAGAGCGGCGCAAGCCCGACCGCGGCGCGTGGGAGCGTCACCGTCGCCTGCGCTCGGGCCTGCGCGGCCGCGTGATCGAGCCGGGGGCAGGCGACGGACGAACATTCGAGCACTACCCGCCCGAGGTCACGCACGTCCTGGCGGTCGAGCCGGATCCGACGGCGCGGGCCGCCGCTGCGGAGCGGGCGAGCGCTGCACGGATTCCGATCGAGATCGTCGACGGTGTCGCGGAGTCCCTGCCGGCCGACGACGGCTCGTTCGACGCCGCCGTCCTCACCGGCGTCCTCTGCACCGTGACCGACCCGGCCGGTTCGCTTCGAGAGGTCAGCCGCGTGCTGAAGGCCGACGGAGAGCTTCGCTTCTGGGAGCACGTTCGGTCTCCGCACGCTGCTTTTCGGATCGTGCAGCGCGCCGTGGACGCGGCCTTCTGGACGCGCGCCCTCGGCGGCTGCGAGACGACCCGGGACACCGAGGCTGCGATCCGAGCAGCGGGCTTCCGGTTCGTCGAGCTCGAGCGCGGCTTCCACTCGTCGTCCTGGCTGGCGATCACCTCAGCGCCGTACGTGCTGGGCACCGCACGGCGCTGAGGCGTACGGTCTGACCGCTACTCGACGGTCAGGAAGTACGTGAAGGTCTTGTCGTGGCCGATCGGGGTCGCAGTGCCGTGCACCCGAAGGACGTGCCGGCCCTTCTTCAGCGGCTTGAAGACCATGAAGAAGCCGTCCAGGACCGCAGGCTGGCCCCAGCCGGTGATGCAGGGGTCGAGAACCTCCCGCAGACTCGAGTCACCGGTCAGCTCGAACAGGTCGTCCGAGTGGTAGCGGTAGCTGAACACGTCGCTCATCTGCCGCCCGTCGAGAGAGATCTCGAGGTGGTCGACGAGATCCATGCCGGCCTGGGCATCGGCGAGCATGAACTCGTAGAGCGACTGCCCCGGCGCCGGATGCCAGTTCGGATCCGGGCAGGGGAAGCTGTCCACGACGGCTCCGATGTACAGGAAGACCGCCTTGTGGCGTGGGATCGTGCACGTCCGGGTGCCGCTGAAGACCGGCGGCCCCGCGATGCGGGCGATGTACCAGACCGGGCCCTGCTGGTTCACGGCGCAGTTGGCTCCGGTCGGATCGAACAGCGGGCTCTGGTCGAGCGGCGTCCCCCAGATCCACTGCGTCGCCCGCTCCGCCCACGTGGCGATGTCGGTTCCGAACGGACGAGCGTCGAGGCCGTAGAGCTCGGGGTTCGGGCTCGAGCCCTGGTTTGTCTGCTCGGCCGAAGCCGTCGCCGACGCAAGCGCGGCGAGGCAGGCGACGGCAACGATTGCAGCTGCAATCCTGCGCATAGAAACCCTCCCTTGCTGGGCAACTAGAGGTATGGCGTGCACCGGTGAGTTCCCAGCGCACGACGGCTGCGAAAAGCGTAGGCAGGGCGGCTCGACAAAGCTCGCCGTTTTCGGACAATCTCGCGCTGATGACTGAACCGCTGCCGCCAGGGGCGACCCCGCCGCAACCGGAGCGCAGCGAGCCCACGCTCACGGACCCAGGACCGCGCGACCTCTCGGCCCGCGACTACGGCGCGATCCTGGTCAGGGCCGTCAAGGAGTCCCTCGCCGACCACATCACCAACCTCGCGGCGGCGCTCGCCTACTACTCGTTCCTCGCGATTCCGGCGGCGCTGCTCGTCGGGGTCGGCATCTTCAGTCTCACCGCGGGAGAAGACGCGATCGGGACGATCATCGACAAGCTCGACGGGGTCGTGCCGGAGGAGGCGTTGACTCTCCTTCGGGACAGCCTGACCCGGGTGACGGAGAGCCAGTCGAGCTCCGGAATCGTGTTGATCGTCATCGGGTCGGTGCTCGCTCTCTGGACGGTCACCGGCGCGATGCAGACGCTGATGTGGTCACTCAATGCCGCGTACGACCGTGAGGAGACGCGCGGCTTCCTCAAACGACGCCTGACCGCCCTCGTGATGGTCCTCCTGCTGCTGGTCGCGTTCGCCCTCGCGTTCGGGTTGCTCGTCCTCGGGCCGGTGCTGTCCAACGCGATCGGCTCGGCGCTCGACGCCGAGACGCTCGTCGATTGGCTGTGGTGGACCGCGCAGTGGCCCCTACTGCTCTTGGGGCTCCTCTTCGCGTCGGCGACGATCCTCTACCTTGGGCCCAACATCGATCATCCGCGCTGGCGGTTCATCACATTCGGAAGCCTCATCAGCGTCGTCGTCTGGCTGGTCTCCTCCGCCGGCTTCGCGTTCTTCGTGAGCTCGTTCGGCTCGTACAACAAGGCCTGGGGCTCGCTTGCGGGCGTGATCATCATGCTGACCTGGCTGTGGCTGAGCGGGCTCGCGTTGCTCTTTGGCGCCGAGGTCAACGCCGAGGCCGAGCGCAGCCGCGAGCTGCGAAGCGGCGAGCCCGCGGAGGTCGATTTGCAGGCCCCGTCGAAGGACTAGCCGTGAGATAGTTCCTCCCCACGGGGGCGAACGAAGGGGAGGGATCATGCGGAAGACAATGGTTTGGGCGGGGCTTGCGTTCCTGCTGACGCTTGCGGCTGCGAGTGCGGCGCCGGCGGGGAACGGCCGCGGCGGCGACCACGGCAAGGGAGGTCGCCTGAGCTTGAAAGTGCTCTCGAGCCCGGCGAGCATGGTCACCGGCGGTGACGCGCTCGTCCGGCTGAAGATCCCGCGCAACATCCCGCTGACGAAGCCGAAGGTCTTCCTGAACGGGACCGACGTGACCTCCTCCCTCCAGCTCGACGCGGACGCGCGGACGCGCACGGGTCTGGTCGACGGGCTGGAGCTGGGCGCGAACTCGCTCGTGGCGACGGTGAAGGACCACGGCAACGGGCGCAAGGCTCGCCTCACGCTCGTCAACCATCCGGTGACGGGACCGATCTTCTCCGGCCCGCAGCAGCAGCCGTTCGTGTGCAAGACGCAGACATCCGGCAACCAGGCAGGGCTCGGCTTCCCGCAGGTCGACAACCAGGACGGCATCGGCATGCGCCTGTTCCAGACTCCCGGCAACCCGGCGACGCCGCTGATCGGCTGGAGCAAGGATTGCTCGGTCAACACGGTCGTCGACTTCCTGTATCGCCGCTCGACGGACGGCCAGTTTGTGGCACTGCCTCCTGGGCCGCTACCCGCCGACGTCGCCATGACGACGACGCTCGACGGCGACACAGTGCCGTACGTCATCCGGCGCGAGCGCGGCACGATCAACCGCTTCATCTACGCGATCTCGATTCTCTCCCCGCCCGGAAACCCGGCGGCAGCGCCCAATACCTCGCTATGGAACGGCCGGGTCATCTACGCCTTCGACGGCGGCGTCGCCATCGGCCACAACCAGGGCACTATCGGCGGCAGCCACCTCTACGACCCAGGCCTGTCGAAGGGCTACGCGATCATCCACTCGAGCGGGACGCGGACGTCGACGCACTACAACCTCGTCCTCGGCGCCGAGACGGCGATCATGACGAAGGAGCGCTTCATCGAGCGCTACGGCGTCCCGACGTACACCGTCGGCGTCGGTGGCTCCGGCGGCGCGATCCAGCAGTACGTCTACGCGCAGCGCCACCCCGGCGTGATCATCGACGCGGCGATCCCGCAGTACTCGTACTCGGACATGGTCACGCAGACGATCCACGTCGGCGACTGCGAGCTGCTCGAGCACTACATGGACGTCACAGACGGCGCCAACCCCAAGTGGTCGGTGTGGCCGAACCGCACGTGGCTCGAAGGCCTGAACGCGAGCGCGACGATCCCCAATCCGTACCGCGGCGGCGCGCTCGGCTCGACCGAGTGCGTCCGAGGCTGGCGCGGCCTCACCCCGCTTGCCCTCAACCCGCACTTCGGCACCGCCGGCGCGGGCACGGAGTTCTACGACCCGGCTGTCATTGCCGCAGTCAAGTGGACGCACTGGGACGACCTGCGGAACGTCTACGGAGTCGGCCCGAACGGCTTCGCGCGGGTGCCGTCGGACAACGTCGGCGTCCAGTACGGGCTGCAGGCGCTCACGGACGGAAAGATCACGCCCGCCGAGTTCCTGAAGCTGAACGCCACGATCGGCAGCTGGAAGGAAACGAGTGACATGGTTCAGGAGGGCTGTCCGTTTATTGCCGCCCTCTGCGCGGACCCGGCCCAGTTCGACCCCTGGAGCCGCCGCAACATGCGATTGAGCCCGGACGGCGGCGTGACGCCGGCGCCCAGGCGTGAGGGCGACATGGCGGCCGCACGGGCGGCTTACACCTCCGGAATCGTCTTCCGCGGCGACATCGACATCCCGATCATCGACTGGCGCCACTACCTCGAGGAGCAGCTCGACATGCACCACTCGCACCAGTCATTCGCCACGCGGAAGCGGATGCTCAACTTCGACGGCAACGCGTCGAACCAGGTCGTGTGGTTCACGGACGCGCGTCCGGCGGTGGCCTTCGACCAGACGCCGATGGCGCTCGAGGTGATCGACCAGTGGGAGGCGAACATCCGGGCCAATCCGCGGCGCAGCGTCGCCGCGAACAAGCCGGACCGAGCCGTCGACTCGTGCTTCGCGACAAACGGGACGCTGATCCACGCCGGGACCGATTCCTGGAACGGGATCCTCGATTCGCGTCCGGCCGGTCCGTGCACGCAGCTGTTCCCGCTCTTCAAGACGTCGCGAATCGTCTCCGGCGGCCCGATCGAGGGCAGCATCTTCAAGTGCGCTGTCCAGCCGGTCTCGAAGGCGATCTCGAAGGGGCTGTACGCACCGTGGACGCCGAGCGCCGAGGACGTCACCCGCCTGGAGCAGATCTTCCCGACGGGCGTCTGCGACTACTCGAAGCCTGACGTGGGGCGGCCGAAGAAGTTCAGCGACGACGACGACTAGGCACTAGCGCCAGACAACCGAGACGACGTCGATCGGCTGCTCGAAGCCCTTGAGGAGCTCCGACCGCGGTTCGGAGAGCCGGAACGACGCTCCGACGCCGTCGAGTGTCTCGCGGCTGACGAGGATCTCGGCCGGCCCGGCGGCGGCTCCGATCCGCGCCGCGACGTGGACGCCCTCACCGCCGTAGTCGGAGTAGTCGCCGTCGGTCAGGAAGGCCCCGCCCGTGTGGGCGCCGATCCTGACGTCCGGCGCGACGATCTCGTCGGCCAGCGCCCGCTGGATCGCCACCGCCGCCTCGATCGCCGCCTTCGGGCTGTCGAACGCCGCGAAGAAGCCGTCGCCGGTCTGCTTGATGACCTCCCCGCCGGCCTCGGCGATCCGATCCCGGAGCAGCGTGTCGTGTCGGGCCAACAGCCTCTTCCACTTCTCGTTGCCCAGCGTCTCCAGGAGCCTGGTCGAGTCGACGATGTCGGTGAAGAGGAACGTGCGGCGGGTCTGGAGCCGACCGAGCAACTCGTTGACGCGCGCCGCGTCCAGCACCGCTCCGAGCTGCTCGAATGTGGCGAGCGCCGCTTCGAGCTCGGCCGTCGCCGCGTCCTCGTCACCCTGGCGGCGGAAGGCGATGCCGAGGAACATCCGAGCCTGCGCGGTCTCGTACGGCGCACCGACCGAGTGCCAGCCGTCGCGTGCCCGCCGGAGACCGTCGACCGCCGCCGCCGGGTCGTCCTCCGCGAGCCTGATCCGCCCGTCCGCCTGCTGCACCGTGGCGTCGAAGGCCGGTGCCCGGCGCCCGCCGATCTTGTACGAGTCGACGATGCTCTCGAGCTCTCGAATCGCCGTCCGGGCGGTCTTCAGGTCGGACGCCGCGATCGCGATGTCGATCTGCGCCGGAAGCTGCCGTAGCCGGGCGAGGGGATCTGTCGTGTCCTGCACCTTGCGGGTGATCCCCGCGACTGCCGCGTCGACCTTGCCTTCTGCGAGCCGAAGGAGGGCTCGGCCCGGCTGCGGCTCGCGACCGAGCTCGTGGGCCTTGCTGTACGCCTCCTCGGCTGCGGCGAAGTCACCGAGCCGGCGCCGGATCTCGCCGATCTCGTAGTACCCGGCGGCCGTGATCGAGCGCTCGAAGTCGTGGAGCTCCTCACATGCCTCGACCGCCTGTTTCTCCGCCGACGCGAGGTCGCCGCGGAGGCGCAGGACCTCCGCACGGTGGATCCGACAGGCGCCGGGGAAGCCGGTGACGTCCAGCTGGTCACACCAGTTGTTCGCGGCCTCGGTCCACTCGGCGGCTCGTCGGTAGTCCCCGAGGTCCTGACAGGCGCTGATCGTGATGCAGTAGACGAGACCGGTCGAGAACGGCTGGAGCTCGCCGCAGACCGCGGACGCGGTCGCCTCGTCCAGCAGTGCGAGACCCTCGTCGATCTCGCCGCTCTTCACGAGGGAGCGCCCTCGGCCCACGAGCGCCAGGATCTCCGTGTCCCGATCCCCGAAGCGCTGGGCGAGCTCGTACGCGTGCATGAAGTCGGGAATCGCCTCGGTGGGATTGCCCTCGAACATCGTGTTGATCGCCCGGGTCAGCGCCAGCCGTGCATGCACGGTCGATTCGGCCTCGCCTTCGAGCAGCCGTCCCGCGGTCGCGAACCAGCCGTGCGAGACCGCGAAGGCGCCGCGGCCCGACTGGTCCCAGGAGAGGATCAGCGCGAGCCGCGCGGCGGCGAGGCGGTCACCGTCTGCCGAGTAGCGCGCGTACGAGCGCTCGCGGAGGTTGATCGCCTCGTCGAGCTTGCCGCTCCACCAGGCCGCCTCCGCGAATCGCTCGAGATCGTCGCCGGGAAGGCTCTGCCGGTCGACGCTTGAGTACGCCTCGTACGCCTCGCGCCATGCGAGGCGCCCGACGGCACTCTGCGCGGTTTCGAGGGAATCCGTCGCTGCCACGGCACTCCATTGTGCGCTTTTCGCCCGCGCCCGTGTCAGCGAAGCCGGCTACTCGTAGCGCAGGGCGGCGATCGGGTCGAGCCGCGCGGCGCGGCGCGCCGGGTAGAAGCCGAAGAAGAGCGCGACGGCGAGTGCGACCACGAGCCCGACGACGAGCGACGTCGGGCTGACGACGGTCTGCCAGCCGGCGATCGTGCTGATCAGCCTGGTCGTCGCCAGCCCGGCAAGGACGCCGGCGATGCCGCCGAGGATCCCGAGCACGAGCGCCTCGATCAGGAACTGCGCCTGCACCTTCCACGGATCGGCTCCGACCGACTTGCGAATGCCGATCTCCCGGGTCCGCTCGCGGACGGAGACCAGCATCATGTTCATGATCCCGATCCCGCCGACGAGCAGCGCGATCGCACCGAGCGCGTAGGTGAGCACGCGAAACGTCCCTGTCGCCCGCTGCGCCTCCTTCACGAGGGCCGCCTGGTCCTCGGTCGAGAAGTCGTCCGCGTAGTTCTCCGGCAGCCGATGTTGCGTGCGGAGCAGGTCCTCGATCGCAGCCTGTGCGGGCTCGATGTCCGCCTCGCTGCGAACCTGGACGCCGACGCTCTTCATGCCCGTGCCGCCGAGCAGCACGCCGAGCACGAGCGGCAGCGGAACGAAGACTCGGTTGTCGAGGTTCTCGTCCGCCAACTGGCCCTTGTGGGCCTGGATGCCGACCACCTCGAACTCCTTGTTGCCGACCCGCACCGACTGGCCGAGCGCGTCCTGGCCGGGGAACAGCGTTGCCGCCGCGCCGGTCCCCATCACCATCACGGTGCGGCCGAAAGCGACGTCGGTCGCCGAGATCAGCCGCCCCTGCTGGACGGTCTGGTTGTAGATGTCGGAGTAGTCGGGCGTGATGCCGAACAGCCGCGTCGTCGCCTGGAAGCGGCCGGCTGAGATGTTCAGGCCCTCGATGTCCTGATGCGGCGCGACTCTCGTCACCATCGGAAGCTCCGAGATCGCGGCGACGTCCGCATCCGTGATCGTGCGTTCGCTCGCCGACTGCCCGGTGCCGATGTTGATGAACTCGCCGTCCACGAGGACGACGTTCGCTCCAAGGCGCCGGATGCTGTCCTGGACCTCCTTCTGCGCGCCGGCGCTGACCGCAGCCACCGCGACCAGCGAGGCGACGCCGATGATGACGCCGAGCGCGGTCAGGACGGCGCGGAACCAGTTCGCGCGGAGCGCGGCCAGGGCGATCCGCCAGTTCTCGACCAGCGTCGTCACTACGCTGCTCCGGCCACGAGCGGCCGCTTGACCGGCTCGTCGGCGACGACCCGGCCGTCGGCCAGGCGCAGGATTCGCGACGCGTGCTCCGCGACCTCGTCCGAGTGCGTGACCATGACGATCGTTGCGCCGTTTCGGTGGACGCGCTCGAGGATCGAGAGGACCTCTGCGGCGCTCGCGGAGTCGAGGTTGCCGGTCGGCTCGTCGAGCAGGATCACACTGGGCTGGACGACGAGCGCGCGGGCGACTGCAACTCGCTGCTGCTCGCCGCCTGACAGCTGGCTCGGCCGATGCTTCGCCCGCTCCAAGAGGCCGACCTCGTCGAGCGCCGCGAGGACGCGCTTGGCGCGTTCCCGCCGCCCGACGCCCGCGTACACGAGCGGCAGCTCAACGTTCCTCTGTGCAGTCGAGCGCGGGAGCAGGTTGTACGCCTGGAAGACGAAGCCGATCCGTCGGCCGCGCACGCGCGCCCGGCGGGTCTCGTTGAGCTTCGACATCTCCTCACCGTCGAGCAGGTACGAGCCCTCCGTCGGTCGGTCGAGGAGGCCGAGAATGGCCAGCAGCGTCGTCTTTCCGGAGCCTGACGGGCCCATGATCCCGAGGAACTCGCCTTCGCGCACGGCGAAGCTGACGCCGCGCAGCGCCTCGACGGAGACTTCTCCGTCGCGATAGAGCCTCGTGACCCCGGCGAGCTCGATGACGCTCGAGCCGCCGCTGCCGGCCACTATTCCTCCTCCGCGGGAGCGACCTCCGGGAGCACGACGCGCTCGCCGGCGCGAAGGCCCTTGACGATCTGGATGGCGTCATTGCTCGCTAGCCCGACGGTGACGGGGCGCTCGATCTCGTCGCCCGACTCGTTGAGGACGGTCACTGTCGCCTCTTCCCCGTCCTGCGACACCGCTTCGAGCGGAACCTGGAGGACGTCGTTTCGGCGCGCGACGACGATTTGCACGCTGACGTTCATTCCGGGCCGAAGGCCCTTGGCCCCCGAGACGCCGACGCGAACGGGGAACGTGACGACACCGCCGGTGCTATCGGTGCCGGTCGGCGCTGCGAAGAGGACGATGCCCGGGAACGTCTTGCCGCCGAGCGCGTCGACGCTGACGTCGGCCTTCAGGCCGCGTCGGACCTGGGCGACGTCGAATTCGCTCAGGTCGACGCTGACGGCGAGCCGGTCGAGATCTGCCACCGAGACGATCGGCGTGGTCGTGTCCACCGGCGCGCCGACGCTCGAGAGCAGGCTGGTCACGGTCCCCGCCGCCGGAGCCCGGACCGTCAGCAGGCGACTGTTGATGCGCGCCAGCGCGAGGCGGATGCGAGCTGCGTCGGCCTTGAGCCGCGAGAGCGAGATGTCGTCCGTCGTGCCGGGCCCGCCGCGGGTCTCGATCACCGACAGCTCGGCCTGAGCGCGTTCGATATCGCTCCGGGACGCCGCAACGTCCGCTCGAAGCGGCGGTCCGAGCAACTGCTCGAGCTTCGCCCGGGCGGCGTCGACGGCCTGACGTCCCGCGGACAAGGCCGTCTTCGATGGGCCGGCTTCGAGCTTGCGCACCTCGGCGAGCGAGCGCTCGAGCTCGAGGCGGGCGGCGCGCACGTCGGCCGGGTTGGGCGGAGCGAGGAGCTTCTCGACCTTGGTCCGGGCTGCCTCCACGTTTTGACGAGCCGCGTCGACCTCTTCAGCGAGCGGGCCCTTCGGCGGACGCTGCAGGACGGCAAGCTCGGCGCGCGCCCTGTCGAGCGCGAGCTCGGCGTCCCTGATCGCGACCTCGTCCGGCGGCACGGCTGCCTGCGCGTCCGCGAGGTTCGCCCGCGCGACGGTTACGGCCCGCTGGGCGGCGGCGATCTCTTCCGGAAGTGGCGCGTCCGGAGGGCGGAGGAGCAGCGCGAGGTCGGCCTCGGCCTTCCGGAGCTCCGCCCGGGCCGCGCTCACATCAGCCGGAGCCGCCGGTGCCAGTGTCCGGTCGAGCTGATCCTGGGCCACGGCGGCGGCCTGCCGCGCGATGCGGAGGGCCTCGGCCCGCTGGGCGGGCGACCCGCCTCGGAGCGTCTCGAGCTCCGCCTCGGCCCGCCTGACCTCGAGCCACGCGGCGCTGATGTCCGCGGCGAGAGGCGGGCTGAGCAGTCGGGTGAGCTTTTGGATCGCTGAGGTCACCGCGGAGCGCCCGGCGGTGACCTCGGCTGACGTTGCCGGAATGCCCTGGAGTGGATCGCTCGTCCGCTTCTGCCGCAGCTCGACGAGCGCCGTCGACAGGTCGTTCTGGGCCTGTCTGACTCCGGACGATGCGGCACCGCCGTCGTCGAGCAGGGCGAGTGGTTGTCCGTTGACGACCAGGTCGCCCGGGGCGACGAGAAACTTCTCGATTCGTCCGCTTGCCCGCGGGAAGACAGCGTCGGGGGGAGCTTCGGTCGGCGTCGTTCCGGATGCGCCTGCGCCGGCCGCCGCGGCGCTCGGCGTCGATCCGCTGCATTTACTGGTTCGGCGCGAGCTGCTGAACGGTGGTTCGGCTTCGTTGGAAATGCTGCGCGGGCGTCGTGTATCGCTCGGCGAGGCGGGTACGAATGGTGCGTGGCTGGCCGAAAGCCTGATGTCCTTCGCTGGCCTCAAGCCGGCGACGGTCGACCGAGCCGGCGACTTTCAGGCTGAGCATTTGAGAGATCGAGATTTACGTTTGATGCTCGCATCGATTCGTCGCGCCTCGCCGGAAAGCAGGGCCTCGTTCGCGG
>Ga0081455_10004863_pt1 | contig 14908 bp, 11 predicted proteins | sample TabmetS3T2R1_FD_70207 | JGI IMG/M metagenome (GOLD analysis project Ga0081455, IMG submission 70207) | Tabebuia heterophylla rhizosphere microbial communities from the University of Puerto Rico - S3T2R1 | ecosystem: Host-associated > Plants > Roots > Rhizosphere ... | reverse complement strand
ACGTCCAAGCGCTCGGACACCTCCCAGCGCGTGGACCAGGTGCTGGCTGACGGCTTCGGCCGCTGACCGTGATCGTCTGCGACACCGGCCCGGTCGTCGCCGCGGCGATCAAAAACGACGTCCGCCACCGCGAGTTCACCGCGCTGCATTTGGCTGGTGGCCGGGTTCTTGTGCCCGGCTCGGTCGTCGCCGAGACTGCCTAGCTGCTCAGCCGCGAGGGTGGCGCTGGCCTGGAGGCACAGTTCTTGACCTCGCTGGCCGATGGAACACTTACGCCGCTGCTGTTCCAGTTCCCCCGAGATTGCCGAGCGGCGACTCGCCAGGGACGACTTCGGCAACCTGCGCGCCTGGTCCCGCACCCGCAGATCGACGCAGTCGTCGACCGCCTCCGCGCTTTGGGTGCCCTCACCGTGAGCCTCGTCCTCTACAGAGCAATCCTCCCGCCGGAGTCGCTGCTCGGGCCACCGCCGCAACTGCCGCCCATTCAGGCACCGACCCTGGGTGTGTGGGGCAGCGAAGACTTCGCCGTGACCGAGCAGGGCTCCTCCACCCGCTCGGCGCCGATCCTTGCCACCTCGCCGTGACCTGCTCGTCGCCCGCCTCAACCCAACAAAATGCCCTGCCTGACAGGGCTCCTAGGCGGGCCGGAGCGCCGGTTCCACACTCCCTCGGCGACAGGCCTTCGCATACGGATCCCCTACGGGGCACCGTCGACATGTCAGCCCAGCCCGCCCCTCGCGCAGAGCCACGCGTCCATGACCGCCAATACACCGACCCGGCGCGCAGATTCGGCACGACGCTGCGCGTCGGGGATGCGGTCGAGATACTGGACGAGGTCGACTCGGACGGTCGGCCGTGCTGATTGTGAGGGCGTCGCCATGCGCAAGTTCGTGATCATGGGAATCCAGGGCAGCGGCAAGGGGACGCAGGCGAAACTGCTCGCCGACGACCTCGACCTCGAGCACATCAGCGTCGGCGACATCTTCCGCTGGAACGTCCAGCACCACACGAAGCTTGGCGCCCAGGTCCGGCGCACGGTCGCGGCCGGACACCTGGTCGGCGACGACGTGGCCGAGGCCGTCGTCCGCCAGCGCCTGCACGACCATGACTGGAACTACGGCTTCATCATCGACGGCTTCCCGCGCAGCGCCCGGCAGGCCGAGTTCTTCCTGGAGAGCTACGACATCGACGGCGTCATTAACCTCGACCTGCCCGACGCGGAGGTGCAGCGGCGCGTCCTTGCCCGCCGGCTGTGCACGCAGTGCGGCCTCGACTACAACCTGATCGCGCACCGACCGGCGGTCGAGGACGTCTGCGATGTGTGCGGTGGCCGGCTCGCCGCGCGTGACGACGACAATCCCGAGGCGCTCGCCGTCCGCCTCGCCGCGTACCACGAGCAGACCAAGCCGCTGATCGAGATCTTCCAGCGCAAGGAGTTCGTGGCAACGATCGATGCGACCGCGTCCGTCGCAGACGTGCAGCGGGCGATCCGGGGGCATTTCGACCTCGGTCCGAGGTGACCGTGCGACTGCGCACCAGCCAGCGCCAATGATCCGGTCTTCGGGGACTGCGCTAGCGCGTCTCTGCGCGTCCGGTGCGCTCGCATCGTGTCCACTGTCGCAGTGCGCGAGGATGCGGCGGGTGGGCTGGAACAGTTCGATCGGATTGCCGTCTGGGTCGTCGAGCAGGATCTGCTTGCCACCGACGTCGGTGACGATGTCGCTGCGGAACCGGACTCCGGCAGCACGCAGCCGATCTACGTCGGCGTCGAGATCGTCCACAGATAGCGAGATGCGGTTCCACCCGCCGGGTACCGGCTGCCGCCCATCCGGCATGGCCTGTCCGCCGCCGCCGGGCCCACCGGGAGCCGACAGCGCAAGGCGCAGCGCGCCGCGGGCGAGCATGGCAAAGCCCGGGGCTGGGTGCACCAGTTCGGCGAATCCGAGCTGGGTGGTGTAGGAGTCGACGTCGGTGACGATGTAGCGGACGAGCACGGTGTCATTCATTCTCGCGCTTCCCTTGTCACGTGCGCCTGATTTCGTCATTTGCGCGACTGACATCGGTGCAGGCGGTCGCCGGCTCAGCTACATGGCGGCACTGCCCTGGCGCTGCATCGCTGGATCGGGTTGTCGCGATCATTCGGATTGGGCGAGCTTGCGCATGATCTTGGCGAACTGACGCTGTTCGGCCGGTGATAACGGCGCGAGGAACCGCTTCTGGACGTCGTCGATCAAGCGGTCGAGTTCGACAAGGCGCGATCATTCGGATTGGGCGAGCTTGCGCATGATCTTGGCGAACTGACGCTGTTCGGCCGGTGATAACGGCGCGAGGAACCGCTTCTGGACGTCGTCGATCAAGCGGTCGAGTTCGACAAGGCGCCGCCTGCCCGTGGTGGTGATCTCCACGATCTTGCGTCGACGGTTGGTGGGATCGACAGTGCGGGCGACGAGAGCGTGCGACTCTAGCTCGACGATTCCGGCGGTGACGTCGCTGCGGTCGATGCCGGTTGCACGCCCGAGCGCGGCCTGGCTGGCCGGGCCCCACTGCTCGAGCGCCGCGAGGAGTCGGTAGTGGTACGAGCGCAGCCCGCCCCCGCGCCCTGCGAAGCCGTCGTTCAGCAGCGCGCTCGATCGAGCAAAGGCGCGGCTGACCAGCCACGTGGGACGTTCGCGGACGCGGTCTGCGTCTACGCCCATGGGCGACAAGTGCTGCCCGTGCATCGTTCGACCGTATCAGTTGTTGGCAGGGCCAACATTGTGCTGCTACGTTGGCCAGGTCAACGTTGGCGCTGCCAACATCAGGGTTTCCGCGGCGGAGGTAGTCGCCTTGGCATCGGATTCGGATTCAGGGTTATTGGCGACGCGGGCACGCCCGAGGCCTGCTCGCCTGAGCGTCGCCGCTGCCCTGATCCGGCTGTGCTGCGCAGACACCCTGACGAACCGCATGGAGGCCGGCCCCGCCGCCGTCCCCGCCACCGACCTGCCACCCACGACGGCCGGAGCACAACCCACCACCACAAAGGAGATCCAGAAATGAACGCGGCAGCCAAGAACGATCCCGAGCGGATCCTCGTTGTCGGACGGAGCCCGGGCGTACTCGAGGACACCGTATCGATCCTGCGCGGCAAGGGCTACGCGGCGAACGCGACCAATCAGTTCGACAGCGTGCTGGGCGACTACGAGGTCGCCGACCTTGACGTCGTGGTCTTCGGAGGCATGGTCCCCGTCGACACCAAACAGCACCTGCGGGAGCAGATCTCCGCGCGCAACACGCAGGTGAACTTCGTCCAGGGGCTCGCAGGAATCGCCGGGCTGATCGCGGCGCAGGTACAGGGTGTGCTCGCAAGCGGCGCGCCCGACAGGAGCTACGTGGTGTATGACGCGGACGAGCGGTCGGTGCAGCTGACACTGAGCGAGCCCGCGCACGTGACGGTCGACGCGTGGTGGGCCACCTCCTTCACACCTCCTGAGCCGGCGAGCACCTCGCTGCGGCTGCTCGACACCGATCTCCCCGCCGGACTGCACCATGTCGCGCTGCCTGACGAGGTCCCGGCCGAGGCCTCGTTCGTCACGATCGCGGTCGGCACGGCGGTTCACGCCCTCACCGTCGGGCCGATGCCCGAGAGCGTCAGGCGACTGGTGCCGACTAGGGGCTCCTCCCCGGCGCCGGGTGGCGGTCTGCCGCCGGTCCGTGCGGTGACGACGCGGTCATGACAGACGAGCTCACCGCGGGCGGGCGTGCCGATGCCACGGCTCAGCGGGCTCACACGTTGCCCGGTCAGCGGCTGGTGAACCGTGTCGTGCGTGTTCTGCTGCGTAGCCCTGGCCTGTGCCGGGTTGTCGGTGATCGGCTCGTCACGCTCTATCTTGTGGGGCGCACGTCCGGCCGGCGTTACGCGATCCCCGTCGCGTACCTGCGAGACGGCCGCGACCTGCTGATCGGTACCTCGTTTGCGTGGGGACGCAACCTCCGCGCCGGCGACACGGCGGCGATCCGGCTCAAGGGCAGGCGCATGCTCGCGGACGTCAGCGTCGCCACCGCGGAGGCCGAGGTCGTGCAAGTGTACGAACGCATGACACGGCTCAACCCCACCTTCGCGCGCCTCAGTGGCATCGGCATCGGCGCTGACGGCGAGCCGGACAGCCACGACCTGCACCTCGCGTGGCTCGGCGGAGCGCGCGTGATCACGCTGACTCCTCGATAACGCGCCGCTCACCGGTCATCATGGCGGCCGCACTAGCGTCGGACGGGCGCCATGGCCGCGGGTGCGCCGCGGCGACAGTGAGTTTTGCATCGCTCAGTTCTGCGGCCGTCTGCGGCCATCGTGGCGGTCTGCTCACAGCGTCTCCACGCTCAGCGTTTCGCGACGTCGTTGCGATGTGCCCAGGCCGTGACGTCGCCGTCCTCGATCGCCACGGCGAGCAGCTCGGGGAACGTGTCCGGCGTGCAGGCGAACGCCGGCACGCCCAGCGCAGCGAGTGCAGAGGCGTTGTCCGTGTCGTAGACCGGTGCGCCGTCATCGGAGAGGGCCAACAACGTGATGACCTTGACTCCGGACTCGACCATCGCGGCGACCCGCGCGAGCATCTGCTCGCGGACGCCACCCTCGAGCAGGTCGGAGATCAGCACGAACATGGTGTCACGTGGCCGGGTGATGAGCGTCTGGCAGTAGCCGATCGCCTTGTTGATGTCGGTACCACCACCGAGCTGGGTGCCGAACAGCACGTCCACCGGGTCGTGGAGCTGATCGGTGAGATCAACGACTGCGGTGTCGAAGACGACCAGTGACGTACGCAGCGCGCGGATCGACGCGAGCACGGTCCCGAAGACGGACGCGTACACGAGCGACGATGCCATCGAGCCGGACTGGTCGATGGCGAGGACGACATCGCGGGCGACGACCTGCTGGCGGCGCCCGTAGCCGACGAACCGTTCCGGGATGACGGTGCGATGCTCGGGCGAGTAGTGGCGCAGGTTCGCGGCGATCGTGCGATTCCAGTCGACGTCGCGCAGCCTCGGACGGCGGGATCGGGCGGCGCGATTGAGGGCGCCGGTGACCGCGGCCCGGGTGCGATTGGCGATCCTCCGCTCGATCTCGGCGACCACGGTGCTGATCACCTGCCGGGCTGTGGCCCGGGCGCGTTCGGGCAGAAGCCGGTTCAGGCTGAGCAGCGTTCCGGCGAGATGGACGTCCGGCTCGATGGACGCGAGCATCTCCGGCTCCAGCAGCAACTGCTTGAGGTTCAACCGGTCGATCGCGTCGCGCTGCATCACCTGGACGACGCTGGACGGGAAGTAGGTGCGGATGTCGCCGAGCCACCGCGCGACCGATGGCGCCGACGCGCCCAATCCGGCGCTGCGCGGACCGCCCGGACCGCGATCTTCCGCGTCGTAGAGCGCGGCGAGCGCGTCGTCGATCGTCTGATCGGACCGGCCGAGAAGCGAGTCGCTCGGCTCGCCGTCCACCAGCGCCGGCTGCGCCGCCGAGCCGAGCAGCAGCCGCCATCGGCGGAGCCGTTCACGATCCGAAGGGGCACTCACGAGCGAGTCCCGTCGAGGATCTGCGCGACGGTCCGGAGCACGCCCGCGGCGCGTTGCGCGTCGATCTGGTCGGCTTCCCGCGGGCGCGGTACTCCGGCAGTGAGGTGCTTGAGCTGGTCGGCGATGTTGCTGCGCTCGGCGGCCGGAAACTCGCCGAACGTGCGCCGCAACAGCGGCAGCACCTGGACGAAGTCGTCCGCGCCGAGCGACATCACCCAGGCGTCGAGCGCGGCCAGCAGCTCCTGATCGTGGACGAGGAGCAGACCGCTCCCGGCCAGGAAGCCGTCGACCCAGGCTGCCTTGCCGGCCGGGACGACGCCGATCGAAAGGTGCGCGCCAAACCGGCGAGCCGCGTCGGCCCGGGTCAGCACCCCGGCGTCGGTCAGCAGCCGGACGATGCGCCCCGCCAACAGTCCGTGCAGGTCGCGGCGATCGACGAGCCGGGTGAGCGTCTCGATCCACCGCTCGCGTGTCTGCGCGCCGTTCGCGGTGCGGGCGTGTACCGCCAGGGACCGGTGCACCGCGTCGGTCGCGGCCCGCACGATCGCCGCCGCCTCATCCGACAGGGATGCCACGGCGGCCGGCAGGTCGGCGCAGACCCGAACCATCAGCGCGTCGACAACGGCAGACATCGAGGCGGTATCAGTACCCCGCACGTCTCCGTAGCGGACCGCCCGGACAAGCGCGGGAATCGCTGCCATCAGGCGGGTCACGTCGGCGTCGAGCGCCGCCTTGGACTCGACGAGGCCGAGCACCTCCGGTAGCGCATCCGCGAGGTCGGCCAGCAGCGCGTGCTCGACTGCCTCGGTCACGGTGCGCAGCTCAGGTGCGGTACGTGCCTGGTCGAGCAGCTTCGCGTTCGCCGCGTCCCCGACCGTGGTGCCCCACGGCGCGGCGTCAACGATGGCCACGGCGAGCTCCGGGCGCCACCGCACGGTCCAGGTCTCCCGGAACGTGCCGGTGCCGCGGACCTCGTCCTCGCGCATCGTCCCCCAGCTGATGCCCAGACCGGCGAGGCGGTGGAGGAACACCGACTTCGCCCGGTCGTGATCCTTGCGCAGGTCGAGGGTGACCGGCTTGTCGACCGGATCGATCTTGATCCGGAGCGACCTTGCCTGCGCGCGCAGGTCCGCCTCCAGCGGAACGCTCGGCGCCTCGGCCGGCACGGCGCCGAGCAACTCACCGACGACGAGGTCGTGCTGCACGAAAGCGACCGCCACCTCGTTCCCCTCACACAGCACTGCTCGTGTCGCCTCGCTGACCTCGGCCAGGCCGGCGAGCGGCCGGCCGCGCAGTGTCGCGAGTGCCTCGGCGAGGCGAGTCGCTTCGATGACGTGGGCGGATGAGACCGGCAGGTCGTGGCTGCGCAGCACGCCGGCCACTTTGGTGAGCCAGCGCGCCACGACGTTGTCCCTTGCAGTGAACAGGTGGTGGTACCAGCCCGGCGAGGTGACGCCGGCGCCGTAGCCAGACGCCGCGGCCAGGCGTGAGTGTGTCCAGGCGACCCAGCTGAGCGTCGTCCTCCGACGTGGCAGACCACGCAGGATCGCCGCGTCCGCCGACGCCGGGCCTAGCGGTTCGGCGAGCGCGGGCGCGTGCCAGGCGCCGCACACGATGGCCACGGTGCCGTCAGTCGCCCTGAGGGCGGCGCGGATCGCCTGCCGCATGAACGCCTCCCGACGATCGTCACTAGCACCGGACGGCGCGGCCGCACGCAGTTCGGCCATCGCCTCGGTCAGCGCCTCGAACGGCGGCTTGCCGTCCAGCCGTGATTCGATGACGTCGTCCCACCATCGCTCGGGATCGTCGTAACCGGCGGCGTGGGCAAGCAGCCCGATCGGATCATCGCGAAGCTCACGACCGGCCTCGGGTGCCGGTTCGTCGAGGAACGCGCCGGAGGGAAGGTCGCAAAATCGCGCGAGCGCCTTGTGGTCGACCGCCCAGCGCAGCGCCTGCCATTCCGGCGAGAACGACGCGAACGGCCAGAACGCTGAGGTGCGCGGCGCTTTGGCGTCGTAGGCGAACAGCGCGACCGGCGGTGCGATGTCCGGATGGCCGACGAACCGGAGCAGTGGGTCCGCGTCGCTGGGGCCCTCGACCAGGACGATCGCCGGCCGGAGCGCGTCCAGGGCCGCCACCACCGAACGGGCCGAGCCGGGACCGTGGTGGCGGATGCCCAGCACCGCGGTACGCGTCAACCGCTCACCTCGCGGCACGCGCGGTAGAAGTCGCCCCAGCCCCGACGTTCCCGGACGACAGCCTCGAGGTATTCGGCCCACACGGCCGCGTCGGTGACGGGGTCTTTCACGACGGCGCCGACGATGCCGGCGGCCACGTCCGCCGGGCGCAGCACCCCGTCGCCGAAATGGGCTGCCATCGCGATGCCGCTGGTGATCACCGAGATGGCCTCGGCCGGCGACATGGTCGCGGTCGGCGACTTGAGCGTCGTGCGGCCGTCGCTGGTGACTCCGGCGCGCAGCTCCCGGAAGACCGTCACGACCCGCCGGATCTCCTCCAGCGCGGAGGGCACCTCGGGAAGCTCCAGGGCGCGGCCGAGCGACTCCACCCGGCGCGCGACGATCGTCACCTCTTCCTCCTCGCTGGCCGGCAGCGGCATGACGACCGTGTTGAACCGTCTGCGCAGCGCCGAGGACAGCTCGTTGATCCCACGGTCACGGTCGTTGGCCGTGGCGATGATGTTGAAGCCCTTCCTCGCCTGGATCTCGGTGCCGAGCTCCGGAATGGGGAGGGTCTTCTCGGAGAGGATCGTGATCAGCGCGTCCTGCACGTCGGAAGGGATCCTGGTGAGCTCCTCGACCCGCGCGATGCGCCCATCGCTCATCGCGGTCATGATCGGCGAGGCGACCAGTGCCGCCCGCGTGGGGCCCTCGGCCAGGAGCCGGGCATAGTTCCAGCCGTACCGAATCGCCTCCTCCGCAGTGCCGGACGTGCCCTGCACGAGCAAGGACGAATCACCGGAGACGGCCGCTGTCAGGTGCTCGGAAACCCACGTCTTCGCCGTGCCGGGAACGCCCAGCAACAGCAGGGCCCGGTCGGTGGCCAGGGTGGCGACGGCGATCTCGATCAGGCGTCGCGGTCCGACGTACTTCGGGGTGACGACCGTCCCCTCCGGCGTGGTCGTGCCCATGACGTAGTCGACGACGGCGTGCGGCGAGAGCCGCCAGGACGGCGGGCGTGGCCGCTCATCGGCGGCTGCGAGTGCGGCGAGCTCGGCCGCGTACACCTGCTCGGCGTGCGGGCGAAGCAGCGCGGATTCGGCGATCGTCAACGCAGCTCCTCGTGGAATCGGCGGCGGAGTTCGACCAGGTCAGCGGCACGACGCAACGCATGTGGCCAGCCGGTGGTCACCGGTGCGTCCTCGGCAAGTCTGCGCAGCTCCGACACGTAGTCGGTCGCGCCGTCGGCGGGAAGCGCGCGACCAACCGTGGCCAGCAAGGCGCTGATCCAGGCCGGCCGGTGGCTGCCCAGCTCGCCCGCGATATATCCGAGGACAGCGTCTCCGAGCTCCGCGGCCCACGGCGGTGGACAAGACTGCAGCTCGGCCAGTGCCTGCGCCTCTTCCACCCTCCGCCGGAGCAGAGCAACCATCCGCGTCTGGCGCTGGACCTGGGGCAGCACCGCGGCGAGCTCCGGGTCGGATGGCGCGGCGGCGCTGCGGACAGGGACGTCGAGCAACGCGCGGGCCCACTCGGCGTTGCGCTGGCGCACGGCAGCGCGCCGCCAGCCGGCATGCACGTCCGGTGCAAAGTCGCCTGTGATCGGGAGGGCGACGATGCTGCGAGGGTCGTCGCGGAGGATCTCGGTCCACAGCCCCAGCGGTGCCGCGGCAATGATCTGCGTCAGCAGCCAGGTCTTCAGACCGGTTCCTTGGCTGCGCGGGCGCGCGTCCAATCCGTCGCGCCGCGCGGTGTCGTCCGGCTCATCCGGCAGCGACGCGATGATTCGACGGTGGCGGCCGCGCCGTTCCAGACGGAGGGCCTGCGCGGCGCGGGCCCGCGCACGCGCTTGGAACGCCGAGCCGGGCAGCAACTGGAGCAGGCCTGCCGCGCGGTGCCGGACGTCCGCCCTCCGGTCGTCCAGGGCTGTCTCGAGGAACGACTCGTCCGCTGCGGACAGTCCATCTGCGAGAACGGTGATCAGCTCGGCGCGGTCGTCGCCTGTCTCGCGCACCCACCCCTCGGCGAGCAGCCCGCGCGCGGCATCAGGGTCGTGCTGTCGGAGTTGAGCGAGCCAACCGCGCCGCTCGGCCAACCGCCCGGCTTCCCAGGCGTCTTCGGCCACTGGTCCGACGCCCGAGTCGGCGACGCGGAGCCAGTCGGGTTGATGCGCAGCGAGCCAGCGGCCTCGCTCGCCCAGCACGGCCGCCACGGCGTCGCGAAGCACAGCGTTCGCGGTGGCGGCCCACAGCAGGGCCGGCAAGAGAGCGGGGGGCGCACGGAAGCCGGCGTGCGCTGCGGCGCTGAGGAGGTCGGCGAGCACGTCGACCGGCCCGGTCCGCAACAACTCCGCGACGATGCGACCGGCGACCGGCCGCAACTCGGGGACGCTGTCGCGCGGCGCGGGAGTCGGCAGCGAGATCGGGGTCGCGAACAGCCGACCGGCGCGGTGGGCTGCGTCGAGCAACGCGACCGCGTCGAGCACGCTCGCCGCTGGGTCGCTGTCCAAAAGCGTGCTGTACCCGGCCGCCGCCTCTGGCAACCCGGTAACCGACAGCGGGCGCTGGGCGATGCCCACCGTCGCCGCTGCCACCAGCTCCCCGTAAGTGGTCACAGCGGCACCGCTGCTTCGCCGTGCCAGACCGTCAACGGCCGGAATCCGTCCGGCGACCATTCACCGGCCACGGTGACCTGGGCACCACCTGACACGGCCGCGAGGATCCATGGGTCGATGCCACCGATCAGCAGCGGCACCGACGCTCCGCCCTCGTCGGCGAATCGCCAGCTCGGCTCACCCGGCACCGGGACGCCGTGCAGCACCGCAGGCCAGTCGGGAAGCCACGGGTCGAGCGCCAGCACTGCGGCCCACTCCTCGAACAGCTCGCTGAGCCGCCGCCGTGGCTGCGGCCGCGGTCCGGCCGCCGGCTCGCCGTGCCGCGCGCCGACCGCTACCCGCAACCGAGGACGGCCTGGGTAGTAGTGCAGCTCGGCGTCCAGCGTCGTCCCGGCCACGAAGGCTGCGTCGGGATTGCCGCTGAACCGGCCTTGCGGGTCGAAGGCGAGAACTACCGCCCACAGGCCGGTCCGGTCACCGCGCAGGTACGTGCGGCGGGCCGGGATCGCGGCGTCCGCGATGTCTCGCACACCGACGACCAGCCAGTGATCCCGCACCGCCGGTTCCGCCAGAACACGCTGCCGGCTGACCGTATAGCCGACGTAGTTGCGAACCGTCGCCGCGAGGTCAGGAGGCAGCGTGTCGAGCTGCATATGCGCACGAGCCAGCAGATGAAGACCCGCATAGCCGGCGAGGAGGCGCTGCGGCCAGCCGTCGCCGGAAACCGGCACCGCGCTGAGTCGCCGCAGCGTCGCCGCCACACCCGGAGCCTGGGCGTCCACCATCCGGGCGGCCACCGGCTCGGCATGCCAGTAAGTTCCGGAAACCGCCGACAGGCCGCTGCGAATCTGGTCGCAGAGCCACAGCTCCAGCTCGGCCAGACCAGCCGTCACGCGCTCACGGCGCAGCGCCGCACGCCGGGCCTTCGCTTCCTCGTCGCCAGCGCCCCGCCGCCGAGCAGCCGCCACCACCCGTTGCGCCCGGGCCAGCTGCCATCGAACGGCATAGTCGACCGGCTCGTCGGTGCCCGGGACGTCACCGCTGGACCAGAGCAGCAGTAAGGCCAACGCGTGCTTGCACGGCAACTTCCGCGACGGGCAGGAACACCCGAAGGCCGGAGCAGCCGGCTCGACCACTACCTGGTACGGCGAACGTCCGGAACCGGCATACCGGCCCCAGACAAGCCCGCTCGCGCAACCCCGGCCGATCCACAATGCCGGCACCGCCACCTTCCGAGCCGCAGCCGCGGACGCAGCATCTGGCGCAAGCGCTACGACCTGATCAACGCCCAACCGCGACGGCACGCACTTACGGTAATCGGCTACCCCGACCAGCACGTCAATCGAGGGCGTGGAACTGGTCGACCGCGGCCGTGTTGACCGTCAGCCGCGGCGGCCCTGTGCACGTTCCTCGAGGAGCGCGCACAGTCGATCGAGGATTCGTGCGGCGCGTCGCCCACCTACGCGCAAGTCACCACCGCCTACGGTCCAGGGCGGCGGCACGGCCGCTCGATCCCGCTGCAGCGCATGACATGAAACATGACATGAAACGCTGTCCAACAGGGCGGCTCGGGGGCGCTAGCGACGCGAAGAACCAATGAAAATGGCCCTCGGTGCTCCCCATCGTGCTACCGGTCGAAGCACGCCGTCGAGGTCGCGGATCCTTGTTCGAGACCGGACTCGTCCGGACCTGGGGTGGTGAAAGACGGTGCGGCCATGTGTCCCGATCGGCAGTGGTGGCCGTCCCATGGAGGCAACCTGACAGCTGAGGTCCGGATTGCCATTGCGACTGATCCGTATGGGCATGACATCGGCACCTGATGAGCGGCGGCGCAGGGTCGAGCAGTTGACGGGTGAGCCGGTTCCGGCGGCGCCGGCTGAGTTGCAGCGGTTCGTTGCTTCGTTCTGATCTTCAGGCCGCTCGGACATGAACTCGAATGCGACCGACTTGGCGGGCGCTCGACCGGGTTCAGTCAGTCGCGAGGGTGTGACTGCCGCGGAGAGGTCATGGCGAATTGACAGCGTGGGGGCGGCGTCCATACCGTCCGCGCGGTGACTGATGCGCCGTCGGTGGACCGCCTGATCCGGATCGGGTTGACGCAGTATGAGGCCCGTCTGTATGTGGCGCTGATCCGGCGGGACGGCTCGACGCCGGCCGATCTGGCCCGGCTGGCGCGGGTTCCGCGCCCGCGCGTGTACGACGTGGTGGACAGCCTGGTGGCGAAGGGTCTGGCGGTACACAGGCCCGGGCACGCGGCGGGGTACGTGGCGGTCGATCCGAAGCAGGCAATGGCGCAGCTGGTCGAGGGGCAGGCCCGGCGGCTGGAGATGTTGCGGGCCGATGCCCAGGCCGCCGCTGAGGAGCTCTCCCCCGCTTTCGCCGAAGGAAATCGGCACCGCGACCCGCTCGACTACGTCGAGGTGATCCGCGATCGGGACGCGCTCACCCGCCGCTTCGACCAGTTGCAGGCCACGGTCGAACGCGAGTTCTTGGCGTTCAGCCGGGAACCGGCCGTCGTCTCGGTCGAGCAGAACGTGGTGGGTATGGAGATGGCCGCCACGCACATCGTGCGCAACGTCTACGAGCTGTCGCTGCTGCGGGATCCGACGCGTCGCGCCGGGGTACGGCGGTTCGTCGAACTCGGCGAGCAGGCCCGCTTCGTCGAGACCTTGCCGCTGAAGTTGGCGGTGGTCGACGAGCGGGTCGTCATGTTCGCGTTGCCCGACCCGATCGCGGGTCGCGACGACCTGACGAGCGTCGTCATCGAGCATCCGGACCTGGCCGCGGCGCTGAAGATCGCGTTCGAGGCAGTCTGGACGTCAGCGCTGACCCTTGACCAGGCCTGCGCCCAGCTCGGCCTGCCGCTCGTGGGCTGATCCGAACAACCGGACTCGATTCCCCCTTGACGGACTCACCCGTCATTCCATAATCTACCGCGACTTCGCCCTTGTACTACGGCTGGTGGTACAACCTCTTGAGGGAGGCTCGGATGCGCGTCGTCCCGGTTTTGGCTGTCGTCACGATGCTCGTAGGAACTGCGGCCGGCGTTGCGGGGGCCGCGCCCGCGCCGGGAGCGCAGGCGACCCAGCCGAGCCCGCCGGCCCAGCAATTCCGGCTCTACGACGGCTCGACGGTCACCCTGGGCCCGGATGGTCTGGGCACGCGGACCGACGCCAAGGGCCACGCGCACCCCTTCGCGATGGTGCTGCCCCAGGGCCGCACCGCCCTGGGCGATCAGCCCGGGCCGAGCCGTACCGCGCTGATCGACCGGCTCTCGGCGCCGCGACGCAGCGGCCCGGCCTCGGACGTCGTCCTGCAGCTGAGCGCCGGCGCGGTCGACGGCAAGCCGCTCGGCCACGGCCGGCGGGCCGCGCACACGACCGACGCGCAGGTCAACGCCCAGCTACGCAATGCAGGCGCCGACACGATGACGCCGCTCGTCCCGTCGGCGACGCCGGGCGTGCCGGCCACGTACCTGGTGCACGTGACGGGCTCGGCGGTGCGCGCGGCATCCGCGCTTCGGGCCACGTCCGGTGTCAGCTACGCGGCCGCGGACCAATACGTGTCCACGTTCGACACGGACCCGGTGCCGATCCCCGACTCGGTCGCGGCCCAGGCGCGCCAGCAGGCCCAGCGCGCACAGCAGGCGCCGCGGGTGAGCACCGCCGACGCCCTGCCGGACAACTTCGGGTTGCAGAGCTCGTTCCAGAGCTACCTGAACGCCAACGGTGTCGATCTGAGCGGTGCGTACTCCGACATCACGAGTCGGCTGCACCAGCTGCCGGGTCAGGGCGAGATCATCACCAACGTCTCACTCGGCGATCTGACCGACGCATCGATGGGCGCCCAGGGCGACCCGTACGTGCAGCAGTTCGGCCCGACCACAGTCGTCGACAATGGGCAGCGCTACCTCGACTACCCGTCGCTGCCGCGCATTCCCTCGTACACGGTTGACCCGTCCGGAGCGGTTGACCCGCTCGGCACGGTCGAGGGCGTCGACCCGAATCTCGGCGAGGTGCTGCTCGACTTCTCGATGATGGCCCCGCTGCCTGACGGCTCCCAGCGGGCCGGCATGGAGGGGTCCGGGCTGACCGACCTGCTCGGCATCGCGCCCGGCGCCAGCTACCGGCTGGTCGAGCCGTCCACGCCAGGCGGGGCCATCACGGACGTGGACGCGGCGTTCCTGGCGGCCGCCGCGCAGACACCGCGGCCGGATGTCATCACCGCCTCGCTGGGCTTCGGGCTCGACCAGTTCGGCTACTCCAGCCGGTACCTAGAGGACGACCCGCTGACGCAGGCGATTATCTCGGCGATCGTGCAGGAGGACCACATCGTGGTGTGCGTCTCGGCCGGGGACGGCCTGCGCACCTACACCAACGCCGCGGTCCCGCCGTCCGGTGGTGCGGTCGCCACCAACCTCGCGTCCTCCGCCAACGACGTCACCAGCCTGTCGGATGTCGAGTTCTCCGGCGCCCCGTCCCGCGACGTGGACTCCGGCGCGATCGACGTCGGCGGGACCACGCTCGATGACATCTTCGCCGCGCCGCCGGGGAACCCGGCCAACGCCCGCCTCGCC
>Ga0081455_10004862_pt1 | contig 14908 bp, 15 predicted proteins | sample TabmetS3T2R1_FD_70207 | JGI IMG/M metagenome (GOLD analysis project Ga0081455, IMG submission 70207) | Tabebuia heterophylla rhizosphere microbial communities from the University of Puerto Rico - S3T2R1 | ecosystem: Host-associated > Plants > Roots > Rhizosphere ... | reverse complement strand
GGTGAGGCAATGAAAGCGGTCTGGTTCACAGATCCGGACGGCAACATTCTCAATATCTCCGCCGGAGCGATGTAGCACCATATCTGTCCCACGCCGCCCGCAACGACCAAGATTGAGGGCAGGAGATTGACGACCCGAGCGGGGTCCTAGACTCCGCGGCATGGAGTATCGACAGCTCGGCCGATCCGGCCTCTTCGTATCGACGATCACGCTCGGCACCATGGGCTTTGGCGGCACTGGATGGGCCACTCCCGTCGGCCAGATCGACGTCGAGGGTGCCCGAAAGCAGATAGGGCTGGCGCGCGATGCCGGCGTCAACCTGTTCGACACAGCGGACGCGTACTCCAACGGTCTTTCTGAGGAGATCCTGGGCAAGGCGCTCGGCTCCGACCGTGATGAGGTGCTCATCGCAACCAAGGTGCGAATGTCGATGGGCGATGGCCCGAACGACGCCGGGCTGTCTCGGCACCACATCATCCGCGGCGCGGAGGGCAGTCTGCGTCGGCTTGGCACCGATTACATCGACCTGTACCAGGTGCACGAGTGGGATGGGCTCACCCCGCTCGAGGAGACACTGCAGGCCCTCGACGACCTCGTACGGTCTGGCAAGGTGCGCTACGTGGGCTGCTCGAACTACGCCGCCTGGCACCTCATGAAGGCATTGTGGATTGCCGACCGTGAGGGTCTGACGCCATTCGTCAGCAACCAGCTCTACTACTCCTTGCAGGCGCGCGACATCGAGAACGAGATAGTGCCAGTGGCGGTCGACCAGGGCCTCGGCATTCTGGTGTGGAGCCCGATCGCCGGCGGCCTGCTGTCCGGCAAATATCGCCGGGATGTAGAGGCCCCCGCTGGCAGTAGGCATCTGACTGACTGGAACGAACCGCCGGTCTACGACGAGGACAAGCTCTACGACACCGTCGAGGAGCTCGTGGCGATTGGTGCCGGCCACGGGGTCTCCGCCGCCCAGGTGGCTCTGGCCTACACGCTGGGCAAACCGGCAGTGACCTCGGTGATCGTCGGCGCTCGTACCGAGGACCAGTTGGCCGACAACTTGGCCTCGGCCGAGTTGAGCTTGTCGGCGGACGAGGTGGATCGGCTTGACAAGGTGAGCGCGCAACCGCTGCCCTACCCCTTCTGGCACAACGCTAATGCCACACCCCACCGCCTCAGCGCAGCCGATCTCACGCTACTGGCGCGTCACATCGAGAGCTGAGTTACCTACTGCGGGATTGAGCCGTTCGGTCGCAGCCGCGCGACAAGCTCGCCGCGACTGCGTACCCCAGCCTTGACGAAGATCGACTTCAAATGATCTTGCACCGTGTTGCTGGAGATGAAGAGGTGGCTCGCGATGTCGGCGGTGGAGTGTCCTGCGATGACTTCGTGGCAAATTTCGCGCTCTCGGGCCGTCAGGCCGTACGCGACAAGTAGCAGGCCCAGGAGCTGATTGCCGCTCGCGGGCTCGATCGTGACCGCAACTTGATCGTCATCTCCGCCGATCAGTGGACTGGCCTCGAGAAACGCCCATTGGCCGCGGGCATCCCGCAGCCGCGCCCGGAAGCCTCCAGATCGGGCCGTGCGGGCACCGAACGCCATGACCTGCATCATCAGCGTGAAGCGACCGGGTGCGATCTCATCGAGCCGCTCCTGCCATTCCCGCGCCGCGGCTGTTACGGCACGCGGCTCGCCGCGCGGGCCAATGACAACGATCGCCGGATGACCGCCGGGCACCAAGCTGCGTGCCTCGGCACGCACCGCCAGTCTGGTTGCGTTGGCGACGGCCGGTGCCACCGCAACGAGAAAATCAGTTTCGCGGTCGTCGAAGTCTCTACCAGCTCGCACCAGACCGGCAGCGCCCCAGCAGGTTCCGTCGGTCAAGAACATGATGCGAAGCTCGTGCTCCAGACCCAACGGCCGCCAAACGCTGTTGAGTCGAGCGCTTCGCCTGCGGTCGCGGTCTGGCAGATCGGACAGCCGCGCCATCGGTTGCTTGCGCTGCGCCAAGGTGGCGAAGGTATGCGGCTCGCTCCCGGTGTACTCGGCTCGGGCCAGGCGGGGCTCATACTCGGCGGGAATCTTCGCATCCCCGCTGGTCATGGTGCTGATCACCAGTGTTTCCGGGTCGATGGTCGCCCAGCAGCTGAGGTCGGTTCCGACTTTGGCTTCGATCAGGCGGATTGCGGCAGCGTGCAGGTCGCTAACGCCGAGGCCATCAGCGGCCAACGCTGTGATGTCTCGGCGGGCGCGGTAAGCCCGCTCTTCCCACACAAGGGAATTGTTTCACCGTTGCGGTAAGGAAGCATTCCCAGAATTCTGGGATCGATCCAGTCGGCACCCACTCGCCACAGCGTCGCCACCTAGCAGGAAGCTGGCCTCAAGATCACTCGCGGACGGGAACTAGGGTCGCGGCTATGGCGAGTCAGCACAGCTCAGCAATCATCGAGCGGGTCTGGTCACAATTGCCCGACGGTTCTCGTGAGGTTCTGGAGGCCGAGCTCTCTCCAACTGATCTGCAGAGCCTGTTGCTCAGCATCGCGCGAACGCGGGCCCGCCGCGTCGGCCCAGCGGAGGCGCTCCGCCGCTGGAAGTCTGACCGGTTCGTTCGTCCTGCCACGGTCGATCCGGGTCGGCTGGCTGAGGTCGAGTGTCAGCTGTGGCGGCGGCTGCGGCACACTCCATTCGAAGGACTGGCGCTGTCCCCGGTCACTCCTTTGGGCACATGCACCTCAGTCGGTGCGGTAGACCAGAACAGGATTGTCAGCACCGTGCGCTCCAGCGAGGTCGTGAGTGATCCATGCAATGTGTTGGCACTCGAGGCGGCGCTTCGCCGCCGGTCGAAGGTCGACGAGGTGCATCTGGCCGGCTGTCATCGGGTGCTACGGGCTCAGCGGTTCGCCGAATCCGACGCCTTCGCGCATTTCGTGATTTTCGCATTGGTGTCGAGCGCCCGGGACTCAGGCTCGGCCCGCACCGAGGGCCAGTTGTTGATCATGCACCTGGACCTCTGGCAGCAGATTCTCAACGATCTGCTCGGTTCGGGCTGGGGCCGTTTCGCCTACACCTTGATCGACAATCAACCGGTAGGTCATCGACTCGTCGAGACAGTTCAATCGGAGTTGCCTGGGGTGCCGTTGACCGAATACCCGGAGCGTACGCAGGGAATTGGCTACTACCGCACGGCGGCGTTCAAGATCATGGCCAAGACCGAAGACGACGAGATCGAAATCGGTGATGGTGGGTTTGTCGCATGGACTGCGGAGCTGATTCCGGATGCGAAAGAGCGTTGTCTGATCTCCTGCCTGGCGCCCGAACGGCTCGCTGGTTTGATGCGGCAGGACTAACGCCAACCGATCCCTGGCAGCTGTCCTCTCGAAACGCATTCCCAGATTTCTGGGATCGACGCGATCAAGGCTGTGAGCCTAGCGTCACTTGCTATGACGCATCAGGTTCAGCACAGCGCCGCAGGCGAGGGCGTGGAACTCACCGCTCCCGATGCGGTGCTCACGGTCAAGATCGACTCGGCACACACCGATGATCATTACGAGCTCTTTGAGGTTGACGCACCCAGAGGACCGGCCACCCCATTGCATCGGACTGGATGGGCGAAGGCGTACTACGTCCTGCACGGCCGGATGATCGTCCAGGTCGAGGACGAGGCATTCGATCTCGGACCGGGTTCGTCGATCACCGTTCCTCCAGCGGCGCTGCACACCTTCACAGTGCTCAGCCCGACGACGAAGTTCCTGGCTGTCTGCATGACCGGTGCGATGGGCCGCTTCCAAGCCGACCTCGATGCCTCGGTGCCTCACGACCGTCCAATTGAGGAGGTTACACAACAGCTTCAGGAGGTCCTGGCACGCCACGATGTCACTGTTGCCGGCTTCGAGACGGTTGACGGGAAGGCCGTGCCATGACCGTGGTCGTGTGGATCTTCGCGCTGCTCGCGGCGGGGATCCACATCGTCGTCTTCACATGGGAGGCCCTCCTGATCGAGCGTCCTAGCGTGCATGAGGGAGTCTTCGGCCTTCCCTACGTCCCGGCCGTTCGGGTGTGGGCTTTCGGTGTCGGTTTCTACAACTTGTTCCTTGGCTGCGGCATGGTCGTCGGCGTGGTCACCTGGATGAGTGGCAACGAAACAGTCGGAAGAACGCTGGTGATCTACATCTGTCTCTTCATGGTTCTGAGCGGAATCGTGCTCTTCATCGCCGACCGGCTGGGATTTGGTGGCGATCGAGGCAAGAGCATCGGCGGCGCGCTTGGCCAGAGCCTGCCACCACTTGTCGCGCTCGCTTTCGCGCTGCTCTGATTGATGGTGAACATCCCATGCAGCGTGGGATGTTGACAACGAGACTCCATGCTCTGATTCACCGCATTCGGATCAGAGAAGCGGCTCGGCAGGCACAATGTGGCCATGGCACGTACCAGCGATCGCGTCCGCGTCACCCTCGTCGCCGTGATGGCGGTGACCCAGGCCGTCTCGGGGCCCCTCACCACGCTGTGGCTCGGATCGAGCTCGAATACCGGCGCGATCTCCGACGCCAACGCCAGTTCAGTGACTCCGGCCGGCTACGCCTTCAGCGTGTGGGGACTGATCTATGCGGCGTGCCTCGCGCTTGCCGTCTACCAGCTGGTACCAAGCCAGCACGAGCGTACGGTCCACCGACTGACCGGCTGGTGGTTGTTTGGCGCCTTCACCACGAGTGCGCTGTGGGTGCCGGTGTTCGGAACCCGTACGATCTGGCTCTCCCAAATCCTGATCGTGATCTTGGTCGTCTATCTGGTCCTCGCCGCACGAGCCTTTCTGGTGGTCGGGCCGGCGGCCGGCGCCGCAGAGGAGATCTTGCTCCGACTGCCGGTGATGATCTATCTCGGCTGGGCGACGGTTGCAGCAGCTGCTGGCTTTGCCACCACCTTTCGATCCTGGGGGATGCCGGAGTCAGCACGCTGGGTCAATGAGATCGGCGTTGTGCTGGTGCTCAGCGCCACGATCATGTCGCTCTTCGTGGTGTCGCGGCTGGTGGCCATCATCGGCTTCCTGCTCACCGCCTGCTGGGCCCTGCTTGCTGTCGCCGTAGCCACCGGTTCGAATTCCATCCGCAATGCGGCCGTGATCGCGATAGTGGTCATTCTGGCTGCTGTCGTCGGTCGGACGGTACGGAGCCCGAACCGTCGAGCCCTGCTGCTCGGGTAGGTCGATCGTCCCGTGACCTGGTGAAAGCCATGCCTGAGCACAAACCGCTCGGTCGTGCCGCAAAGCAGGCAGCCAATTTCCGACCAGTGCGGGCTTTTCGACTACAGATGTGGCTACCGGAGGTCAATATTCCGACCGGTGTGAAGTTTGATCCCTCAGCTTGCGACGCGGTAATGGAGATGGACCACGCCGTTGCCGAACCGGCGCTCATCCAGTAATTCAAGTTCCAGACGGACATCATCCGGGAGAGCGGGCAACCCACCTCCTACGACGATGGGGGAGAGGAACAGGTGGCACTGGTCGACCAATCCGTTCTTCAGCGCCTCGGCGGCGAGCGTTGGACCGCCGATTGAGATATCGCGAGTCGCAGCCGCTTTCATGTCCTGAATCGCCTGCGGGTCGAATTCTCGCTCAAGCTGGGTACTGGCGGTCGATACCTTATCCAGACTCCTTGAGTAGACAACCTTGTCGGCTGCCTGCCAAATCTGTGCGTACTCGTGCCCGGCTGACGGCTCGCCACTGGCGGTCGGCGCGGTTTCCCAGTAGCGCATCACCTCATACATCCGACGCCCAAGCAGATACGTGCCGATCGGCCGCTCCAAGTTGTTGACAAAGGAATGCACCTCCTCATCGGGCGCGCTCCAGTCGAAGTTGCCTTCCGAGTCCGCCATGTACCCGTCGAGCGAGGTGATCGCCGAGTAGATCAAATTGGCCATGCTGCGCCTCTCTTGATCGTGCGACAGGGTCTGATCGCCTGCATGCATAGGCCAAAGGGCCCTGTTTGATTCCCGTCGCTAATGGATAGCTTGATCACCAATTACGCCAGAGCCTTCGTCAGGCCATCCAAACATGACCCCTGGTACGCCGGATTGCCGGCCCGGACAGCGAAGGAGCAGCCATGTCCAACCTCACCGAAACTCCCAACCCATCCCTGTTGTCACCGCAGGCGCTCGACGTCGTACAGGCGACCGCGGCCACTGTTGCAGCGCATGCCGATGAGATCACCGCACACTTCTATCCGCGCATGTTCGCTGCCCATCCAGAACTGCTGCGCGTCTTCAACCAGGGCAACCAGGCAACCGGTGAACAAAGCAAGGCCCTGGCAGGCTCCGTCGTCGCGTACGCGGTGCAACTCATTGACCCTGAGGCGCCCTCATTCGACCATGTGATGCGTCGAATCGCCTACAAGCATGTATCACTGGGAATCCGGCCGGAGCAGTACACGATTGTCGGCGAACACCTGCTGGCTTCAGTCGCCGAGGTGCTCGGCGAGGCGGTAACGCCCGAGATCGCCGCGGCTTGGAGTGAGGTCTATTGGCTGTTCGCACTCCAGCTGGTCGCCGAGGAAGCGCGCCTCTACCAGCAGGCCAGTGTTGACCCCTCGCAACCGACCCGGCCCTACCGCGTGGTCCGGCGGATCGAGGAAACCGCCGACGTCATCTCCCTCGTCTTGGAACCAGCAGACGGAGGTCCGCTTCCGGCTATCGCGCCCGGCCAGTACGTCTCAGTGTTCGTCGACCTGCCCGATGGTGATCGGCAGCCTCGGCAGTACACGGTGTCCTCGACAGCAGTACGGACCCGGCTCCAGATCACGGTGCGGCGGGTTCGGGGTACGAATGGAGCCCCAGATGGGCGGGTCTCCAGCTATCTCCATGATCACCTCAAGGTTGGGGACGCGCTTGATGTCAGCGTCCCCGCTGGCGACTTCGTACTGACACCGACCGAGTCTCCGTTGTTGCTGGCCAGTGCCGGCGCCGGCATCACGACTGTGCTTCCGATTGTCGAACAAATCGCTCGGACCCAACCGCAGCGGACCGTCATCGTTGCGCACGCTGACCGCAGAGCCCAAGATCACGCTTTGCGTGAGACTGTCCTGCATCTGGGTCGAGAGATCGACGACTTCACGTCCTACACGTGGTACGAGAGCGTCGATGAGGGCGACACCCGTTCGCAACAAGGCTTCATGGACTTGACCAACATTGAGCTTCCGAACGACGTCCAGGTCTTCACCTGTGGCCCGTTGCCGTTCATGCGGCTGGTTCGGTCAACGCTGTTGTCGCGCGGCGTGCCACCCGCCCGAATCCGCTACGAGGTCTTCGGACCCGATCTCTGGGCCGCTCAGTCCGCACCGACCGATTCCGCAGCGTGACAGTCGTGCCGCCGCCAGACTTGATGTCTAGGACTTGATCAGCCCACCGCAGTAGTCGAGCGCGTACGCCTCGATTCCGGAGACGAGAATGACCTCTCGCCCGCGAAAGTGCGTCAAGGCACCTGGCGAACGATCTTGGTAGTGCCCGTGCGGCCCGGACCAATCAAAGCCGCCCAGGAATCGCCCTTCCTGATACATCGCCGAAAGGGCAGCCTTGATCGTTACACCCGCCCGGTTCGCATCGATCAGATCCGGTCGGATGATGTAGCCGTAGTAGTTCTCCGCCCAGACGGGTTCTGTGCCAAACCAGACAGTCTCTTGACCAAGGAAATCCGTACTGCCGAAGTAGCTGTCGCGGTAGCGCCACTCTTCGCTTTCAAAGGTGAGGTCGGAGTCGAGCCGAGCTGGCTCGACTCCGCTGTCAGGCTGCTTCCGACGTAGGTCGCACTCTTGGCGCGTACGACGAAGGCCTCCAGGTAGGCAAGTTTCACAACGGCCTCCAGACAATGGATCAGCTAGAGTCCTTGGGCCACCGCCCGGCTGCCTTCGCAGCAGCAACCTCAGCCTGGCCGGCCGGCTGCATCCGGCCGGCCGCCAACAAGGCCTCGACCTTGGCGGCGTTGATTCGTGACCATGGACTGCCCGGGCGACGAGGCGAATAACGCTGCAGGAAGTAGCCGCCATCGTCACTGCGCCGCAGACTGTCGATCCAGCCGTAACACAGGCAGACATCCAGCGCCTGGTCTGCCGTGACTGTGATGTGCCCGGAATTGGCGCGGGCGATCCGCAACCAGAGCTCTCGATGTGTCGCTGCGTGCTGGGCAAGCCACGCCTCAAACTGATCGGCGACGGCGAAGGTGGCAATCTCCATGCCGTTTCGCTGCTCGAAGGTGGGCTCGATCATGGACTGACCCTATGCTTTGGAGGTGCCGCTGGATTTGCGTGCATATCGGCTACTTGGCCGCAAGGGCGGCTGTCGTCCTGGACGTGATCAAGCGCTTTCCGATCAGCGATAGCAGGGCGCCGACCAGCTTTCCCTTGATTCCGTAGCCCTTCCGAACCGCCGTTACTTCAACGCGACTGCCCGCGCCTTCCGGCATGATCGTGTAGTTCCAGCCGCTCCCCGATGCCCAGATGTTGGAGTTCAGCGTGACTGCGGAAACGGTGCCGGCTGTGGCATCCCAGGTATAGCGTTCTCGCTCCCAGCCGAGTTTGTTGCCCTCAGTGACCTCGGCCCATCCGTCCCCGGTGTCGTGCACGACCAAGTTGTCATCATCGACGGCGGCCCAGGCCTCACCTCTGGCGGGACCGAAGTCGATGAGTCGCTGCAGAGCCTCCTGGGGTGAAAGGGGTGAGGCGACTGAAACATGCAGAACCGGCAACGGTCTTCCTCCTCAGAGTCGATCATCTCCGAAGTGGTCGCACGCAACACGATATCCAGCTGGATTTCATGCCGTTGCGACCACTCGCCGGGCAGGCCAATCTAGTTGATCCCTGGTTTCAAAGCTCCGGGGAGAAGTCAATGATCTGGTATTCGGTGGCCGGCGTTGCGTGGACCGCGCGGCAGGTCAGCTGGGCATCCGGGCGCCGAACAGACAGCACTTGCACTCTCACCTTTCGTTGCTGGGGTTCGACCACGAGATCGACGAAGGTCTCTGACCCATGCCCGTGGTGTGGCCCAAAGTGCTCGGTCGCCCGCACCGTGACATCCGAGGGACCAAGCGGTCCGTAGTGCTGGTGCGCAGCAATGACAGCCGCCTGGACCGGCGGTAGGAAACGAGCCATGCCACGGAGGCGGTCGGTCAGCACCGTGCCGGCCAGGTGCGCCTGGACCGTGGCTATCGCATAGTCGGGGTCCAGATTGCCGTAGTAGAACCCATCAGGCAGCAAAACCACATTCGGAGCGAACCGGTCGCCGCCGATGTGGGTGCACTCCCACACCAGCTCCGGCCATCGTGACGCCAGCGCCGAAGCTACTGGACGACCCCGAAGCGCACAGCAGACGTCATGTACGCCGTGGGTGCAGACAAGGATCACAGGCTCTGGCGGTTCCGTCGGCGCCGGAAGCGTGGCGATCATGGCGTCGGCAGCATCCAGCAGATCGCCGTCGTCCTCCCATGGACCGGTCACCGTGGCTGAGTCAAGACCGGCCAGGATCCATCGGCGGGATCCCCGTCGGTCGATACGCCCGGATCTGCGAACGAGCAAGATCCGCGTCGCTGAGCCTGCCCTCTGCACCAATTCCGAAAGCACGTCGGCGTCGATTCCGGAACCCGCGATGGCGTCGATCTTCCAGGGACCCGGGTGCTCCAGGAGCAGCCAGCGGCGCGCCGGAGGCGCCGAACCGGCCAACGGATCGGCGCGTGCCCGCGCTGCGTCCGCACACCGAAACGCCGACTTCGGTTCACTCACTCCACGATGGCCAAGCCGGCGAGCAGCAGGCGCCGCGCAAGATCGAGGCCAAGATCACCTGCTGTGGCGACCCCATTGGCAAGCAATGCCTTGAGCGGACCAATATCGTCCTCTGCTACCACCAGCTCACCGGCGCGACTACGCACCACGATGCGCGATCCGCTGTGATCAACAGTTGCGGCCAGATGGGCACGAAGCACGATAGCCGTGTCGACGCTGAGCGTGTCGGCATCGCGAAGCTGCTTGAGTGGGCCGACCGGCGCCGCACGCTGATTGAGCCGCGCCCGCTGCAGCAACGACTCGGACATGTGATCAATATCTGAATGCTTGACGGCGTCCGCGAGTATCGCCGTGACCACCTCGAAGTCCGGGCGCATCTGCGTCGGGTCGGACACATCTGCCCCGAGTGGCAGGGAGGTGCGGATCACCGGATCGCCGGCAATGGTTCGCAAGGCCTGCTCGAGAAGTTGCTGTGCAAGCGCGAAGCGCGTCCAGACATGAATGCCGAGAGTCAAGTGGGTGCTGACGCCACCAAGGGCCGTCGCAGCGTGGAGGTATCCACGCGGAAGGTAAAGGCAGTCTCCCGGCTGCAGCACCGCTTCCATCAGGGGCGGTTCTTCAGCCCGTTTCGCAACGTCGGCCTTGCGGTCGTTCCAGGCCTGATCCCGCAGCGGCGACACCAGGACCGGGGAATGAATGCGCCACCGCTTCTCCCCGTCAATCTGCAGAACAAAGACGTCGTGTACGTCGTAGTGCGCGCTGAAGCCCTGATTCTGTGGCGGCGTCACATACGCGTTGGCCTGCACTGGATGGCCGAGCTCGGCAGCGAGCTCTTGACAGAATTCGAGAATCGGCGGCCATGTTCGATGCAGGGCTTGCAGCACCAGGGTCGAGCCGTCGGCAAAGAGCCGGACCAGCATGTCCTCGCTTACCTGGTCGGCGATTCCCGCTCCAACGCCGCCAGGCGCCGTGAAGGCTTTGTCGGCGAGGGTCACCCCGTTCTTGGCGACCCGCAAAAATGGCGTCCGCAAACCCCGCTGCGACACAAGCTCGTCGATCGCATTCGCATCGAGCAGTTCTGCAAACCTGCCATGAAGGTTTGCGACGGGTGACAGCAGCGGTTGCTGACCCCAGTACTGACTCGCGAATTCGTTGCGGTCGACGTCAATGAGTCGATCGAGGACGGAGCCCTCAGCGAACGGCGCCGCCGTCTGCGCCACCGTCTGCCCCGCCGTCAGCTCCGCCGTCTGCGCCACCGTCAGCTCCGCCGTCTGCGCCACCGTCAGCTCCGCCGTCTGCGCCACCGTCAGCTCCGCCATCCGCGCCGCCGTCTGCGCCACCGTCAGCTCCGCCATCAGCTCCGCCATCTCGGATACCAGGAACTCCCTCGGCGCCACCGTCCGCCGGACCCTCTAGATCCTCGACACCTTCGCTGGGACCCTGTGGTGACTCGCTCATGTGATCCTCCCTACATCGCTGGATGGCTCGCTTCCGAAGCCTTTTTATGCCCGCTCCCGAGCTGCTGAAACCTGCGTCTTGAGATGACGCTGTCGACATACTGTCCCACCTCGTCTTCACGCCGCGTCCCTGGGGTCGGTCGCCGGCGCTTCGAGGTCGCTGATCTGTGAGTACCCGCGACTAAGGTGCAAGGCGTGGCGGCAGCGTGGAACTCGCTCCTGAGTCAGGAAGCGATCATCCAAATGGTGGGTCACGAGGCCTACGCCAGAGCCATGGTCTATGCCCAATCGGGGCACGTCTACGACGTGAACTTCGATTCCGACACGCTCACCGTCACTGGTCGGGTCAAAGGCACGGTACGGGACGACTACAGCGTCAAAGTGTTTCTCGCCAGCTCACGATCAGGCGCCGTCAGCGTCTACCGCAGCCAGTGCAGTTGCCCGGTGGCAAGCGACTGCAAGCACGCGGCTGCTGTGCTGATCGTCGCTCGCCATCTCCTCGCGAGTACCACTGTGCAGCGACCGGAGTGGGAAAGAACCCTCGACAAGCTCCTCGCAAGTGCGCCGGCCGTGGCTCCCGCTGATGCCGCCCCGCTGGCGCTGGAGTTCGGGGTTGAGAGGATTCCAGCGTTTCGTGGGTATCTGGGGCGTCAGGATCTGCGCATCCGTCCGGCACGACGGAGCCGGAGCGGCGGCTGGGTTCGCTCCGGGATCTCCTGGGATGACCTGGATTTTGTCGCCCGCTCCTACGTGCCCGAGCAGCGCGAGCTGTTGCTGCAGTTCCGTGCGGCGGCCGGAGCAGGTGCTCGTTTTGCGATGCCCCGCACCGCATGGCTTTCGCTCAGCGCCGTCAGCAGCGCCTTCTGGGGCCTACTGGAGCAGGCCGCCAGCGTTGGGCTCACCATCCTCGCCGCCAAGCCCCTGCTCGGGCCGCTGCCCACCAAGCAGCGCGCGTCGGTGGTCCTGGACGTCCGCCGTGATCCAGCCCTAGGCGTGCTCGTCGGCCCCCGGGTGCTGCTTGATGATCAAGAGCTGGACCTTTCGTCACTCGGCGTGCTCGGCGACCCTGCCCATGGAGTCTTCTATGCCGGCGAGGAAGCGGCCGGCGTACAGAAGCTGATCGTGGCTCGCCTGGATTCGCTACTGAGTCGCGAACTGCGGCAGCTCGTCGTTGACCCTCACTCACTGGTGATTCCGCCCGAGGACGAGGCTCGGTTCTTGGCCGACTTCATACCGCGGTTACGACAGAAAATGGACATGACGTCGAGCGACCGATCCGTTCGGCTGCCTGACTATGTCGAACCGATTCTGGGCCTGGTGGTGCACTTCCGAGAGGAGCATCGCGTACGACTTGACTGGTTGGTGCACTACGACAGCCCAGCGGGCATCGCCACGTACGCAATCGATGAGCTGCCGGAGCGGGAAAGCATTCGTGATCTTGCCGAGGAGCAGCGCAAGCTGGCTGCATTGCAGCTCCCCTACGCAGACATCCCGCAGCTGGCCAATCGCAGCAAAGACCTGCCTCAGCAGCCGGCAGCGCACGTACTGCTGGATGGTGTCCCAGCGTTGACCTTCGTTGAGCAGGTGCTGCCGCAATTGGAGCCTGCCGGCGTCCGGGTCAGGCTGGAGGGAGAGGTGCGTGAGTACCGCCGGACCAGCGCTCGGCCGAGCGTTCAGGTGGCTGCGGTGGAGCGGGCCGACTCAGCTGACTGGTTCGATCTGCGTATCAAGGTCTCGATCGACGGCGATGCGGTTCCCTTCGAGGATTTGTTCGTCGCCCTCACCGAGAACCAAGATTTTCTGATCTTGGACACTGGGGTCTACTTCTCCCTGGACCGACCGGAGTTCGCGCAGCTGCGCGAGCTGATCGAGGAATCAAAAGCTCTGCAGGATCGGCACCGTACGGAGTTGAGAATCAGTCGATTCCAAGCAAGCCTGTGGGAGGACCTGACCAACCTTGGCGTAGCCATCGATCAGTCGGCTCGCTGGGAGCAGGCCGTACGCGGACTCACGGACGTCTCCTCGACCGATGACGTCGAGCTCCCCGAGACACTGGAGGCAACGCTGCGGCCGTATCAGCTCGACGGATACCGCTGGCTGTGCTTCTTGTGGAGCCATCAGCTGGGTGGCATCCTCGCCGACGATATGGGCCTGGGAAAGACCCTCCAGGCGCTCGCGCTCATCTGCCGCGCCCGGCTGCTCTGTCCTGAACAGCCTCCCTTTCTCGTCGTGGCACCAACCAGCGTGGTGTCCAACTGGTCAAGCGAAGCCGCCCGCTTCGCCCCGGATCTTCGAGTGGTGTGCCTCACCGAATCTGAGTCGAAGCGTGGCGCACAGAGTCGGGATACTGTCGCAGCTGCCGACCTCGTGATCATCTCCTATGCCCTGCTGCGGATCGACAACGACAAGCTGGCCGAGCTGGAGTGGTCTGGACTGATCTTGGACGAGGCGCAGTTCGTCAAGAACCATCGGGCGAAGACTTACCAGTGCGCCCGCCGCATCGCGGCACCGTTCAAGCTGGCGATCACCGGCACTCCCTTGGAAAACAGTTTGATGGATCTGTGGGCACTGCTGTCGATCAGCGCCCCGGGACTCTTTCCCGATCCTGATCGCTTCTCGGAGTACTACCGCCGACCGATCGAGCGCAGCATGGATACCAGTCGGCTGCATCAGCTGCGCCGACGGATCCGCCCACTGATGCTGCGCCGCACCAAGGAGAGCGTCGCCGCCGAGTTGCCGCCTAAGCAGGAGCAGGTCGTCGAAGTTGAGCTAAACCCCAAGCACCGGCGGATCTACCAGACCCATCTGCAGCGAGAACGGCAGAAGGTCCTGGGACTGATAGAGGATCTTGATCGGAACCGGTTTACCGTGCTCCGATCGCTGACGCTGTTACGACGTCTCAGTCTCGATCCGGCCTTGGTCGATGATGCACATGCCCAGGTGCCGGCGGCGAAGGTAGAGGTGCTGCTCGAGGACTTGAGCGAGCTGGTCGGAGAAGGCCACCAAGCGCTGGTCTTCAGCCAGTTCACGACCTTCCTCACCAGGATCCGAACGCGGCTGGCCGAAGCAGACATCTCCTACGCCTATCTCGACGGCCGGACCCGGAACCGGCAGCGGGTGATCCAGCGGTTTCGCGACAAGGACGCATCGGTGTTCCTGATCAGCTTGAAGGCGGGCGGGTTCGGGCTCAATCTCGCGGAGGCCGATTACTGCTTCGTGCTCGATCCGTGGTGGAACCCAGCTACCGAAGCGCAGGCGGTGGATCGTACGCATCGGATCGGTCAGACCAAGACTGTCATGGTGTACCGGCTGGTGGCGCGGGACACCATCGAGCAGAAGGTGATGGACCTGAAGGCGCGCAAAGAAGAGCTGTTCGAGTCGGTGGTAGGCGGCGAGGCGTTGGCTGCTGGGGCCCTCTCACCTGAAGAGATACGGGGACTTCTCGGCAGCTAGAAATTTGCTGTAGCGTAGGGCGCGCCATGCAGCAGGAATCAGCGGGGGGCTTGCTTTGTAGGTAACCCCGATCCAAGGTCAGATGTCCACTTTTTGACATGTCCAGAAGGGGACAAATGGCCGTCTGGGGGTCGACACATTTTGGCGCCTTCGCTAATTTCTTGCTGTGTCAGGAGTTGGTTAGCCAACAAATGACGGGCATCGCCCTTCGACAGCGTTCATCTTGAACGTTCCTCTATGGGGGAG
>Ga0081455_10004861_pt1 | contig 14910 bp, 12 predicted proteins | sample TabmetS3T2R1_FD_70207 | JGI IMG/M metagenome (GOLD analysis project Ga0081455, IMG submission 70207) | Tabebuia heterophylla rhizosphere microbial communities from the University of Puerto Rico - S3T2R1 | ecosystem: Host-associated > Plants > Roots > Rhizosphere ... | reverse complement strand
GTGGGCTGACGGCCAGGCACGGGCAGCCCCTGCGGAGGGATCGGCGGTGCAAAATCGGCACCGCTAAACACCTCAAAGCTGCTGAGTGGACCGGTCGGGCCTCTGCCGCAGCACATCGCAGCCCGGCGTGGGCAACAGTGAAAATCTGCGTGCCCGGGCAGAATGAGGCAAGGGCACGCGCCGCACGCCAGGTCCCACTGCGTGCGCCACGTCGCGCGGCATCTCATGGCTTGCGCCTTCAGAGGCGCCCGCCGTCGACCACATAGTGCTGGCTGGTAATGGCGCCTGCCTCGTCGGATGACAGGAACAGCACGACCCGGGCGATGTCCTCGCCATTGAGCTCGCGCTTTAAACATTGCGCCTCCATCAGGCGCGCCTGGGCGTGAGGCGTCAACCACAAGTCGCGCTGGCGCTCGGTCAGGATCCAGCCCGGAGCAATGGCATTGACCCTAATGTTGTAGGGACCAAAGTCGCGCGCCAGCGAACGCGTGAGCCCGAGGACGGCGGACTTCGCCGCCGTATAGGCGACCATGCCGCCCTGTCCGACCATCCAGGACGAGGAGCCAAAATTGATGATCGATCCCCATTGCGCCGCCTTCATATCGGGCAGCACGGCCTGCGCGGCGAAGAACTGGTGCTTGAGGTTGACCGCCATGCGCTCGTCCCAATACTCGGGGCTGATCTCTTCGCTGGCGTGGCGATCATCGCGCGCGGCATTGTTGACAAGGATGGTGATCGGCCCCAAGCGCTCCCGCGCGTTTTGAATGGCGCGGCGCAGCGCCGCCACGTCGCGGATGTCGCAGCGCTCGAAATAACTGGAGGCCCCCACGCCATCGAGCCTCGCCCGCACCTCGGCCGAGGCTGTCTCGTCGACATCGACAAAGGCCACTTTCGTCTTTTGTTGCGCGAAGGCGGCAACGATGGCGGCGCCAATGCCGCTGCCGCCGCCGCTCACGAACGCAACGCGGTTGACAAGCGATGGATAGACGGCGTGCGTGTTTGTCATAAAAGAACCCCCCTTGTTGGACTGCCCGAGACCCCTGTTATTTACCCCAACGCGCGGCGATCGGCGCCAGCGCGGTGACAAGCTCAAGCAGGCCCGTGCGGGTCGGTGGCGAAAGCGCCTCGAGCGGATGGCGCACGGCGTCACTGGCGATCACACCGCCGGCCGCCATCACGGTCTTGGTCGCCCGCAATCCACACTGCCGGTTTTCGTAGTTGATGAGCGGCAGAACGCGGGCATAAGCCGCAACCGCCTCGGCGCGCCGCCCGGCGCGATGGTGCTCGAGGATGGGTTTGATGAGGTCGGGCAGCAGCGCGCTCGGCATCGTGCCCGTGGCACCGGCATCGAGATCGGCCAAAAGCGTAATGCCTTCCTCGCCGTCGAAGGGGCCGCGGATGGCGACACCTCCCGCGGCAATCAGCGCCCGTAACTTGGCGGCCGTGCCCGACACTTCGATCTTGAAATAGGCGACCTGCGGCAGCTCGCGGGCGAGCCGCGCCAGGAACGGCACGCTCAACATGACCCCGCTCAAAGGTGCATCCTGCACCATGATGGGGAGCCCGCCAGCCGCTTCGGCAATCCTGGCAAAATGCTCGTAGGTGCCCGCCTCGTCGGCGCGCAACAGCGCCCCGTGGTAGGGCGGCATCAGCATCAGCATTTGCGCGCCGGCGGCCGCGGCGCGGCGCGCCCGTTCGGCAGCAATCCGGGTCGAAAAATGACTGCAGGTGACGATTACGGGGACGCGCCCCTTGACGTGGGTCAGCGCCAGGTCGAGCAGGATATTGCGCTCCTCGTCGGAGAGCAGGAACTGCTCGGAATAGTTGGCAAGGATGCAGATGCCGTCGACCCCCTGGTCGATCATGCAGTCAAAGACGCGACGCTGGCTATCGAGGTCGAGATCGCCGTTGTCACGAAAGGGTGTCGGCGCGATCGGCACCACGCCACTCAGCGGTGTGTCGGCTAGGGACGGCATCGTGGCTCCTCTTGGCGATTGCAGGGTTCACATCTCGTTGTCTTCGCGGGGTCGTGTCCGCCGCATCCTCACGGTCTGCCCCTTGGTGACAAGCTGATCACATTCCAGGAGGCCGGCGCCAGTCTAAGCGTCAGCTTGCCGCCATCGCTCTCCACCCGTTGCAGCGGCGCCGGCGCGACGCGGTCGGGCGCCGCAGAGCTGTTGACCGCGCCCAAGTCGTCGTGGCGGAGCTCGAGGGCCTCGGCCACGGCCAGCGCGCCGAAACCGCGCACCTCGATGGCAACCGTCATCGGCTGGCCCAAGTCGCGGTTGAGGGCAAACAGGCTGAGCCCACCCCCTGAGGTCGCGACCGCCGCCAATTTGAGATAGGGCGCAGCCGGAATGGGGAAGACCTGGTCGAGGCTGCCGCGGGGGTCATAGTAGGAGGCGGCGTAGGTTTCTGAACTCACCTGGCCCTTGAGCACACGTCCGCGGCCATACCGGCTCATGTGCTGGAAGGGATAAAAGATGGTCTGCCGCCAGGCGCTGCCCCCTGTTTCCGTCATGATCGGCGCGATTACGTTGACGAGCTGGGCCAGGCAGGCGCACTTGACCCGATCGGCGTGATTGAGGAGCGAGATGCAGGCGCCGCCGAAGGCCAGCGCATCCTCCATGGTGTAGATTTCCTCCAAGATCGGTGGCGCCAGCGGCCAGCCCTCTTTGACGCGATCCTGGCGCGTGCGCCGCGTGCGGTACCAGACGTTCCATTCATCGAAGCTCAGGAGCAGCCGCTTGGGCGAGCGGCGCCGCGCCGCCACCGCATCGGCGATGGCAATAACCTCTTCAATGAAAAAGTCCATCAGATCGGGCGCCGCCAAAAAGGCCGCGCTGTCACCCCGGTAGTTGTTGAGATAGGTGTGGAGCGACAGGAAGTCGACGAGCTCGAACGTGTGCTCGAGCACCTCGTCGTCCCAGCGGCCGAAGGTCGGCATATTGCGCGAGGTCGAGCCGCAGGCGGCGAGGACGAGATCGGGGTCGACCCAGCGCATCATCTTGGCGGCCTCGGCGGCGACGCGGCCATATTCGGTCGCCGTCTTGTGTTCCATCTGCCAGGGCCCGTCCATTTCGTTGCCGAGGCACCAGAATTTTACGCCGTGGGGCTTGGGGTAGCCGTGGGCCCGGCGCAGGTCGGCATAACTGCTGCCGCCGGGATGGTTGCAATATTCGACGAGATTGCGCGCGGCATCGCCGCCGCGCGTGCCCAGATTGACGGCAAGCATGGGCTCGACATCGGCGGCCCGGCACCAATCCATGAACTCGTTGGTACCGAACCGGTTGGTTTCGGTGGAGAACCACGCCAGGTCCAAGCGCGTGGGGCGCGCGTCCGGGGGACCGACACCGTCCTCCCAATTGTAGCCGGAGACGAAATTGCCGCCGGGATAGCGCACAATCGTCGGCCCCAGCTCTTTGATCAGCGCCAGGACATCGCCGCGAAAGCCTTTTTCGTCGGCGGTGGGATGTCCCGGCTCATAGATGCCGCCATAGACGCAGCGCCCCAAATGCTCGACAAAGGCACCGAACAGCCTCGGGTCCGTGTCGCCAATGGCGAAGTCGCGATCGAGAAGGACGCGGGCGTGGCGCATGGCTACCTTGTCTCCGGGCCTCAATGCTTTGGCGTGGTACTGACGCCGTCCACGTCAGGCGTCGTAAACTGGGGCACCAAAACGGCTCCCTTGAGCTGTTGCGAGTAGGGGTGCTGGGGCTCGATGAGCACCTGGCGCGCGTCCCCACTTTCGACCACTTCACCCTCGCGCATGATCATAATGCGGTCGCTCACCAAATAAGCGGTCGCCAGATCATGCGTGATGTAAAGGATCGAAATGCCGAGCTTATCTTTAAGGGTCGTGAACAGGTTGACGATTGCCATGCGCAGGGAGGCATCGACCATGGACACCGGTTCATCGGCGACGATGAGCCTCGGTTTGGCAAGCAGCGCGCGGGCAATGGCCAGGCGCTGCAACTGCCCACCCGAGAGCTCGTGGGGATAGCGCCGCGCAACTTCGGCAAGCGAGAGGCCGACCTGGCGCAAGGCGGTGTCCGTCTGCGCTTGCGCCTGGAGACGATTCCCCGCGCCGCCAAACCGGCGCGCCGTCAGCAGGAGATAATGGTCGACCTGGCGCAAGGGGTTGAAGGCCTCGAACGGGTTCTGGAAAATCGGCTGCACCAGGCTCAAAAAGCGTCGGCGGGCGCTGCCGCGGCGCAGCCGGGCGATGTCCTCGCCCTCAAGGCGAAGGCTGCCCGCCGTCGGGCGCTCCAGGCCAAGGACCATGCGGGCCAGCGTGGTCTTGCCACTGCCCGACTGCCCCAGCAGCGTAAACACCTCCGGCCTGCTGCCGGACAGCGTGAAGCTCACATCCCGCACGGCCGCGACACGGCGGCGCCGCAACAGACCGCCGAAGGTCTTGGACACGCCCTCAACTTCGAGCAGCGGCGCCATTACGCCGGCCCTCCAACGGCGAAACAGGCGACGCGATGCTGGGGCGCCACCTCGGTCATCTCGGGGGTCTCGCGCCGGCAGCGGTCCATCGCCAAGGGGCAGCGCGGGTGAAAGCGGCACCCCGAAGGTGGCTCGGCAAGGTTCGGGGGGCCACCGGGCAAGGTGACCTTGGGTGCCTCTTGACCGATGCGCGGCAGGCTGGCGATCAGGTGCTTGGCGTAGGGGTGTTGCGGAGCGCGGAACAGCTGCTCCGTCGGCGCCTCCTCGACAAGGCGTCCCCCGTACATGATGCCGAGGCGATCGGTGAGGTAGGCATGCACGCCGAGATCGTGGGTGACGAGCAGCAGCGAGGCGCGCGTTTGCCGCGCCACGTCGCGCAGCATGTCGAGCACATCCTTCTGCACGACGACGTCGAGCGCGGTGGTGGGCTCATCGGCGATCACGAGATCGGGTCGGCATATCGTGGCAAGCGCGATGGTGACCCGCTGCCGCATGCCCCCGGACAGCTCGTGCGGATAGGCGTCGAGCACGGATTTGTCAAGCCGCACTAAGTGCAAGTGCTCGATCACGCGTGCCTCGAAGCTGGCGCCGCTGCCCCCCAGGTGACGCGCGGCAAAGTCCTCAAACGAGCGGCGCACGCGGCGCACCGGGTTCAAGGCGCTCATGGAGCCTTGCATAATGTAGGAGAGCTTGCGCCAGCGCAGCGCCGCGAGCTCCGCTGGTGATGCCGCATGAATGGATTTGCTTGCTTGCAAAAAGCGCAGGCGCACCGTGCCGCCGACGACCTGCAGCGGTGGACGCATGGCAGCGGCAATGGCCTTGAGCAGGGTCGATTTGCCCGAGCTCGATTCGCCGGCGAGGCCATAGATCTCGTAGTCGCGCACCTCGAAGGACACGCCATCGACGGCCTTCACGTCCCGCTCCACGCCAAAATGGCGCGTGCGGTAGTAGGCCTTGAGCCCCTCGACCCGAAGCACAGGCTCGGCGTGCGTGGCCGCTGCCTGGCGCTCGGCCTCGATGTTGGCGGTCTTTGCGGTCATGCCCCGCCCTCCGCCCCCATGCGACGGAGCCGGCTCCGCGGGTCGATATGCTCGTTCATCGACACGGCCAATAGAAAGAGCCCGATGAACAGGAGCACCACCAGGAACACGGGAAAGGCGATCCACCACCACACGCCCGCGACTAGCGCGGTGTGCTGGTTGGCCCAGTAGATCATGCCGCCGACCGTCGGCGAATTGATGTCGGTGAAGCCCAGCACCGAGAGGGTCACCTCGAGGCCGATCGACCAGTTCATGTTGTTCATGGTGGTCGCGAACACAATCGGCATCACATAGGGCAGGTGCTCGCGCACGAGGACCTCGCGCGTCGTCATCCCCGAAAAAAGGCCCGTATAGGTGAACTCGCGGGATTTGAGGCTGAGCGCCAGGGCGCGGATCAGGCGTGCGTCGTAGGCCCAGCCCAACAGCGCCATGATGACCGCCAGTGCGGTCCAGGACATGGCATCGCGCAACACAAAATAGAAGAGCACGAGGATCGGAAACAGGGGAATGGCAATGAAGGTATCATTGATCGCCATGAGCACCCTGTCGACCCAGCCGCCCTTGTAGCCCGCCACCAGTCCGATCAGCAGGGAGAGGAGGCGGCTCAGAACAGCAACCAGAATGCCAAAGCTCAGCGTGTTGCGGATGGCGAAAGTAAGCAGCCAGAACACGTCCTGGCCGCGCGAGGTCGTGCCGAAGGGATGCTGCCAACTGGGCGGCACATCGGGCGCCACCACAAAGGTATCGAGCGGTGCATAAGGCGAGACAAACGACAGCGCCGCCATGCCCACCACCAACCCCAACAGCACTGCGCCGATCCGGAACTCGGGGTTATAGCGCAGAAGATCGCGTAGCGTCGTCAGCATGGGTTCAGGCCGTCCGCACGCGGGGATCGAGCAGCGGATAAAGGAGGTCGATGATCAGCACCGCCGTGGACACACCGATGATCGACACCGTCGCCACCCCCAGCACCAAGCCATAGTCCCCGGCATAGACACCGGAGACCAAGAGCGAACCGACGCCGGGATAGCCAAACACCTGTTCGGTAATGATGGCGCCGTTGAAGATGGCGCCGAGCGAGAGTGCGAGTCCCGTGACCTGCGGGAGCAGCGCGTTGCGCATGACGTAGGAGCCGAGGATGCGGCGCCGGTCGACCCCGGCCAACTCAGCATAGACGACGTAGTCCTCGCTCACGATGTTGGAGACGAGCGAGCGCATGCCGAGAAACCAGCCGCCGAGCCCCACGAGCAGCAAGGACAAGGCGGGCAGGATCGAGTGCTTGAGGATGCTCAAGACGACCGCGAGGCTCAGCTCGTTGCCGAGGTTCATGGCCTTGCCGCCGGCAATCGGCAACAGCGGCCACAGGTAGCCGAACATCACCAAAAGCACGAAGGCAACGATGTAATAGGGGACGGGGTGGAGCCCCATGGCGATGATGGCAAGCAGCTTGAGGCTTTTTTTGTTCTGATAGTAACCGGCGAGCCCGCCCAAGAGATTGCCGAGCACCCAGGTCAGGAGTGTTGCCGTTGCCAGCAGGCCGATGGTCCAGGGCAGTGCGCGGGCAATCAGCGTCGACACCGGCGTCGGAAAGGCCGACAGCGAGGGTCCGAAGTCGGCGGTGGCGATGCGGCGCCAGAAAGCCAAATACTGCTCGTGCGGCGCCCCGGTCAGCCCATAAAGCTCGCGCAGCGATTGGCGCATGGCACCAATCGCCTCCGGCGAGGTGTTGCCGAAGGAGGTAACGGCGGCGATCGACTGCTCGACGGGATCGATCGGCGTTAGGTGCGTGATGAGGTAGGTGAGATTGATGCCGATAAAGACGACGAGCAGGAACTGGCCGAGGCGCTGCGCCAGGTAGGTCGCATAAAAACGCATCGGCAATGATGGCCTCGGGCTGTCAGCTCTTGGGCTTCAACTTGACGAACATGGCGCGCGAGTTGGCCCAGTTGGGGACGGGGTCGGTGTAGGGGTCGGCCGCCGTCGGGTATCCCGTCCAATAGGTCGTGTCCATCACCGTGAACACGTTATAGGACATGAGGGGAATGGTCGGCATCTCGCGCACGGCAATTTTCACGTACTCGCGGCCGAGCTCAATGCCCCTGGGATCATCGAAGCCGACCTTGCGAATTTCTTCGATCAGCTTGTCGAGGTCGGGGTGGGACCAGCGCTGCCAATTGCGCGGCGGCTGGGGCGTGCCGGCCGGCGCCACGAATTGCGAGTGCCAGCTGTCAAGGAAGAAGGAGAGATCCTGGTGGCCACCCCAGGTCTCGACGCTCCAGCTGATGATGGTGTCGAAATCACCGGCGGCGCGCCGGGTCACCAGGGTGCCCTGGGCGACGTCAACTTTGGCGTCGATGCCGGCCCGGCGCCACTGCTCGACAATCATTGAGCCGGCCCGCGTCATCACGGGGCGCGCTTCGCCTTCCACCACGACGCGCACGGTGAAGGGTTTGCCGTCGGGCGTCTGCCAGTTGGCACCGACCTTCTTGAAGCCGGCCTTTTCCAAGAGCTCGGCGGCGGCCTGAGGATCGGCTTTCCACCAGCCCAGACCGAAGGCCGCGGCAATGGCCTTGGGGTCCGTCGGGATCTGGTCACCCATGGAGGGGCGCAGCATGTCGGCAATCTGCTGGCCGATGCCGCGGTCGTAAGGCTTGATCTTGCGCTTGCCCGTGTCGAGCTCGAAGCTCGCGAGCCAGTCCTGCAGGGGTTCGTGATAGGCCTCGGGATGCCGTCCCGTCGGTGGAATGCCGATCGCCGAGATGGTGGCCGCACCACGGTAGGACGCCATCGACACGGCCTTGATGTCGATCAGCAGCGCGAGTGCCCAGCGCACATCGCGGCTTTTAAAGAGCTCGTTCTGACCATTGAATATCAGGGCGGGCAGGGTCGGATCGGGATGCGCGTAAGGAAAGCCCTTGAACCAGGCAACCGAGCTCTTCGACTGCTTGGCGAGCGTGAACATGCCTTCCGGCGCCACATCGTGGATGACGTCGAGCTCGTGGTTCATCTGAGCGATGACGCGCTTGTCGGGCGGGCCGGGATCGACGTAGGCCAGGTATTTGGGTCCCGGCGTGCCATAGCGGGCCAGCGTGGTGCGCTGCCAGTCCTCGCGCAGGCGCCAGATGTACCAGCGTCCGTCGGGGTCGTAGTTGTGCAGCACGTAGGCGCCGAGCGAAACCGGCTTGTTGAAATCGAACTTGAGGGGATCTTCGACTTTTTCGAAGACGTGCTTGGGCATGATCCAGACCGCGTTCCAGCGCACAGTGAAAAGCGCATGGAAGCGCGAATTGGGCTTTTTCAGCTTAAAGCGCACGGTCAGCGGGTCCGGGGCCTCGACCGTGTCGACGTTGAGGGCGAGCGCCGCGCTCCAGCGCATGTTCTTGTGCTTGATCTGGGTGGTGACGGTGTGCACCACGTCGGCCGCGCTGAACTCGACGCCGTCGCTCCAATAGATGCCGGGCCGCAGCTTGACCGTCATTTCCGTGAAGTCGGCGTTGTATTGCGGCTTATCGGCGGCCAGCGAGTTCTGCCACACCCCGTCGAGGCCGCGGTTGGGGTCGATGTACCAGAGCGTGTCCAACGCCGCCTGCTGCAGGCCGTTCGATTGGCTCCCCGCGTTGATGGCCCAGATGTTGAACCAGCCGGCGTTTTTAATGGTACCTTCCGGGTTTTCCAGGATCAGGGTTTCGTTGCGCGGTAAGTTGGCGAACAGACCCTGAGCTGCGGCAACGCCCGGCAGCACCGCAAACCCTAGCCCACCCCATAGCACCGCGGCCAGTAACGCTCCCTTCAGCCTCATCGGACCTCCTCCTTGCTGCATGAGCGCGCATCGGCCCGCAACGCTGCGGCCGTGCGCGCGATCCCGAGACTTCGGTGCTCGGTTCCCTCGAGGTGAGACGCTACACCTCGCGACGCGCCCGCAACAGAGCAAATCTGCGGGCAAAGCCAGCCCTTGCCCAGCCGATCTTGGCTACTTTTAACCGGGACCACGATCCGGCGGTCGTTGTAGCGCGACATCGTAAAGTGCGTTGCCGTCATAGGCGAACCAGGCAAAAGGCCAGTCCCTGGCAATGGCGAATTCGACCACGGCGCGGTGCACACCGTAAGCGCCGAGATAAGGGTCGAGGTGGGCAAAGTCGTTGAAGACGAGATAGCCGCCCGGCTTGACCTTCGGGGCGGCGGCAACCGCATCCCGGGAGGTGCCTGCAAAAGAATGATCGGCGTCGATATAGACCCAATCGAAATGCTGATCGGGAAAGCCGGCCAGCACCTCATGCGACTGCCCCGCGTGCTTGCGCACACGCACATCGGCCGCCACCACACGGTCCAGCAAGGAAAAATCGAGATCGACGAGGTGTAGTTCCCGCGGTGCGCAGTGCGCCAGGATATGCCGGGCGAAGTCGCCCTTGTAGGTGCCGACTTCGGCGATGCGCCCACCCGTGGGCAAGGCCTGCACAAGATCGTAGCGCGAGGCCGAGACACGGCACTCCCGCACCAGATGGGGCGGCACCGGCGGGGAACTCTGGCCCTGGACAAGGGCGTGGCGGCCGAGGCGCAACAGACGGCGCACGCCCGTGGGCAGGTTGCGGCGCAGCACCAGCTCAAATTTCGTAACCACGGCAGCGCTCGATGCCCCTGACAATCCCAGCCGATGGATCGCATATTATGCGCGGCGATAAGCCGCCGAAAAGTACAAGACGACCGCCATCCCGTCCCTGGCGAGGGCGTCGCCTCGGCACGGAGCCATTGGCAGCTCTGCGTTCACCTCGGCAAGCGGATTTTGTCCACAAGTTCCCGTGGAAAGGTCGCGTCGGGCTTGTCTCGATGTACTGCGGCGATTATCGGTGCGTCGGGCCTCAGCTCCTGCCATCATCCCGAATAGCGGATGAGGATGGAAGCTATTCGTGCCGTACAAAAGCAAACTCAGAGTTTGCAAAGACCTGCCGTCATCCTCTGAGATGCCGAGATCTAACAGCCCTTGCCCATGGGGCGCGGCCCGGGCCAAAGTGCTTTCACTCAACCATCCCAGTCACGTCGGAACGCGGCGAAACCGAGCGCACCCACGATAAGCGCCACGAGCTCCGTCTGGCGGTTTGTGTTGGTCTTTGTGAAAACGGCTGCGAGCTGGTTGCGCACCGTGTTGGGTGACACGTTGGCTTGCTTCGCGTATTGCTCCATCGTATGCCCTTCAGCTAGCGCGCTCGCGAGCCGCGCTTCGGCGGTCGACAACTTGAATACCGTTTGAATTGCCTCCGCCGGAATGACCATTCTGGCCCCGACGGGGCCCACGAGGACAAGCGCCGTCGGTTCCGGCCCCACACCCGAGAACAGCTGAAAACGACAGCTTGGCACTCCGTTGTGCGGAGGCCGTATTGGTAATACCCAGGCGACATAAGCACGACCCGAGACGCACGACGTTAGCCGCAACGGCTGCCGAGAGTGCTCACTCATGCCAGCCGACACCGTGACGATCTCCGCCGCAAGCGCTTTGCCCTCGTCAGTTCTCATTGCCCGCAGCGTCTTGCAGCTGTCGACGGTCATCACGCCGTCGCACCGCATCAACACCTCAGCCTTCGTGTTTGCCAGCAGAAGCTTGCCGGATCGTCCCACCAGAAACGCGGCGATGCCTAGCGCCTCCACAGTGGCGCCGAGATTGCGCTCGGCCAAGCGGACAGCGGACGTAAGGCGGTTGATCTCCATGGCGCGCCTGATCTGTGGCGCCAGCAATTTCCAGTTGTTTGGTGTAGCGCTGACGGTGCCGTCCGTAGACCGTCGCATGCGGCGCCACCGCCAAAATCGTTGCACCTTCCTCGTCGCTGCGCAGCGACAATCCCAGATGATCGGGCGTGATGCCTTGCGGTCGCATCCAGTCGTTGTAAAACTCTGTACCGGCCACGACCTCGGCGCTCACGTAATCGCTGGCCTGAATGACCTTTCCGACTGGAAGTTTGTGGAAGCCGACATTTGGATAAGGATTCACGCTACCGTAGTGCGCAACGTAGGAGGCGCTGAACGCCGGATCTTGGCCAAAATTCGCAAAAAACGGAACTGTGCCCGTCGCCAAATCGTAAGAGTGGAGGACGCCCCTCGCGTTCCCAAAGCTATTCGGCAAGGCATCGAGAAACGTTTGCCACCGCGACGGCTCCAAGGCGGCGTCGTAAAGAAGATCTAGCAGTCTTGGAAATTCACGCGCGACAAATTTTTCCATAGCAATAATGGCCCTGGTCCTGGCGGAGGGAAAATGGCGCAGATGATAGGTTCGCCGAATGGATTTCGGATCAGACGCGAATCCTTCGCGCTGAAATCACGAAACTCCAGATGAAGTCATCTAGAACGGTCGGCGATTAACCAGGGCTGCACGCGATCGGCGGCCCTGCACGCGGCTCACTCAGAGCGATGATGAATTTGGGCGGCGCGTCATCGCCAGCCCAGCCGAGGACCTGGTCCCACACCCACATTTTGTACCCTCCCGCAAGGGTCATTCTGTTGGTTAGCTCTTTCCGAGCTTAGCGCCCACAAGAAATGCTCATTGGCGCAGCTTCATCGGTACACGTCTCAAAAATGCTGTCATCGGACTAACGTCCTATATGCGCGGAGCTCCCCAAAACCGGGGATTATGAGCGCAGTTTCCTATTCCCGTGTTTTAAAGCATGACCTTAACCGCGAAGCCCACTCTGAACTCCATAAAACCGGGGATTATGGAAGCAGTTTCCCCATTCCCCTGTTGTTAAAGCATGACCTTAGCCGCGAAGCCCACTCTGAATTCGATGACATTGGTCGTGAGTGTTTTTCCTAAACGCCATATGGGCGCGAATACCCTCATTAGGGTTTGGAACTCCTGCATCCACCGACAGCAATGCCTGCCCCGGGCTTACGTGGCTGCGCAGATCGATGGCTCGTTCAATCTCACTAGAGACCCGTCATTTCGATCCGATCTTTGGCACGTTCATGTCGGTCACAGCCGAGGACGAGCGGCACGGCATTGCCAAGCGACCCAACGAGCGCCGCTGGCAGACCGCTACCCGGCCACTAGACCTGCTGCAAACGGAAGACGCCAGCCGCCCGAGGCACCGTCAATCGTTTTGAGGCCGGTGAGAGTGCAGAACCATCGCCGAGACTGCGAACCGTTCCCGCGAACAATCATGCGTAAGCCGTGACCGACCGCGTTCATCGGCGTTACGCAAATTGTGAGCAGAGGATGGCCGCTGGCCGACGTCTCCAAAGAAAGGATCGCGTGCCCTTGCTTTAGCCATCGCGCGGGCCTCTACTCTGTGGCCCAGTGGGCAACGCGCGCCTCACGCCGTCGTCGGCGCGAGGATTGTGAGGAAACCGATCCATGCTCGACCTCATTATTCGGAACGCCCGACGGGCCCATGGCGCCAGTGGGCCGGAGTTGGTCGACATTGGTTTTCGCAATGGCCGGATCGCCGCCATTGAACCCCGAATTGCCGCCGAGGCGCCGGTGCACGATGCCGAGGGGTGCCTGTGTTGCGCGGGCCTGATCGAGACCCACATCCACTTGGACAAGTCGCGCATCATCGATCGCTGCCAACCCGAGCCCAGCCGCAGCCAGCCCGACCACATGCGCCGGGTGCAAGCGGTCAAGGATGGTTTTACGGTCGAAGACATCTACCGGCGGGCCAAGGCGACGCTCGAGGGCTGTCTCAAACACGGGGCGACGCGTATCCGCACTCACGTGGAAATCGATGCGCCGGTGGGGGTCAGGGGTGTCGAGGCCCTGCTGCAGCTCGCCAAAGATTATGCCTGGGCGGTTGATCTCGAGCTCTGTGTCTTCCCACAGGAGGGGCTGACGACGGCACCAGCGGCCGACGCCGCCCTGATCCAAGGCCTCGAGATGGGCGCCAAGGTGATCGGTGCGGCGCCCAACTACGACGTCGATCATTCCGGCCAGATCAACCGGATCTTCGAGTTGGCCCGGCGCTATAATGTCGATATCGACATGCACATCGATTCTGGCCACGATCCCGCAAGCCTTGACACGCACCTGGTCGCCGACCTGACCGAGCGCGCTCGCCTCGGAGGGCGCGTTGCCATGGGCCACGCGACAAAGATTTCCGCGCTGCCGCCCGCTCAGCAAAAGACCATTGCCCGCAGGTTGGCCGACGTCGGCGTCGCGGTCACGGTGCTGCCGGCGACGGACCTCTTCGTGCTGGCGCGGCACATGGACCACAACGTGCCCCGCTGCGTCGCCGATGCCAATCTCTTTGTCGGCGAGGGCTGCAACTGCTCTATCTCCACCAACAATGTCTTGAACCCCTTCACACCCTTCGGCGACGGCTCGCTCATTCGCATGGCCAACCTGCACGCCAACATCCTGCAGGTGGGCGACCGGGAGCGTCTGGCCGAACTCTTCGGCATGATCACACACCGCTCGGCCGCGCTCATGAACTTGAGGGATTATGGCCTTAAGGTCGGCAACCCTGCCGACCTCGTGATCATCGACGCTGAAAGTGAGGCCGAGGCCATTGCCACCGTGGCCCCGGTGCTCGCCGCCTTCAAACGGGGACGGCAAACGCTGGAGCGCCCTCGCGCCCGCTTGTTGCACGACACACCCGACGCGCGTGGAATACAATAATCGGCTCCGCATGCGGCGGTTCGACAAGCGAGAGGACGTATGGCGCGCATTGCCGTGGCTGGTTTCCATCACGAAACCAACTCCTTCGTGACGGAGACGACCGACTTCGCCTATTTCGCAAGCCACCGTGACCGCCCACCCCTGGTGCGGGGCGAGGACGTGCTGACCTGGCTGGGTGACACGAGCTTTGCCCTGTCGGGGTTTCTCAAGGACATGCGTGGGGAACACGAGCTCGTCCCCCTGTTGTGGACCAGCGGTGGGGCCGGTGGCACCGTGACGGCGGAGGCCTACGAGCGCATCGCCGGCGAGCTGATCGGCCGCTTGAGCGCGGCGCTCCCGGTCGATGCCGTCTACCTCGATCTGCACGGTGCCATGGTCAGCGAGCCCTTCGAGGACGGCGAGGGCGAACTGTTGCGGCGCGTGCGTGCCGCCGTGGGGCCCAAGGTGCCCATTGGCATCAGCCTCGACTACCACAGCAACGTCACACCTTTGATGGTGGAGGCGAGCGACAGCCTGATCGGCTATCGCACTTACCCCCACGTCGATCGCTTCGAGACCGGGCAGTTTGCGGCCCGCGCGCTTTCAATGCTGCTTGCACGAGGACGCCCCGCGGGTCGCGCGCTGCGCAAGCTGCCGTTTTTGATTCCCCTCAACGACCAGTGCACCCTGGTTGAACCCTCAAAAAGCGTCGTGGGACGCTCCGTGGTGGCCGAGGGCGAGCTCGTCAATCTCTCTTACCTCGCGGGCTTCCCGCCCTCCGATCTTTACTGGTGCGGGCCAGCCGTGATCGCGCATGCCTGCAGCCAAGGGGCGGCCGACGCC
>Ga0081455_10004860_pt1 | contig 14914 bp, 11 predicted proteins | sample TabmetS3T2R1_FD_70207 | JGI IMG/M metagenome (GOLD analysis project Ga0081455, IMG submission 70207) | Tabebuia heterophylla rhizosphere microbial communities from the University of Puerto Rico - S3T2R1 | ecosystem: Host-associated > Plants > Roots > Rhizosphere ... | reverse complement strand
CTTGCTGGCGCACCCCGGCGCGAGCAGGACAGCATCACCAGGTCTGGCCAGGGAAGCGGCCGCCGCAACGGCTTGTGCCATTGCTCTAGTGTCGGCTCCCTCGATGATTTGTGTGGGGACTTCGGGCGCGTGTCGAGCGAGGGCTTGCGCAATGATCTCGCGGTCTATGCCGAGCAGCACGGCGCCCCGCAACCTTTCCCGATGCGCAGTGATCAACTCGTCGAAGGTGGTGCCTTTGGCCTGACCTCCGGCTATCCACACCACGGAGTCAAAAGCGCGCAACGCAGCATCGGCGGCATGGGGGTTGGTTGCCTTGGAGTCATCCACCCAGGAGATCCCATTGCGCTCCAGCACGGTCTGAATCTTGTGCGGGCCGACCCTGACTGTTCGCAGCCCTTCACGGACCGCCGTAGCTGGCACCCCGTACGAGCGGGCCAGCGCGGCAGCTGCCAGCGCGTTCTCCACATTGTGCGGCGCGGCAGGGTTGACGTCGCTGACCTTGGCCAGCTCCAGGGCGGAGTCGCGACGCTGCTCGATGAATGCCCGATCCACCAGCAGATCGTCGACGACGCCGAGCATCGACAGCCCGGGCGTCCCCAGCGTGAAACCGATCGCGCGGGCACCCTCCACAACCTCAGCCTGTTCGACCATCTGCTCGGTAACCGGGTCAGCGACGTTGTAGACACAGCTGGCTTGAACGCCGGCGTAGATCCGGGCCTTGGCGTCGCGATAGGCGGCGTACGAGCCGTGCCACTCCAAGTGATCAGGTTGCAGGTTGAGGACCGCAGCTGAGTGCATGGCCAGGGAGTTGGACCAGTGCAGCTGGTGACTGGACAGCTCGACGGCGAGTACGTCGTACGGTCGCGGGTCCAGCACGATCTCCATGATTGGGCGGCCAATGTTGCCGACTGCAGCCGTCATCAGTCCGGCCGCGGCCAGTATCGACTCGAGCATCTGGGTCGTCGTGGTTTTGCCATTCGTGCCCGTGATGCCAAGCCAGGGCACGATCTTTTCGGGCCGGCTGAGTCGCCAGGCCAGCTCCACCTCGCTCCAGATAGGTACGCGGCGCGCGGCAGCCTGCACCAGCAGTGGTGCGCTAGCCGGCCAGCCGGTCGCGATCACCAGGTCGACATCGCCGGGCAGGGTCTCGCTGGAGCCAGGCCCGAGCCGGACGGAGCCGCCGAGCACCTCCAGCAGTTTGCCCTTGTCGGAGGTGACATCGTCCAGCAGGTCGTCCAAGGTGGTGACCTGGGCACCGAATTGCAGCAGCCCATCGGCAGCCGCAAATCCCGACACCCCGATACCGGCCACCACGATGTGCGCCTGCTGCCATGGTGATCGACTATCGGCCTGCGCCAGCCAGGAAAGACTCATGTGCCTGCTACCCACTCCGCGTAGAAGATGCCTAGGCCGGCGGCGACGCACAGTCCGGCGATGATCCAGAAGCGCATCACGATCGTCACCTGCGCCCAGTTCAGCAGCTCGAAGTGATGATGGATCGGCGACATCTTGAAGAGCCGTCGCCCCCGGGTCAGCTTGAAGAAGCCGACTTGGAGAATCACCGACATCACCTCGATGACGAGCAGTCCCCCCAAGATCACCAGCAAGAGCTCGGTGCGGGTGAAGATCGCCATTCCGGCGAGAGCGCCACCAAGAGACAGCGAGCCGGTATCACCCATGAAGATCTTGGCGGGCTCGGCGTTCCACCACAGGAAGCCGAAGCAGGCGCCCGCGAGGGCGACCGCGACCACTGCCAGATCGTAGGGATCGCGCACCTCATAGCACTTCGGCCCGGCGGATGCGGTATAGGCGCAGGACTGGTTGTACTGCCAGATATTGACCAACGTGTAGGCGCCGAAGATCATCACGCAGGCACCGGAAGCGAGGCCGTCGAGCCCGTCGGTGAGGTTGACGCCATTGCTGGCGGCGGCGATCAACAGCATCACCCAGATGATCACAAGAATCAGCGGCAGTTGCAGCCATTCAATGTCGCGCAGGAAGGAAATGGCTGGTGAGGCCGGGGTGATTCCTCGCTCGTCCGGGAACTGCAGCGACGCGACCGCGAACACGATGGCGACGACGGACTGGCCGGCGAACTTCGCCTTGCTTCGCAGGCCGAGCGAGCGCTGTTTGCTGATCTTGATGTAGTCATCGAGAAAGCCGACCACACCCAAGCCGGTGAAGAGGAACAGCACCAGCAGCGCGGATGCAGAAGGGGCTGTGAAGGTGATCAAGTGACTGCCGAAGTAGGCGAAGAGGACGGCGGCGATGATGACCAGCCCGCCCATCGTGGGAGTCCCCCGTTTGACGTGGTGGGAAGTGGGGCCGTCGTCGCGGATCAGCTGCCCGTAGCCTTTCTTCACCAGGATCAGGATTGCGAGCCGAGTCCCGAGCAGTGTTCCGAGCAGGGCGAGGCCGCCGGCGAAGACGATGGTCTTCACACGGCATCCTGATCTGGTGGTGGTCCGACTGCGGAGAGGATTTCGTCGGCCACGGTGTCCAAGGCTAAGCCACGGGACGCCTTGACCAAGACCACGTCACCAGGCTCAAGATCACTGGTGACGACTGCGACCGCGTCTGCCTTGGCAGAGATCTGCACCGCTCGGCTGGAAGGTAAGCCGGCAGCGACGGCGGCGCTGGTGATGCAGCCCGCATAGTCACCAATTGCCACGAGGTGCTCAACCCCGACCTGTGCCGCGAACCGGCCGATCGCGGCATGCTCGTCGGCTGCGGTCTCGCCCAACTCGAGCATGTCCCCCAACACAGCCCAGGTGTGCCGACCCGCCCTGCCCAGCTCAGCAAGAGTGGTCAGCGCGGCACGCATCGAATCGGGGTTGGCGTTGTAGGAGTCGTTGATCACCGTCACGCCATCCGATCGGTCGTGGAGTTCCATACGCCAACGCGATCGCGGACCGGCCTCACTAAGTGCGGCGGCAACCTGGTCGAGCTCGAGGCCCACGGCGAGCGCGGCAGCTGCCGCGGCGACCGCGTTTGCGACCTGATGACGCCCGGTGAGCTGAAGCTGCACCGATTCAGATCGCTCGTCTCGGCCGTCATGGAGCACGAAGGAGTAGCGCCCATAGACGTCGCCAACCAATTCGGAGGCCCAAACTCCGTCGTCAAGTGGCTGCGTCGGTGACCAGGGCAATACCTGTGCGCTGGTACGCCGGCGCATCGACCGGACCAGTGGGTCGTCAATGTTCAACACGGCCCAGCCATCAGCTGGAAGTGCCTCAACTAGCTCACCCTTGGCGCGAGCGATTGCCGCCTGGCCGCCAAACTCCCCAACGTGTGCCTGACCGACGTTCAGCACCACTCCGACTCGGGGTGGCGCGATTTCACAGAGGTAGGCGATATGGCCTATGCCGCGCGCACCCATCTCGGCGACGAGGAATCTGGTTTGCTGGTCAAGGCGCCCGACGGTGAGCGGTACGCCGAGTTCATTATTGAGATTGCCGAGCGGCGCCACCGTGGGCCCGGCTTGCTCCAGAACTTGCGCGAGCAGGTCCTTGGTTGAGGTCTTGCCGACTGAGCCAGTGATGCCGATGACCTGCAGACCTCCAGCGCTCGCCCGTTCGACGAGGTATCGGGACAGCCGGCCCAGCCCGACAAGAGGATCAGCCACAACCAGGCACAGTGCCCCGTCCACCGGGTGGCTGGTAAGCGAAGCTGCCGCCCCTGCTGCTGTGGCCGCCGGGACGAAGTCATGCCCATCGGCATGCTCGCCGCGCAATGCTACGAACAACGCACCGGTCGACACCGTCCGGGAGTCGGCCGTCAAGGCAGTCACGACTGCAGTCGTGTCGCCGGGACCAGATATCTGTGCACCCAGCACCGTGGCGATCTCGTCGATCGTCACTGCAATCACGGCATCGGATCCTCTTGGCCGGCCGGCCCGGCCAGATCCGGATGCAGCGCGGCCCACTCCTCGGCTGCCACCACCGGATCGCTGAAGGGCAGGACCTGCCCAGCTATCTCCTGACCGAGCTCGTGACCTTTGCCAAGGATCGCGATCACGTCACCCGGAGTCGCCAGCCGGAGCGCAAGACTGATCGCCGAGCGCCGGTCGCCGCCATCGAGGACCTCGGTGGACAGACCATCTCGGACCACCGCCGTGCGGGCTCCGCCGATCAGTTGTGCCCGGATTGCGGCTGGGTCTTCGGAGCGTGGATTGTCATCTGTGGCGATCACCACATCCGCGTGACGAGCCGCCGCCTCGCCCATCGGCTCCCGCTTTTGCGGGTCGCGGTCTCCACCGCAACCAACGACCACAATGCGGCGCTGACTGCCGACCGCCTCCAGCGCAGCAGCGATCGCCTGAGGCGTGTGGGCAAAGTCGACATAGACAAGCGGTGCGTCGGGACCCAACTCGACTCGTTGCATCCGGCCAGACACATTGGCCTGCGCCAAACCCGCAGCCGCACGTTCCAGGTCGCCACCAATCGCATCGACCATTGCCAGCGCCGTCAGTGCATTGCGGATGTTGAAGTCACCGGGCAGCCTCAGCGTAAAGTCGACGATCCGACCCCGCAGGTCGGCGCGAACAGCCGTACCTCCATCGGATTGAGCTTGGTACGCCAACGCCCGGCAGGCCGCATCGCCGTCGATACTCACGGTGGTGAGGCCGATGCCGGCCTGGCGGCCCACGCGCTGCACCAGCTCGCGGCCTCGCGGATCGTCGACGTTGATCACTGCATGCCTGGTGCGCTCTGGGGTGAACAGCGATGCCTTCGCCTCGAAGTAGGACTCCATGTCGCCATGGAAGTCCAGATGATCTCTGCCGAGGTTGGTGAAAGCTGCGACGTCAAAGGTGATCGCATCGGCGCGACCCAGCACCAGAGCGTGGGAGGAGACCTCCATCACCACTGTCTCCACTCCCTCTTCGAGCAGGAAAGCCAGCAGACCCTGAAGATCAGTCGACTCCGGTGTCGTCACAGTCGTGGGGACGCAGTCGAGGGCTACGCCGTTCAGTCGGAAGCCGACAGTACCGACCAGCCCGGTGCTCACTTCTGCCGCCCGTAAGGCGGCCTCTAACAGGAATGTGGTCGTGGTCTTGCCATTGGTGCCGGTGACGGCGCACATGGTGAGCGCGTCGGCTGGCCGGCCATAGATGGTTGCTGCGACACCCGCCATCGCCTGCCTGGGTTGGTCGACCACGATCACCGGTAGCTGAACGCCGTTGGCAATCCGGCCGCCAGTCGCGTCGGTGAGAATGGCAACGGCCCCCGCCTGAGCGGCTTGTTGGATGAATTCTGCGCCGTGATGATGCGCACCTGAAAGCGCGACGTAAAGATCGCCGGGGCGGACCAGCCGCGAGTCGATGCTGATGCCACTGACAACCGGGTCGCTTGTCGCAGCGGTGTTGCCGAACAGCTCGGCCAAACCGATCTGGTGTCTGGTGCGCGGCCGGAGCACGGCCCCCCGTAGACCAATAGACACGTTGGTGACGCTACCGAGTCTTCGGCGCGCCCGGACCAATACCCGGGGTTTGCTCGCTTCGCCCGCGCGGCTCACCAGGTGGTGGGCAGCGGTTTGTGCGGCCTCGCATCGGGGGCGACCGAATAGCGGGGCAAGGCGATGTTCATGATGTCGCGGTACGCAGGTGCAGCGGTCACCGATCCGGTATCGCCCGCTCTGGGGTTACTGATCACGACATAGGTGAGGATCTGCGGATCGTCGAGCGGCGCGAAGCCTACGAATGAGGTGACGTAGCCCCGATAGCAGCCGCATTTGGTGTCGGCACGCTGCGCGGTGCCGGTCTTGCCGCCTGTGGTGTACCTGTCGAGCTTCAGGTTCAGCTGACCGTTGACGCTGTCGATGACGGCCTGCATCAGTTCACGGACCTGGGCCGAACTCTTCTCTGAGATCACCCGCCGCTGGGGTGCTCGCGGCAACCCCACTTGCTTGCCCTCCCCGTCGGTAGCGCTCTTGATCACCGTCGGCGGGCTGTAGATCCCGCCGTTCACGATGCCCGCGATGGCTGCAGCTTCCTGAATTCCTGTCACCGCTATCGCCTGTCCAAACGCGATCTGATCGCGTTGTCCATTAGTCATGTCAGGCTTCGGCAGGATTCCAGCGGATTCTCCGGGCAGCCCGATGTTCGTCTTCGACCCGAGGCCAAAGCTCACCAGATAATCGTGCAGCCTTTGCTTGTCGAGCTGCCTGGTGAGCAGCACCGTGCCGATGTTGGATGAATCCGCAATGACCCCACGCATGGTGTAGTGCAGCACGCCGTGCGAGAAGTGATCCTTGATCGAGCGGCCGCCCGAGGCGAGGCGGCTGGGAATGACCACGCGCGTGGAAGGCGTCACCGTACCGGAGTCGATCAATGCCGCCGATGTCAAGATCTTTTGGACGCTTCCGGGCTCATAGGGTGCCGAGATTGCACGATTGCCGCGGTCCTCCGACTTTGCAGCTTGTGGCCTGGACGAGTCATAGCTGGGGACGTTGGCCAGCGCGATCACCTGGCCGGTCTTGACGTCCAAGACGATCGCGATGCCTGAATCGGCACGGTTCTTGGAAACCTGCTCAGCCAGCCGTCGTTCGGCGACCCACTGCACCTCCGAATCGATGGTGAGCTGGAAGCTGAGGCCGTTGCGCGCCGGCGTGATGGAGCTCTGCCCAAGCGGAATCCTGCTGCCATTGGGCGCGCTCTCAAACGTTTCCTTGCCTTCGACGCCGGCGAGCTGCGCATTGAGTGTCCGCTCCAGCCCAGCCAGACCTTTCCCATCCGCCCCGACGAAACCGACAACCGAGGCACCGACCGAGCCATTGGGATAGGTGCGGATGGGATCGCTCTCCCGGAAAACGCCATGCAGGTCGCGGCTCGACAAGTCGGCTGCGAGCGCGCTGTACGTGAGAGCCGGCACCTTTTTCTTGAGATAGACAAAGTGGGTGCCGGTTTTGGTCAGCAGCGGCATCAGCTCCGCCTGCGACATCCCGAGGTGGGCGGCAAGCACACTGGCGAACTCCGCGGCATGGGGAGCTGTCAGCGTCGGGTCGGCTGTCACGGCAACCGCCGGCTGGGTCGAGGCGAGCACCAGACCGTTGCGATCAGTGATCTCGCCGCGGGCTGGAAGCAGCGGCAAGGTCCGAGTCAAAGCGTCGGCGGTATAGGAGGAGGAGTCGAAGCCCTGGAGCTGCAGCAGCCGGCCGGCGCACAGCGATAGTGCCATGGCGACGACGATCAGCACCACATGCAACCGTCGAGGGGCCGACGCCAGTGGCAGCCGCAGGGGAGGTCTGCGGCGAACCAGACGGATCCGCGGCGATGGAGCTACCCGCGGTCGGGGTCTGTGCACCGTGCCGTCGCGAAGAATTCGCACCCCCCGGGCATGCAGGGTGGACGGGCCGTCGGCGTCTGTCGGATGCGCATGGTCAGCTGGAGTCGAGGTGCGGAGTGGACGCGACGGAACCCGCCGTTGCTGCGGATGAGGACGGTGCTCCTCATCCATTACGGCGGTCCCGGCCGTCTGTGTTCTTCTTGGGTGTCGAGCTGTCGGCTTGCGCGGCCTTCTTCTTGGCTGCCCGCTCGGCAGCTTTGTGCTCTGCATCTGCCGCGGCGGCCTCCCTCTTGGCCTTTGCGGCAGCCTTTGCCTCAGCGCGGGCGCGCTTGGCCGCCTCCTCCGCTGCCAGCTGTGCTGGTGTCTTCACGATCAGAGCGGGGATCTCGCTACCGCTCACCGGAGTTGGCTCGCCCAGCACCTTGCCACTGGGCAAGACGAGAAACGCCGGGGAGGGGTTGGGGCGCATCCCGAGCGCGGAGGCTCGACGGGCGAGCTCCTGAGGCGCCTCGAGAGCAGCAACCTGGTTCTCCAGATCAGCCTGTGCGTACGCGAGCTCGGTGGCCTGCCGGTTCAGCGTACGCGACTGAAATGCTTGGCTCTGCAACGTGGTGTTGAGCATCAGCAGGCCCGCCATACCGATACCGAAGATCCCGATCAGAACCAGAAGAAAAGGGAATCGGGCCAAGCGGGCGGTCGGTTCCGCCACTACCCGGAGCGGGCGGCCCGCGGTCCGGACCTCCTCGCCCCTCGCGGCAAGGGGAGCCCAAAGTGCGCTCATCCGGCCACCGCCAATTCAGAGATGCGGACCGCGGCACGCAGCCGTGCCGATGCCGCGCGTGGATTGCGGGCGATTTCCTCAGGGCTCGGCCGCATTGCTCCGCGGGTCAGCAACCGCAGCTCAGGCTGGAGGTCCGACCGCACCACGGGCATGTCCCGCGGCGCACGATCCTGAGCAGCAAGGCCAAGGATTTGCTTGACCAGCCTGTCCTCCAGCGAGTGGTACGCCAACACAGCAATCCGTCCTTGAAGTGCGAGCGCCGCTATTGCATTCGGTAGCACGGACTCGAGTGACTCCAGCTCCGCGTTCACCTCAATCCGGAGAGCCTGAAACGTCCGCTTTGCCGGATGCCCACCGGTTTTGCGGGATGCGAGCGGAACCGTGTCGTAGAGCAGCTGGACGAGTCGACCGGAGGTGACAAAGGGCTCGCGTTCCCGCTCGGCGATGATGCGTCGAGCAATCCGGTCCGCATATCGCTCTTCGCCATAGGTCCGCAGTATTCGGAACAGCTCGGCTCGCGAATAAGTATTGAGCACCTGGGCGGCGGTCAGCTCCTGCCGTCCCATCCGCATGTCGAGCGGAGCATCTTGAGAGTAGGCAAACCCTCGTTGCCGATCATCGATCTGAAGCGACGAAACGCCCAGGTCAAGCAGAATCCCGCGAACCTTGGAACGACCCAGCTGAGCGAGGACCGCGGGCAACTCGTGGTACATCGCCTCGACGAGCGTGATCCGATCGGCAAACTCGGCCAGCCGCTCGCGCGCCAGAGCCAGCGCCTGCGGATCGCGGTCCAGTCCGATCAGCTGAGCTTGAGGGCAGGCTGCCAGCAACGCATAGGCGTGGCCGCCGAGGCCGAGTGTGCAATCGACAAGAATGCAGTCATCTTCACGATCTGCAGGCGACGCCTCGAGGGCTGGCGCCAGCAACGCCACGACGTCCGCCAGCATGACGGGTACGTGCAGCTCTGCCAGGCCACTCATCCGACATCTCGACCCTTCGTATTTCTGAGCTGCTCGCGCATCGCGCGCTGGCTCCGCCGCCGTCGTTCGTGCAGAGGGGTTTCAACCCGAGATCCGCGGGGGAGACCTACCTGGCACCGGGGAAGTTGTGTCAGGGAGTCGAACCTGCGGGTTGAAGCCTCTCTACACGAGCCGTCTTTCGTCCTGCCTTTTCTGTTCTTGCTGCCACGCTCCTCAGCCGCCGGGGAACACGGTTTCGTTCAGTTCGGCAAACGCCGTCTCCTTTGCGGCGGAGTACTCCTCCCATGCGGCGGCGTCCCACACCTCCACACGATCGATCGCACCCACCACGACGCAGTCCTTGTCCAGCCCCGCATACGAACGCAGGTGAGGCGGGATCGTGATGCGGCCCTGCTTGTCTGGCTTCTCATCCGAGGCCCCAGAGGCGAGCATCCGCTGGTAGTCCCGGACCCGTTGCTGGCTAGTGGAGGCACCCCTCGCGGTTTTGGTCACCTCATCAACGAACTTCTCTGTCGGCCAGATGGCCAGGCAATGCTCCTGGAATCGGGTGATCACCAGGCCGTCAGCGAGCTCGTTGCGGTACTTCGCCGGAAGAATCAGACGGCCTTTGTCGTCGAGCTTCGGAGTGTGGGTGCCAAGAAACATGGACCACCCTCCCTAAGCCCCACTCATCGCCCGCCTTGCTCCACTTTGCCCCACCCTACCCCACTTTCCCCCACAAGGCACCCCATGTCGGCTTTGTCGTTCAGCTTCGGCGTGTTGCCCTTTTCCTTAGAGCGGCACCTAACACGTAGGGTTTGGACATGTCCCTGGGCTATGAGAAGGCGGCCGAGATAGGACGGAATCCGGAGCGGGCCTACTCTCTTGGCGACGTGGTCCAGGTGATGGGCCAGGTCCGGCACGCGATGGAAAGCGTGATCGAGGGAAAGCGGAGCTCGATCGACCTCGCGTTAGTCGTGCTGTTGGCCGAGGGTCACCTCCTTGTGGAGGACGTGCCCGGAGTCGGCAAGACCATGCTGGCCAAGGCATTGGGCCGCTCGATCGCGTGCTCAGTACGCCGGGTGCAGTTCACCCCAGACTTGTTGCCATCAGACATCACCGGCGTCTCGGTGTTCAATCAGGAAACGCGCGACTTCGAATTCAAGCCCGGCGGCATCTTCGCCAACATCGTGGTCGGTGACGAAATCAATCGGGCATCACCCAAGACGCAGTCGGCCCTCCTGGAGTCGATGGAGGAACGTCAAGTCAGTGTCGATGGCACGACCTATCGGCTGGAGCCGCCGTTCATGGTGGTCGCAACCCAGAACCCGATCGAGATGGAGGGCACCTACCCGCTCCCTGAGGCGCAGCGGGACCGGTTCATGGCACGGATCCAGATGGGCTATCCGACTCCCAACTCCGAACTGGACATGCTGGAATCCCACGGCTCCTCCGACCCGCTTGCTGCGCTGCAACCGGTCACCGACGGCTCCACCATCCGAGGGCTGATCGAGGCGGTCAAGAGCGTCTACGTCAGCCCGGCCGTCAAGCACTACATCGTGCAGATGGTCAATGCCACGCGAAACTCTCGCGATCTTCGTCTCGGCGCCTCACCTCGCGCAACACTGCAACTGCTTCGGGCGAGCCGCGCCTTCGCGGCGATGTCCGGCCGGGACTACGTGACGCCGGACGACGTCGCGGCTCTGGGTGTCTCCGTGCTAGCGCACCGGGTGTTGCCTTCTACCGATGCTCAGCTTGCGCGGCGTACGGTGACCGACGTCATCGCACAGGCCATTCAATCCGTACACATCCCTGACCGGAGATAACACCATGTCGCGTCCGTGGCGGCTGCTCACGACCCGGGGGCGATTCTTCGTCGGGATCGGGCTCATCGTGGTGCTGGTGGCGATGGCTACCGGCCAGCGCGATGTCATGCGACTTGGCCTGTTCTTAGTTGCCCTACCCGTGATTGCCGCGGTTCTGGTGTCCCGCGCTCGGCTGCGGATGTCATGCGAGCGTTCCATCGAGCCTGCCCAGGTGCCGTTGGGCTCACCGATGAAGGGCCACATCATCCTCGGCCAGGACGGCAGGCTGCCTGCCGGCATCCTGCTGCTCGAAGACTCAGTGCCACGCGAGTTGGGCACCCGGCCCCGATTTCTGGTGGATGGCGCAAATCAGACGTGGCGCCGGGTTGTGGAGTATCCATTGCTGGGACGGGTACGCGGCCGCTTCTCCACCGGCCCGCTGACCGTACGGACTGTGGATCCGTTTGGTCTGGTGCAGCTGGATCGGCAGTTCGTCGCCACCAGCGAGGTCATGGTGACCCCGCGGATCGTGCCGCTGCCGACGATCCGGACCATTGGCGGCGGCGGCAGTACCGGCGAAGCTCGGCCACATCGAGTCGGCGTCGTCGGTCAGGATGACGCGCTTGTCCGCGAGTACCGGCAGGGCGACGACGTCCGACGCATCCACTGGCGTTCCACTGCGCGGTGGGGCGACCTCATGGTGCGACGCGAGGAGCAAGCCTGGGACCCGAGCGCCAGCATCGTGCTTGATTCACGATCGAGCGCCCACGCGGGTCGCGGTATGCAGAGCTCGCTGGAGTGGGCCATCTCGGCCGCCGCCTCGATCGGTATCCACTTCTTGGACGACGGCTTCGGCATCGAGATCTATGAGGCCGACGGCCCGCTGCATATCAGCGGGGCGATGGGCCAGCACAGCTCGGCGTCGCAAGAACTGGTGATCAGTAGGCTGACTGACCTCAGGCCGCGGCCCACGACCACGATTCACTACGCCGTCGAATCGGCCACTGTTGATCGTCCCGGACAGCTGGCGATCGCGATCATGGGCCGGATGAGCGCCAAGGATGCGAACTCGCTGCTCCGGGTGCGGCGCAACAGGGCGCAAGGCCTGGCAATGCTGCTGGATGTCGACACCTTTACCGACGAACCCGTCAGTGAGCAGCAGCGGGCACAGCATGAGCTGGCCGGGCAGATCTTGCGTGACAATCAGTGGCGGGTCATCGACGTACCACGCGGCATGGGCGTGGCCGATGCCTGGTCGGCCCTCGAACAGCTCAACACGGCGGCTTAGCAGTGCGTGCCTCCGACCGTAGCGCCATCGCCGTGACCTTCTCGGTGATGCTGGCGTGCCTTACCGTCACCCCGCTGACCTCGGATGCCAGCTTCCTCATTCTCAGTTGGATCTTGATCATCGCCGTCGGTGCCGCCAGCCTCGCATTACGGCGCGTCCGGTTGGCGAGCGGCGCGGTGCTCGGCGTGCAGATCGCGATCTTGCTTTGCTATTCCTTGGTCCTCAGTTTCACCCTCACCTCGGACCTGACCGACGTAAGTACGCCCTGGTTCGAGCACTATCCCTCACTCTGGGCGCAGGGCATCGAGCACATGCGGACCCAGGCTTCGCCGATGGATCCTGACAACGGGGTGAAGCTGATCTTCGTGACAGTGATCGGGATGATCATGATCATGACCGATCTGCTGGTGTCCGGCGTGGGCCGACCGGCTTGGGCCATTGCACCGCCGGCCACGCTGTTCCTGGTGCCGGCACTCGGCCTGGGCACCGACACGGGCGTGATCAGCTTCTGCTATATCGCCGTTGGCTATCTGGCCATTCTGATTGCCGAGGGCCTGAACAGTACGGCGCGCTGGACCCGAGGGCTCTCGCGCGACTCGGCCGAGGGCTTCGGCACAGCCATGCCAGTGGTGTGGCGTGCTGCCGGCTATCTCGCAGTTCCGGCCATCATCGCGACCATCGTGCTCGGGTTCGTCTTGCCAACGTTGTCCTTGCCTGGTTTCGGCTTCGGTAACGGGCCCGGCGGCAGCGGTCCGCTTCAGTTGACCGATCCGACCTTGGATCTACGCCGCAACCTCAACCAGCCAGAGGATCGCGACGTCATCGAGTATCAGACCAGCACCGGCGGTGGCATCTACCTGCGCTTGGCCTCGCTGCCTCAGCTGACCGCGAACGGCTGGAGCAATGTGGAGATACGGCTGAACAACGGGCAGAACCTTCCGGCGATCCCGGGTCGGAGCGGTGAGCCCAGCCAGCGGCGGAAGACAACGATCAGGGTGCTGGACTTCGCCTCCCAGTACCTACCGCTCCCGTACGCCCCACGGACTTTCGACGCGCCGGGTGATTGGCGCTTCGACTCGAACTCCTTGATTGTGGTGAATGCCGACAATCGGGCGCAGGATCTGCGCCGTCTGACCTATACCGTCGAGAGCGTCGACGTCGATCCGGATGGCGATGAACTCAACAATGCCGTGGCCGGTACTCCTGCCGACGCGGCGGTAACCGCAGTCGTTCCCTCCGATCTGCCGGACAACTTGGTCGAGCTGGCCAATCGCATCACCGCCAAGGCCGATACTGCGGCCGCGAAAGCCGCCGCAATCCAGGCCTATCTCCGGAGCAGCCAGTTCACCTACAGCACCGAGCCGCTGCCCGGCAGTGGCTATGAGGCGCTGCAAAACTTCCTGCTCCGAGATCACCGGGGCTACTGCGAACAGTTCGCGTCTGCGATGGCGATGATGGCGCGGGTCGTCGGCATCCCGTCCCGGGTATCGGTCGGCTTCCTACCAGGCGAACAGGACGACGAAGGCTGGAAGGTCTCGATCCGCGACATGCATGCGTGGCCCGAGCTGTACTTCGCCAACTATGGCTGGGTACGTTTCGAGCCCACGCCTGCCAGCGTGACCGGATCTGCGCCGGCGTGGACGGTACAGAACTCGGACTCATCAGGAAGCGATCCGTCCACCGATCCATCGTCGGAGTCAACGGCCGATGAGGTTCCACCTGGAGCCGAGCAATCGGTGGGGCCAGGCGAACAGCCGACTAATCTCACACCTGGCGCCGGTGCCAGCTGGGGACGCACCTTGATCACGGCCGGCATCGTTTTGGTGGTGTTGGCGATCCTGGCGGCTCCAGCCACCATTCGAGTGCGACGTCGCAGCGGCCGGCTCAACGGGAACGGGCCGGCTGAGGAGCAAGTAGAGGCCGCCTGGGCCGAGATCAGGGACACTGTGGTGGACTATGGCGGGTCTTGGCCAGAGGGTTCACCGCGGGCCATCGGCCGTGAAGTGTCGGACGGGCTTGAGGAGGAGGAGTCTGAGTCGATGAGCCGGGTGGCCACACTGGTCGAGCGGTCGCGCTATGCGCGCAGCTTCGACCACGGCGGTGCTGTGAGCGAGCTGCCAACGATGACTGCTGAGATTCGGCGCGGGGTGGCTGCTCCGACCGATTGGCGACGCAAGGTCATGGCGTTCTTGCTTCCTCGGTCGCTATTCCGGCGGACACCCAAAGAGCCCTAATGGAGATCCAGCCGATTACTCGTTGTTGATTTTGGAAGGTCGAGCCGCGAGGTCCCGACGCCCGGGGCGAAGACTCACAAACCTTCGTCGCGGCGACGACGCCAGCGCTCCTCCATCTTGTCCATGAAGCCCTGCCCGTCATGGGCGCGAGAGCCTTGAGAGGTCTTCGCACGATCCCGGCCTTGCCCGGCATCGGCGCTGCCACCCACGTGTTGCCAGGAATAGATGGCCGTCACCGCCGCAGCAACCATGATCACGAAGCCAAGCACGCTAAGGAAAGGATTGATCGAGATACCTGCGATGAGGAGCCCGAGACCGGCAAAGAATCCCACTCCTGCGAGCGCCGCACGCCGCCGATGGACCCGTCGGACGCTGGTCCCCCGCAGCGCGTTGACCAGCTTGGGATCCTCGGCCGCCAGCGCGGCTTCCATCTGCTCGAGAAGCCGTTGCTCCTCATCTGAGAGGGCCACTAGCCACCTCCCAAGGGTCTCGTCGTACGCGTGCCGTCATGATACGCCTCTCACACGGAAGGAGAACATTCGATCCGTTCGGATACAGAATTAC
>Ga0081455_10004859_pt1 | contig 14915 bp, 13 predicted proteins | sample TabmetS3T2R1_FD_70207 | JGI IMG/M metagenome (GOLD analysis project Ga0081455, IMG submission 70207) | Tabebuia heterophylla rhizosphere microbial communities from the University of Puerto Rico - S3T2R1 | ecosystem: Host-associated > Plants > Roots > Rhizosphere ... | reverse complement strand
TGTTTTGGCAGGATGCGCAGAAAGCATGGACGGTATCCGCCGTTTGATTTCAATCCCTTTTTGAGATCTGCTGGTCACTGGCGATAGACCAATTCTTGGTTTCCATCACATTTCATAAGACGACAGCCGGTGACGCGAGAGATGGTTAGAAACTACCCGGCTTGGGCGCGCTCCCTCATTGATCCCGCTTCGTTTGAACATGAGCAGACACGACTCGGCGAAATATGGACGCTGCTTGGCGTAGCGACCGATGTCGCCAATGACGGCGACTGGTTTCGCTCTGTTCTTGGTGGTCGCTCTATATTCGTGCAGCGGTTCGGCAAAGATTTGCGTGGATTTGAGAACATTTGTGCGCACCGTTTTTACCCGCTTCGCACCAAAGACAAGGGCAATGGCCCGATGCGCTGCGGCTTTCATCATTGGCAATACAACAGAGACGGGCTGGCAGTAGGCACTCATAAGTTTCCGAAAAAATGTGGTTTAGTCTTTTCTTATTTGACCACAGGCTGCCAATCTATAACGTGGCTGACAAGTTGGGTCCGCACGATGCGCGGTCCAAAGATCGCCGCCCAAGTCGCTAAGACGACGCCCACGTCGTGAGCCGTAGTTCGTGTTCACACTGAGGACACCGATAGGTCCGCAGCTCCCCGTCCGGTCCAATCGCAACGGATTTCATGACCTCCATTTCTGAACCACAACGGCACTCAGGCAATTCGGTCGAGCCTGGCACAAGCAAACGTTCGAACTTTGACACTTTGCACCCCTCCCCACTGATCAATCGTACGTGGCCGCTGCCGCCATTACTATTCTTGACATTCACGGATTTGGTCCCTCAGCGACAGCCTGTGGTACGAGAGACGGCTTGGAACTACCCGCTTTGGTCCTCAGTTTTGACCCTTTGTATTCAGCCTGTATTCAGTGTGGATTCATTATTATGGGTTGCTTGAGGTCAGGTGGGGCCGGCGGTCATGCTTAGTTTTCGCGGTTTCATTGGCCAGCTCTGGCTGCCCTTGTTGTTCGCCTGCTTGGTTGCAGGGGAACCGGCACACGCCGAGAAGCGCATTGCGCTCGTAGTCGGCAATGCCGCCTATCAGGACGCTCCCCTCAAAAACACAGCCAATGACGCTGGTTTGATTGCCCAGACTCTACAAGCTGCAGGGTTTGACGTGGCGGGCGCTCGTGACCTTGATCAGGATACGTTGCGTCGCAGCTTTCGCGATTTTCTGGAAAAGGCCGCAGGCTCAGGGACTGATACGGTCGCGTTCATTTATTTTGCGGGGTACGGACTTCAGCTTGAAGGCGAAAATTACCTTGTCCCGATTGAAGCGCGGATTGCCCGAGACACCGATGTAGTAGTCAGCGCAGTGCGGGTGTCCGATTATTTGCGACCCTTGGCGGCACTGAAGCTGAAAGCAAGCATTGTCGTTCTCGATGCAGCGCATCCAAACCCGTTTGCGCGCTCTGGCCCACCGCTCGCCGGCGGTCTGGCTCTGGTCGAGCCAGAGCCTGGTTTGCTGCTCGCTTACAATGCCGCACCCGGGACCGTAGCCCCTGAAGGACCCGGCCCTTATGGGGCTTATGCTCAGGCGCTGGCGGAAATGATGCGCGATGGAGGGTTGCCACTAACCGAGCTGTTCGACCGCGTTCGTCTGCGCGTTAACGACGTGACAAAGGGTACGGAAGTTCCGTGGCATGCGTCGAGGATACAAGAGGCATTCCTGTTCTTTGAGCGAGCGCCCGATGCGCCGCCGCCCGCAGTGTCAGCCGAGCAGATGCAGACGATGCGTTCGCGACCGATCCGCGAGCTCGGGCCGCAAGACGCCTACGCCGCGGCCTTAGAGCAAGATACCCTGCAAGGTTACAACGACTTCCTCGCTGCTTATCCCGACGATCCGATGGCCAAACGTGTAAGGGCCATCACCGCTGCGCGACGGGAGGCGATAGTCTGGCGCCGCACCCGATCTATTGATACGCCTAACGCCTATTGGTCTTACCTGCGGCGCTACCCGCGCGGGCCACACGCGGCCGATGCGCGTCGCCGCCTTGCTTTTCTCTCCGCCGCCTTCGAGCCGCCACCCTCGTTCGCCGAGGTGACTTACGACGTGCCCCCGCCGCCGCCTGAGGAGATCGTCTATGTTGAGCGGCCGGTTCTGGTTTTCGACGATCCAATCTATGCGTTTGAGCCGCCGCCCCCGCCGCCAGTCTTTTTTTTGCCACCACCGCCAGTCTTTTTTCTCCCACCACCGCCGCCGCCACTCGGCATCTTCCTGCTGCCGATCCCGGTGTATACCCCAGTGCCGGTATGGGTACGCCCGCCCGTTTACGTTGCGCCGCCACCTCCGAATAACGTTATTTTCCAGAACGTTCACAACACAGTCGTCGTTAACAACATCAATACGGTCACGATCACCGAGCCAAGTGGTCGGACAAGAACCGTAACTCCTGCAACCGCAGCGCCGTCCGCACAGCCCGCGCCGGGCGGCAGACCGACAGTTCCGGCCGCTGCGATCGGGCCAGCTCTGCCGCCATCTGTCGCCGAGAAGGCCAGCGCTATTCCAACGACGCCTCAGCAGGGGTCAACCGCGCCGGCCACTGGTACTCAGCCTGGCCAGCCGCCGATGGGACAGCCCTTGCCGGGAACTAGAGGGCAGCCCCTGCCCACGCCCGGCGCACCAGTCACTGGCGTGCAGCCTGGCCAGCCCCCGCAACCCGGCCAACCGCCGGTGGGACAGCCATTGCCCGGAACTAAAGGGCAGCCCCTGCCCACGCCCGGCGCACCAGTTACTGGCGTGCAGCCTGGCCAGCCCCCGCAACCCGGCCAACCCTTGCCCGGAACTAGAGGGCAGCCTCTGCCCGCGCCTGGCGCGCCGGGCACTGGTGTGCAGCCCGGCCAAGCGCAACCAAATCGAGCCCAGATCGAGCAACAACGCCAGCAGCAGATCGAGCAGCAGCGTCAACAGCAGCAGCAACGCCAGCAGCAGATCGAACAGCAGCGTCAGCAACAAATCCAGCAACGCCAGCAGCAGATCGAACAGCAGCGTCAGCAACAAATCCAACGTCAGCAGCAGATCGAGCAGCAGCGTCAACAGCAACCGCAACGCCAGCAGCAGATCGAACAACAGCCGCAACGTCAGCAGCAGATGGAGCAGCAGCAGCGTCAACAGCAGCAGCAACGTCAACAACAGATCGAGCAACAGCAGCAGCAACGTCGGCAGCAGATGGAGCAGCAGGGTCAACAGCAGCAGCAACGTCAGCAACAGATCGAGCAGCGTCAGCAGCAAATCCAGCAACAGCGCCAGCAGCAGATCGAGCCGCAACGCCAGCAGCAGATGCAACAGCAACGCCAGCAGATCGAGCAGCAGCGGCAGCCACCACCACAGCGGCCTGCGCAAAAACCACCTTGCGGTGGCCCAGGGCAGCCTCCTTGCCCACGGTGATCCGCTGTAGCCTACTTGCTTTTTCCGTCACCGCTCCGATGACGCAGTATTTGCGTTCAATCATTTCGACTAAGTTTCGCTGCGACAGCTCCTTTCCGCTGTGCGCCCCTTAGCTCCGACCGAGCATAATGGTGCGTTCGATGCGGTCGTCGATCGACAATGGACCGATGCCACCTGAGATCAGGATGTGAGCGGGGCGCGTGTCAAGTTCATGGAATAGAATAGAAGCTCCGCTTCAAGGGCTTGGCGAAGATGTGCTGACTGCCGAAATCCATGCTTCTCCCCTTCGAAAACAACCAGACAGGTTGAGATGTTTCGGCCTTTTAGCGCGGAGTACATCTTTTCCGCCTGATTGATCGGCACGACCGGGTCGTCCATGCCATGGAGGAATATTACCGGAGCCGATAGTCTATTGACGAAATTGATTGGCGAGCGGTCGTGGTATAGCGCGCTGCCCGGGTTAAATGGCTCGATGAGCCAGTCGGTGTAGTGGAGCTCAAACTTATGCGTTTGCGTGGCTAGTGCGACTAGATCGCTGATTCCGTAGTAGCTCGCCCCGACTGCAAATTCGGTGTGAAACGTGAGCGCGCACAACGTCGTGAATCCGCCGGCGCTGCCGCCCGTGACCGCGAGCTTGCTGCCGTCGACGTCGCCGCGATCGGCGAGGAATTTCGCGCCCGAAATGCAATCTACGACGTCGACGACGCCCCACTGGCCGTAAAGCCTTTCCCGGTATTTCCTGCCATACCCGGTGCTTCCACGATAATTCACGTCAAGTACACCGAAGCCACGGCTGGTCCAGAACTGTACAGAAAGACTGAGTGCCGAATCGGTCGCGGTGGTTGGACCGCCATGGCTCTTCACAAGCAATGGAGGCTTTTCCGAAGACGGCGCCTGCCAGTCTGGATTGCAGGGAGGATAATAGAAGGCGTGGGCGATATCGCCACCGCTTGTCGGAAATTCGATCGGTTGCGGCGTGGAAAAGTAGTTTTTGACCGCATGGAAGGTGTCGGGCGCAACCGCAAACTTGATCGGCATCACCGCCCCCGTTTTCAGGTCGACGGTCCCGATCGCCCGTGGCGAGCTCGTCGTGGCATAACGTACCACCGCCGTCGGCGCCGACGCACAAACGTACGACAGCGAAGAAAATTCCGTCGGATAGTCTTGAGCAGTCAGCGTCGGTATCTCCAACCGGCCCAGACGCCACGTACCATTTTGCACGAACGAGTAGAGCATCGCGTCGCGCGACAAGAACGCATAGGTCGAAAGCGCAAGATTCCATTGTGGGACGCCAAATTCTGCATCTCGCGGCAGGATGTGCTCGACGTCTAATGTATTCCAGCGATACAGATTCCAGAAATCTGTGCGGTCAGAAATAAAGTAAAGCTGCCCTTCCGTTGACCATTGCGGTTGAAATATTGACTCGGGACCACCGCCTTGGACGATCTGTTTCCCTACCAGCACGCCTGCTTTGTCAATATTTGCCGCATTTAAATACGTGGATGTCCACGGCATGTTTGGATGTTGCCAGCTGAGCCACGCGAGCTTTGAGCCGTCCGGGCTGAGTGTCGGTGACGAGTAAAAGTCATAAGAGCTATCGAGCGTCGTTTCGCGACCGGTAGCGATGTCGATGGCGACCAGCGTATGAATTGCGTTAACGACGTCGTCGTTGGGTCGCTCCTCTCGTATTGCGATCAGTCGATTTCGTGTCGCATCGACACAAATATCTGCAAAAACGCAGCTCGGATTGGATGTAATTTTCGCCGGCGCGCCGCTAGCAGTCTGTTGATAGATTTGACTATCGCCGAAGTTGACGAAATAGACGACGTGGTTTTTCACGGCATAGGCGCCGCCGCCGTAGCTGTAAACCTGCGTTCGCGCGTTGAACGCGGGCGGTGTGATGTCTCTGACCGTACCGTCGGGGGGTCGGATGACGACGACGTTACGACCCTTCTCGAGCGGTCTTGCCTCGATCCAGTAAATATCTTCGCCGTCGACACGCGGCTCCAACAGCGATAGGGCTCCGGCTACAACGGCGTCAGCCGTGATCGGCGAGCTCCACGATCCGAAACTGCCAGTCTGCTTGCTTGCCACCGCCGCCTCATGCACCCCTTGCCAAAAGGCCATCGTACGGCGTCACGGCAGTGCTGGGAAAGGGCAACTGAGTGTGTGCGCATTGATTCATTAGCGGACATTTGTTGCCGATCTTGCTTGGATTGTCGCGATCAATTATCCGAACATGGAAATCTATTCGCGAGCGGGAGCGGGCATGGACGATAAGATCATTGTGAGCAATCGGACTGCGCTGATGGCAAAGTACGCAGGTGCGGGTGTCACAAAGATCGAGAAGGCCGTTCGCGATCTAATTGCCGCCGATTCTAAACGCGGAATCAAGACTCGGTTCGTCTATCTCGACAATGCCCGCACGATGAAGACTTTCCGCGGCAGTGCCGTTAGTGACAGCACCAATACACGGCAGAACAAGCAAGCCATCGACGCCATTTTTCGGGCCGCTAACCCGGATTACTTGATGATCCTAGGCGCTACCGACGTGGTGCCACATCAAGACATGACCAACCCGGGCTTCGACCCACCAGACGATCCAGACCAGTACGCCTACGGTGACCTGCCCTATGCCTGCGACACTGACTATTCTCGTGACATTGCGACCTTCAAGGGTCCGACCCGCGTCGTTGCACGGTTGCCAGATTTGACCGGCGCACACGAGCCTTCACATCTAATCGCACTACTTGCCGCAGCTGAGAGTTATCGGTCGCACGACGTCACAGATTACGGCACGTATTTTGGCTTATCGGCCCAATCTTGGCGCAAGTCCACGGAACTGAGCCTCTTCAATGTATTCGGTAATTCTGCCGCACTTACGCTAGCGCCGCCGGTTGGACCCAGGCATCCAGCCAGCCGGTTGGCCCCGCTTGCACATTTCATCAACTGCCATGGAGGTCCATCAGATCCAAATTTCTACGGACAGAGGGGCAATTCCTACCCGGTATCGCTTTCAAGTGACGCAATCAAAGACAAAATTAAATCGGGCGCAGTGGCCGCGGTCGAGTGCTGCTACGGCGCTCAATTGTACGACTCGGTCACTTTGTCGCTGCCGCTGCCAATTTGCCAACGCTATCTAATTGAGGGCGCATATGGCTACTTCGGCAGCAGCACCATTGCCTACGGGCCCGCTACGGGCAATGGAGCGGCCGACCTCATCACCCAATATTTCCTTCTAGCTATTCTCGACGGCGCGTCGCTTGGACGCGCAGCGCTCCTTGCCCGCCAGCGATTTGTCCAGCAGACTGCGGAGCTGGATCCGGTAGACCTTAAGACCCTTGGACAATTTAACCTTCTCGGCGACCCCTCGGTCCATCCGGCCACAATCACCAGTGCCACGAGCGTTCCAAAAGGCATCGACACCGAAGAGAGCAGTCGGGTCGAGCGGCGGGCGCGTCGCGCCAAGATGCGGGCGGAAGGTGAGCTGCTGCAGGAAACCAAGCCGACAGCATCCCGCAAGACCACCAAAGCTCGAAAGTCGTCCTCAGTTCGTAAGGCACTTGCGAACATCGCGCGCGAAGCGGGAATAGGAAAGCGGAAACAGTTCACGGCTTATAACGTTACAATACCGCAGAAGCGGCGCCGGCGGCCTAGCAAGGCGGCGCCCACAGCGTCTCGCTATTATGTCGCCGTATACCGGCGAGATCCTGACTCTTACAGCGTCGCCGCGGTAGCTAAGGAAGTCAGCGGCCGCATCGTCGGCTATCGTATTTATGTGGAGAAGTAGTGGGCGACAGCAGCGACAGTCCGCAACGAGTTGATGGTCTAATCGGCATCGTGGTGCGCGGAGCCTTTGGCACCGGAAGCAAGAGCGCTCGAGACGCGTTTTGGCTTGAGACGGAGAAGGGTCGCTTGGTGCTGAGACGTAAAGAAGGACCGACCTTCGATGACACGTCGTTCGATGAATATGTGGGCAAGCGTGTCATCTGTGACGGATTCATTGTTGGATACATGATGCTCGTGGAGAGGGTTCACATTCTGCCGGACCAGAAAACACGAACTTAAACAAGGATGAAACCATGGCTGCTTCAGGCAAGCGCAGAAAGGCAAAGCAGGTCACGCGCGCTAAGAAAGGAGCTAAGAAGCAACGAAAGAAAACCGCCCCTGATGCAGGGCCCGTTACGCTCGCCGAGGCCAAGGCCCTGGCACAAGCGAAAGATCCTAAATTGGCAATACGGGCGGCGCGCAAAAGCGCTTTGCCGCCAGCATCACCGGCACCCGTGGGCGCGGAACGAGAACGCCTCGAGCAAGAGAGGCGCGACGAGTTTGCGCGCCGTATTAAAGAATACAAGGCCACGATGGAGATCATGAAAAAACGGGGCGCTCGGCGTCCGCGGTCCAAAAGAGCCGACAAGCCCAAAGGCACGGAGCCGGCTCCCGAAGGCGAAGCGTTTATACCGCTTCAGATTTTCGCCGAGGGAGATTCATGGTTCGACTATCCTGTTCCCTTCTTTGGCGGAGGGATCATCCCCCGCCTTGAAAATCGGCTCAGCGTTCCGATTTTGAATCTTGCGAAAGCAGGCGACGAGGTCCGCTATATGCTTGGCGTCGAGGAACGCATCATTCTCACAGAACAGCTGACTAACGGCTGCCCGGCCGGCGGACCCTGGGACGTGCTCCTGTTCTCGGGCGGCGGAAATGATGTCGTCGATAACCCGATGGCGTTGTGGATCAGAGATTGGGATCCAGCTTTGCCTCCGATCGATCTCATCAACAAAACACGTTACCAAACCGCGCTGGCATTGGTGCGTGCTGGCTATGAAGACCTAATCGAGTTGCGCAACAAAATAAGCCCTAGTACCCACTTGGTCTTCCACGACTACGATTTTGCGATCCCCGATGGTCGGGGTATTTGTGGATTTGGCCCCTGGCTAAAACCTACCTTCGATTTGCGTAAATTTCCGCTCGGCGTTGCACGCCAGGAAGTCGTCAAGGCTATGTTGTTACAATTCGCAGCGATGTTGACTTCTTTGGCGGCATCGGCGGCAAACATTACGTTTATAAATGGCCAGGGTACTTTAAAACCTCAAACCAGTTCCTGGGACAATGAGCTTCATCCGGCGAGAGCAGGCTTTGAAAAATTTGCTGATATTTTTCGGGACAAGCTGAAAGCCCTCTTTCCAAGCCGCGTAGCATAGAAAATATAGAGCCTGCATTTGGCTGCCACAGCCGTTTAGCAGCGGTGGCATTATCGGCCCACGCCGGCCGCTTCGTCCTAGTTCCGGTGCCCCAATATCACCCATGTGTTCTACGGCCGCGATGTCGGCTATGTCGTCGAGCGTATCGTCCTTGACGACGAGGTTGAGGCGATCTCTGCCACGCAATGCGCCGCCTCGGCACCGAGCGTTGACTGGAAACAGACGCACCTTCGGCGAACGCATGCGCGAACACAAGCGGTTGCGGCACACTTGCGCGTACCCTATACAAAGACATGTCCGAATATAAAGTAACTTTGAAATGGGAGCGCGGAGGCGCTGAGTTTTCCTATCAGAAGTATCCGCGTGATCATATTTGGGCGTTTGACGGCGGGCATGTGATAACAGCGACAGCGGCGCCCGAATATCTCGGCAATCCGACCTATATCAATCCAGAAGAGGCATTTGTCGCTTCACTCTCGAGCTGTCATATGCTCACGTTCCTGGCGATTGCGTGTAAGCAGAAGTTCGTGCTCGACTCGTATGAGGACGAGGCGGTTGGCCACATGGAGAAGAATGCCGACGGCAAGCTCGCAATCACACGGGTCGAACTACGCCCAAGGATTAAGTGGGGTGGTGACCGACGACCCAGTGAGGAAGAGCTTGATAAAATGCATCATGCCGCCCACCAGAATTGTTTCATTGCAAATTCGGTTAGAACCGAGGTAATGGTGACGAAATTCTAGTCGCTGGTCTGGTCGTGCGAAAATTGCAGACGCGCTTGATGTCAAGCCATAGCATCCGGCTCGCCATCGGTTCTTTGGCGTTGTGTTTCGCAAGCTCGGCCGTGGCGCAGGAAAGCTTGGAGCAGGGAAAGACCGCCGCCCAACTTTACGCGGCCAACTGCGCGAGCTGTCATAAATCGCCACAAAGCGTGACCAAGGCCACAGGGACTTTCGGGCTCGAGAGCTATCTCCGGGAGCACTACACGCCCAGCCCTCAATCGGCCGCCATCATCGCCGCTTATCTCGAAGGACTGGAAAGGCAGTCGTCGAGATCTGTTCGTGCTCGGGGCGCCAAACAATCGAGCCAAGCGAATGCCCCAAAGCCGTCGCCGAATGAAACCAAGGAGGACAAATCTCCGGTAGCACGGGCCCTCAATAGTGCGGCAGACACCGCGGAACGGGCCATCAACAAGTTGTTTCAGGCGATAAAGCCTTAAGAAGAAAACGACAGCGCGACTGCTGCCGCAAAGCTGTCCAATAGATCTGACAAATCGACGGATGCCGCGCCAGATGCAACTGGCTCTATTGATGTGACTTTCTGACACACTGTTAGATATCTGACATAACTGTTCCCTGTTGATGATTTTGGGGATAACTTCCGAGCGACTGACTTTCACGCGCGGGGGGCAATTGCTTGAGCGACCGAAATCGCGCTCGTGGGTGGGCGTGATTTGCAACGGGGCGACCTGACATTTTTGACTAATTTTGCATTCTTCAGGAATGGGCGCCCCCTTCCGCTGTCGTTGACCGGCTGCGCGAACGCGGATTTCTGGCAAAGACCGCGCGAGGGCGCGCCCGGATGACCCTGAAAGGTTGAATCGCTGTTCTTCTCCGAAAGACTTTTGTGCGACGACCGAACAGAAACGCTTGACGCCCAGATCAGAAAGGGCCGAGCCCGGATGTTGTAGCCCGACCCTAACAGCACAACGAACAGGGAGACGCCCTGGGGGACTCCAGCTATTTCATAGGCGCAGCAAAAGCATGTTCCTGGGTTCTGCAAAATGCGGGTTCTATGGGGTGACTCTCTGTGGCCACTGCCGAAAAAATCAATAACCTAGGCGGTGGGGAGTCTTGGGGATGCGATTCAATAAATTCATCGAACGGGATTTTCCCCATATTGTCGAAATCGTCGTGCCTAGGCGCGGCAATCGGCGCAACTGGGACGCCATGATTCGTTTCCATGCCCGTCACAACATAAAACCACATCGCAATCACGGGCGTTACAAGGATGGTTGCATGTATGCCCGTTGGTACTTTGCTGATTCGGAACTAGCGGAGGCGTTTGCAGCAAAATTTGCGAAGCAAGGACGAATGTCCCGCTACAAACGTCACGCTAGCGCCAGAGAAATCGAAAAAGCGTTTCCGCACATTGTTGAAACCGATGTGCCGCGAGGAGGCTTTGGCAAGCAACTGGATGCTATGTACGAATTCCACATTCGTCGTGGTTTGCGGGCCATCAACTCAACCGGACGCCACGATGAAAATGGCCGTTATTACGTTCGTTGGCGCTTTGCTGATCCCGCACTAGCCGACACATTCGCAACTGAGTTTAAAGTCCAAGAAAAACGGAGCACGTCGCTGACGCGCCCGAGCACGCGATCATGCTCCGTTGCACTGTCTGTGGATGGCCGCGGGCAGACCGACGACCGGATTACAGCAAGCAGCAAGCGGCGCGGCGAAGCGTCGGATGGATGATGCCACCGCGTATACAGGCTTGGTTCCTGGCCGGTCCTCGCAATCCTGTTCCAAGCCGATATGCCTTATTACGTGTTCGAAGAGTCGAGATGAACGAATAACTCGGCTACAGCTTGCAAATCTGCAGGCATTGCCGGAAAGGGCATCCGGCTAGTCGATCACTGGGGATCCCCCAACGAGGACGGCTTGGCGCGCCCCTCGATCGTTGCCGCGCGGTGCAAATTGGGCTCTGTTGTCGCGATGCTGGTGCCGAAGCGGGCACGATACACCTGTAGGTTTTCCATGACACGCTGCACGTAGTTACGCGTCTCGGCCAATGGGATGCGCTCCACCCAATCGACGGCATCGATCTTTGGATTGCGCGGATCGCCGCGCTGCGCCACCCATTGCTTCACGCGACCGCGACCTGCATTGTAGCCCACGAATGTCATGATGTAGGAGCCAGTGTACTCCTTGATCAGAGCGCTGATCTCGGCTTCCCCCATTTGCATATTATAGACCGGGTCGGACACGAGACGTTTCCAGTCGTAACTGACGCCGAACCTTTTTGCAGTATCGCGGCCAGCCTCGGGTGTAACCTGCATCAGCCCGACCGCATTGGCCGGCGATTTGTCGCGTTGATCAAAAGCGCTCTCGGTCCGTACGATCGAATAGACGATGCTTTTATTGACCGGAGGAGCGACCGGACGGTAAGACGGCACACCAATTTCGGGGAAGGCATAGTGTTCGAAAGGCATACCTCGTGCGAGCGCTGTCTTGCCAATCGCCAGCATTGCTTGAGCATCGTTGTAGCGCGCAGCGAGTTGGCCAAGCCCACTTAGCGTCGCAACATCGCTGCTTGTTTCGGCCAGGTCGCTTACGAATGACAAAGCAAGATCGAACTCGCCTATTGCATAAAGAATGTCTGCGCCATGCAGCAGGTCGCGCTTAGCCCCGTCAATCGACTGCGGCGGTGGGGGACGCAATGCAATGTCTCTGAGGCCAAGTCGGGCCCGCGCCAGCTGCCCGTAATACGCTGTGGGATATCGCGCGGCTGTCTCGTATTGCGCGCGCATATCCTGGAGCTGGCCGGCCGCCTCGGCGGCGCGGCCGCGCCAATAGGCAGCACGTGCCAACACAATTGGATCGGCAGAACCTTCATCGACCTGGATAAAATGATCGAGCGCAGTGGTCGGATTATGAAGGAAACGTAGCGCGATCCAGCCGGCCATGAAGTGGTATTCGGCGCGATAATAGATGTTGGCTGGAAGAGCGGCGGAGCGCACTACCCGATATGCGGTCGGCGCATCGCCGCGATCGATGAGTCTTCGGGCCAACAAGCGAGACTCGCGCCACCACTCATCGGTGTCCTGATGCTGCAGATCCTCGCGCGAAGAGTCGGCCACAACTTTGGCTGCCGCGTCAAGTTCATCTTGCGCTAGCAGCCAGTGAAGACGGCACAGCGCATAGCCCAAGTCCGTGCGTGCTTCTTTCGGGACTGCTTCAAGCAGCGTCCTACTTTTGGTGGAGTTGGTCTTAGCGGCATCACAAGCCTTGACGATCGCAATTTGAGGGGGGCCAAGCCGCTTGGCGGCGCGCATCGCCCCACCGAAGTCCTTGGCGCCGATGCGCCGGTCCAAACGCGCAGTGTGATCGGCGGGGCTCAACTCGTTACGAAAAACGTCGGCCACGTTCGCTTCTAGTTCGGCCGACATTTCTGCCGAGCGCCATACCGCGCGAACTTCGCGCGCAGCACTTGCACGGTCGCCCTCGCTCAGCAACACACGCGCGAGCGCTAGCCGGCCAAGCGCACTAACTGGCTTCCCGCCGACGAAGCGGCGCACAGTGGCAGCGTCGCGCCGCTCCTGCCACAGCCTTGCCTCCGCGCGCTGGCGAAGCAGGGGGATGCTCGGCCAGTCGGCATTGGCTTGGATGAAGACGGCGTAGCGGTCAAATCCGGCTGCATTCCCGGGATTGCGTAAAAGCGTCCATTCGACAAGTTTTTGCCCCACTGGGTCGCTGATCGATGACGCAAGCGTTGTTGCGTCACTAAACTTGCGCTGTCGTACTAGCTCGATTGCTTGCTTCGTCGCCGCAAGCTGTGGCGACAGTTGCGGCGCTGGCGCGTTTGTTTGGTCGCTCGCCAATGGGACCCTCGGCACCGCACGCTCTGACCGCGCTGGGTCAGACGTCGATCGGTGCTTGTGATGCTGTGCCTTAGCCGTTTTGCTCTTTTGCGAGGGAATGTGTTTATGCGCTGGTGTAGAAGACGCATCGGCGATGCCGACGGCAAACATGGCCGAAACGAGTAGCGAAGCCAAGCCGCGTCGACTTAGCCGACCCTTGGTGCGCGCATTCGCGCATTCACCGAGAGCAGTAATGCAGGCTCGATGTATACTGAGGTCTAAAAAGTGAATGGTCCCGCCTTCCCATTTAATTCGCTTCACCAAACCTAGCACGGCTGATCCAAATGTCACCATTGCCAAAAGCTTCCAAATCTAATCGCGTATCGGATCTGCTCCTCCAGCGCGGGTTCCGGCGGAGCAAGTGTCTAATCCTCTTGATCGTCTTCATGATCGTGCATTGGGTCGAGGGCGTTGGTGCAGAGATTGCCTCCCCGGCACAATTGTAGACCGTCCTCAAGGAGCACGGCATCAATGCCGCGACCCGGTACAATCGGGTCGAAGCAACTCGACGCGGTGTATTAGTGGGTCTCGACCGTCTTGCGGTGAGGCCGGAAACGCGCAAATATTATTCAGTGGGGGGCTGGCCAGCCGTGTCGAGTGTTGCGACGTTTTCAGCACCCAAAGCTGTAGAACGGCTGCTTCTCCAGATTCATCAGCGAGCAAATCGACCGGGTGCGAAATACTCAGTCACCTTGGCCGCCGTTTCCACGGCGTCTACCACACTGACCAATGCGAACTTCCAGCAGTGAGTAAAATAGTAGGAGGGCAACATGTTCGGAAAATCTAAAGGTAATGGGGCAGGCAATCATCAAGATACGTTATCTGCGCAGCAGGTGCACCGCTCCACCATTGCACACCCGGCGGCGCCACAAGGAATTTCCTCAATCGGTTCCGGGATTTCAATAGTTGGCAAGATTGTCGGCCACGGGACCTTAGCGATTTTTGGTCACGTCGAAGGTGAGCTACGCGCCTCCGCTATTCAGGTTTCTGATGGGGCGCAGGTCGAGGGCGATATCTTCACGGAGGAATTAACGATCGGCGGCCGCGTTCATGGCACGATCCATGCCAACCGCGTCAAGCTAACTCGCACCGCTGTCGTTGAGGGCGATATCTTTCATCGGTCCTTGGCAATCGAGGAGAATGCGCAATTCGAGGGAATGTCGCGACGACAGGAAAACGTCATCGAGACGCCGTCGCTCGTCCCGACGAACCTGCAAAAGGCGCAGGTCATAACAATCGACGGCAAGCGCAGTGGCGCAATTGACGGTGCCAATCCATAGTCCAGCGCTTTCGATTGGTGTACACGACCGCGTCCAATCATGAGTGGCGGCAGCACCGGTTGAAGGAAGTGATCTGGGCTAAAAACTGACCGACCTCGACGCGGCTCAAGTTGCTGCGGAGCGCGTCCGATTACGATCTGATGACGATGCGGGCTGCCGCACCTGCACTTCAGTAAGCGGACGAATTGGCAAGAGCCTTTGCCGAGTCGAATACCACGCGTCTAATTGGTTCGGCGGACTTGATCCGGTCGCCCGATACTTCACGATCCTCACCGTAACGTTTGGACATCCCGGGCATTCAAAGGTGCGCCTGTCGTGACCCGGCTCGTCAGGCTCGATACATGCAAGCCACATC
>Ga0081455_10004858_pt1 | contig 14916 bp, 8 predicted proteins | sample TabmetS3T2R1_FD_70207 | JGI IMG/M metagenome (GOLD analysis project Ga0081455, IMG submission 70207) | Tabebuia heterophylla rhizosphere microbial communities from the University of Puerto Rico - S3T2R1 | ecosystem: Host-associated > Plants > Roots > Rhizosphere ... | reverse complement strand
CCCGACGATAGCGGTGCCCCCGCTGATAGCCGTGGCAAGCCCAAACCAGTCCCCAGCGGCAGCATCGCTGGCGGTGCGTTTGATTACCTGGCCCCAGTTGTTCGCACCGCCCACATTGCGCCCAAAAATGTAGATGGACCCCGAGCCGCTGCCAGCATCATCGTCTCTAGGCGCCCCGACGATAGCGGTGTCCCCGCTAAGGGCCATGGCAAGCCCAAACCAGTCCCCGGCAGCAGCGTCGCTGGCGGTGCGTTTGACTATTTCTGTCGCCATGTCAGGGCCCTCCTCTTGGACCCGGAGTGCCGTCTGATCCTGGCAGCGTTTGCGGGCTCACGGACATGTGAGCATTGGTCTACCGCGTGCGCTGCAGCGCAAACGGCTGGAGGCATTGGGTCTGTCGATCCGTACCAGTGTGATCGAGTTACCTCAACCTCACCTTGCGTCATGCCTTGGCGCCTCTGGGCCGCAAGAGTTGGCACTTCTGTTAGGAGCGAACCCCGATGAGGAGTTGATTCACCACCGAATTAGCACTTGCTTCGCTGCGGCATTGGCGCTCAGTTACATTTGGTCAGTATTTTCTTTCATGACCATGGGATTCGTGCGCAATAGACAAGCTCACCCAATTGTACCCGTAGTGTATACCGTTTGATTTGCTGTCTCAACTTGCCACTGGCGATACCAAGCGAGTAGGGATTGCCCGCCGTCTTTAGGCGGGCTCACAATGTTATGCCAGGCCACAAATGCATCACCCTCAGCCCCAATCATGATGAGTCCACTCATCCCTTTCGCACGTTTGAGTACCTGCAAAGCCTGGGCAGGGGTCTGCACAATCGGGCTTCCTACGTTTAACGATGTGTTCACCGAAATCTCCACACCCAACCGCCGTCCCATTGCTTTAAGATAAGCGTGCGTGAAGGGATCAATATCCTCGCGCACTATCTGTACTCGGGAGGTGCCATCGTGATGAATCACTGCCGGGATGAGCGTCGCGCTCTCAGGACGTGCCCGAGTCGTAAGTACCATATAATTGTAGGCGTTGTAGTCATCGTCCGAAGCGCCAGGCGAAAGCTCAAAGTAGCGCTGGGCTGCTTCATAGGTTGCCATGGGGGCCAGTGGGCGAATACGTTCGCGGAACTTGACCAACTTGTTGATGTTTTCCAGTGTATTCGGGTTGCACGGGTTGGCAACGATACTGCGGTGGCCAAGGGCGCGCGGTCCGGTTTCTGCTGTGTCGTGGAAGAATCCCAACACACCGTCATGGGCCACAACGTAGGCAGCAAAATCGGCAATTTGCTCCCGCTGCTGTGGGCAGGTCACGTTGCCCAGCGGTAGACTGGCGATTTCCTCAGTGTTATCGAGGACCTGATGAATACTGGCAGTGGTGGGAGGCATGCCGCAGTAAAAAGCATGGCGCAGAGGCTCGCCAGGTGGTACGCCGTTCGACAGTGCAAAGTTATAAGCTGCACCCATAGCGACACCCGCATCACCGGGAGTCGGGGGCACCCACAGGTGTAAACGGGCCTTTTTACCAAGATAGCGCTCGTAATAAGCCGTGTCAAAATGTTCGAGCAGCCGCATGTTAGCCACACAGTTGAGTGCGGTCCCACCGGCCATGACCAGCTTGTGGCTACCTGTCGTACGAATCAGGTAGTCGACAATGTGGAACAGAATATCCTCAAACAGAAGTTGTGTCGCAGCAGCCTTATCCAACCGTTCCTGAGTATGCGATGAATGCTGGACGTCCTCAACCCGCAAAATGGCGTCGGGATTCCACATATCTTTTGGGGGGATAGGCTCCCCTAGGATTGCTTTGAGAGCCGCGTTGTAGGGCCGCAGCTCACCCCATTTGTGCCAGTTCATCATGGCCCGATTGACGTAAACCTGGCCTGCATTGCCAAAATAGAACAGCTGACGCAGTTGTCGATAGTAGGGATTGGTCAGGCGGTCGTTGTTCCCCCAAGCAGCGGCCCCCATATAGCGCCCTTCGCTGCTTAGTGTCGTCCAGCCACCTTGGGTAGAACTAATGACGCTGTAGAGCGCGCCCAGCGAGTCGGCCAGACTCTCATTGCTGCGAATACACTTCAGCTTGTTATCGTATGCCACGTAGAGCGATATTGCACCGTTATCGCCGTAGCCATCCAGCACCGTAACCAGCACCGGGTCTTTACTACGGTTGAAAGGAGAGACGCCATAGGAGAAATAGGCGTGATTATCATGGTGGCGCATGGCGATAATTGGCATTGGCTCGTCCAAATCGAGCTGTTGGCCCAAACGTTTGGGAGCCTCAGCGGCCCGCCAAGCATGCACGTGGTTAAACTTGGGTGAAGAGGACGGGTGAGCCAGGGGCAGACTGAATGGGGCATGTTCCATCACCACACGCACACCGAACGGAATAAAATCGATATAGTTCCAGCTCGCCAGGCAAGCGTGAATATCCTGCGGGCCAATGCCTAGGTCGATTAGTCGCTTTCGCAAAGATTCGACGCTATGTTCAGGATAGCCAGTATAATGTTTCACGCCACTGTAGCGTTCCTCTTCCTCGTTGCAGATGAGGCGGACGCCGTGCTCCAAAGACGCTTCGATAAGCGCCACCCCAGAATTATGACCACTGGGTCCAATGCCCATTAAGTAAACACTTTCTCCCCTACCCAGCTTTTCTTGCATCAAAGCAATGCGCTCGCGGGCATAACGGCTATCCGATCGATAGAGCTTCCGGCTGGCGAAGAGGGTCGTCAGCAGTATTTGGGTTGGCTTGAAGGCCAATTGCCCGAGCCACGGATGAGCCGGCCCATATTTGCCAAAAACACGCGACATTGATATACCTCCGTAAAGATGCAGAAGGCTCTTACTAGAGGCTACACTTAGTCATATCTGCATGGATCATGCTTCCAGAGCCTCCAGGAAACCATTGCTGATGAAGTACGACAAGTAGGCCTCAAACACTTTGGCATCTACCTGCGGACATACAATGGAGGTCCCTGCAAGCTCATCAATCGTGTGCTGGCAGTCGAACCTAACTGACCGCGTCGCATACTGAGCGGCGAGGATACTTCCAAGCCCATCGAGCGTGTCCTGATAGTCAAACTCTGCCCTTTGTCCTACCTGTTTTGGCACCTTTCCAGGTGCTGTCTCAGAAAAAAGAGGCGCCAGAGAAGACAGAGTATTTTCCTGGGAAAGCTTTGTCGTATCGATCAGCTCGGCGCGCCACTTGTCATATGGCATACGCTGAAGTGGGAAGCCAAGCGAGCGGATCCAGGTAACCAGCTCATTCATATGCACTGGATGAGGGTTGACCAGATGGAAAACCTGCCCCAGCGACTGCGGCAGACTTGATAAGTAAACGATGGCGCTACTCACATAATCCACAGGCGTCATGTCCGTCGCTGCATCCAGATCTGGCACATATCCGAGTTCGATCCAGCTTCTTATCATTTTGCATGTGACGTCATCCGTGTTCCAGGCCCCTGTGCGGCTGTCTCCTGTTATGAGACCAGGTCTGTACACACACACAGGCAGCCCTCTGGAACGGGCAATCGTGACGAGTTTTTCGGCCACCCATTTGCTTTGCATGTAACCACCATGGAGAAGCCCAGCATGATCGATGGAGTCCTGCTCTCGAATGACCTGAACTTCAGAACTTCCAATTAAGGGGAACACAGCGAGAGTAGAAACGAAATGCACAGGCTTTGTTTGTATTTTACATGCTAATCTCAGCACCTCCTGGGTTCCTAAAACATTCGTTGGCTTTAGTTTATTGTAGGAATAAATCCAATTTACTAAAGCCCCGTTGTGATAGACGATATCGATCTGCCTGGCGAGCATCTGAAACTGTTGAGCTGAAAGACCCAAAAGCGGCTCAGACAGATCTCCTACGACGGGGATGATCCTGGAACTCAGATAGTTGTTCTCGGGGAAATAGGATTCAAGGTTTGTGTGGATTCTTTGCTTGCCCTCCTCCATATTGGAGCACCGTACCAAGCAATGAATATCCGCACGAGTTTTCTGCAGCAGCTCATAGAGCAGAAAGGCACCTAGGAAGCCTGTGGCTCCAGTCAAGAAGATATGAGCCGGCTTAGTTATAGGCGTAACAGGCACAGTCTCAGGGTGGATTGCGGGATCCAGAACAGCTTCAGCCTGCAAATCCGCGACAGAAATGGCAAATCGGTCCAGAAACACCTGGTATTTCTGTGCAGAGAGGGAAGCAGAACTCGACTTCCTGATCTTGCTCTCGAGTAGCTTCACAAGCAGGGCTCGCTTTTCCTCTGGCGACAGCTCTGCGATGCCTTTGGTAGCATGGTTCACCGACTGATCTCCTCTTTACGCCACGTGGCCTCAGCGGCTTCTTCAGCTGCCATCTCGTGGAGTAATGTATCCACTTCCTCATCCGACAGGCGATCCACATCTGCCAACAACTGTTCCGCAGTTTCCTGGTGCGTAGCAGGAGGCGCCGATGAGGAAGGGTGAGTCTCGTTCAGTTGTTCAATCGCAAGCGCTGCTAGACCGGAGACGCTGAGGCCCTCCATAAACTTTACCGGCGGCACACTCACTCCTAGCTCGGATTGCATCCGGTTCCCTATCTCGACTGCCATTAAAGAGTCAAGCCCCAGATCGAGCAGCGGCTTGTTGATATCCACCTTCGAGGGGGAAGTTCCCATGACCTTGGCCAATTGTCCGCAAATGTGGGATTCCAGGAACCGCTGACGCTCCGCCGGTTCCACAGCCATGAGAGCATCGATGAGCCAGACATCTGTTTCCTCGCGGTCATCCGTGAGGACGGCTTCGACTAAGTGAGCATAACGTGGCGCATCATTTATAATGTTTATCCGTCTCAACTGCTGCCAGTCCATAGAGCCTACCATGACCTGCACCGCCTGGTGTTGAAGTAACTCACCCAAGATCTTAAGCAATTGCTGTACTGGCAACGTCTTAACTCCGGCTTGCCTCATGCTTTGAACGATCTCAGGGTTCTGAGCCACATACCCAACGTCGCCTACCGCCCCCCAGTTGACCGTCAGAGCCGGTAGGCCCTGGGAACGGCGGTGATGGGCCAGCGCATCAATAAAGGCATTAGCAGCCACGTAATTCCCCTGTCCTGGAGCACCAACCGCCGAACTGAACGAGGAGAACAACACGAAAATATCCAGCGGCAGATCCATAGTCTGGGTGTGCAGGTTCCAAGCGCCGATGGCTTTGGGCGCCATAACCTTCCACAGGCGTTCTGCATTCAGTTGCAGCAGCAGGGCATCGTCCAGAACCATAGCAGCATGAATAATGCCTCGTAATGGCGGCATTGACTGACGTATATCGGCCAGAACGCGGGCCACCTGGTCTGCCTGAGTCACGTCTGCCCTGACCACCACCACCTCAACACCCGCCTCCTGGAGAGCCGCAATAGCGGCCTTGGCCTCTGCTGAGGATGCACCACTTCGTCCCATCAACACGAGATGTCGTGCACCATGCTGCACCAACCACTGAGCCACCGCTATGCCAAATCCCCCCAGTCCACCGGTGATCAGGTACGAGCCATCAGCACGAAACGCCAGGGGTTTCGGAGGTGGTGGAGTCACCACTGCATCTGGATCTTGTAAGGATACGACAACCTTACCAATGTGTCTGGCCTGCGCCATGTGGCGGAAGGCGCTCACCACCCCCGACATGGAGAAGATCCGGTGGGAAAGCGGGTGCAGGGTTCGGTCTACGAAGCCTTGCATGACTTCGGACAATAGCGACCTGATAATCTCAGGACGTTCTATACAGAGTCGATCCAGGTCTACAGCAAACAAGGATAGGTTCTTCCGGAAAGGGCGCAGTGCCAATTTACTGTTCTCATAAATATCCCTCTTGCCGATTTCTATAAAACGTCCATAGGAGCTTAAAATGGCGAGGCTCTTAGGAATAGCCTCACCTGCCAACGAGTTCAAGACGATATCAACACCCTTGCCGTTGGTGTATTCCATCACCTCATCGGCGAATGCTAAGGACCGCGAATCCATCACATACTGGACGCCAAGCGCCCTGAGGAGCTCCCGCTTCAACGGAGTACCTGCTGTGGCAAAGACTTCAGCGCCAGCTTGCTGAGCCAGTTGGATAGCGGCAAGGCCCACCCCGCCAGTGGCCGCGTGGATCAGAACGCGTTCTCCTGCCCGCAGGCGGCCTATGTGGTGCAGGGAGTAATACGCCGTCAAAAACGCGATGGGAATGGTCGCCGCTTCTTCAAAACTCATGTGAGCTGGTTTGGGCACCACAAAATTTGCATCAATGGTGAGGTGGCTTCGCAAGGCCCCAGGGCCGGCAGTAATCACTTCGTCGCCTATCTGAAATCTCTCCACCCCCTCGCCCATCGCGACAATTTTTCCGGCACACTCCATACCAAGGGCTCGTCCCGTGTAGCCGCCCTCTAAAGCCTCATCCGGGAGCAGGCCCATGGCAACCATGATATCTTTAAAATTGAGCGCCGTGGCATACACCTGAATCTCAACCTCCCCGAAGCCGGGTTCGCGACGGGAGGCTGCCTGCCACGTTAGCCTGTCCAAGATGCCAGGCGTAGGAATCTCTAGGCTGAAGGCCTGATTGCCCGGGACCATTTTCTGCGCCGTGTGCTGGAGATTTGCTACTGATACCCGCATTAACCTGTGGGTATACCTCGCTTCACCGCGCAGGGCGATTTCATCTTCGGCATCATCTGACCACAATTCCTCCAGGAAAGCTTGCATCTCTTTGGGGGAGCTAGTGGGGCTGAGATCTACTATCTTGCAGCGCAGACGGGGATGTTCGTTGATAATGACTCTGCCCAAGCCCCACAACGGAGTTTGCACAACAGAAGCCGCCTGATCCGAGTCGCACGCCACCTGCGTTCCACTAGTTACCAGCCAGAGACGGGGGAGTTCATCCCACTCCACTTTGGCTAATACTTGCACCAGATGCAGGACACTCATACACCCCAAGCTCTGAGCGGCTTCTAAGGAGGAGATGGACGTCGCCTGTGGCGACGCCGTGTCGAGGCTCCAGAGGTGGAGGATGCCCTGGCAGGGAGGTCGACCAACAAGGGCCCCCTCAACGAGTTGCTGCATGTCGCCTAGCTGGTCTGGACGTATACGGAAGTGGTCGACGTCCATGCACTGATACGCTTCTGCCGGCAAGATGAGGATGGGGGTCTGATTGTGCTCTTTGAGTCGATCAGCCAGTTGCTGTCCAACGCCCCCACGGTCAGCAAAAATCAGCCAGGTGCCCGGCTGTGCGGGCGTAGAGACACTGGCTTCCGTGGATTGGACGGCTTGCTGGACCACGGGTCCCTGAGCCAGAAAAACATTATGTACAACGTTATGTACTACTTCTGCCGCTTCGGGGTCGTCTATAGCGCAGGCCACTTCAGTAAAACCCGTCTCTTGCAGCAAATTTTGCCAGGCGGCCTCAGACATCCAGGGGTCCGTTCGCCGTACATCGACATCAGTAAAGAGCCACCACCCCCTCAGCAAGCCAAATACCAGCAAGACCCAGCGTGGGAAATGCGTTCCTTCCAGCATAACCAGCAGTCCTTTCGAGGCCAGAAGCTGCTTGACGTTATGCAAGGTGTGACGCAGATCACGGGTGGCGTGCAGCACGTCCGAGGCCAGAATAATGTCAAACGAATGTGCCTCGAAGCCCTGTGTCAGAGGGTCCGTCTCAATGTCCAAAAGCTGGTACTGGACGAATGGATATTCGTGGAACTTCTGCTCAGCATGGGCTGTAAGCAGTCGCGTCACATCAGTAAAGACATACTCCGTCCGATCGGCCGGAAGCTTTCCGAGCACATAAGATGTCATGCCTCCTGTGCCACCACCAATCTCCAATATCCGCACCGTTTGACTTTCTGGTAAACGCTCTAGGGCCAGTGTCACCGCCTTTTGGGCCAGTTGGTTGTACATCCGAAACACAGGCGAATCCTGATACAGATGTTCCGCGGTGGTTAAAGAGCCTTGGGGAAAAATGAGCTCGAGGGGGTCAACCTCACCCCGTAGTACCTCGGCGAACTTCTCCCCACACTGTCGAAACAGCATCAAGTCAGCCTGGAAGGCGGGCAGTTGTTTCCAAAGCGATTTCCAGATGTCCCCAGGATCCTGCATCTCGGGTACTTGACAAACCTCCCAGTGGTCTCCCACCAGTTTCAACACCCCATCTTCCCCCAAAAGGGTAAGTATCCGGTCCAGAAGGCGCCGGTGTTGCGAGGCCACGCCGAACTGCTCTACCAGAGCGTCCACTGAAAGGTGCTGATGCATAGAAAACTCGCAACCGAGCCGCCGGAAGGCATCGAAGATGTAAATATCAGCCAGTGCGTTGACTTGCTGTGCTGCAGCCTCGTGCTGCGCTAGTCCGATCTGGGCATTCAAGCGATCCGCTTCAGGTTGGAGACGCTCGGCTATGCGTCGAGGCGAGAGCAAAGAAGCGGCGGCTCGACGACTGGATACGTGATCAGTGTGCGCCTTCAATTTCCATTGATATTCATAGAGATAGGTGTCAATCCTCTCGACAGCACGCTCTATAGATTGGCAATAGAAGCCCTGAATGTCGGCTATCACACTCCCCTCATCATCAAGAAGTTGAATATCGCCCGAGAAGTGATGCGCGTCCTGATCCACCAAACGAGCATAACTATATAGCTTGGTGCCAGGATGCTGATAAAACTGAACACGATCTATCCGAACCGGTAAGTAGATACCTTCGGCCTGGTCGTCAAGCCCCCCGCGCAAAGCTCTGACGGCTATCGTGCCCAGGAGAACCTGGAAAGCGGCATCAAGGATAGACGGATGCAACAGGTAGGCTTCAACATCTGCCTCTAAGACAGCAGGAACCTGGATCTGAGCTAGTGCTTCGCCTTCCCCGCCCCAGAGCCGCTCGACACCCTGAAAACAAGGGCCATATTGCAGTCCCGCTTTATGGAACTGCTGATAAAACTCACTCTTCGCAATCTCTAAGCTGCAACGGTGGCGTATCTCTTGCAGTTCGACATGCTTGGGGCTCTCATTGCTTTGACCGCGACGCAGCTTTCCGGTCACATGCCGCATCCAAGGTTGTTCCACGCCATCCACATGGCTATAGATGTCGAAAGATGTTTGGGTTGGATCACGGATCAACTGGACCGTTGTGGTTTCGGCATCAGACAGGACAATTGCCCTTTGTAGTGTGATTTCCTCCACAATCGAGGGCACTTGGCCGAAGGATTCTCTGGCAGCCGCCAGGGCCATTTCTACGTAAGCTGCGGCAGGATACACGACTGTGTCTTGGAGGCGATGATCATCCAAATAAGCGAGTGCCTGCTTGTCGATCTCAACCTCCCACGTCGGATAGGCTGCTTCTAATTGCCATCCTAAGAGTGGATGCAGTTTTTGTCCCAACCGGTCGCGCTGAGATTTTTTGGACTCATGCCAATAACGCTCTCGCTGCCACGGATAGGACCGCAGCGGCACGAAACGGCCCCCGTGCGGGTACTGTCGATGCCAATCAACCGGATAACCCAGAGTGTGGAGCTTGCCCAGGGAACCCAGCATCATGACACGCTCTGACTCCTGACGCCGCAGTGAAGCGAGTACTGTGCCTTCTTGCGTTCCCTCGGCCAGGCACTTCGAGATTGAGCTGGCAAGCACTGGATGCGGGCTGATTTCGAGAAAGAGGTTATGAGCCGCTTGCATGAGTGCATCAATGGCTGCGCCAAAGCGCACTGGATTTCTTATATTTTGACACCAGTAGGCGCCATCCAATTCCGGGCCTGCCACCGCCTGCCCCGTAACTGTGGAGAACAAGGGGATAGTGGCTGGTTGAGGGTGGAGGCCTTGCAGGGACTCCAGTAATTCGGCCTTCAAAGGCTCCATTTTAGGACTGTGATAAGGCACCTCCACTTGCAGGAACCGGCAGAAGAGCTGTTGTTGCGCCAAAGAGTGGGCGATTTCATGAAGAGCATCGGCATCCCCGGATAGAGTGATGTCACCTGGACTGTTGATAGCTGCTATAGACACGCGCTCTTCATATCCCACCAAAACACGCTCGGCCTCTTCCAAAGGCAGCGTGATAGCGAGCATCGCCCCTTGCCCGGCCGTCCGTTGTTGCAAACGGCTACGATGAAAAATGACCTGGATGGCATCTTCCAGGCTGAGCACCCCGGCAACATAGGCGGCGGCCACTTCACCGACACTGTGACCTACGATGGCGTCCGGCTCAATACCCCAGGAGCGCCATAGCGCAGCCAGCGCAGCCTGTAGAGAGAAAATGGCCGGTTGGGCGATGCGGGTTTCGTTGATGCGCGAGTGCTCCTCATCAGCTGTGAGTTCATCCCACAATGACCAATCGACATGTTGGCGCAGCAACGCCTCACAGTGTTTGATGACCTCCCGAAATACAGGTTCCTCTTGCAGAAGCTGACGCCCCATTGCCCACCACTGTGGACCCATACCAGAAAAAACGAAAGCCAGCTTATGAGATTGACCTGGGCTCCGACGACCGGAAGACATGCTCAACCGGGTTTCTCCGGCCAAGAAGGCATCCAGATGTTCTACCAACTCTTCTTTAGAATGAGCTACCAGCGTCAAGCGATGGTCATGATGACCCCGTCGCAAACTGGCCGTGTAGCAGAGGTCCGATAATGAGACATCAGCGCCAGACGCTTCATCGGCTAAAAACGCACGATAAGATCGTGCCAACGCCTCAAGCGCCTCTGGGCTGCGAGCAGACAAGGGGAAAAGGAGCGCCCGGCTCATTGGCGTGCCGTACACGTTTAGCTGATTTCCTGCTTTCCAAATCGTATGCTCTCCATGCTCATCGGTTATCAGCCATCGGCGGTCTGGCTCCTCAATTGCAACCGTGGCATTGTGAGAAAGCTGGATCCCATTCGTTTTCAATACTGTTCGCAATCCTTTTGAAATCTTTTGGGTGTTCAGTCCCCTTTGGTATCTTTGTCCAATGCTTAAAAGTAGTGGCATGCCTTTCTGCCACTGGGTGTCGAGAGATTCTGGAGCCGCCTCCAATATGGCATGGGCGTTGACACCACCAAAGCCGAAGGAATTGACACCGACAAGGGGTTTCCCCGTGCCATTGGCAGGCAACGGCTCCAGGGCTTGAGGCACCCGCAACCGCAAACTCTCGAACGGAATGTCGGGATTCGGTGTCTGAAAATGCAGATTCGGCGGAATCTGGCGATGCTTCAGGCACAGTGCTGCCTTGATCAAACCAGCGACACCCGACGCCGCTTCCAAATGTCCGATATTGCTTTTGACTGAACCGACAACGCAGTCATTCCCTAGAGGACGCTGGCTACCTAGTACATTTCCCAAAGCAATTAATTCAATCGGATCGCCTACAGACGTACCTGTTCCATGGGCTTCAACATACTGGACTTGAGTCGGTGATAGTCCGGCTCGCTGGTATACTTCTCGTAGTATAGACTCTTGGGCCAAGCGGCTGGGAAGCGCAATGCCAGTCGTACGACCATCCTCGTTGACCGCGGTGCCCCGCACCACGGCATAAATCGGATCGCCATCAGCCAGGGCACTGGCTAAAGATTTCAACACAACAACACCGGCGCCCTCGGAGCGGACATAACCGTTGGCGCGCGCATCAAAGCTTTTGCAACGGCCATCGGGAGCGAGCATAGAGGCTTTACTGAACCCTATGGTCCCTTCTGGCCTGATAATGAGATTCACGCCCCCTGTCAAAGCCAGCGCACACTCTCCATTCCAGATGCTTTGACAAGCGAGATGGAGCGCCACGAGCGATGAGGAGCAGGCCGTGTCAACAGCAATACTTGGCCCATGCAAGTCAAAGAGGTAAGAGATACGATTGGCAGCAATGCAGAACCCTAGGCCAAGGTTCGTATAGGCATCAATGGAGCGGCGTTCGCTGGCACTTACCTGAATACCACCATAATCGCAGGTCGAAATACCAATAAACACCCCGGCGTTTGAGCCAGCAAGACGTTCTGGCACTTGCCCGGCGTCCTCTAAGGCCTCGTAGGCCACTTCCAGCAACAACCGGTGCTGCGGATCCATACGAGCCGCCTCGCGCGGGGAAACGCCGAAGAAATCCGCATCGAATCGGTCAATATCCCTGACAAAACCACCCCAGCGGACATAGGTTTTGCCAGGTTTTGCCGGATCTGGATGGTAGTAAGTGTTCAACAGCCAGCGGTCCGCTGGCACCTCGGTAATGGCATCGACGCCGTCTCGCAGGAGTTTCCAGAAATCCTCCGGATGGTTCGCATCACCAGGAAAACGGCAGCCGATGCCAATGATAGCGATGGGTTCTCTCGCAAGAGACTGGAAGGATTGTGGTAAGTCCAAGATACGAGGGTCGGCATGGACGGTCATGGCAGTTTCTCCTTTAGTACAACAAGGATTCAGATGTGTATCCAAATGGATACAGATGTGTATCCAAATGAGACAGACGTGCCATTAAGACAATAAAAGTCCCTCTTTATAGTAACCAGAGAGTTCATAAGCTACTAGAATTAAAAGTCTAATGTGTGGATGGGATTTCATATTACACTTATATTCATGGGCTGTCAAGAGCTATCCAGGCGATGTCAAGAAGCTGCAGAGATTCAGTTTTCTAATTTGGCTGTACAGTGCAATACTTTCGTTATTTACAAAATGTTGAAGGATGGTTGAGCGGTATGAATACGCCCAAGCCGGCGACCTGGTAGCCAAGCTTGACTAATAAAATGGGCTCAAGTTTTTTCGGAAGCACTTGTATAGCCTCTTCCACATATTTGTAGCCTTGACAGTCGGCTTTTAACCCTGCAACGACGTTTCTGTTTGACATGAGAGCGGCCACTCGGTACGCACCTCCTGCACACTCTCGTATATCTTCAGAAGGCCGCATATGTTACCAGCCTGTCGGAGCGCAGGTGAAGGCGTTGCTATCCCCACGTTTGACGTCGTCCCCCACGATGTAGAGGGGTGCATCGATGCACTGTGGGAACTCCAGTCAGCCTATCATGACTGTTGTGCACGGAGTGAGCCGAGCGCCCATGGCCCTCCACATTGTGGGGTGCTATCCGCAGGCTGCAGCGGTTTATCAGTGATGTGCGCTGAGATGAGGCGCAGATGGTATGGAACGGCCATCGGCTCGTGGCCGACGAGTTGGGGGAGCCGGATGGCATTCTCAGGTCCGACGAGTTGGGCTTTGTCAAAAAAGGCAGGACTCCGTGGGGGGCGGGTGAAGTCCTTTGTTTGCTGCAAAAACTAGCGAGCGGGCACGGCGTTGCTCCGAAGTTTGGCCGCCATTGGCACCAGCGCTGGCGGCTCCGGTTGTTAGTCCAGTCCTCGCGCGTGGCCTAGGGTCCGCATGCGGGGTGGCTCCCATGCGCTGTCCAGCTTTTTCCCCACCGCGCGCTGACACCGATCCAGACCGCGCACACGCGCTGCACCACGCTGGCTTCCTCCCACCGATGGAGCCTCCCTATGGTCCGGCGACGTGCTCCCTCCAACGCCCGTGCGGCCGGGGTCGCGGTGCGCCCATCCTATCGCTATCGTGTGGGCACCTGCGAGGGGTGTGCCTCGCCTCGGCCTCGTCCGCCAGACCCCGACGCGCTTCTGGGCAGGTAGCCTGATATGGCGCGAGGCGGGCGGCAACGCCGTTGTCCGTCCTCACACGGCGTTGTCGCCCGCCTCGCCGCCGCGAGGGCTTTGCACGCTGGCCAAGCCGGGGGCGGGACCTGCGGCCTCCGTTTCCGCCGCACGGCACGACACCTCGCACAGCTTGCGCTCTGGGGCGTCGAGCGGGTGCGGCAGACCTGGAACCCAGCGTCCCGTCAGAGCCGCTGCGGTCGCGCGGCCGTCAGGCCTCGTCTGCCTGGCTCAGGGGGGGCGTCTGGGTCCTGCTGGCGCTTTGCGACAGGACGCATGGCCCCAGCGCCTTCGTCAACGCTGCTGCCATGGCATGTTGGCCATCCCCCGACCACCATCTCTATGCTTAGGGGCTGGAGCCGCTCGCTCGTCTTGGCGGTCCCACACCGGTGCGTGCTAGGGGATGTTCAGGCCACGGACTGGCAGCATGTTGACCCACAGGGCGCCTGCGACCGTCTAGCGGGTCCCGGCTTCAGAGCCATTAGGCCATGACCCGGCAGCCGCAGCCCACCCGCAAGCGGCGCGCCCGGAGAGGAAGGCCCCCCGGCTCAGGAGCAGGCGACCGCGGCGCAGCCTCCCCAGCCGAGGGCAGAGCCCCCAATGGAGACCGAGAGGCCCGCTAGCCAGCCCACACGACACAACCCTCTGGATACGGGAGTGGTAGGGAAAACCTCAGATGAACTCCGGCCAGGGAGAGATGAGTTGCGCACCCTCATTTGCCCTGCAGACTTCCCTGATGTCCCCCAGCTACCTGCTCTTTATCCGGAAAGTAGAAGTATGGAGGAATTCTCCATACACTGCATTGGTGAGGTGGAGAAGGGCTCACTTGATACGTCGGCATATCGTGTGCATGGTGAAAAGCGGGATGGTCTGCTCCTCAGTCCGCTCTCTCAAACTGAGCATGTCCCTCTTTCGCTCGATCATTCTGAAAGAGCAATTCCCACCCGACTCCTCATATAGGCTGCAGTTAATGACGGCCCAGCCGCTTGCCTCCTGCCTTACCACAGGCCTTTGGTGGAACGAAATATTCCTAGGGCACAACCAATTCGTATAATATAATACAAATGGCATAAAAATTGCCTATATAACAAAACATATAATGTAGGCTGCTAGAGAGGTCTAGATTATACGACCATTTGAGCAGCTCTACGCACTTTGATTTTCCAATAAGTCGGTTGTCACAGTCATTATATTTTTTGCGCTTATTATCCTTGCTACGATCTGCAGAGGAGTAAGCAGGATCATGAGAAGGGCTAGGCATAGGTAGTATAGAGCAGGTGGTGTTCAATATCAGAATTGCATATGCAATAAAATTGCATATAGG
>Ga0081455_10004857_pt1 | contig 14916 bp, 10 predicted proteins | sample TabmetS3T2R1_FD_70207 | JGI IMG/M metagenome (GOLD analysis project Ga0081455, IMG submission 70207) | Tabebuia heterophylla rhizosphere microbial communities from the University of Puerto Rico - S3T2R1 | ecosystem: Host-associated > Plants > Roots > Rhizosphere ... | reverse complement strand
GGCGCTGGCACGGCCACCAGGGTTGAGACCAACATCACCAGGAGTACTAGCACAGAGGGAACACACACGGACAACATGGGCTTGATCAACGTAGAACGTCTCATGAGGCACCTCCCTCGATTCTACCTGACTCTTTGTGAGGAAGGGAGGTCGCGAGCCTCTCCCATATCACCTATGCAGCTCGCTATGACCCTTGCTGCTCAACAGACAAGGCATATCTCCTCCCTTCCCCAGAAAAGATTGTCTGAGGAGCCTGTCGCTTCCACTCTATGTGTTCACCCCGTCAACACCATCTCAGCATTGCACTCACGTTGTCACGTTCCCCTCCGAGACAATCACGCATGCGCCCTATGCTACACAAAATGCCTGGTATGTCAATTGTGCGTATATTTTGGCCATTGCTATGGAGTGCTGGCTATTGTGTATATATGTATGGGCAACGCCAGCGACGCCTGCCCATTGCCCACCACGAGGGCATGGCTCCGCTGCAGCTCTACGGGGTGTCGCCAGGAGGGTTGCATTGTGCTATGCTGCTGAAGCATATGCTGCGCATCAATAACGACCTTGCATGTCAACAGGAGATGGCAATGACGAACGTCAGCATTGAAGAAAATGTGGTCATTCATACCCTTGCAAGGCGTGCATTAACCGTCGATATCTTTCGACCAGCAGACACCCCGGGACCGGTCCCGGGGCTCCTCTTTTTGCCTGGAGGTGGATGGCAAACTGCCAACCGTGCTCCCCTCAAAGAGCGCTACGGTATACGCATGGCCCAGCGTGGCTATGTCTGTGTCACCGGGGAGTACCGCGTCATGGATGAGGCGCCATGGCCAGCCCAGATCCAGGATGTGAAGGCGATGATTCGTTGGATGCGGGCCAATAGTGAGCGTCTCGGCATTGATCCAGCGGCCATTGTCGTGGGTGGTAAATCGGCGGGTGGACACCTGGCGTTGCTGGCGGCTGGGACCCGCGGCGTTGATGCCTTTGAGGGCGACGGTGGCAATAGCACGGTCAGCAGCGAGGTGGCTGCCGTCATTGGCGTGGCGCCGGTCGCCGACCTCACGGAATTCGCCCGCCGGCCGTCGATGGCCCGGCTCTTCGACGACAATCCCGCAGCAGACATCGTCAAGGCTGCCAGTCCGATTACGTATGCCAATCAAGATTATCCGCCGACACTGTTCATACACGGTACTGCAGATGACCGTGTCCCGCACGCTATGACCATGCGGATGTACCAGGCACTGGAACAGGCGGGGGTACCGGTGGATCTGCACCTGTACGCTGGACAGGATCACTTTTTCGACCAGGAGCCACAGTTCAGCGCCGCCATTGCCGATGCCATGGCCTTCTTCATGGCTCGATATGTGCCTGTACAGGCGGCGATGACGACTGCGTAGCAGCGCTCAGGAGGAGCAATATGGCTCTGCAATTTGGTGTCTTTGACCACATTGAACCTGTCCCCGGTTTAGACCTCGAACATATCTATAGTCAGCGGCTCATCCAGATTGAACGGCTGGACGCAGCCGGGTTTTATGCCTATCACCTGGCAGAGCACCACACCCCGGCGGTGCACAGCCTGGCGCCGTCGCAGAATGTTTTCCTGGCGGCCGTCTCCCAGCGCACTACGCATCTACGATTCGGGCCGTGTGTCTATGTCCTGCCCCTGCACCATCCAGTGCGTCTCATTGAAGAGATCAGCATGTTGGACAACCTCAGTGGCGGGCGCATGGAGATTGGGGTAGGGCGTGGTGGGGTCCTCGAAGCCTATTTCTGGGGTCAAGACTCTGACGTCGAAGTGAATTATGCGCGCTACCTCGAGACGCTGGCGATCATGTGCGAGGGGTTGAGCCACGATGAGCTGACCTATCATGGGCAATTCTACGACTTCGACACCCTGCCGATGCGTATGCGTCCCAAGCAGACTCCCTACCCACCCCTGTGGTACATGCGCAATATTGAGACGGCGGCACGCCACGGCATGAATGCCGTCCTGGACGTCTCGCTGGGCGAATTTGACGCCTACGTCAAGCGCTACCGTGAGCTGTGGGAAGAACACCAGGGTGTCGGGGCGCTGACGCTGCAGGGCACTGAGCCGAAAATTGGCCTCATCATGCACATGCTCCTGGCCGAAACGGATGAGGAGGCCGAGGCTGAAGCGAAACTTGCCTGGGCCGCGTATCGCTGGAACCTGGGGACACCCCGACGCCTCGAAGCCGAAAAGCGCGGGCTCTCGCAGTTCCTTGGCGCCCATATGGGACGCCGCCCGACAGCCGCCCCGGCTCGCGAAGTGCGGCGTGACTTATTCGCCTCAATCGAGCGCTCTGAGGAGCAGGAGCACCGTCGCATGAACCCAGGTGGTATCAGTAGCCTGGTGGTCGCTGGCTCACCGGCCTCCATGCGCGCCTACCTGGACGAGTATAGGGAAACCGGCGCCAACTACTTTGTGTGCTCTTTCCAATGGGGTGATCTCAGCCACGAGCAGGCCATACGTTCCATTGAGCTCTTCACGGCCGAGGTGATGCCGCATTACGTGTGAGACTCTTAGCCGCTTCGGCCCTCAGGCCTGTTGCGCCTCCCATTGAACCTTGGAGCCTTGCCCACATAGGCGGGGCACCGGCAATGGTGGAGAAGATGGTGTCATGCAGCGTGGTCGGTGCGCCCGTCGTCCCCCGGTACGGTTCGAGTTAGGCTGTGTCAAGTTTTTTTGTTACCCAGGAAGTGGCAATGCTCTGCCCAGGCAGGACACCCGCACGCTCAGATCCTGTGAATTCACGTCAGTTCTTCCAGCAACGCTTTGGCATCCTGGAGGTCAGCAGTGTCAAAGCCCTCGGTGAACCAACCGTAGATCGGCGCCAGGAGTTGCTGCGCTTCTGCCCGCTTACCCTGCTGTTGCCACAGCCAACTCAGGCTCGTTGCGGCGCGCAGCTCCAGAGCTTTCGCCTGCTGGCGGCGGGCTATGGCGAGGGCCTGGTGCAAACATCCCTCAGCCTCCGCGTGGTTGTTGGCAGACAGCGATAGCAGCAACTCCCCCTTGAGCCGATGCAGCTCCGCCTCCGTCCAGGACTCCCCAGCTTTGTGCGCTTGCGCCAATGCCTCAGCCAGCAACGTCAGGCCTTCCGCCGCCTGGCCAGTTTGTCCGCACGCCTCGGCGAGCAGTACCAGATAATACGGCAGCCGCAGTGACGCCCCCGTGGCCCGCAGGGCGGCCAGGCCGTGGCGCATCTGGGCCAGGCCCTCCTCGTCCTGGCCTTGCGCCACCCGGGCCCAGCCCTGCATGGTCGTCCCCCATGCCAGGTAGTACGCAAACCTCTGCTCCGTGCAGAGCACTATCGCCGCCTCGGCCTGCTCGTGAACGGCACGCGGCTCCCGGCGGAACTGACGGAGCATAGCCGTATAGTTCAGGGCTACCGCCAGGCTGAAGGGGTGCGACAGCTTCTGGGCGAGGTCCAAGGCCTCGCGGCTCATAGCAAGGGCCTGGTCTGGATAGCCCAGGTGCCACAGAGCATGGGGCGCCCAGCATAGGCAGAACACCCCAAGGTCGAAGCCGTATAGGGAAGCATTGGCATGGTGCTGCTGAGGATTGTAGAGGGCGAAACCCTGCTCCCACTGCTCGCGGGCGGGGGCAAACCCTCCCAGACAGAACAAAGCGCCTCCCAGTGTCCAGTGAGCTCCGAGGAGATAAAGCGGGTCTTGGATGTGCTGGGCTAGGGTGAGGAGTTCCTCACTCAGCTTCTGCACGGTCTGTAACTCTGCCCCGACTACATGAAAATGCCACAGACCCCATAGTACCCGGAAAAGCTGTGGGGCCTCCCTCGCCTGCTGGCACAGCTCACGTGCCCGGTTGTAGACGTGTCCTACTTCCGGAGCCGCTTGGCCCTTTGTCGCGATTAAGGCGAGACCCAGGGCGATCTGCAGGTCCAGCTCTCGCTGAGCGCGCTCAGGGGTGTCCGGCAGGGCCTTGAGCACCTCCAGCCCCTTTGTGAGGTGGCTAATGGCTTCCACATGCGCCGAGCGCGCGCTGGCGCGCTGGCCGGCCTGCTGCCAATAGGGAATAGCCTGCGCGGGGAGGCCCGCTTCGGTGTAGTGATGCGCCAGTAGTTCCTGCTGGGTTTCGACCGTCTCAGGAAACTGCGCCTCCAGCACCTGAGCAATCCGCTGGTGATACTGCTGCCGCGTGCTCCTCAGCAGCGACTGATAGGCAGCTTCCTGGATGAGGGCATGCTTGAAGACATACCAGCTCCGTGGTGGCAGACTCCGCTGGTAGACCAGTTCGGCGTCCACCAACTGGGCCAGCCCCTGCTGTAACGTCATCTCGTTGACCGACGCAACAGCCTGGATCAACTCGTACGAAAACTCTCGCCCCAGGACAGCGCCGAGTTGGGCCAGTGCTCTCACTGTTGAGAGCCGATCGAGTCGAGCCATGAGCGAGTCGTGCAGGGTCGAGGGAATCGCCAAGAGAGGCAAAGTGCCAGTCAGTATATAGTGGTCTGCCTCCTCCCGCACCAGCCCGGATTCCAGAATCATCTTGACAAGCTCTTCGACAAAGAGGGGCACGCCATCGGTCTTGACGACTACTTGCTCGACCACCTCAGATGGCAAGGCCTTGCTGCCCGTGAGGCTGGTAATCATGGCCCCGACCTGGGCGTGCGCTAAGCGACCGAGCGTAATCTGGGTTAGATGTGAGCGGGTGATCCAGGGTGGGTGAAACTCCGGGCGACACGTCAGCAGGGTCAGCATCCGCGCCGTGGGCGCCTGGTCGAGCACCAGGCCTAGCACCTCTAGCGTCGAGGGGTCCGCCCAGTGCAGGTCTTCCCATACCGCCAGGACGGGCTGCCGCTCCGTCTCCTCCAGCAGCCAGGCAACCAAGGCTTCTTGCGTCTTCTGTCGCTGCCTTTGTGGACTCAGGCTCAGTGGGAGATAGCGCTCCGGCAGCGGTACCGAAAGCAGCGCGGCAAAGAGCGGCACGACTTCCTCTAGGGGCAAACGATAGGTCCGCAGCACCCGCTCCAGCGTATCCAGCTTCGCCTCAAGGGCCTCGTCGCGGTGCCACTGTAGGAACCGCTGTAAGTGGTCGATCACCGGGTAAAAGGCACTATTTTGGTGATAGGGGGAGCAACGAAACGCAATCCGCGTTGCAACCTCGCCGCTCACACGCTCGCGCAGTGCCTCCACCAGACGCGATTTACCAATACCTGCCTCTCCGCACAACAGCACCACCTGACCCGTCCCCTCCTGGCTCTGCGCCCAGCGCTCTAGCAGCAGCGCCACTTCTGACTCACGCCCCACAAGGGGCGTGAAGCCGGTGGCGCCCGCCACGTCCAGGCGACTCTGCGCCTCACTTTCCCCCAGGATACAATATACCTGGAGCGGCGCAGCCAGGCCCTTGAGCGTGTGTGACCCCAGGTCCTGACACGTAAAGTACCCTCGTACGAGACGGAAGGTCGCGGGACTGATCACGACCGTATCAGGCGCTGCGAGCCCCTGGAGGCGGGCGGCCACATTGGGGGTTTCGCCCAGCGCTAACTGTTCCTGACGGCTGCCACCTCCCATCTCGCCTACGACCACCAGTCCGGTATGGATGCCGATGCGGACCGCCAAGCGGACGCCTGTGCGCTGCGCCTGGCGCGCATTGAGCTCTCCTATAGCCGCCACCAGGCCAAGACTGGCGCGTACAGCCCGTTGGGCGTCATCTTCATGCGCTTGCGGATAGCCAAAGTACACCAGGAGGCCATCACCCAGATACTGTGCGATATAACCGTCGAAGCGCTGGATCATCGCGGCACTGGTTTCCTGGTAGGCCCGCACTACCTCCCGTAAGTCCTCCGGGTCGAGTTGGACAGCGAGAGCCGTCGAGTCCACGAGATCGCAGAACATCACGGTAAGCTGACGCCGTTCAGCTTCCGGTACACGTCGCGTGACATAGGCTGGCTCACCCGGCGGGGTTTGGTCTTCCTGAGTGCCAGGCTGCTGTGAGGTGTGAGAAGGTTGTAGGGCCGTCTCTGGAGTCAGTGGAAGTGTCGGTACAGGTCCTCCCGACCAGACCAGGATTCTACCGTTCTCGTCGCGCGCCAGTTGCTGAGCCTCGATGAGTTCAACCTTGAGATCTTCGAGGTAGGCATCGTCCAGCTTAAACCGCCGCTTCAAGGCACCATACGAGACCCGGCCTTGGCGTTGAAGGAGTGCGATGGTCTGCTCCAGAACTTCCTCGAACTCCACGATCGACCCTCCACCTGTGCTAGGGTATCACCAGCACAGGTCTGATGAGGTCCCTGGCCTGCAACCTGGGGCGATGGTATCATGCCCTGCAACGTAAGGAAAGGGTGAGAGCCGCATGACGCACCAGCGGCAAGGAGATACACATGGCGTTCATCGCATCGAACGGACTCACGGAGGCAGAGACGAGCAAGACCATCGAGGCTGGGGGTATGACGGTCCACTACCACGATATCGGCACGGGGGAGCCGGTGCTCTTCTTGCACTCCTATGGCCCCGGCACGACGGCGTGGATCACCTTCTACAAGACCATCGGCGTGCTCTCGCAGCACTTCCGATGCATCCTCATGGACATGCCCAATTTCAGCAAGACTGGGCCGATAGTCTACCACGAGGGCGTGCATGCCGTGCAGGCCCGGACAGCCGTTGCCCTTATGGACGCGCTGGGTATCCAGCGGGCACACTTCGTCGGCAACTCCCAGGGCGGGCAATCGTCCATGGTCGTGGCCATCACCTACCCGGATCGGATCAATAAGTTCGTGATGGGCGGATCACACATTGGCACAGGCGGTGACCGGTACCTAATGGCCAACCGACCTTCGGAAGGAAGCCGTGCCACACGTGAGGCGATGGCCAATCCGACCCGTGACAACATCCGCCGGTACCTGCGCGTGCATATTGATGACGAAACGCTGGTCACCAATGAGTTGGTGGACTATATCCACCAGGCGCATACCTGGTCGCCGGCGTTTGAAGAGGCACGCCGGCAGTCAGTGAGCGTGCCGCACGACTACACACCAGCGCTCACCAGCATTCAGGCGCCTGTGCTTCTCATCCACGGGCGGTATGACCGCATGGTCGCTTTTGAGGTGAGTATTGCCATTCTCAACCACATCACCAATTCGCGCCTGGTGCTCCTCAACAACTGCGGCCATTGGCCACCATTCGAGAAGCCGGAGGAGTACACGGCCCACGTACTCACCTTTCTGAAGGGCTATTAGTGAGGGGTTAGGGGCTAGGGGTTAGTACAAGACAGGTTTTCTCTAACCACTAACCACTAACCACTCTAGAAAAAAATGCTCAGGTTCTTGTCCAGGAGGACGTTAGCATCGAGCACGATCGTGCGCTTCGCCACCTTCCACGCGCCATTGACCTGGCGCAACACGTCCTCGCGGCTCCCGGCAAAGAGCTGCTGATCCGTCTCCAGGTGCGACCGGTACACGAGGAACGCAGTCTTGGCCTGCACCTCACCGTTGTCCAACGGCTCCACCACCAGGTTCCCAATCAGGTGGCGCGTCCGTGACGGTGGGTCCTCGGCCCAGGCCATCCCGGTGTCCAGCCGCGCCACCCGCATTTCCAGGTAGCGCTTGTCATCCTCGAACAGCGCCAGGTCTCCCAACGGTGTCACTTCCCGATGCAACTCACGGCGCGGCACGTTCTTTCTGCGGGGCATAAAGTAGAGCACGTCCTCTGTGAACAGGTCCAACCACTCTGTGAACTTGCGTTCGTCCAGCAGCCAGGCTTCCCGGATGTAGAACTGCATCAGTTCCAACCACAGCGCTTGCTGCGGTGTCACCATCACGGTCGCTGTCTGTGCGCTCGTGTGCATAACCTCGTTATCCTCCGAGATGGTGTAAAGGGCGGCCCACCCCGCCAAACTGGCGGGAGTAAGTAGCCCTACGCAGTAGCCGTGCCCTCGAAGCGGGCCGTGATCGGGTCAAGGGGGATGTCCTCCCAGCTCTCAGCATTCATGAACTCCTGCCAGCGCAGGTAGAAGTGCCGCTGGTTGTTCTCGGAAATGTAGCGCTCGGATACCAGCCCCGGGTAGTCCGGATGCGCACTGGCGTGGCCGACCCCCATCGACAGCTCCTGGGGGTACTGGCGGGCGATGCGGCTGCGGCTCGCGGTCGTCACCTGACGCCAGTTATCGATATCGTCCTGCTCGAATAGCCCGGCGGCACCGTTGTTCGCCTGGCTACCAGTCCGGATGACGTGCTTGATCGCCTCTGGGGCGTCCTTCTCGACGAGCACAAAGTGCCAGAATTCGGTCTGCAGCGGACCACGTGGGAGTGCCAGCCGAAATCCCAGGACGCCGTTCGGGAAGAGGCTGTGGTTGCCCAGTTGGACCTTGTGTGCGCGGAACGTACCCAGCCGCCGCTCGACCTCTGGGAGGGTAGCGTTGTAATGCTCCTGGAAGATGTGGAAAGTGTCCCGCGACATGCCGTGCACGTACCTGGGGGTGTTGTCATCCACTTCCCGGAAGGTGAGGGAGTGCCCGTTCACGAAGACGTGCTTGTTCGGGCTCTGGAACTGCTCCTCATGCGAGAGCCGCGGGCGACCGAGGTAGCGGCTCTGGACCAGGAGACTGGACAGGTGGCTGGTAGGGACATGGTAGTTGTCGGAGCAGTTGTCCACCAGCGTCTTCCAGTTGACGGGCTCGAGCCATTTCATCGGGCCGAGGGCCTGCATGCCACAGTCCCGTCGGTTAAAGACCGTGTCCAGGTACCAGCGCGCGTCGCCCAGGTAAGCCTCGAGGCTCGGGGCATCCGTCGCCCAGGTGGCAAAGACGATCCCGGCATACGTATCGACCCGAGCCTCGATGAGGCCCAACGATGGCCTGTCCAGCGCGTTGTAATAGGCCTCGGACTCTCCAGGGACGTATTCCAATGTACCGTCGTTGGCGTAGGTCCAGCCGTGATAAGTGCACATGAAGTGCCTGGCGTTGCCGTCATCGCAGCGCACTACACGGTTGCCGCGGTGTCGACACATGTTCAGGAGCGCGTGCAGCCGGCCCTGGCTATCGCGGGTGAGAATCACCGGGTCCTCGCCCATGTATGTATGGAAAAAGTCATTGACCTTGGGCACGAGGCTCTCGTGCCCAATCATTAGCCAGGCACGGCCAAAGATCTTCGCCATCTCCTCGTCATAGATGGTCTGGTCGATGAAGATGCGCCGGTCAATCTTACCGGTCTCTGGGTCAATAATGGCGTATTGCTGCGTGGCACCCATAGCGCAATCTCCCCTGGGCAGCCGGCGTGGCGTGTGGAGCGATACTGTCGCGTCATTATAGAGCTGTCGGGGTTGACCTGCCACTGCGCTGGGCCTATGCTTGCTGTCATAGGAAGCAGTGCTGCATGGGCAGGCTGCCTTATGCCATGGCAGAGCATCAGGCTCTGGAGGTATTGTATGGCGATCACACTGAACCATACTATTGTCCCAGCGCACGACAAGGAAGCGTCGGCACGGTTCTTTGCTGACATCTTTGGTCTGACGTATGAGGGACCTATGGGGCACTTCGCGCCCGTGCGGGTGAACGATGCCCTGACCCTCGACTTCGATAATCGCGATCGCTTCGAGAGTCATCACTATGCCTTTCATGTGAGTGATGCGGAGTTCGACGCGATGTTCGACCGCATTAAGGCCGCCGGTATCACGTATGGAAGCGGACCGCGATCCGCGGAGGACGGGCAAATCAACAACCGCCGTGGGGGGCGAGGCGTCTACTTCCGGGATCCCAACGGCCATATGCTGGAGCTCTTGACGCGTACCTGATCACATGCTCCCCTCTCTCCTCTCCCGAGGGGAAGGGCGCCGTTAAGCTGGGCGCCCTCCGCCGACGCAGTCGCGGGGAACGGGCGCCGTTAAGCTGGGCGCCCTCCGCCCACGCAGTGGCAGGGAGAGGGAGCGAGAGGCACTAGCGATCGAGCCACAGAGCAGCGGCCCGACCACCGTAGTCAAAGGTGAGATTGGGGGCAAAGTTCTTTACATAGGGCTGCCACGAACTGGTAATCATGACCGAACTCGTGTACACATAGTACTGCTGTTCCGCAGCATAGCGCTGAATGTCAAAGATGATTTTCTTGCGCGCTTCCAGGTCCTTGGTGTGCCGTTGTTCCTTGAGCATGGCCGCGATCGTGGGGTCGTTGACATGGCTCAGGTTGTTCGCTGAATCAGGTGCATAGGCGCGATACAGCACGTTATCCGGCTCCCAGGCAATGCCGTAGGGGCTGCGTACCAGGCCCTCATACTTGCCGGCGAAGGTCGTTGCCATATATGCACCGAATTCCTGGAGCTTCAACTCCACCTCGATGCCGACATCTTTGAGGTACCCCTGGATCAACTGCACGTCGTCAATGAGGTCACGCCCAAGGCCAGTCGTAGCCGTCAGCGTTGTTTTAAAGCCGATGGGATATCCGGCCTCCGCCAGCAAGCGCCTCGCCTCTCTGGGATTGTACTGATAGTATCTCGCCCCCGGGCCGAGCTGGTCGATGGGCAGCGACCACTCGACCAGGCCACGGGCGACCGCCGGAGTTGGTTCGCCTCTCCCCCAGACTGCCTCAATGAGGGCCTGGCGGTCGATAGCATGGGAGATGGCACGCCGCACGCGCACGTCGTTGAAGGGCGCCTGATCGGTGCGCATATAGATCACGCCCGGCACGTTGGATAGGTAATCCTGGTACACCAGGTTCGGCTGGCTCTTCTTGAACACCTCCAGATCCTGCTGGCGTACGGACCACCAGTGCCATGGCCCGCAGTCGATTTGCCCGGTGCGGTACATCGCCAGACCAGTCGACTCGTCTTCGAGGACCAACCACTCTACCCCATCGACATACGGCTGGTCCTGACGGAAGTAGTCAGGATTACGCTTGAAGACTGTCTTCACATTGGGCTCGTAGTGTTCCAGGAGAAAGGGACCAGTACCGATAGCGCTCTCCGGCTTCTTCAGATCACCGAATTGCTGCACCACTTCTGGGGCGATGAGCCACATGCTCCACGAGTACGCCAGGGCGCTGATCAGCCAGACATAGGGCTCTTTGAGGAGGAACTTCACCGTATAGCGGTCCACCACCTCGACCCGGTCTACGGGCTCTAGTATATAGCGGTTCGGGTTCGCCTTTTCCGTCAGGAAGCGGTCGTAGGTGAATTTGACATCCTCAGCTACCAGCTCGCGGCCGTTGAGGGGAGGCTTATTGTGCCAGTGGACCCCCTTACGGAGGTGGAAGATATAGGTCGTGTCGTCCGGCGCTTCCCAGCTTTCCGCGACATCCGGCTCCACCGTGAACGTGCCCGGCTGTACCCCTGGGCCGACTTTATTGCGCACGAGTCGGCTGTAGACGAAGCTCAGCGTGGTATGCGTCTTGAAGTTGAGCGTCTGATGCGGGTCAAAGTGCTGGGGGTCATAGCCACGCACACGCAGGATGCCGCCGCGCTTGGGCTGCCCTACTTCCGCCCCCCAGAGCGTCGCGGGACGTGCGAGGGGCAAGGCAGACAGCGTGAGGCCGGCCGCAAGGCTCGTCTGCAACAGCGCTCGACGGCTGATACCCTCAGCAAGGTGGGAATTGGCAAACGGTGTGTGCATGAGAAGTCCTCCCTTATGTGCTGCCGTAGGCTTTCTACTGTAAGGCATAGACGACACCGTCCAGCGTCGCCACATACACGCGTCCGTCACTAACCACAGGGGTAGCGTGGATGGCGCCGCTGGCAGTAAACTGCCAGCGCAGCATCCCGTCACGTGCGTCCAGCGCCGTCAGCGTCTGGTCGTACGAGGCCACATAGACCACGTCACCGGCCACCACCGGTGAGGCAGAGATGGCCTGCCGCGCCGTAAAAGACCAGCGCAGCGTCCCGCTATGCAGCTCAAGCGCTGTCAGCGTGCCGCGCTGCGATGCCACATAGACCAGGTCATGGGCTACAGCTGCTGAGGCCGCAATGGGGGCACGGACACGGTACTGCCACCGGAAGCCTGGCAGATAGGGTGGCGGACCGGTAAAGCCCCAGACGAAGAGCGTGATGCGCACCCAGCGCCAGGCGTAGGTCCAGCGCGGCCCCAGGGTGTGCGCCTCAATAGCCCGGAACCAGCCATCCTCGCCGCCAAACAAAACCAGACCCTCAGCAATGGCTGGAGTAGCGCGGATAGCCTGTGACGTGCGGTAGCGCCAGCGCGGCACCCCCGAGCGGCGATCGATAAAATACAGGGCCCCATCGTTCGAACCCACATAGACGAGATCATCCAGCAGCGCCGGGGACGAGTGGATCCAGCCCTCCGTCTGGGTGCGCCAGCGTTCCGTGCCATTGACGGCGTCCAGAGCATACACCAGACCGTCCCCGGAGCCGAGGTACAGGACACCCTGGTGCACCAGTGGCGAGGCATAGATAGGATTACCCGTCGCCACGTGCCAACGTATAACTCCATCGTCTGTCTGGATGGCCAGCAGCCGGCCATCCCGCAGGCCGATGTAGAGCAGGTCGCCGGCCAGAGCGGGTGACGCGTCCAGTGGCCCGAGCCCCTGCAGTTGCCAGAGAACCCTGCCAGTGCTGCGCTGCAGACGGGATAGCCGTCCTTGCGTATCCCCAACATACAGGCTATCACCAGCGGCAATGGGTGAGGAGATGAAGCCAGCACCATTGACAAACTGCCACGCCACCTGTCCGATGGGTACTGAACCATGCTGTACCTGCACCCCGGTGCGTTGGGCATTGCCACGCCACATAGTCCAGTCACCATCACGCGCTTCCGAGGACAGCGCTGGTTGCAAGGGCAACGGCTGCCAGCGCCCGCGCCACAGGGTCGCATAGTCCCGGAAACTCCAGGCCATGAGCAGCACAAGGGCTCCAAGACCCACAAGACACCAGGTGGTTCGGGTCATGGACGGTGGTGTTCTCCTTCCCAGACGTTGCGGTTATGCAACGCCCTCTGGTGTCTAGCGGTCCAGCCACAGGGCGGCAGCCCGACTGCCGTAGTCGAAGGTGTGGTTGGGGCCGTAGTTCTTCACATACGGCTGCCAGGAGGCAGTGGTCGTGATGGAATTCGCGTACACATAGTACTGCTGCTCTGCTACATAGCGTTGAATCGCAAAAATGATCTGCCGGCGTGCCTCCAGGTCCCTGGTTCGCCGCTGTTCCTTGAGCATGGCGGTAAGTTTGGGGTCGTTGACATAGCCCCGATTTTGCAACTGATCTGGGATGAACCGACCATACAACGGGGCATCTGGGTCCAAGGCAAGATAGACGGGACCATACACCATGCCCTCGTACTTGCCCTGTGCCGTCGTCGCCATATACGCGCCATACTCCTGCAGCTTCAACTCGACCTCGATGCCCACGTCTTTGAGGAAGCGCTGCACGAGCTGCACGGCATCCACGAGGTCACGCCCCAGGCCCGAAGTCGCCGTGAGCTGTGTTTTAAAGCCCTTGGGATACCCGGCTTCCGCCAGCAGGCGCTTCGCTTCCTTCGGATCATACTGATAGTACTTTGCACCCGCCCCGAGCTGATCGACAGGCAGCGACCACTCAACCAGGCCACGGGCCAGCGCCGGGGTCGGTTCGCCCCGGATGCTCACGGCCTCAATGATGCCCTGCCGGTCGAGAGCATGGGAGATGGCGCGCCGCACGCGCACGTCGTTAAACGGGGGCTGATCGGTGCGCATGGTGATGCCACTCGACACATTGGACTGGTAATCTCGGTACATCAGGCGCGGATGGCTCTTCTGCAGCGACTCCAGGTCGGCCTGACGCACACTCCAAAAGTGGTTCGGCGCACAGTCGATTTGCCCGGTGCGGTACATGGCCAAGCCGGTCGATTCATCGTCGAGCACCAACCACTCCACCCCATCGATGTAGGGCTGGCCCTGAAGGAAATACTCCGGGTTGCGCTTGAACACCGTCTTCACATTGGGCTCATAGCGCTCCAGGAGAAAGGGGCCGGTACCAATAGCACTCTCGGCCTTCTTCAGGTCTCCAAACTTCTCCACTACTTCGGGAGCAATGATCCACATGCCGCTCGTGCTCGCCAGGCGGTTCGGCAGCCAGACAAAAGGCTCTTTCAGGACGAACTTGACGGTATAGCGGTCGACGACCTCAATCCGGTCCACAGGCTCGAGTTGCTCACGAAGCACATTGGCCTTCTCGTTCAGAAAGCGATCGAAGGTAAACTTCACATCGTCGGCCACCAGTTCGCGGCCATTGAGCGGCGGCTTGTTGTGCCATCTGACACCCCGGCGCAGATGGAAGACATAGGTGAGGTCATCCGGTTCTTCCCAGCGCTCGGCGAGATGCGGCTCTACCATGAACGTGCCCGGCGTAATCTCCGGACCAACCTTATACCGCAGCAGGGTGCTGTGAACAAAGCTCAGGGTGGTATTGGTCCTGGCGTTGTTGGTAAGATGGTGATCGAAGTGCACGGGATCATAGCCGCGCACGCGCAGGATACCGCCGCGCTTGGGCGGTCCCGCTTCGGCACCCCAGAGGGGTGCGGGACGAGAGAGGGGCAAGACGGACACCGTGAGGCCGGCCGCAAGGCCCATGTGCAACAACTCACGACGGCTGAGACCTTCAGCAAGGTGGGAATAGACACGTTGTGTGTGCATAGGGACCCCTCCCTGTGATAAAGCAGTATGCGTAGTACAACCGTGGGATTGGGGATGAACAGGAGCGTCTGGTCCCGCATTCCTCGCCCTCATCCCTGATGAACGTCACATGTGTTGTCCTCCTCGTCAGCACGAATGCACAAAGTCACGCCAGGCGTTGCCCAGCTCGTAGCACCTCTGGACGGTGCTACCATACCCTGTCCTGCGGCGTGTGTCCAGCCCCAGCGGGAGCAGCAGCCTCGACTGGCGCCGGACCTCCTTCCGGGTCACGTGCCCACAGGACTTTCTGCTTTCTTTTGGCAACCAGGTGCAGTATAAGTACGCCCGAATGACCTCT
>Ga0081455_10004856_pt1 | contig 14918 bp, 14 predicted proteins | sample TabmetS3T2R1_FD_70207 | JGI IMG/M metagenome (GOLD analysis project Ga0081455, IMG submission 70207) | Tabebuia heterophylla rhizosphere microbial communities from the University of Puerto Rico - S3T2R1 | ecosystem: Host-associated > Plants > Roots > Rhizosphere ... | reverse complement strand
TCCTCGTGCTCGTCTTGGCGGTGGGCGCGTGTGGCGGTGACGACGCCGATCCGCCCTCAACCACCGGGGCGTCGAGCGGCGGCATCGAGGTCCTCGGCCCCGACGCGGACGTGGACGGGATGAGCGCGGCCGATCTGTTGGGCACGTACGCCGTGGGCGTCGCGGAGACTCCCGCCGACGACTCGTTCGTGGTCGATCCGGCGAAGTGCGACATGGGCTTGTCCACCGAGGAGGTCTACTTCGCCCCGACGCCGGGCGAGCCGGGGGATCTGTCGACGACGTGCACCATGTCCGCGGACCAGACGCTGCTGGTCGTGCCGGCGAGCGCGTTCTGCATCGACGCCCCCGAAGCCGGCGGCACGGCCGACACGGCCTGCCTGGATAGCCTGTGGGATCTCACGAGTTCGTCCTTGACGATCGACGGGGTCGAGGTCGAGGGCCTCGACGCATACGAGGTCGACTCGGAGGTCATCGACGTGACACTGCCGGAGGGGAACATCTTCGAGGACCACGAGGTGCCGGCCGGGGCAAGCCGCACCATCGCTCGTGGCCAGGTCGTCCCCGTACAGGGGCTCGCGCAGGGAGGTCACACCGCTGTGCTGGCGTTCGACTTCGGCCACGGCGAGTTCGCCGGGTCGTTGACGATCGACCTCACCGTCGAGTAGCCCGATCCAAGGGCGAGCACCCGTCGAACCCCGCGGCTCGAGCCCACGCCGTGATCCGCCACGGGCAGGTCACTCCCGGTGATCGACTGACGGCCGGGGGAAGAAAGGTTGCGCCCGACCGGCGATCCGTACGAGGTAGCGGACGACTCCGACGAGCGGCGCCCGGCCCCACCCCGCCGATCGTTCTTACATCATTCCCTGCGCTCGCGTGTTTCCGCTGGTCGCAACGTTGCGGAGGCGAAGGGAACACCAAGAACCCGAACGTCGCAGGTCAGGCAGTGTGGGTGGATGCCCGAGACTGGGGACACGTCGCTTGATAAGCGGGGTATCAGCTTAACGATCGCCCGTACGGTTGGCCGGCGACCGGCTCGCTTGTCTCGCGCCCCGAAGCGACCGTGACGGGCACCAGGAAGGAGCCGGATCCTAAGGTGGCTCATGTACGAGGAGCCGGGCAAGCCACTGAAGATCGGCGAGACGGGATCACCCCTCGTACGTTCCCCAGTCTGGCCATCGTTCATCGATTGTGGGCGTGCTGGTGATCTGCGTCAGATCCGACCCATCGGCGTGAACCGAGTAGATGTCTCCCTGGCCGTTCGTCTGAAGTCCGAACACGAGCATCGTGCCGTCCGGAGACCAGCGGGGCTGAAGCGGCCTCCCCCTGCCGAGGTTGACAGGGATCCGAACCAGGCCGCTTCCGCCCGGGTGGACGAGGTAAAGGTCATGAGGCGGGCCGGCGAACGCGATCCACTGGCCGTCTGGGGACCAGCTTCCCGACGACCTGGCCGCCCCCCACGGCGTGATTCGCCGCAGACCTGTCCCACCCAGACCCACCGCGTACAGCGCGCCGGCCTGGGGGCCGCGCAGGTGTCGGCTCGGATCGTTCCGCAGGAAGACGACCTTCGTGCCGTCAGGTGAGACCTGGGGCACCGCGTCGTACCCCCCGAACGGGTTCCGGCTCACGAGCGTGAGGTCCCCGCCGTCAGACCCCCGCACCGAATAGATCCCGTTCAGCTCCGGATGACCGGGCTCTGGGAACCCCTCGAGCACGAGACGGCTCATGCCCGGTGTCCAGTCGCCACATCCGAGGTTCAGATCAGTGTTCGATGTGGCGTTCAACAACCTGAACCCGGTTCCGTCCGCGTTGATCACCGCCGGGCGCAAGCGCGAGCCGGGGTACTCGCTCGCGGTGATGTGCAGCGTCGTTCCGTCGGGTGACCATTCGGCACAATCGGTGAACGAGGCCGGAAGGCTGACCTCGTCGGTGCCATCGGGGTTGATCGTGAACAGGCGAGTCCAGTCGACGCCCGGGGCAGATCGCCCATACACGATCCGCCCGTTGTGGATCGGAGGTGCCGCCGGTCGTTCCGCACGCGGGATGACGCGGGCGACGAAGACGAGCGCGGCGGCCGTCAGGACCGATGCCACGAAGATCACCCCGATCCGAGTGCTGCGCTGTCTCCGACGCAGGAACCGGTTGAATCGCTCGAACGATGAACGATCGGGAGCTGAACGCTCCATGTCGTTCGCCGCCTGGCGGAAGTCCTGGGCGGCGCGTCGAGCACGAGCGTCGATGCTCATCCCTCGTCCTCCTGGATCGCCAGGCGGCGGGCGAGCGTCCGCCGTCCGTTGTGAAGGTGTCGCTTCACCGTTCCAGGGGTCATCTCGAGGATGTCGGCCACCTCCGCGATCGGGCGATCATCGAGGTAGAAGAGCGCGACGACTTGTGCTTGACGGCGCGGAAGAGTGCGAACGGCTCCCCAGAACTCAGGATCGCCCGACCCAAGATCCGGGAGCTCGGTGCGCTCACCGAAGGCCGCACGCGTCATCGCCTTCGCTTCAGCGGCTCGCCGCCGGAACGCCGAGACGGAGAGGTTCGCGACGACCCGGCGTACCCAGGCACCGGGTTGCTCGTAGCCCGCGATCCTCTCCCAGTTCCGGTGTGCCGCGAGGAACGCCTCCTGTGCAAGATCCTCGGCGCCGGAACGGCTGCCCGAGAGGGCGTAGGCGAGTCCCACGACAGGGGTGTACTCCCTCCGGTAGAAGTCCTCGAACGTCTCCGGGGGTCTGCCGACCTGCGGACGTAACCGCTCCAGCACGAGCCTGCTCCTCGACGCCGCGGAGGACATCTTCGCCCTCACGAGTCACTCGCGTGAAGGGGATCCGAGGTTGACTCGCCTCCGGAGGTCCTTGCAAGCTGACCGCCGGCCTCCGGGGGAGCAGGCCCCGGTGACCGGCGGCGCCTCGGTCGACCTGCCGCGCCACCAGCGACCTCCAGTCCGCCCGGCCATCCCCTCTCGAGTTTGTGACCCCGCGAAGAGGTCTTCACGTCGTTGCGCTACCTAACCGAACGGACGGCCAGTCGAGTCACCGGGTCCTGGCGAGCCGCGCGTCGATTACGGATGCTCGAACGACGGGATCAGATCAAGGCTCAACGTATCCACGTCGTGTGAGTCTGGCGGGCAGGCATCGCATCCGAACGTAACCGTTGCCTGCCCAACGACGTTCTCATACGTGCCGCTACCACCGACCACCGCGAGCCGGAAGGCCTGCAGCGTGTCACTGAATGGGAACCGCCCCGACAGTTCCACCTTGCCGTGTGAGAGGAAGACCGTCGCCGTGCAATGGTTCAGTCTCGTGTCGACGTTCTCAAGGACACAGGCCGAGTCGTAGCGACCGAGTTGCTTCGTGAGATCGAAGTTCTGAAGCTCGTGCTGAGCAAAGAACGTATCTCCCGGACTATCGCCCGATGCACCGACATCGGCGGTGTCTTCGTTGACGAGTTGGACTGCGAACGTCAGTCCGTGGTGTCGAACGATCCCATTTCGCCTCGATGCGGCGGCAAGACCCGCTCCGATCATGCCAACAACGAGGATGATGGCCCCCGTTACAACCGCGATGCGTCTCATCGCATCATCACCTCCTTGCGGGCACCGACTGTCGGTTCGGACGCACAACCGCCTGGCCCTGCCCGCCTGCCCCGGCAAGCCCCATCACCGTGGCCGTCATGACGGCACAGTCATTCATCTCCGCTCATCGCTCACCCTCCTGTCGTTGACAAGGGTTACTCGCTGGAGGCGCTTTGGAGGTTGAACGGTATGGGCTCACTCATGTCATCGGTCATCGACACGATGAGATGAGTGAGCGAACCGTCGGCTCCCAACCTCACGGAGACTGACCTCGCATGAGGTGTTGGACGTCGGCCACTTACAGAGAACGCGATCGGCTTTTTCCGTCCAGTGACCACGCGGGGGTTGGGTGACGCCGAAGGTGCGTCTTGCACTCGCCTGCGGGAGCATCGGTCCGGCACCTGATAGAAGGCGAGACCGCAACTGATCCCTCTACTGTCCCGCCGGTCAGGTCACTCGGGCGACCGTCCACGCCACGGTAAGCGAGTTCTGGCACGTTCTGTCAGGCGAAGGACAGATCTGGCGGCGTGACGACGCAGGTGAAGAGACAACCGTTCTGGAAGCAGGCGTCTTCATCGACGCTCCGGTCGGGAGCGCGTTCCAGTTTCGGTGCACCGGCGTCGACCCACTCCAGTTCTTCTGCATCACATGCCGCGCTGATCTGGCCCCAGGGGAGCGACGGTCATCGAGGGCCCCTGGGAACCGACTGCGCCCGAAGGCTGACGGCAGGCGTCAGCAGGTGTGGATGGGTCCCTCGGCGAGTGCCGTCACACCTCGGCGATTTCTTCGGCCTTCCTGCAGCGCGTGTCCGCTCAGGACCTTGCGCACGTCGGCCTCGGTCCAGCCACTGCCGCAGCAGTTCCGCGGTGATTGCTGAGGGCATCGAGACGTGTTGCAACTGCTGGGTGACGTGGGGAAGACCCGGCCTAGTTGGACTCCACGGAAGTCTCCGAAATCCACGGGGAGGCGGACCGGAATCGAGCCCGCCTGGGGGCTTGCGCCCCACACAGGTTCTTGAGTGCCTTCCACGGGCTGATGCCGTACCTGTCATCGACCGTCCCGGGGACCCGGCTTCGGCGACCGCGCCCATCACCGCCGCAGCGTCAGCGCCCTGAGACGGCAGCGAGGGGACGGCGAGGGAGCGGCGAAAAGGACCACCCCTGGGAGCTACGCCCACGCACCGGTTGGGAAGGCGCCATGCTTGTTCCGCTCGGTGACCCTGCCTGGTGGGCCCCCCGGTCATCTGCGACGGCCACGTTGCAGGGGCTTTGTCGCAGGTCAACAGGCACTTGGCGGAGGCGGACGGGAATCGAACCCGCCTGGGAGCTCTCGCCCCCACACCGGTTTTGAAGACCGGGGGGCCCACCAGGCGCCCTGACGCCTCCACGGCGAGGATAGCCGCGAAGCTTTACCGGCAGCACGGCCGGCCTTAACCCGGGCTTGTACGGCCGCTTCCTACCGTGGATGGAGTCGATCGAGGAGGTGGCCATGAAGCGGTTCGGTATCGCGCTGTTGGTGGGCCTGATGGTGATGATCCCGGCCGGCACGGCGCTCGCAGGTGACCGCGACGTGACCCGGCAGGGCTCGTGTTCGGGGCGCAGCGACTGGAAGCTCAAGCTCTCGCCCGAGGACGGTCGGATCGAGGTCGAGTTCGAGGTGGACCAGAACGTGGTCGGCGACCGCTGGCGCGTCAAGATCCGCCACGACGGCGAGATCGCGTTCCGCGACATCCGTCGGACCCACGGTGCCAGCGGATCGTTCGAGGCCCGAACGGTCGAGCCCAACCGCGCCGGCACGGACACGTTCCGCGCGCGGGCCCGGAACCTGTCGACCGGCGAGGTCTGCGTGGGGCGCGCATCGTTCTAGACACGGCAACGCCGAAGGGAGCCCGCGAGCCGGGCTCCCTTCGCGCTTCCCCGGACCGCCGGACGGCCGGGGCTACCATGGTTCGAGTCATGGAAGCCGTGTTCTTCGACCTCGACAAGACGATCATCTCCAAGTCGTCCTCGCTCGCCCTCTCACGGCCCATGTACCGGGCCGGGCTGGTGACGCGTGGCCAACTGGTGCGCGGCGCCTACGCGCAGCTCGTGTACGCGCTGGTCGGCGCGGACGAGAAGAAGATGGACCGGCTGAAGGAGGGCATGCTCCAGCTCACCCGCGGCTGGGACCGCGACGAGGTCGAGACGCTGGTCGAGAACGTCCTCATCGACGTGATCGATCCGTTCGTCTACCAGGAGGCCCTCGATCTGATGGAGCTGCACCGCTCCGAGGGGCGCGCGATCTTCATCGTGAGCTCCTCGCCCGAGGAGGTCGTCCGGCCGCTCGCGCGACACTTCGGCGTCGCCGGGGTGCTGGCGACGCGCGCTCGGATCGAGGACGGCAAGTACACGGGCGAGCTCGAGTTCTACTGCTACGGCGACGCCAAGGCCCGGGCGATCCGCGAGCTCGCCGAGGAGCGGGGCATCGACCTCGCCGCCTCGTACGCGTACACGGACTCGGTCACCGACCTGCCGATGCTGCGCGAGGTCGGGCATCCCGTCGCGGTCAATCCCGACCGGGAGCTGCGCAAGGAGGCCGAGACGGCCGAGTGGGACATCCGCGACTTCCGCCGCCCCGTCCGGCTCCGAACGCGCATCGCGCAAACCGCCGTCCATCCGAGGACGCGCGTGGCCGCCGGCCTGGTCGCGGCGGTCGCGGCCGCGTTCATCGTCCTGTGGGTCGTCGTGCGTTCGCGTTCGGGACGGCGGGCGTAGCTCAGGGTCGGACGCGCGCGGCGTCCAGGAGCTCGACCAGGCGGTCGCGCGGCAGGGCCGGGGAGCGGTGGCCTTGCCGGCCGACCATCTCCTCGTTGGCGATCATCGAGTCGAGCACGGCCTCCTCGGTCGCCCGGACGACCGCCTCGTAGAACGGGTCCATCGAGCCCCACGGCAGGAAGCGCAGTTCGTCGTAGTCGCGCCCGCGGCCGACCGACGAGAGCGCGCTCGGCGTGATCCCGCCCGGGTTGCCGGTCGACAGCGCAAGGAACAGGTCGCCCGAGAAGTGGGAGCCGGGCGTCCCGGTCCTCGCGAGCCCCAGCGTCACCCTGCGGGCCATCGCCTCGCACGCGTTCGGCAGCAGCGGCGCGTCGGTGACGACGATCGCGATGACCGACCCGGCACCGGTGGGCGCGTACGAATCCTCCAGGGGGTTGTCGTCGGTCAGCGACCGCCCGACCGGAACGCCCGAGACCACGAGCTCGGGGCGCGCGCCGAAGTTCGTCTGCAGCAGCACGCCGACGGTGTAACTCGCCCCCGCGTGTTCGACCAGGCGGGAGGCCGTGCCCGTGCCGGCCTTGAACTGGTAGCAGTTCATCCCGGTCCCGCCGCCCACCGAGCCCTCCTCGATCGGCCCGGACGCCGTCCCATCGAGCGCGCTCACCACGACGTCGGGCGTGATCGAACCGCCGTTCATGTCGTTCAGGTAGCCGTCCCAGGTCTCGGCAGCCACCGGGAGCAGCCACCACCACCACTCGTCCGCGTTCGGATGGCGCCGCGTGGTCCATCGGACGATCCCCGTGTGCGCCACGCCCACGGACGAGGTGTTGGTGATCGCGATCGGACCCGCCTGCGTGCCCGACTCGCGGATCCACGAGACGCCGGTCATCTCGCCGTTGCCGTTCTGCGAGTGGAAGCCGGCCGCGCACGGATCCAGCGCGCCGCCCGGGCCCCGGGGATGGATCGCGGTGACGCCGGTCCGGACGTCCGAACCTTCGATCAGCGTCGCGTACCCGACCTCGACGCCGCGTACGTCGGTGATCGCGTTCCACGCGCCGGGCTCGCCGTCAAACGCGATCCCCAGCGACCGGGCGCGCGGCTTGCCCGACGGCGTCTGCCGGTGCGGTTCCGCCACTGCTTCAGCGTTGCACGCCGGCGCCGGTTCGCGCGACCGGCGGGGGCGGGGTTACGATGGCCGCGTCGCCCTAGGGCGACCGCGAAGGGAGCAGAAACCCACGCGCGTCCTGCCGCGGGAGGCATGCTCGGCCGGTTGAACCCGGACCGAGCAGGTGCAGACTGCGCATGCTCGCTGCTCCCTTCGCGCACGTCCGGAGCCGGGCTCTCAGTCCTCGGGTGGCTCCCGGTGGTACTCGAAGTGCATCCCGTCCGGCTCGATGAACGTGCCGCCCCACACGAACCCCCAGCGTTCGAACACACGGACCAGGCCCGGGTCCTGGTGCGGGGTCTGCCCGAACAGGTTCCCTTGCTGAACGTTGAGATCCAGCGCGATGCCCCACGAGTGGTGCGACAGGCCGGCGCTGGGGATGCGGTTGATGTGGCGGGCCGAGTAGCAGCCTGAGAACGAGTGGATCGTGTCCTGGAGGCCGCGATCGATCAGCTCGCTCACGACGCCGTGGATCTGCGGGAACAGCGCAACGTTGCACGTGACCGAGCCCAGGAGCGGCACGCGCTGCGTGTCGATGTTGCGGTGCACCCACGCCGGATCGGTCGTGATGAAGCCGGAACGGCCGGGCGTCGGCCTGGCGGCGAACTCCCCGAACAGGAGCTTGATGCGGACCGGCGGCAGGACGGCGTCGCCCTGTCTGAAGTACGGCGTGTCGCCGGGCGCCCGGACCTTCGAGGGCGGATCGGTGGGCAGCAGCGGGTCCAGGAGCCGTTCGACGCTCCGGGTGCGGTCGGCCGTCTCGGGCACGACGAGCGCGTACCGGTCGCGCGTCACGCCGACCGAACGCCCGACCTCGCGCGAGACCATCAGCTCGTTCGCGCCGACGAGCTCGTCGGGCAGGATCGCGGCCACCTCGACCCGAACGTCGCCGAACCGCATCACGGCGCCCGGCCCGAGACCGCGCAGGCGCGCGCTGCTCTCGCCGAGGATCCCCTGCCCGTCCGCGAGCGCGAGCGAAAGCGACCGGTCTGCCGGCGGCAGGAACGGCGCGAACTCGCGCGGGTCGACGGCCGCGACCTCGAGCGGGATCGCGAAGCCCGGACGCGGGTCGTCGATCACCTCGCCCTGTGCCGACCAGGACCGGTCGAGCCACGTGTTGTCGCTCGCCACCACGACCGCACGGCGGATGCCATCCAGGCGCGCGACGTCCCGGCGGAACCCGTCGGGCATGCCGCCGGAGGTCCACACCAGGAAGGCCTCGGGCCGCTCGGGCTCGGTGGGCGGCGCCTGGTCCGAACGCGTTCGCACGGTCGGGTCGGGCAGGCCGGCCCAGCCCTGGATCGCGAGCGTGAGCGAGGCGCCGAGCGCGATCCCCATCACGAGCCCCGCCGCCAGGCCGGCGACGCGCCGCGTCCTCACCCGTTCGTCCCGATCGAGGCCGCGATCGCCACGAGCTCGGGCAGCTCGAGCCCGGGCGCGTCCAGCGAGTGGTACACGCCCGAACGGATCCACTCGAGCTCGGAGCGATCGGGCGTGAAGCGGCCGTTCGCCCCGTCCACGTCCACCGAGGACTGGTCGGCGGAGGTCGCCGGCGGGAGCGTCTGCGCTGCCTCGAGGTGCAGCCGGATCGTCCCGATGCCGGCGTCGGCATCGACGTCTCGGAAGTACAGGGTCACCGCGTTGCCGTACCCGGCGTCCACGAGCTCGACGCTCGCCAGTCCGAACCCGTCCGGCAGCGCTCGGGGGAGCCCGACGGGGAAGGGGACCGCGTCGCGCGCGGTCTCGAGCGAGACGCGTTCGACCGTCGCGCCGCCGACCTCGTGGATCCGCCAGGCGTCGGGCATCGGGAGTCCCTGCACCGGAAGCGCCGCGGCGGCCGCGAGCAGCGCCGAACGCTGCAGGTTCGACTCGAGGTACAGGTCGGTGCCGGCGGCGTGGATCGAGACGCGCCGGCCGTGCTCGTCCGTTGAAGGCTCGTAGTAGGCGACCCCGCCCCCCGCGAGCGGGACCTCCTCGGCCTGCACGCCCACCGGCCCGAACGGCGCGTCCCCGCTCCACGTCCGGGTCTCGCCGAGCGTCACGAACGCGAGACCGTCCGCGTACGCGATCAGCGACCGGGCCGTCTCGTCGGTCGGCACCACGACGCGGTACCGCTCGAGCCCGCCGACCTCGGCCGGCGCGACCGGATCGAACCCGACGTCGCCCGCGAGGTCCGACAGGCCGACCGTTCGGCCGCCCTGGTCCCGCGTCGACGCGCTTGCCGGGATGCGGAACACGCCGGCGGCCGGAGGCCGCGTGCTCACGTTCCGCGCCGACACCGTGAACACCGGGCGGAGCGAGGGCTCCTCGGGCAGGCCGAACCGCAGCGCCCAGGCGTCGCGCTCGGCCCCGGTGGCCGGGTAGACGGCCCAGCGGAGCGGGAACCAGTTGCGCTCGTCCAGCCAGATCCGAACGCGGTCGTTCGGGAAGAACGGACGCCAGTCCCCGCCGATCGACAGGAACGGGAACAGCGGCTTCGCGCGCTCGAACGGGACCTCGACCTCGACCGCCGGCCTGCCGAGCACCGTCCCGCGTCCGAGCACGGTCACCCGGTCGGGGTCCGAAAGCGTCGAGATCGGCAGCACGAGATCGGCCGGGATCGGCGCGTCCGTCGAGAACGGCAGGCGGTTGCGGACCACGGACTCGCGCTGCGGGCAGACCGCGCTCGGGCAGGCCGAGGGGCCGGCGGCGTACCAACGCGATCCGTCCACCACGAGGCGGAGGTCGGTGGGCGTGGTCCGGCTCGGGTAGTCCGTGTGGTCGGCGACGTCCAGGCGGAAGCGCTCGGGCGCGCGGAACCACACGCGCATCGTCAGGTCGCGTTCGGGGACCTCGGGGGACAGGTTGCGTTCGGTGACGTCGAACGTCGCCCGATACGCGTCCAGGTTGACGGCCGCGGCCGAGATGCCGTCTGCCACCTCGGCCGCCGCGAGCGCCGATCCGGTCTCGGATCGCTGCCACGGGCCGCCCACCACGAGGCTCCCGATCAGTACGCCGACGAGCAGGGCCGCGGCGAGCGGCGCGAGACGAGGGAGCACCCGCCGGCGGGGCAGGCGCATCGGGCGCACGACGCGGAGGCCGGTCGGCCTGGTCTGGGTACCCACGGCGGCCATGACCTCGTCGACGAGGTCGGGGACCGCGGGCGCGACCTCGAAGCGCGCCGCCTCGCGCAGCCGGTACGCCCCACGCTCGAACGCGCGGCATTCGGCGCAGGAATCCAGGTGGTGTTCGAGCTCCGCGGTGGAGCGGGACGACAGGCGCTCGCCGTCGATGCGGGCGGACAGGAGGCGTTCGGCCTGCTCGTGGTTCATCGCGCCTCCTCCTCCAGCGCGAGCGCGTCCATCATCGCCCGGCGTGCGCGGTGCATCCGGCTCTTGATCGTGCCGACCCGAACGCCGAGCACGTCGGCCGCCTCCTGATAGGACAGGCCGAAGACCTCGACGAGCAGGAAGGGTTCGCGATGTTCGGGCGAGACCGCGTCGAGCGCCGCGTGGAGCTCAACGCGGGCCTGCGGGTCGGCGACCGAGCCCGCGATCGGCGTGACGCGCTCGACGTAGACGTTCCGAGCACGGATCTGGTCCATCGCGCAGTTGCGGGTGATCCGGAACAGCCAGCTCGAGAACTTCGAGTCTCCCCGGTAGGTCCGAAGGAACCGGAACGCCCGCAGGAACGCCTCCTGCGTGACGTCGTCGGCGAGCGCGCGGTCGCGGGTGAAGTGGTAGGCGAAGCGCCAGACGTCGCCCTGGTACAGGCGCACGAGGTCCTCGAACGCGCCGAGGTCTCCCTCGCGCGCCCGCACGAGCGTCCGCGGGTCCGGATCGTTCACTCTCGCCGCCTGTTCCCCTCGGCCGGCCACCCAGCGTAGCCCCGGCGGGACGCTTCGGCGGGTTCGGGCCGCGAGCGTGCTCCGGGGCGCCTCCCCTCGGAAGCTTCCGGTCCGCCCTGACTGACCGTTCGGGGGGCCTGCGGGTTCCCGCGGGATGTGCCGGGGGCTAGCTGGAGAGGCGGGCGGAGGGGTGTTCCAGGCGCTCGGCCAGGCGCTCCGCGCGCTCGGCGGCCTCGTCCTCCAGGCCCGCGGTGACGGCGCCGGTGATGGCGAGGAGATCGGCCTCGACGCGCCCGCCCAGGCGCCCCGAACCCAGCCTGAGCAGGCCGTCCAGGCGCGCGATGGCGCGTTCCAGGCGCGTCATCGGGTCCCGTTCGCGGCGCTCGCGCCAGCGCGAGAGGTCGATGATCGATCCCATGGCGCGATCGTAGACCCCGGGTCTGACAAACCTCGGAAGCGATCGGTCCTGGTTCTCAAGGGGGTTGCCTCGGGCCATAATGGGCCACTTTGCCCGGATCGAGGAGGCCCGCCATGTACGCCCGTCCGCTCCGCCTGGTGTTCGCATTCGCGTTCCTCGGCGCGCTCGCTGCCTGCGACAGTGGCTCCGATCCGGGCTTCCGCGATGTCCAGATCGCCGAGGGCGCGCCGATCGTGATCGGCGTCAGCACGATGCTCGAGGGCGACCTGTCGCCCACCGGACGTGCGCTCGCCGATTCGGCCGAGCTCGCCGGGCAGGACGTGACGATCGCCGGCCGTCCGATCGAGTTCGTCGAGGCGAACGACGGCTGCACCGAGCAGGGCGGAGCGTCGGCCGCCCGCGAGCTCGCGGACGAGGACGTGGTCGGGGTGGTCGGGCCGTCGTGTTCGGACGCTGTGCTCGGAGCCGAGCCGGTGTTCGAGCAGGCGGGGATCACCCACATCTCGCAGCTGTCCACGAACGTGAAGACCACGCAGCCCGACGACCGTGCGCCGTTCCGGACGTTCCTGCGGACCCCGTTCAACGACGCGATCCAGGGGCAGGAGCAGGCCGAGTTCGCCGAGCGGACCCTCGGTGCCCAGGACGTGTTCATCGTGTACGAGGCGTTCCGGTACGGCGGCGCCGTCAACGATTTCCGCAAGGCGTTCGACGGGAGCTTCGTCGACGACGTCGGGTTCGACGACGAGTCCGAGTTCCCCGACCTCGCGGCCCGGATCGCGGACGAGGACCCCGACCTCGTGTACTTCTCCGGCTTCTATCCCACCGGGATCCCCTTCTTCCAGGCGCTCCGCGACGCCGGATACGCGGGACCGGTGCTGGCCGGCGACGCGATGTACGACCAGGAGACGATCGACGGGCTCGGCACCGAGGCCGAGCACGAGCTCTACATCACGCTGCCCTCGCCACCGCTGGAGGGCCCCGTATGGGAGGACTTCAGCTCGCGCTACGAGGAGACGTACGGGGCGGACCCGAGGGGGACGCCGTTCGCGGCGGAGTCGTTCGACGCGGCCACGGCGATCATCGAGGGCCTGCAGGCCGAGGGCGTCGTCGCCGAGGCCGACGGGGGCGGCATCCAGGTCGACCTGGAGGCGCTCAACGACGCGATCCGCGACGTCTCGTTCGACGGCGCCTCCGGGCCGGTCCGCTTCGACGAGAACGGCGACCGCGTGCCCGAGGGGCTGTCCCCGGTGACCGTGTTCGTCGTCCAGGACGGGGCGTTCGCGCCGGTCACGACCGGCCCATAGCCAGTCGGCGACTGGCGTAGGCTCCCGAGCGAGGGAGGAACCGATGCTCACCGGCGACCGTGTCGTGCTGCGCCCGATCGAGAAGGCCGACCTGCCGCGCCTGTGGGAGCTCCTGGGCGACTTCGAGGTCCAGCTGCTCTCCGAGATCGGCCCGGTCGGCCCCCTCTCCCTGGCCGAGTTCGAGGCCAAGTACGAGCAACAGGAAGGCGAAAAGAAGGACTGGTTCTTCTTCGCGATCGAAGTCGACGGCGAACCGATCGGTGAGGCCGGCCTGCAACACGTCGACCATTTCAACCGCCGTTGCGAGCTCGGGATCGGCATCGGTCGCGACTTCTGGGGCAAGGGCTTCGGGCAGGACGCCGTCAGGACGCTGGTCGACTACTCGTTCGAGCACCTGAACATGAACCGCGTGGAGCTCTATGTCCTCGCCGATGATCCCCGCGCCGTCGGCGCGTACCGCAAGGCGGGGTTCGTGGAGGAGGGACGTCTCCGACGCAAGTCGTGGGTTCGGGGCGAGTACCACGACGAGCTGGTGATGTCGGTCCTGCGGGAGGAATGGAGTGAAGGGGGTTCACGATGAGCGATCCGATCGTGGCGATCGATACCTCCGTGGTTCGCGAGGGGCGGCTCGAAGAGGTCAAGGCCGCGATCCGAGAGCTCGCGGATTTCGTCCAGGCCAACGAGCCACGACCGATCGCGTACAACGTCTACCTCGATGAGCCCTCGGGTCGGCTGACGGTGCTGCAGGTGCACCCCGATCCCGCGTCCCTGGAACATCACATGACGATCGCCGGTCCCGCCTTCCCACGGTTCACCGAGCTCATCCGGATGCAGGCCATGGACGTGTTCGGCGATCCGAGCCAGGAACTCCTCAGGCTCCTTCAGGACAAGGCGCAGATGCTCGGAGGTGTCCCCGTCGGTGTGCACCCGCGGTATGCGGGGTTCGTTCGCTTCGGGACGTAGCTCCACGTGCAGGCAGAGGCATCGATCAAGCGCCGGCGTCAGCTGTCGATCAACCAACCAGGTCTCGGGACAAGCTTGGTTGCAGGAGATCCCGGGGAGTGGCCACGGTGACGACGTCCAGCACGGCCCGCAAGAGCCCGTCGGGAGTCCTTTCCACGGCAGAGGCTCCGAGGCGACGTGCTTCATCTTTCCGTTCCGCGATCTCCCATGCATAGATGATCTTCTTCACGGGATTCGCTCCGACCTTGAGGTCGCGAAGCAGCTGGAGCCCCGCGTCGTGATCGTCATCACCCGTGACCCTGTTCTTCCTCGTGAGATCCGAGATCAGCAGATCGAACATGCCGGATTCGAGACAACGTTTCGCCGCCGCGGACGACGTGACGGAGGTCACCGAAAGCCCGAGCGCTTGGAGCATGAGGTTCTCGGAGACGTTGCCGTCGGGTTCATCGTCTACCCAGAGGATCCGGCTCGGAGCGATCTCGTTGATCCTTGACAGCTCCTTGCTCGCGGCGGCCGGGTCACCCCCGCGCTCCTTCGCCGCGGCTCTCAGATTCTCTTCCGCTACCTGCCTCTGACCGACGGAGAGCTTGATCTTGGCCCCCGCGAACGACCCTTCAGCCGTCACGGGGACGCCGGGTCGAGCGATCCGAAGGACGATCAGGACCAAGAGTCCGAGGAAGAGGATCCCCAGGATCAGCGCGACGAGCTCAGCCGACATCGACGTACCGGGCCCACCGATCCGCGGCACGGCGGATGACGGTCGGCGACATGGTCAATGCAAGAAGACCCAGGCCTGGACCTCGACGTCGCTGTTGGGTGGCGCACCCATGATCCAAACGGCCAGGTCGGGTCCTATGACGTCGTAGGTATGGATGAGCGTCGGTCCGCTCAACGCGAAGTGATCGATCTCCTGCGACA
>Ga0081455_10004855_pt1 | contig 14918 bp, 13 predicted proteins | sample TabmetS3T2R1_FD_70207 | JGI IMG/M metagenome (GOLD analysis project Ga0081455, IMG submission 70207) | Tabebuia heterophylla rhizosphere microbial communities from the University of Puerto Rico - S3T2R1 | ecosystem: Host-associated > Plants > Roots > Rhizosphere ... | reverse complement strand
GCATGATCGCGGCAGACCCGGTCGATCTCCTGCATCTGGCCGGGGCTCAGGCCCTCGGCCGGATCGAGGCACCAGATGCCCTGCATCAGGCCTTGCCGTCGCAGGATCTCGTGACAGCCTGCGATGCAGCCGTGGAAGTTGTTGGCGACGTCGAAGAACGCGCTGTTGCAATCGGTGACGCGCGCATCGAGCGCCAGCAGTTCGGCCGGCTCGCCGGCCGGTGGAGAGGAGAAGATCTCGCGGGCTCTCTTTACGCGTTCCGATACCGCGGCGCTCATGCGTGGCTCACCGCCGCGCGAAAATGTTCCGGCCGAACGCCCATTCCGACGGCGCGCGCCATCACGCGCCGTATTCCCGGAATGCGCGTGATGAATTTTACGGGCCAAGGCGCTCGCATAGGCCCCGAGCTTTCGAAAATTTTGGCAAAAGTCCGATGGGCGGCCACCTGGACGCGTTGCGTGACACGCGTGGGAAATTCACGGCGTTGCTGCACGCGGGCTAAATCGAGTTCTGATACCGAACCGTTTTTGAGAGGAGAAGTAAGAAATCTGGCAGCAGCGACCGCATCTTGAATCGCGAGATTGATGCCAACGCCTCCCGCGGGCGACATGGCGTGCGCGGCGTCGCCGATGCACAGTAGGCCGGGCAGGTGCCAACGCCGGAGGCGGTTGATTTGGACGGTAAGCAGCTTGATTTGGTCCCAGTCTTGTAACTCCTCCACGCGATTGCCGAGATAAGGAGCGATTTGCCCGATGCTTGTGCGGAACGCATCGAGGCCGGCGGCCTTGACGCGTTCGAACGAGCCTTTGCGGATGATCAGGCCTGCTTGGAAATAGCTTTCTCGGTTAACAAGTATGAGTAGTTTGCCGTAATTAATGTTGCCGAATAGCTGTTCGGGATCGGACGATTGTCGGCTGAGACGGAACCAGAGGACATCGATGGGAACGCCGGACTCGATTACTTCCAGATCGGCGGCGCGGCGTATGGTCGAGCTACGGCCGTCGCAAGCGACAACCAGCTTGGCGCGAATTTCGCGATCGCGCGTCGCGACTCCCACGATATGGCCGCCGTCGCGGAGTAAGCCAGTGGCTTCGTGCTGCATATGGAGCTGGAAAGAGGGGAATCGCTTCGCTTGATTGGAGAGAAAGTCGAGAAAATCCCATTGCGGCATCAGCGCTATGAATTTCGAATGGGAAGGGAGATGCCGGAAATCGGCCGCTTGGAATTGGAAATCGCCGAATATGCCGCCGATCGAAGTCAACTTTTGGTGGGGAATTTTCAGAAACTCGTCGAGAAGCCCGAGTTCGTGCAGAAGGTCGAGGGTAGATGGATGGACGGTATCGCCGCGGAAGTCGCGCAGGAAATCCGCGTGTTTCTCGAGCACGGTTACTGCGACGCCGGAGCGCGCGAGAAGATAGCCGAGCATGATGCCGGCGGGGCCGCCGCCGACAATGCAGCAAGTCGTATTGAGAGCTTGATTTTTCAGCGTATGGAGCAGATTATCACTGAGGAGGTTTGAAATGCTCCGCTTACTCGACGAACTCACCCACGATCTGCGCTATGGGATGCGAACGCTCGGTAAGAACCCGGTGTTTGCGGCCACGGCCATCGTATCGCTCGCTTTGGGAATTGGCGTGAATACGGCAGTGTTCAGCGTCTTCGAATCGCTGCTGCTAAAGCCGCTGCCGATCGCGGATCCCGCGCGTGTCGTGTCCGTCGAAACAGGACACGGCACGACGCATTCGTTTCCGAATTATCGAGAGTTTCGCGATAGCAATTCGACCTTCAGTGGCTTAGCTGGCTATCGCATTTCGCCGATGAGCCTCGAACGGGCAGGGAACGCAGAAAGGATCTGGGGCTATTTGGCAACGGGAAATTATTTCGACATGCTCGGTGTAAAGCCGGCTCTCGGAAGGTTCTTTCATCAGCAAGACGATTTGCGTGCCGGTGCCAGTCCTTATGCGGTCCTAAGTTACGATTCGTGGCAGAAGCGTTTTGGCGGAGATCCGGGAATCGCCGGTACGGTCGTGCGGATCAACGGCCTTTCTTACAACATCCTGGGTGTCGCTCCGCGCGGCTTTCATGGAACCGAGTTGTTTTATTGGCCCGAGATCTGGGCGCCCATGATGATGCAGGCTCAGATCGAACCGGGCAATGCGTGGCTCAATAACCGCTACACGTGGAATACAGTGATCCTCGGACGATTGAAGCCTGGAGTAACGATGAGCCAGGCAGGCATCGATTTGAATCGCATTGCAAGCAGTCTCGCGCAGCGATTCCCGGATACCGATGCCGGTCTTTCTATTCGCTTTTCGCGTCCCGGATGGTGGGGCAGCGCGATGCGCGGACCGGTGCAGTTATTTGTCGGCGGACTGTTGCTGCTAGCCGGCTTAGTACTACTGACCGCGTGTGCCAACCTGGGTGGCCTGTTGCTCGCGCGTGCCACGGATCGCGCGCGGGAAATGGCAGTGCGACTCTCGATCGGCGCGGGACGCGGGCGCATTATCCGGCAGCTTTTGACGGAAGCGCTGCTGCTCGCGTTTGCGGGCGGTGTCGTCGGCTGCGTGCTTGCGACATTTCTTTGCCGGCTCCTGAGCCAATGGCATGCGCCGCTGGATTTTCCAGTGCAGTTCGAAGTCAATCCCGATTGGCGCGTGTTCGTGTTTGCGGCGGTTGTTGCCATGGCAACGGGTGTGTTGTTTGGGCTCGCGCCGGCCTGGCAGATGTCGAGGACCGAGCCGGGCGCCGTGCTCAAAGGCGATGCGGGCGTGACTGTATTTCGGCGGCGCTTTCGCTTCGCCTTTCGCGATCTGCTGATCGCAACCGAAATCGGTTTGTGTTTTGTTCTGGTGTTTGGAGCGGTGCTCTCATTGCGGGCCCTTCAGCATGCGTTGATCATGCCGCTCGGTTTCAATCCGAATGGCGTGACGACGGCAGCCTACGATCTTGGCCTCGCCGGCTACAACCGCGCGAGCGGCCAGGCGTTTCAGGCACGCGTTCTTGAAGCCGCGAAGCAGTTACCCGGCGTCGCTTCGGCGGCTTACGCAAATTCGCTGCCGTTGAGTATCGATCAATCGAATACCGGTGTGCACAGTGAGACGGAGACCGGCGATCGGGGAAGAAGAGCGAAGAGTGCGAATTATTACCAGGTCTCGCCTGGCTTTCTGTCCACGCTCGGCGTTCCGCTTCTGGGCGGCCGTGATTTCACCGCGCACGATGATAACCGCGCGCCGCTGGTCGCTATCGTCAATCGCACATTTGCCCGGGAGGTCATGCATACGGACGATCCAGTCGGAAGAGCTTTCCGCTGGGGTCCTGGTTTGAGCGGGGAGCTGGTGCGCGTGGTCGGTTGGATGGAGGACGGTAAGTACGGAAGTTTGACGGAAGCGCCGCGGCCCGCATTGTTTTGGCCGGTTGCGCAAAACTACAATTCGACGACCACGCTCGTCGTGAAGTCTTCGCGGCCGGCGGCTGAGATTGTAAAAGAGATTCGTCGCACGGTCGCGGCTTTCGACGGACGTTTGCCGATTTACGGAGCGGGAAGCTTGTCGAACATGCTCGGCTTTGCGATGTTCCCGATGCATGCCGCCGCGATCACGTTGGGCGCCTTCGGAATTCTGGCATTAGTGTTAGCGATTACCGGCATTCATGGCTTTGTCGCGTACGCAATCTCACGAAGGACGCGAGAAATCGGAATACGAATCGCGCTGGGCGCAAGGCCGGGCGCCGTGCTGCGATTCGTATTGGCAAGGCTGACGGCTTTGGTGATAGCCGGACTGGCGGCTGGCGCGGCGCTGGCATTAGCCGCTGGACAGGTCTTAGGCTCGGTGATTTATGGCATTTCGCCGCGCGATCCGATGTTATTGGCGGCTGTCTTACTTGCTCTCTTGAGCGCGGCTTGTCTCGCTTGCTGGCGGCCGGCGCGGCAAGCAGTCGCTACCGATCCGCTTACTGCGTTGCGTTATGAGTGAACCCTAGTCGCGCTTAGTCCCTTTTTGGTGGCTCAGTTTTTCTGAGACGTCTTATGCGGCCTAGCCGAAGAGATAAGCATGGGGAATCGGGTCTCCCTGGCTATCGTCTCGTTCTTTCTTGCCGCAACCGGGCTACATTCTACGCCGGTCTATTCCGTGCAGAGTTTGGGTGCGGGCATGCCGACGGGCGTGAATAGCTCGGGCGCGGCAGTCGGATGGCTGACGGATTCGCAAGGAAACACGAATCCGATCTATTTCTTGAACGGGCAACTGGGAAGCGGCGGCCAAGCAAGCGCGATTAACGATGCGGGCGTCGCCGTGGGAACCGTTTTTACCGCGAGCGGCCCAAGCGTGGTCCAGTGGTCGTTAGGGCAAACGACTTCACTGGGCATCTCGGGATATGGCACGGCGATCAATAATCAAGGACAGGTCGCTGGCGGCTATATCCGGCCCGATGGCCAGCTTCACGCGTTCACCTGGACGAATGAAACGCTCGCCGATCTGGGAACGCTGGGCGGATCTTCCAGCTCTGCTTACGGCATAAATACATCGGGGCAGGTCGCAGGCTCGAGCATGATGGCCGGCGGAACATTTCACGCGTTCTTCTCAAGTAATGGCTCGCTGCAGGATCTAGGAACTCTGGGTGGCGCGAATAGCTACGGGATGGCGCTCAACGCCGCAGGGCAAATCGTGGGTAGCGCGCAGAACGCGCAAGGCTACAGCACGGCGTTCAAATGGGACGGCCAGCACATGGTTGGTTTGGGGACGCTCGGCGGATCGCAAAGCTATGGCTATGGGATCAATAGCGCGGGCGACGTCGTGGGCTACTCATGGACGGCTGACGGCGTGACCCATGGATTCGTGGCGATCGACGGCGTGATGCTCGATTTGAATTCACTTCTGCCGCTTGGCGCAGATTGGACGATCGATGCGGCCTACGGTATTAACGATGCTGGGCAAATCATAGCGGATGCCACGCGGAACGGCCAACATTTTGCGGTGGAACTGAATCCGCTACTCACCACGCCGGAACCGTCAGCCGTTGTGCTGGTACTCATCGGCCTCGCGGCCATCGGCTGCAAACGCCGAAGCAGTTAGTTTTTTAGGGCGATCTTGCTTAAATAGGAGTTTCCAATGAAACTCCAAAGTTACACGATCAGCCAGGGCAAAGATCGCGCTCCTGCGCGCTCCTATCTCAAAGCCATCGGATTTACCGACGAAGATCTGAAAAAGCCGATTATCGGAATTGCGAATACGTGGATCGGCACCATGCCGTGCAATTTCAACCTGCGGGAATTGGCGGTGGATGTCGCGCGCGGTGTGCGCGAAGCGGGCGGCACGCCGATGGAGTTCAACACGATTGCCATCAGCGATGGAATCACGATGGGCACCGAAGGAATGAAGACCTCGCTCATTAGCCGGGAAGTCATTGCCGATTCGATCGAGTTAGTGGCGCGCGGGCATATGTTCGATGGAATCGTCGCGCTGGTGGCCTGCGATAAAACCGTGCCGGGCGCGGCGATGGCGCTTTTGCGATTGAATGTTCCGGGTGTGATCTTATATGGCGGCACGATTCTGCCGGGCCGCTATAAAGGCAAAGACATCATGGTGCAGGATGTTTTTGAAGCGGTCGGCGCAAACGCGGCAGGCAAGCTCAGCGATCAGGAACTGCTCGAGATCGAAAATGCTGCTTGTCCCGGGCCGGGCGCCTGCGGCGGGCAATACACCGCGAATACGATGTCAACCATTATGGAAGTCATCGGGCTTTCGCCAATGGGCCTGAACGGTATTCCGCAAGTGGACGCGGCAAAACATGATGCAGCGCGCCAATGCGGGCAGATGATTTTGAACGCGGTGAAGAATAACTTGCGTCCGCGCGATATCGTGACACGCAAGTCGATTGAGAACGCGATTGCGAGCGTGGCGGCGTCGGGCGGCTCGACCAACGCGGTTTTGCATTTGCTGGCGATGGCGCGCGAAGCTGGGATTCCGCTCAGCATCGACGATTTTCAAGAACTCAGCAACAAGACGCCGCTGCTGGCCGATTTGAAACCGGCGGGTAAATATACCGCAAACGATGTTTACAAAGCCGGCGGTATTCCAGTGATCGCAAAGCGCCTTTACGACGGCGGATACGCGCACGCGGACGCGGTCACGATTAGCGGCAAGACATTCGGAGAAGAAGTGCAATCGGCCAAGGAAACGGCGGGCCAGGATGTGATTCGACCGCTCGCGAATCCGATCAAGAAATCCGGCGGCCTGGTTATTCTGCGAGGTTCGCTTGCGCCTGAGGGCTGCGTGATCAAAGTAACCGGTTTGAACCGTAGCTCGCAGACCGGACCGGCGCGCGTCTTCGATACGGAAGAATCTGCGATGCACGCCGTGCTGAGCGGCGCGATCAAGGACGGCGATGTGATGGTGATTCGTTATGAAGGGCCGCGGGGCGGGCCCGGGATGCGCGAGATGTTAGGCGTTACAAGCGCGATCGTGGGCAAAGGTCTCTCAGAGAGCGTAGCGCTTGTAACGGATGGGCGTTTCAGCGGAGCGACGCGCGGTTTCATGGTCGGGCATGTCGCGCCCGAGGCGGCGATGGGCGGGCCGATCGCGGCGGTTCGCGAGGGCGATCCGATTACGATCGACGTCGACGCTCGCACCATCGACCTGAAAATTCCGGCAGCCGAACTCAAGGAACGGTTGGCGAAATTTTCGAAGCCCGCGCCTAAGTATGTGTCGGGCGTTATGGCTAAGTATGTGGCGTTAGTGGGGTCGGCGGCAGATGGTGCCATTACATCGCAGCCGGCATTGTAATGGCTGTCTCATCGGCGGAAGTAGATCGTTACCTCGATGACTCCTCCGGTTATCGAGGCGAGGCCGAGCAAGTTTTTTTGCCGGCGAATGTGGAAGAACTGCGCGAGGTTGTTCAGTCTAGTCGAACGCAACAGGTTCCGCTGACGGTAGCGGGCGCTGGTACTGGACTTACTGGTGCGCGCGTACCGCATGGCGGCTGGATCGTTTCGCTCGAGCGCTTCCGAAAGCTTGAAATCTTGCCGGGCCGTGCGCGCTGCGGGACGGGCGTATCGTTACGCGACTTGCAAAAGGCTGCCGGGAATACTAAGCAATTCTTCGGACCGAATCCGACAGAAGATTCAGCGTCAATTGGCGGGATTATTAGCACCAACGCGGGCGGTGCGCGGAGTTTTCATTATGGAAGTGTACGGCGGCATGTACTAGCGCTCGAAGTTACTTTTCTTGATGGACGAACGGAACGGTTCGAGCGTGGACAGAAAGTAGATTTTCCTGCCGGCGTTGTCCGGCAGCCGGCCACAACAAAAAATGCGGCGGGTTACTATTTGAAGCCGGATTTGGAATGGGTCGATCTATTGGCGGGTAGCGAGGGCACGCTGGGAATTGTAACCCAGGCTGAAGTAAAACTTTTGCCGGAGCCGGCGGCGATGCTAAGCGGGGTTGTATTCTTTCCAACCGAAGAGCTTGCTTTCGACGCCGTGAGGGCCTGGCGGCCCGTTCCGGAGCTGCGCCTGCTGGAATTTTTAGATGAAGCGGCGCTGAAACTACTGCGTCCAGAGTATCCGGAGATGCCGAACGAAGCGCGAGCTGCGCTTCTGATCGAGCAAAATCTCACTTCGGAAGACGATCCGGAAGTAGAAGCGTGGACCGAGCGCCTGGCCGCGCAGGGGGCCTTCGAGGAAGAATCATGGTTCGGGTTTCGCGCGGCGGATCGCGAGCGCTTCCGCGAGTTTCGCCACGTTTTGCCGGTGAAAGTTGTGGACACGGTACGGCGCAACGGTTTTCCGAAGGCCGGCACGGACTATGCCGTTCCGCTCGATCGCGAACGCGAGCTGCATGAGTACTATAAGCGCCGCTGTGAGGAAGTGTTACCCGGCCAGTACTCTATTTACGGCCATGCAGGCGACGCCAATAATCATGTAAATCTGTTACCCGTGACGCGCGACCAGATGGATCGAGCGGAAAACATGATTTATGAATTCGCGCAATTTGTCGTTTCTTTGGGGGGTACGGTTGCGGCCGAGCACGGCGTTGGAAAAAGTAAGACCGATCTCTTGAAGTTAATGTACACAGCAGGCGAAATTGACATCATGAAAGATGTCAAAAGACGGCTGGATCCGGAGTGGCGGCTGGGCAAGGGGACTATCTTCCCGATCTGAGTTATGCGGGCTGTCGTACAGCGGGTTTCCGAGGCGACTGTAATGGTGGATGGCTCGATAACCGGCCGGATTGCCTGTGGCCTTTTAATACTTCTTGGAATAAAATACGACGATACGGAATCGCAGGCTGAACAGTTAGCCAGTAAGATAGGCAGGCTTCGGATATTTCCGGATTCCGAGGGTAAGATGAATTTGAGTCTGGGGGACGTTACGGGCGAGATGCTTATTGTTTCTCAATTTACGTTGTACGGCGATACCAGTAAAGGGAATCGGCCGTCCTATCTGGAAGCCGCTAAGCCGGAGATAGCGAAGAAACTGTACGAGCACTTCGTCGCGAGTTGTAGGAGTAAGGGTTTTTCTGTGGCTACTGGAGTGTTCCAGGCTCATATGGAAGTACGATTGACAAACGATGGGCCGGTCACAATTTTGTGTGAATCGTAGAAATGCAACAAGTAATTTAGTGAAAAAGTTCCGGCTGTGTGCTACTAAGGAGAATATATGCCAAAGCTTTCTGCTGGCCAAAATCGCGAAATTTTAGAAGCTGCCCTGCAAGGATTAGAAGCTCAGAGGCAGAAGTTAGAGGAACAGATAGCCCAGGTGCGCTCTTTGCTAGGAAGGCGCGGCGGAAGACCCAGTAAGTCGGCTCCCGGATCGGGTGGTGGAGCTGCGGCTGCACCGGCCACGGGCCGACGTAAGCGCGTGCTAAGTCCGGAAGCTCGGAAACGGATCGCGGCGGCGCAGAAGAAACGCTGGGCGGCCTTCCGCAAGAATCAAGGATAGTCCGGTCAGTGGCTCCCCAGGGGTTCTCAAGGCGCTTGCGCGCGTTGTCGGCGAGCGCATGATGAAGGAAGCGCACAGGGCGGTTGGTGCCTGTTGTGCGCGGTGCAATAGAGAGCACACAGGGCGATTGGCTTTCCGTTGTGCGCGGTGCAATACGACATGATCCTTGGCATTGGAACAGACCTGGCGGAAGTGGAGCGCATTCGGCAGAGTATCGCGCGATTCGGCGACCGCTTCCTCGAGCGCATCTATACGCCGGCCGAACGTGCTTACGCGGCCAGCAAGGCCAATCCGGTTGAGCGTTTGGCCGCGCGCTTCGCAGCCAAGGAAGCGGGGATGAAGGCGATTGGAACAGGCTGGAGCCATGGAGTGAAGTGGCGCGACTTTGCGGTTGTGAACGAAAAGTCGGGCCGGCCTGTACTTGGGCTCGAAGGAATGGCGCGGCGCCGGGCGGATGAGATGGGCGTGACGCGTATTTCCATCTCGCTGACGCATACGGCGGAGATCGCTTTTGCGGTGGTGATTCTGGAGAGTTAGGCAGGCGAAGGCGCCTGCCCCATACTAGATGGTTCGATTGGAAGCCGCTACGGAGCGCGTGCGAAGCTGCGCGTCTTCGAGGCGGCGCGCCTCGTGATAGGTGAAAATCATCCGGTGAATCACGGTGACGTTGCCGAGGATGGCAATCACCCATAGCACCGGCGCCATGCGATCGAAGAGCGCGCCGATAATGAACAGCACAATGCGCTCAGGCCGCTCCATGAAGCCGACTTTGCAGGTAGGAATGATATTTTCAGCTCGCGTGCGCGTATAGCTGATCATGACGGAGGCGGTCATGACGATCGCCGTCAGCACGACGTAAAACGGCCGATTGATGGTTCCGTAGTAAACCAGCAGACCCATGAGCAAAGCGAGATCGGAATAGCGGTCGAGCACGGAATCAAAGAATCCGCCGAAGCGTGTAACTTGATTGGTGGCGCGCGCGACGCGCCCGTCCACCATATCGAACAGGCCCGCGAAAACGATGATGCCGCCGGCGATTCGAAAGCTTCCGATGGCGAGAAAAGTAGCCGCGACGATATTGATGACTAGTCCGAGAAAGGTGAGGACGTTCGGGTTGATCTTCGACAGCGCGAGGGCCCGGACGATCAGCCGTATGATCTTGTTCGAGGCGAGGCCGATCGCGCGAGTGTAGGTCATGAAATTAGTGTCTCAAGCCGCGGGGGAGTCGTGGATGGTGGTCAGACTCAGAATCTCCATTTCGCGGACACCGTCGGGAATCTGAATTTTTACGGTATCGCCGACGCGTTTGCCCAAAAGTCCTTTGCCGATCGGGGAGCTGGTGGAGATCTTGCCACGAGCTACGTCGGCGTCTTCACTCGTCACTAAATTGTAAGTGACTTCTTCGTCTTTTTTCAAATCGAGCACAACAACCTGCGAACCGAGGCCGACCCGGTCGCGGGGCAATTTGCTGAGATCGACCATCGAAAATTCACGCAGGCGGGTCTGCAATTGGCCAAGCCGGGCGTTCACTAAACCCTGGCGTTCTTTGGCGGCGTGGTATTCGGCATTTTCGCTCAGATCGCCGTGCTGGCGGGCCTTCAGGATTTCTTTGGGTAGTTCGTTGCGGAGTTCATATTCAAGGGCCGCGATTTCATCCTGAAGTTTTTTCTTTAGATCATCCATGCCAAGCTGCTTCTATTATATGGAACGTTTTGAGAGATATAAGGCGAGTGGCTCGACAACCGATAAGTCAAGCTGTTACAATAACCTAAGGAAGATTTCCAGATCCCATGGCCAACAAACCGCCCTTTGCGCAGGGAGCCCAGGTCGAGCACGGAAAGTTCGGTCTCGGCTCGGTGCTTTCCGCCAACGACGATTACATTGTGATTAAATTCGACGATCACGGCGAGAAAAAGTTCGTGACGTCGATCGTGCTGCCCGCTTTGAAGAAGAGCGACCGGCAGCCGCCGGTGGAGAAGCGGCGAGCGAGCCGGAAGAAGGTAGCCGCGCCCGCGGCGAGCGGAGCCTGACGGGAACGTGAAGATCGGCGTCGTCGTCTTCCCGGGCAGCAACTGCGACCACGATGCGTGGTACGCGTTTGGCGAAACGCTGCGGCAGGAGACGGTGCTGTTGTGGCATGATTCGGCGTCGCTCGAAGGCGCGGATTCCGTAATTTTGCCCGGGGGATTTTCCTATGGCGACTATCTGCGCTGCGGCGCTATTGCCAAGTTCTCTCCGGTGATGAGCGCGGTCAAAAAGTTTGCCGCGGACGGCGGTCTGGTACTGGGGATCTGCAATGGATTCCAGGTGCTTACTGAAGCGGGATTACTACCAGGAGCACTGGTACGGAACGCGAGTTTGAAATTCGTGTGCAAGACGGTGCCGCTCGAAGTCGTAACAACCGATTCGCCATTCACCCATCAAGCAACAAAAAAACAAACGCTGAAGCTACCGGTGGCGCATGGCGAAGGTTGCTACATAGCTGAGGATAGAGTGCTCGATATGTTAGAAGCCGAAGACCGCGTGGCGCTGCGGTATGTGGAGAATCCGAACGGCTCGATGCGCAACATTGCGGGCATCCTGAATGCGGGGCGCAACGTGATGGGATTGATGCCGCATCCGGAGCGCGTGGCCGATCCGTTAATGGGCGGAATCGATGGGTTAACGATTCTCAGCTCGGTGGTACATGCCGGCGTGGCAGTTTCGAAAGCATGAGTGAAAACGAGATCACGCCAAACGTGATCGCTAATAAGCTCACGCCAGACGTGGTCGCCTCGCATCAACTTACTCCTCTCGAGTACGAAAAAATATTGAGCTTGCTTGGCCGCGAGCCGACGCTAACGGAGCTGGGTATTTTCAGCGTGATGTGGAGCGAGCATTGCTCGTATAAGAGCACGCGCATTCACCTGAAGAAACTGCCCACGGAAAGTAAGCGCGTGTTGCAGGGGCCAGGTGAAAACGCCGGCATCGTCGATATCGGCGATGGCATGGCGATCGCGTTCAAGATTGAATCGCATAACCACCCAAGCTTCATCGAGCCGTTTCAAGGAGCGGCGACGGGCGTGGGCGGAATTTTGCGCGATATTTTCACCATGGGCGCGCGGCCGATCGCGGTGCTCGATTCGATCCGGTTCGGACGGCTGGACGATGAAACCAACGGCCCGCGGAACCGGCGAGTGCTCGAAGGCGTTGTCTCGGGCATTGCGCATTACGGGAACTGTTTCGGCGTGCCGACGGTGGGCGGCGAGTGCGTTTTCGAATCGAGCTACGATGGCAACCCATTGGTGAACGTCTTTGCTTTGGGAGTCTTTCGGCACGATGAAGTGTTTTACGGCAAGGCGAGCGGCGTCGGGAATCCCGTTATCTACGTAGGCGCGAAAACGGGTCGCGACGGGATTCATGGCGCGTCGATGGCGTCGGCGGAATTCACCGAAGAATCGAAGCAGAAGCGGCCCAATGTGCAAGTCGGCGACCCGTTTACGGAAAAGCTGCTGCTCGAGGCATGTCTCGAAGCGATGCGCACGGGTGCGATTGTGGGCATTCAGGACATGGGCGCGGCCGGATTAACTTCTTCCACCTGCGAGATGGGAAGCCGGGCGGGCACGGGTGTGGAGATCGACCTGGCGCGGGTACCGCAGCGCGAAAGCGGCATGACGCCTTACGAAATGATGCTCTCCGAATCGCAGGAACGCATGCTGCTGGTGGCCGAACGCGGGCGCGAAGACGTTGTGTTTGCGGTGTTCAAGAAGTGGGGCCTGGACGCGGTTGCGATCGGGATTGTTACCGCTGACGGCATGCTGCGCGTGAAGCAGAACGGCGTGGTGTTTGCGGAGATACCGAATCGCGCGCTGGCGGACGAGGCGCCGCGCTATGACCGGCCTCATACGAAACCGTTGCGGCTTGCGCCGCTCGATGGCCCGCCGATTCGAAGCAAGAATCTCAAAGCAGATCTTGAGACATTGCTCTCTTCGGGCGACATTTGCTCAAAGCGCTGGATCTACGAACAGTACGACCACCAGGTCCGGACGAATACCATTGCCGGGCCGGGTGCTGAAGCGGCTGTTGTGCGCATTAAGGGCACCAATACGTCCGTCGCGATTTCGCTCGATGGCAACGGCCGGTATTGTGCGCTCGACCCGCGTGAAGGAACGAAGCTACTCGTGGCGGAGTGCTGCCGCAATCTTTCGACGGTTGGCGCGCTGCCTATCGCCACGACGAATAATTTGAACTTCGGCAATCCGGAGCGGCCGGAGATTATGGCGCAAATTGTGGAGTCAATCGAAGGACTCTCGGAAGCCTGCCGGTTTTTCGATGTGCCGGTGACCGGCGGGAACGTGAGCCTTTACAACGAGACGCTCGGTGCGCCGATTTTTCCGACGCCGGTCGTGGGAATTGTAGGGACTCTGGAAACGAGTCTGCCGATCGGTATTCCGTTTCCAAAGGCCGGCTTAAGCGTGATTCTGCTCGGTGCGATAAGGAATCCGGATACGCGCGAGTTCGGTGGGACGCAGTATGCGAAAGTTGTGCTCGAATCGCTCTGGGGCGTGCCGCCGAAGCTCGATATGGAATATGAGAAACGCGTGCAGGCGACCGTACGAGAGTTAGTGCGAACGAGGCTGGTGGAATCGGCGCACGATCTCAGCGATGGAGGGTTAGCCGTCGCATTGGCTGAGTGCAGTTTTGGGCCGTCGAATATAGGCGCGGACGTACGATTGGATTCCGATCTCGCGCCAGAGTTGCTGCTTTTCCATGAGGGACCGTCGCGAATTCTGGTGTCGGCCGAAAATTCCGCGGAAGTTTTTCGTGTGGCGCAAAAGAATGGCGTACACGCAATTGAAATTGGCGCTACACTCAAAGCGAGAGTGATTATTTCGAATCGGAACCAAGTTCTTTTAGACGGCCGCGTCGATGAGTTGAAGGAACTTTGGAGCGGCGCTCTCGAACACCTCCTCCACAATCCAGTGCTGGTGTAAAGAGGAAATGATTTCAGACGAACGGGAATTCGTTTTCGATAAGCTACACGAGGAATGCGGCGTGTTTGCGCTGTATGGCCATCCCGAAGCGGCGAACCTGGTGTATCTAGGTCTCTATGCGCTGCAGCATCGAGGGCAGGAGAGCGCGGGAATGGCGTCGAGCGACGGGCGTAAGATTTATAGCGCTCGCGAGATGGGGCACGTCGCGGATATTTTTACGCCGGACGTGTTGAATCAGTTGCCAGGCGATCTGGCAATCGGACATACGCGCTATTCGACGGCGGGCGATACGACGCTCAAAAATGCGCAACCGCTGACTGTTGCGTGCAACAAAGGGCAGATTGCGGTCGCGCACAACGGCAATTTGACGAACGCGATTGAGCTGCGCAGGGAACTCGAAGACGACGGATCGATTTTTCAATCGACCAGCGATACGGAAGTTGTTTTGCACTTGGTGGCGCGTTCGCGGGAGCGTACGCTTGCCGGTGCGCTGCGCGACGCGCTGTTGCAACTTGAAGGCGCATTTTCGCTGGTGTTTCTTGCGCAAGATCGCATCATTGTGGCGCGCGATCCGCACGGCTTCCGCCCACTCGCGATGGGCAAGCTGGAACTGCCGGACGGCGGCTTTGCTACCGTGTTTGCTTCGGAAACGTGCGCATTCGATTTGATCAACGCTACGTATGTGGGCGATGTGGAACCGGGCGAGATGGTGATTGTCGGCCCGGAGGGAATGACGCGCGAACATTACACGACTCCCGCGGCGCCGGCGCATTGCGTTTTCGAGCATGTCTATTTTTCGCGTCCCGATTCGATCGTGTTCGGCAAGCCCGTTGCTGAATCGCGTGAGCGCATGGGACGTTTGCTCGCGCGCGAGCATCCGGTTGACGCGGACGTGGTTGTGCCGGTTCCCGATTCGGGTGTGGCGGCGGCTATCGGATACGCAGCGGAGTCGGGCATTCCGTATCGACAGGCGCTGATTCGCAATCACTATGTCGGCCGTACGTTTATCG
>Ga0081455_10004854_pt1 | contig 14919 bp, 26 predicted proteins | sample TabmetS3T2R1_FD_70207 | JGI IMG/M metagenome (GOLD analysis project Ga0081455, IMG submission 70207) | Tabebuia heterophylla rhizosphere microbial communities from the University of Puerto Rico - S3T2R1 | ecosystem: Host-associated > Plants > Roots > Rhizosphere ... | reverse complement strand
CCCTTAACAACGAAAGGAGGTGATCCAGTGTCTTATCTCAAGCGCTGTCACCTCGCTGGGATCGCCCGCTAGGCATTGACAGCCTGGCTTCGGGGCGCTCTCAGCCCTGGACCAGCGAGACAACAAATGGGGCGCGGCGGGAGCATTTCCGCCGCGCCTTTTGTTTTTGGAGTCATTCCAGGGCGCGCAACGCGCGAACCCGGAATCTGGAGATTGTTGATCGAGATTCTCAGGTACGCAATTGCCTGGAGGTCGGCGTTCAGACGCCGCGGAAATTGGTGGCGCGCCGGCCGGAGCCGCTGCGGCGCTCGACGATGCGCTCGCCGCCATTGAAAGCGGAGCTGCCGTAATAGCGGTGATGGCGGGGGACGTCGTGCCAGTCGCCGCTGGTGTCATTGGTCGCAAGCCCACGGTCGGTATCGCTGATGATGGTGGCCGATTTCCGTGGCATGACCCTCTCCGCTTGCGCAATGTCCTTGCGTTCTGCTCATCAGTCGTGCCCCGACTTCGCCACGTTCAAGGCGGTTCCCTCCAAATCGTGTTTCAATTCGGTTTCGTGGCCCGCAGATTGTCGGATTCGGCGGTCTTGCGCCGTCTTGCAACGGAAGCGAATCGGAAAATGAAGAGGAAAGCGATGCTGTACGCCATTCTCGCCTATCACGTGGAATCCGAAGTGAATTCCTGGAGCGCGGAAGAGGATACCGCGCTGATGGCCAACCTGCGCAAGGCGCACGACCGGCTCAACCACGTCGGCCGGCTCGGGCCCGCGGCGCGGCTCGGCGAGACCAAGAAGGCGCGCACGCTCCGCGGCGCTGGCGACGGCATGATGATCGACGGGCCGTTCGCCGAGACCAAGGAGCAGCTGCTCGGCTTCTATGTCGTGGATTTTCCCGACGAGGATGCGGCTGAGGATGCCGTGCGGCATTTGCGCCGCGCCAATCCGAGCGCGGTCTACGAGGTCAGGCCGATCCGGCTGTTCATCCCGGGCCACGGCTTCCCCGAGACTGCGGCCGAAAGTTGACGCCGCGCGGTCTTTTCGCAGCGCTTCCTTCAGCACGTTAATCGTCCCGGGCGCTTGCCAAGCAAGGGCCGGCCGCCTAGCCTTCGCGCGGGCGCTAAGGGTGGTGGTGGTGCAACGTATCTTCGCCCGATCAGGGCGATCACAATGAGCCGGAGGAAATTGATGGCTAATCCAACACGACGTCACGCTTCCCTTCTCGTCGCGGCATCCGCGGCGGTGGGTCTGCTTGCTGCCGCAGCACCGGCGCAAGCCGCGCCGCTTGCGCCGACCGGTGTGCTCAACGCGCAAGTGAACGACGCTTCCGATGTGACCGAAGTTGCCGTCGTCGTACGCCGCGGCGTTGCGGTCGGACCGCGCGGCGGCGTCTATCGCTATCGTGGCGCGGCCGTGGTTCGGCCCGGCGTTGGCTGGGCGCGGCCCGGCTGGTATCGCTGGGGACCGGGCGGCGCGATCGCGGCTGGTGCTGCAATCGGCTTCGTCGCCGCGGCAGGCGCAGCCGCTTATGCGACGGCGCCGGCGCCCGCTCCGGGCATGTGCTGGTACTATACCGATCCGTATCGCCGCGCGGGCTTCTGGGACTATTGCCCGTAGCTGATATCCGCGCAGCGGCGCGCGCCAGCAGCGGCGCGACAATCAGGCGGAAGGCTTAAAGCCTTCCGCCTTTTTCTTCGTTGCCGGTTCCACGCGCAGATACTGCCCCTTGGGACAATTGCTGCGTCGCCCCCGAGGTCGGATGCTGTGTCGCTTTTGCGGGGGCGCGGAGCGACCAATGCCGCTGTCCCGTTACTTTCTTTATATCGGCGGGATACTGCTGGCGTTGCTGCTCATCACGGACGCCTGGCTCCCGGCATTGCCGCAAAATGGCAGCGCCAATTTCGATCGAGTGGCTATCCGCATTCATTCCAACGTGAAATGGCCGGACCGTATCGATTTCGACACGACGCAGCCGCCGGCGGCTCCGAGTCAGCCAGCGGCGGACACGCATGCCGATCCGCCGATTGAGATCGCCGAAGCTCCAGCCAATACGCGGGAAGCCTTCGCGCAGCTGCAGCCCCCTGATGCTCGCGAGTTGCGCGCGGATGGAAAACGTCCCGACGCGAAACCTCCGCACGCGCGCAAGCGCGCAAACCGGGCGACATCGCAAAAAATCCGGCTGGCACGCCAGCCACGCTTCGACTGGTTCGGCTTTCAAACCTGGTGAAAGTCACAAGCAATTGGGCAGACAAAAGGAGGAATGACCCATGAAGCGCATAGGTTTGAGAAACCTTGCTAGGGCAAAATTCCGTTGTGCTGCTTCCTCAGCAATCGCCTCAGCGCGTTGAGCAGAAGCGCGAGCAGCGAGATTGTCAGCGCGGCCGCAGCAACGGCGAGCTGCAGCAGCGACGTAAAGAGGTCGACCGCCACGTCCGCGAGGTCGAAATAGGCGAGCATCATGATCGCAATCAGGATCACGACCGCCGCGATGATGAGCCAGTCAAGCATGGTGCTTCTCCGCCGCCTTGGTCGCATCTGCTGATCTGCCGGTTCAAGGCTGCCGGCCCCTGGCCTCTTCCCGTGACGCGGCAAGGCGGCGCACCAGCAGCGCAAGGAAGGCGAGACACCAGAAATACTGGACATATTGCGGGTAGATCGCCGCGATCGCGGTCCCCGGCACGAACACCAGCACCGGAAAGATCGCGCCGGCCATTTCAGGCCAGCTGTCCCTCCGGGCGAACCACCACAAGAGCGCGTTGAGGCCGGCGATCAGGGTCAGGTGGATTCCGTAGAGCACGGCGACCGCGCTGGAGAGCCGGTAGTTGCCGTAAAGGCCGTTGGTCACCGGCAGCAGGATGATCGAAAGCAGAAAGAACAGATTGAGGATCACGATGCCGCGGCCGGCCTCCGGCTGCCGCGCCAGCCTGCGATGATGGCTGAACCAGAACAAGCCGGCGATGATGAAGGAAAGCATCAGCGCCGACAGCCGTCCGGCATAGAGGTGATAGAGATCAGCCCAGTCCGGCAGGCTGCCGAACGTGCCGGCCTTCGGCAGGTCGTAGGCCAACAGCGTCATCGCCACGCCGAAGATGGTGTTGCTCAGCGATTCCAGCCGCCGCATTTCGAAGAGATCGGGATGGGATGGGGTCATGGGAGCGTCTTGCTTCACTCACGGCTCTGCGAGCTTTTACAACGCCTGGGCTGAAGCGCCAATTCAGCCGGCCGCCCAAGGGTTTCCAGACAAAATCTGCAGCAGCGCGCGAATCCACTCGTGCGGCGCGCGGAAGGGTGTCTGCCGTCGGTCGCGCATTCGCAAGCCACCTCCCCGAGCCTAGTTCTCCACCACGACGATCAGCCATCGCCGAGCGCCACAAGGACATTCACAAACGACGTTGCCGTGGCGCTCAACGTCACGGAGAATCATCATGACCACGCTCAGAACCATTGCGGCAGCCGTTGTGCTGTCCGCCCTCACCGCAACCCCCGTATTCGCGCAAGCCGCCATCCAGGAGCCGGGCCTGTTCGCGTTCTATCACCCCAATCTCGACGTCTTGAACGGTGGTGCCCCGACGCCGGCCGCGAAGCTCGATGCGCGAGAACAGTGGCGCTTCAAGCCGGCTGGCCGCGTTGGTCACTCGGCTCGCTGAAGGAGGCCGCCATGCGCGCGCAATTGAAGAGACTCATTCCCGCTGCCGCGCTGGCATTGGCGCTGCTGCTGCCGGCCGGTTCTGCGTCGGCCTTCCTTACCGTTGCCGATAGCGGGTCAGGAGCGCAAGTCGCGGCACCATCCGCACCGGCACATGACGACCTGGCGGGAAAACTTTCCCGCCGCGTCGTCCAGCGCGCGCCGACATCGATTCCCGGCCGCGAGATCGTGCAGGTGGAAACGAAAATTCCGCCGGGCGTCGAATCCGGATGGCACGTCCATCCCGGCGAAGAGGTCGGTTACATCATTGCCGGCGACGTCGAGATGAAGGTGCAAGGACGGCCCACGGTCATCCTGCACGCGGGCGACGGATTCCTGATCCCGCCGAACACGCCGCATAATGCGCGCGATCTCGGCCCGGAGACCGGGCGGATGCTGTCGACGTATATCGTGGAGCCGGGACAGCCGCTGGCGACATTCGTAGAGGTGCATGAGGCGAAATAGTCGCTTCAACCACCGCCCTCGCCATAGCCGACGATTACGCACGCCAGGCGGCGGGCAGCCGATAACGTTGACCTTTGGGACAATTGTCCCGGGCGGAGGTTTGATCCCTACTGTCCCGGCGGCGCGTGCTCGAAGCCCCCTGCACGCACCGTCCCCTCCAAGGCGGCCCCGGTCACTCAATCCCCTTGAACCCGGGGCCGTTCGCTCGCAGCGAGTTGCCTGACCATGGCCGAGACCAAAAAGCTCTCCGTCGAAAAGGCGCTGAACAAGATGCGCGAATCTGACGCCCGCCAAGCCAAATCCTCACGGCGCGAGGAGGAAATGGATGCGCTCGATGAGGAGATCAAGCGCATGCGCGCGCAGCGGCTGCGCCTCGAGCGGCGCCAGAAAAAGTCCTAGCCATGTCCCCTATCCCTGGGACGGATCCATCGCCATGGTGTTGCTCTGCCATGGCCCAGCGTCAGACCATGTGGCGACCCACCCTGACGTGCAGCGCTAGGCGCTCCGCCGGCCCATGATGAGGCCGTAGAGAAACAGAAGGATCACCGCGCCCACAATGGCGCCGATAAAGCCAGCGCCTTCCCCGGCTCGATACCATCCGACGGCCTGACCGAGATATGTCGAGACAAACGCGCCGACCACGCCGAGGATCGTGGTCAGGATGAACCCCTTCGGTTCATTGTCGCCTGGCATCACAAACTTGGCGATGACGCCGGCAACGAAGCCAATGATGATCGTCCAGATAATGCCCATAACGTACTCCTCCCAGGATCAGACCGTCCCACGCAAACTCCTTGTTTCGACAAAATGGACGCGCGGTCCGCGCAACGGCCGATCAAGATTGAGGGTACCGCGGATAACGGCAGCTTGATCCATGTCAACGGGCCGCGTCCGACCCTGCTGTCCAAGTAGCGAGACAGCCAGCAGGACGGGCGGCGGCGCCGACGCCTGCGGTCAGAGCCGAAGGCCGCAAAACCGACGGGCTACCAGCGGCGGCTCAAGGCGTCGCGTATGAAGCATTGCCTCAGCCGCCGGTCACAGCTGGGCAAACACAGGTTCTGGCGACCTCCCCAGTCGCCTGCCCCTCCCGACATGTCGGCACACCTGCCCAGGCAATTCACGTGCTTGTCCTCGCATTGCTGGATTGAAGCTGTTGCTGCCGATGAGCCGAGGAACACTCCGGTGCCCATAAGGGCGATCGCAAGGAAAAGCTGGCGTGTCATGGTCGAGCCTCCTGAGAGAAGGCGATCCTAAACCTTCGACGAAGCCAAGCCTACCGTGCAATTCGCAAGGCGGCTACCGGTCCGCCTTCGCCCTGATGGGATTTGGAATTCGACCTTGACCTAGATCAACAGATCAAAACAGGGCTTTCAAACAATGCAGGTGCTACCCCGCCGTATGATCGCTTGAGCACGGAGCAAGCCCGTGTGGGTTCTGATATACATCTTTTCGTACTCGGTCAGCCCGGCGGCAACAAGCGACAAGGCCGAGTGGAGACTGCTCCCCAGTGTGGTCTTCCAGGAATTTTCCAGTGAAGCGCGATGCAAGGACGCCAAGTCAAAAATTGAGGTCACGCTGAAGCAGGCCGGAGACAAGCTGAAGAGCGGCCTGGATGAGCTGAAAAGAACGGGCACGGCCGACCCAGCTCAAATCATTATCGCATACAATGTTGAGTGCGTGCCGAAGTGAATGTTACGGCGCGTGGGGAGTCTTGCGCCCACGGCCGTGATTGGCTTGCGCAAGTCTCCCGGAGGCTGCATGAGGCATTGGAGCGCAATTGTCATCGCAACGGGGATGGCGAGCTTTCCAATCGCCGCGGGCGCGCAGAATTGCGAGGCGATACCCGCCGGACCGGCGCGGACCGATTGCTACATCGGCTTGAGCCGCATCTCACAGGGACAATCGGCCATTGCCGCGGGCTCCGCCCGCACGCAATCGGATGCCGCGCGCTACCAACAGGTGACCGGAAAAGCCCCGAAGCAACGGCAAAAGCAGATTACGAGATGACTGGTCCGCCTTCGCCCTAAGGGCTTCGGCGCGACAGCCTTCGCTCGCTTCGCGCTGGAGAGAGTGGGGCTGGCCTGCCGAGCCGTAGCTCGCGAAGCGAGCGAAGGCTGGTGGGGGAGGCAGGACTCGAACCTGCGAAGCCATGAGGCGGCTGATTTACAGTCAGCTCCCTTTGCCACTCGGGACACTCCCCCGTCCCAACAGCGTCAGCAAATCGTCCGCGAGAAGTGGCGGCGGACAGAACCATCGATATGGCGCTGAGCCCGCAGCTCCGGATAACGGAATGCGGTCGGCGCGTTTATGGGTAAGCGGACCCGCAAAGTCAACCAAGGGAAGCCGTCAAAACGACCCCTGAACAGGGGCTAAATTGCCAGAATCCGGAACCCGTGACACAAACCTTGCATGACCAGTCGTGACCACAAGCCGCCGTTCCGAAAAGGCGGGGGTAAATCCTTCGAAAAGGGACGAAAATCTCGCCCGCGCCCGGCTTCCCGCCCGTCTTGGCGCGACCGCGATTCCGGCGACGGGGGACCTGCGATCCTCTATGGCTGGCACACGGTTTCGGCCGCACTCGCCAACCCCCGGCGCAAAATCCGCAAGCTGCTGCTGACCGAGAACGCCGCGCGCCGGCTAGCCGACGAGAATATCGACACCCGCGTGACGCCGGAAATCGTCCGCCCCCAATTGATCGATCAGCGACTCGGGCCGGATGCCGTGCATCAGGGCATGCTGGCGGAAGCCGATCCCCTGCCCTCGCCCGACATCGAGACCTTGCAGCAGGAAGGCATCGTGCTGGTGCTCGACCAGATCACCGATCCGCACAATGTCGGCGCGATCCTGCGCTCGGCGGCGGCGTTTGCGGTGAAGGCGATCGTCACCACGGCGCGACACAGCCCGGAGGCCACCGGCGTGCTGGCGAAATCGGCTTCCGGCGCGCTGGAGCTGGTGCCTTTGGTGCTGGTGCAGAATCTGGCGCGCGCGCTGATCGCGCTGAACGAGCGCGGCTTCCTTACCGTCGGGCTCGACAGCGAGGGTACGGATGATCTTGCCAAGGTCGAATTGCGCGAGCCGCTCGCGCTGGTGCTGGGCGCCGAAGGCAAGGGCCTGCGGCAATTGACGCGCGAGACCTGCGCCACCGTGGCGCGGCTCGACATGCCCGGCGAGATCAAGAGCCTCAACGTCTCCAACGCCGCGGTGCTCGCGCTTTATGTCGGTGCGAGCCGGCTTGGGCTGATGCCCAAATAAAAACGCCCGCTCGCGAAGCGAACGGGCGTTCTTCAGATCTTGATCAGATCAGTAGCGGCGCAGCACGGGCCGGCCGTAGCGATAGGCGTACGGACGGTAGGCACCATAGCCATAGGCGCGCGGGCCCCAATAGCGCGGACCCGCGACATAGCCGTAGTTGTAAGGACGGCTGTAGCTGCTCCAGCCGGACACCGACGGCTCGTAGTAGGTCGGCTGCGGCGCCCAGTTGCCCGGACCGGTGTAGGTCGGACCCTGGTTGACGTAGTAATACTGGGTGGTCGGCTCGGCGAGGCGCTCGGCCCAGCCGCAGCCGGTGCCGCAGCCATAACCATAACCATAGCCGTAGCTGAAGGCCGCGACGGGGGCGACATAGCCCGCCTGCACGCACGGGCTATAGGAATAGCACGGCGTGCCGCACGAATAGTAACCGCACGCCATTGCGGGCGCCGCGGCCATGACGGCAACTGCCGCTACAACTCCTGAAATCAAATGACGCATTACTCTCTCCTGAAAGGGTCTTCTTTGTTGGCGTGGGTTTGCTGGCTCAACGTCTGGGCGGCCACGGGTGTCGGCGATGCTGCCAGTCGTAATCGATCTGCGGAGCGACGATCACCGGCGGTGGATTGGCGGGGATGTCGAGCTGCGGGGTCGATTGCGCCGACCAGGAGCGGTAGTAGCTCTCGGCCTCCGGCGGCAGTTTGCGATTGACTGGAGGTTCGATTTCGAGACGGCCATAGCCGGGCATGTGGCCCGCGCTGGGATAATAGTGCCCGACGTTCGGCACCGGATCGACATAGCGGCCGCCGTAAATCGTGGGCTGCACATGCACGCCCTTGCCGAGACCCCAATCGCCTTCGACCACCGCATAGGATGCATCGACGCCATTGATGATCACGGGCACGCCGGGCTTGCCTGGAATCACGATATCGAAGCCGCCGCCGGCCAGAGCCTGCGACGTCGTCGCCATCAAGAACGCCAGTGCTACGCCGACGCGCATTTGCCGTTACCTGCCTTTGTTTCGCCGTAACCTAATCGAATGCGCAGACTGAAGGGTTAAAGGCGCGGTCCAAACTAGCGGTAAGCCTAACGCGTACGGATTAGCCTCAAGGCAAATGTGAGCGAGTGCGATTAGGAAATGTTAACGCGGGTGCGGCGGCAGGAATAACCGCGCTACGGGAGCGCCGTCTCGACCAGCGTCACCAGGCCGATTGCGATTGTGACAGCGCCGACCGCCCCCTGCAGCGCGCGATTGGCAACGGTCAGAAACCGTGCGGAAACCGCGAGCGGAACGGCGATGACGGCCGATAGCGCCCCCATTCCGATCATCGAGCCGATCCCGAACAGGACGATGTAGCCGAGCCCCGCCATGGGGCTTGCGGCCTGGGTGACCGCCAGTACCAGCAACGCCGCGGAACCCGCCATCCCATGCATCAGGCCAATCAACAGGGTGCGCCAGCGGAATCCGTGTTCGTGGACATGGTCGGCGCGAGCATGCGGCAGCCGGTCGCCGGCATGGCGGTGGGCATGGAAATGCTCGGTGCCGTCGGGATGGCCGTGGCGATGGAAATGCACGCGGTCGCGCCATAGCCGCCACAGCACATGCGCGCCCAGCGCGATCAGCATAATGCTGATGGCGCCTCCAATCGGTCTTGCGACGGTTTCGGGAATGGCGCGGCCGAGCAGGATGGCGACCCCGGCAAAGACAAACAAAGTCAGCGTGTGGCCGACCCCCCAGGTCAGGCCGTGCTTGACGATGTCAGCGACCTGGGTCCGGCGGGCGGCGATGCTGGAGACGGCCGCGATGTGGTCGGCCTCAAGCGCATGCTGCATACCCAACAAAAACCCGAGGCCCAGAATTCCGAACATGCGCGCCCTGCCCGCCTTTCAGATCGCATCAAATACGACTTGGAAGCATTTGTCAGGCCTGCACTTGCTGGGAGCAACGTTCATTGGTTGGGGCAAACACAATGGGAAAATCGGGCTGGCTGAGGGTGGTTCTTTAAGGCCAAGTCTGGTATTCGCTCCCGAGTTCAATGGCGTTCGCGCGCCTGTTCCCGATCCCCATCCATTTGCCGGCTTAGCTCAGCGGTAGAGCAGTGGTTTTGTAAACCAAAGGTCGGGGGTTCAATCCCCTCAGCCGGCACCATCGTTTGGCGCGGCAGCCAGCGCTTCGGCCAAATCACCGACGAATGGTATCCAGACGTCGCGAGCAGCGAGGCGGCCCCGAGGCCGCCTTGCCCAAGCGGGTTCTAGCCTACCAGCCGTAATAGTAGCGGCGGTAGGAATAAGCGGGATAGCCATAGCCGCCGGAGTAGGGATAGCAGCCGTCATTATAACCATAGCCGGCGCCGTAATAGCCGCCGTAGCCCCCGCCATAGTAACCACCATAGGGATAGCCGCCGTAATAGGCACTGCTGGCGATGGCTCCGCCGACGAGTGCGCCGGCAGCGAGGCCTGCCCAGGGACGATAGCCCCAACCGCCACGATAACCCCAGCCGCCGCGGTAGCCCCAGCCGCCGCCCCAGCCGCGATAACCCCAGCGCACCTGCTGCACGGTATCGTCGGCCACCATCGCCTTCATCGCCGCGACATTGGTGGGTAGTGGCGCTGCCTGCGCCGTACCGATGCAAGCCATCGCAAGGCCGGCAAGGATCGTCAAAAATCCCGTCTTCGCAAACCGCATGACTTCCTCCATCTGTTACGCAACTCCCGTCCGCAGGGTCGCGAGAAGAGGTGGTCATCAACCCGAGGGCGGACCGCAAATAGGCGGCACGCCAGAGTTTCATGGCGGCATTCGCTTCCCTTGATCTAGCTCAACGCGGCTCCCGCAGCCGGTCCGGAACCGCGCCCGCTCCCGGGCGTTTTCCCGACATGAGAATCCGGGAAGAAGATCGCAACATGCTGCTGTTGACCGCGGTCGCGCTGGTCAGCGCGGTTGTCGCAGGCATCGCTGCCCTGTTCGAGCCGTCGACGGCAAAGCAGGAAGCCGCAGGCACACCCGCCTATCTCGCTGATTCGACTCCGGTGCGAGTCGTCGGCGCGCCGTTCGTGCCGAACACCAATCCGCGCGAGCGCCACTAGCGCGCATCCGCGGTGACCCGGCACCGCTGTCGGCTCCGCAACGTCGCTGTTTTGTCACCGGCTGTGGAAAACAACGACTTCGGCATATTCCCGCAAACCTCTCTCTTGATTTCCGAAAATCCTGTGCTGGAATGCCCGTTACGGGGTGTGGCGTGGGGTAGCGTCATGAAGTGGATGCGGGAACGCGATCTGTTGATCGCGCAAACAATGGCGTTCGTGCAGTCGGTGACCGGGCGGAAGCCCGAGGCCGAGCTGTTTGCGCGAACCGGTCTGCCTGCTGTCACGCCCACCCGCCTGCCCGACGTCGAAGCGATGCTGTCCGAGGCGAGCTTGCCTCCTGGGCTGTCAAAGGCCGCGCCCCCGATGCGACCGGCCGTGCGCAGCGACTATCAGAGCGAGATCCAGGCGCGCGTGGAAAAATTCCGCGCCCATCAGGCCAGGTTCAACCGAGACCGCGAGGCCTATTGCAGCGCCACCATGGCCAAGGTGCAGGCCACGCTCGACAAGTATCCGGTGCCACGCTCGTCCAAGTAGTCACCGCGCCGCGATCTTCTCCAGCACGGGCAGCAAGTGGCGCAGGAACGCCTGCGGGTCTTCGCTCATCGGGAAATGGCCGAGGCCCTTCATGATGACGGCTTCGCAACCTGCGATGCTGTTCGCCACGGCAAGCGTTTCCTCCGGCGTGCAGGAGTAATCGTATTCGCCTGACAGCAGGAACAGCGGGCAACGCTTGGTGTCGATCTGGGTGACGCGGCCGCGAATGTCGCCGTCGACCTTGTAGAAATAGAGATCGCCTTTGAAGACGCCGGGGCCGCCCTGCATGTAGTGCCACAGCGTCTCCCAGCGCTCCTTGTCGGGCGCGTCAGGGCCGACCAGGCCGGAGACGATGGCGCCCGCCACCTCGCCGCCGTGGACGTCCGGCCGGTGCAGGAAGTTGAGGTCATAATACGGATCGACATGGGCGCCGGCCTGCAGGCCGATGATGGCGCGAAAACGCTCGGGATGCTCGAGCGCCAGATGCAGGCAGATGCGTCCGCCGATCGAGCAGCCGATCAGGATCGGTTTGTCGAGCTCGAGCGCGGTCATGACGTCGAGGATCATCGCCGTGTATTGCGCCGAGGTGAGCTGGTATTCCTCTTCGTGCCAGCCCGCCGGCGGCGAGGACTTTCCGTGCCAGGGCATGTCGAAGGTTATGACGCGGTGCTTCGCCGTGACCCGCGCATCGTTCATCAATCCCCGATATTGCCGGCCATCGGAGCCAGCGGTGTGCAGGCAGAGCAGCGGCGTGCCCTCACCCGCCTCCTCGACATAGATGCGGTGCGGCTTGCCGAACAGATCGAGATGCATGTAGCGGCCGACGATCGGCTCGAATTTCGCGCTCATGCGGCGGCTCCTGTGCGAAGCTTGCCAAGGGCTTCCTTGAAGTAGCGCAGGTTGGCCATGAATATCTGGAGGTCGCCTTCCGCCTTCAGCACGCGCCGCTTGATCAGCGCCATCAGATCGTTGGAGCCCGGCGGCGGGCGCTTGCTCCAGAATTTGTCCCATTCTTCCGATGGCGCGCGCAGCGCAAAGGCCGAAGACGGCATCACGAACGGACCCTTGGTCACGGCGACGATCCGCCCCTCGAAGATCGAGATCAGCCACGCAGTTGCGCCCACTTCCAGCAGGAAGGTGGTGGTGAGGTATTTCCCGCGGCGGACCAGGCCTGCGTCGCCATTGACCTTGTCCTTGAGCGTTTCGATCATCGCCGCCTCCCGCCGTCGCACGCCTTCTGTCTGAGGCGCTTGCTCCTTCAGCATGATGGGCGGCGGGATGCCTGCGTCAATCAGCGAGCCATGACGCGGCTCGCCAGCGCGCTACAGCCAGACGCATACCAGCGCGACATTGGCGGCGCAGGCGAACAGCAGCGCCGCGGTCAGCGTAAGCTGCAGGCGGGCGCAGGCACAGCCGGTATGGCGGTTCGCTCTCATGGGAACCAGCATCCGGCGATTCTATGCGTAGAGTCCCGGGGTATCTTTTTTCAGGGATTCACTACTTGTTAAGGACTCAAGGACTCCCGGAAAACGGCCCGAAATGGGCCGTTTTTTGCCTTCACCGGCCCGTGATGCCTTTATCATCTTGAGACGCGAAACCGCGAGCCCGTCCAAGGTGTTGTCGGTTTTTGACGGAGCCCGAAGCAATGCCCTACGCGCTGTTTTCCAACGACACCAAGCTGAGCAAGGCGTACCCGACCGAAGCCGACGTCTGGAAGATCGCCAGGCGGTCTGGGCTGATTGTGGATGTGGTGGTGGAAAACGGCTCTGCCGGGCCGCGCCCGGTGCTGGACAATGATTACGAAATCCGCGCCTGCCACTGCGAGGCCAACGAAGACCCGGCTCAGAATAAGGCCGACGCCGAGCGCGAGGCGCGGATTGAGCCCGAGCTGAGCTGAGGCACAGCCGAAAAGCGCCGCCGCACAGATGCCGCTTCATCAGGTCCCGCGGCCGGCGGGACCGGTTTTCAGGAAGATATGATCGCCACTTACGGCGTCGCGCTCACCAGCGAAGCCTGCGCCGACCCCAGCGTCACGCACACCTTCTTGCGGTGCAGACCGCGGATCGCGCCGGTCACCTTGAGCACCTTGCCCATACCGCAGGATGAGTCCTGCACGAAGGCGATCTCATAAGGCGCCAGCACGAGAGGTTCGGATTTCAGGATCGTTTGGGCGAAGCACGGGAGAGTGAACGCCGTGAGGATCAGCCCTAACGCAAAAGCACGCATGTTTGTTTGTCCGCCAACCCCGACAGCGAACATAATAGCGCAGCGTCGATGAAAGTTTCATGGAGCGCAAAAATTATTTTGCCGCAGCCCGTCGCATCACCTCCGCGCAATCGGAAAAACAAAAAGGCCGGCTTGCGCCGGCCTTTCTTCCAGCGGTTTGGACCGCGGTCTCAGTATCTGGAGCTGGAGGGGCCGCCCCAGCCGAAGCGATAGTTCACGCCGGCCTTGACGCTGTGCTCGTCGTTGCGGAAGCGGGCGCCGACGGTGTCAGCCGGGCCGGTCGTCACCGTGGTGTTGCCGAAATTGTAATACTGGTACTCGGCCTTGGCCGACCAGTTCGGGGCAAACAGGTATTCGAGGCCAGCACCAACAGTGTAGCCATCCTTGCTGTTGCCCGTGGCAGTGAAGGCAGCCGGCACGCCACCGACGGTCATGCCGATATTGTTGCCGTCACGCCAGGCGTAACCGCCCTTGGCATACAGCAGCGCCGGGCCCCAGGTGTAGCCGAAACGGCCGGTCACCGAGCCGATCTGATCCGCGACCCCGCCGGTCACGACCGTGCCTGCCGGGAAGATCACGTTGTTGTTGTTGCCGCCGCTCAACCAGGAGTACTGCGCTTCGGCGCCCAGCACCCAGTTGGGGGCGAACTGATAGTCAAAGCCGGCCTGCACGCCGCCAAGGAAGCGGGCGTCGCTGCTCTGCAAGGAGTTGTCGCCTGCGAACGCGCCGCCGACATGGCCGCCGATGTAGAAGCCGGTCCAGTTATAGACGACAGCCGGCGCCGTATAGGCAGGCGCCCTGGCGATGGGCCGGGCCGGCATGTCAGCCGCGAACGCCGGCCCCGCAAGGGTGGCCAGAACGGCTGCGCCGAGAATGGTCTTCTTCATGAGGTGATCCCCGTTATTCAGTCGACACTCAACAAAACAACGTGGCTCGAATTGGGTTGCTTTCCGGCATTGAAGCTTCTCAACTGTGACGAGGCGGCCACAAAGCCCTTTTGTTCCAATGGGAAACAGGGATTTTTTCGCCCGTCACAACATACTTTGCGCCCTGAGATTGGTCGATTGAGGCCACAATCGGGTTCGCGCCACTCTCCGAAACGTGATCGGGCGTTCGGCGCGTGCGGGCGCCGGCCAACGGCGCTCAGCGCCCCAGCTTTTCCAGCTCCGGAAACGCGGCGTAGCTGGCGCCGGCGCAGGGGTCGCTGGCGTTCTCCAGCACGCGGTCGAGCCGGCCGTCGACATAGATGACCGCCCGCTCGCGCGGCTCGCGGTAGGTACCGTCGGACTCCCGGGGGGTGAAGCGCAGGCAGCTGACATAGCGCAGCCGGCCGCCGACCGTGCGCTGCGCCGGCTCGGCCATCAGCGCGTCGCGGACACCGACCGGGTTGTTCAGGTAGGTCCGCATGAACGCCAGGACTTCCTGCCTGTAGTTGTTGGGATAGGGCTGGTTGGAATAGCCACGGTCGTCGGTAAAGGAGATGCTGCGGCTCTCCTCGCCGCTGCTGAGGCAGGCGGAAAGGGCGAGCGGCAGCAGCACGATGGCCGCGCGGTATGACAGCTTTGGCAACGCGAAAACCCGAAGATTGTCCGGCGCGGAAACTAGACGCTTCGCCGGCAAATGGGAATTCGCAACTCCTTGAAAAAGCACCGGCCCGCCGCCATTGGGGAAGCAATGGCGG
>Ga0081455_10004853_pt1 | contig 14921 bp, 16 predicted proteins | sample TabmetS3T2R1_FD_70207 | JGI IMG/M metagenome (GOLD analysis project Ga0081455, IMG submission 70207) | Tabebuia heterophylla rhizosphere microbial communities from the University of Puerto Rico - S3T2R1 | ecosystem: Host-associated > Plants > Roots > Rhizosphere ... | reverse complement strand
GTCCGCCTTATGAGCAGATCGACGGTCCCATCGGTTACGCAGAGTGTATCTTCATCGCGAAAATTCTTCCCTTCCTTGAGACCGAAAACCTCATGATAGAATTCAGCGACCTGTTCGGGTTCCGTAGCCCTGATCACGATATGATTGATCTGCCGTGGCTGCTCCCAACCGTCTTCTCTGTAACCTTGTTGAACTTTCGGATGCTCTTTCCACGAGATGTCAAACTGCGTTCCAGCCGGGTCGTGACTTCTAAAGACCGCAAATGCTACTTGCTCCAATCCTTTGGTAACCAGAGTCTTCGGATACTTCTGCTTCATTAGATCGAGGATACTGCCGACGTCGTCCACCTCGAAGCCGAAGTGATCGAGTGCAGCCGCAAAGCCAGGACGCCGGTTCAGAACGGCGAGACCTATGACCCCATCGCTAATGTGTCCCTTGTTAGGATCGTTGAAACTCCGTGTGATCCTTTTCATCCCGAATACCTGTTGATAAAAAGTCGCCGTCCGATCCTGATTCTCGGTATAGAGAGCAAGATGTCTAATCTTAGCCGACATAATTCCTCCTTTTCCTGAGAGCCAACCCAGGCGAGGGTCCGCCATTAATCTCGGCTCTACCAAAGTGAAGAAACTGCGTCAAACACTTTGGCGATCGCGGACTTCATTGACGACTTTTTTGTCTCTCACCTTGCGGAGGCTAGTCGATAGCGAAACTAAGAGTCAACAAACAAAGTGACCTCGGGAAAATGTACAGGCACACAAGTTAGGCAAGGCTGCTCCGGTATTTTTTGCTATTGTGGTTAGCTTACTGAGGGAACAGGCTCGCCCTCAAGCCCCTGCAAAGAAAATTCTTGATCAGAAGCGTGGTTCTGATAAGTTACGGCCCGCAACTGGGTGAGTATGCCACGAAACGATCAAATTACGCGTCAGTGGCATTTATTGCGGCGGCTGGAAAACACGCGCGGCCTGACTCTTCCGGAGCTTGTCGAAGCGGTCCCCGAGGATTACCCGAAAAATGCTCGCACAGTACGCCGCGATCTGGAAGCGCTGGAGGCGGTGGGATTTCCGCTGGTGACCGAGCGTCATAACGCCCAGACACATTGGCGGCTCATCGAAGGTTTTCGCGATATCCCGGCGCTTGGATTTTCCCCTACAGAGCTGATGGCGCTCACTTTTAGCCGGAAGCTTCTCCAGCCTTTAGAGGGCACCGAGATCCAAGCGGCGCTGAACTCCGCCTTGAACAAAGTGGCCAGCGCATTACCGCCTCAGGGACACGACTATGTGCGCTCGTTGGATAACCTGTTTTCCATCGGTCTTGGCCCGCACAAAAACTATCAGCAATACAAGAAGACCGTCGATCTGATCACCGAGGCCATCGATAAGACCCGAACTGCGCAGATCCGGTACTTTTCCGCATCGCGCAACACAACGAGCAGTCGTGAAGTGGACCCTTATCGTCTCTGGTACGCTTTGGGCGGGCTCTACTTGATCGCCTATGACCATCTGCGAAAAGATGTGAGAATGTTCGCCGTCGAGCGGGTCCGTTCCATCACCCTTACGGATCATCCGTATCAGATGCCCCTGGGCTTCAATGTGGAAGAGTACGTCCAAGACGCCCTCATGATCATGCGCGGCCGGCGGATCGACATAGAGCTGTTATTCTCCAAGAAAGTGGCTGCGTGGGTGAAAGATAAGCTCTGGCATTCGAGCCAGGAGACCTTCTCCATAAAGATGGGCGATTGAAGATGACTCTCAAGGTGGCCGACAGCGATGAGCTTGTGGGCTGGATCCTGAACTTCGGCAGCCAGGTGCGGGTGGTCCGGCCAGAAAGCCTGCTTTTAAAGGTGAAAGAAGAAGCGAAAAAAATAGCCGGCACAAAAAGTTAAGGGGGAGCCGGGCGCCAGCGTTGAACCGGTGGAAGCCGTCGTGACCTCGGATGTCAAAGTCTCATGCTATAGTGCGCGTTAAGTTAAAGACAGGGCTGGAGACGCACAGTGAAGCACCCTAAGATCGCTCCCCGGTGGCTTCGGCGGATGGATCTCGTGAAAGCTGAGATGAAAGCCGTTCGATTCCCCCGCACGGCCCAAGAGGGACTACGCCAGTGTGCCGAACTATCGGAAACGGCGCGTCGTTGGTTCCGGCAGTCTATTCAAGCCGACCATCCCGGCGCGAGTGAACAAGAAATCGAAAAGAAGCGGCGGCTATTGCTGGCCCGTCGATGCGCCGCTCAAGGCCGCCAGATAGCGAAATGGAAGAAAGAGCTTGACCGATATTTCAGAGGGTAGCACGCCCGAACTTTTGGAACGTATCGTGGCTTGTTTCCAAAGGGAACGAGTTCCCTACGTGCTGATTGGAGCTTGGGCGTTATCGGTATGGGGGACATCTCGAGCGACGAACGACGTGGATTTTCTGGTGCTGGTGGATGAAGAGGAGCTAATCCGCGTGAGCGACCGCGTGATCCAGGCGGGGTTCGAGCTAGACGAAACATGGCTGAAATGGAATCCCCTGCTCAGAGGCGTTCAACTCCGTTTCCAGTTTCAAGGAACCACGGTCGATCTGTTGCGTCCCCGTGACGTGCACGATCAACAAGTCTTCCAAAGGAAACGGAAAAGACGCATGGATGGGCGCTACTACTGGATCGTGTCGCCGGAAGACTTCATCATTCAAAGTTAAAGGTCGGGCGGCTGAGAGATTTCGAGGACGCTCTTTCTGTGCTGGAACGCTCCGTGAAAGCTTTTTATTCGTCCTCGGATGTCAAAAACAATTTTTCGGCGTGACCTGATCTGTCATTGCCGAATGTTAAGATGGCGAACGAAATGAGGAGACGAACATCCAATGCCAGGCTTTGAGGAATGGTTCCAGCGCGCGCGACGGGAGATGATACGTATCGGCACCACGTATCCCGTATCGGAGGACCATAGATGACTCGTCGGCAAACCGTTCCGATCGAAAACTCTATCCTCCTTATCAGAGGCCAGCGCGTCATTCTTGCGGCGGATCTTGCCAAGATTTATGGGGTCGAGACTCGGGCACTCAATCAGGCCGTCAAACGCAATGGAGAAAGATTTCCAGAGGATTTTACGTTTCGTTTAACCCGCGAGGAAGCCGCGGCCATCGCTCGTTCAAGATCACAATCTGTGATCTTGAAACGCGGCGAGAACATCAAATATCTGCCGTCCGTGTTCACGGAACATGGCGCGATCATGGCGGCCAATGTGCTCAATAGCCCTCACGCCGTGCGTATGAGCGTATACGTGGTCCGAGCGTTCATAAGACTTCGTCACACGGTCGCATTTCAGAAAGAGATCATGGTCAAGTTGGACCAGTTGGAACGAAAAGTGACCGCACATGATGCCGAGATCAAAAGAATTGTTTGCTACGGTCCGACAGTTGATGGCGCCGCCGGAGTCCAACAAAAGGAAGATCGGCTTCCTTGTCGAAGAAAAGTCAGCGGGTTACAGACGGCGGTAGCCGGTGGCATCCAATGAGGAGAGATACGTCTAATGTCGAGCTTTGACGAATGGTTCCAGCGCGCCACGGGGAATTTTCCGTTTTCCTATCAGCGCCGCTTTGGAGAGGAAGGCAAGATCCCACAGTTAGTCGACGTGCCGACCGGTCTGAGAAAGACGGGCGATGGCGGCGTTGAGGTGGCTGCGGCGCACTGCGGAGAAAGTCAGGAGTATAGACGTGATCCATCAGTTTGCGGAACTTGGTCAGTACTATCGTGAGCAGGAGGGTATCGGGACCTCCAGCGAGGACCGACTTGCCCTTTATTCGCAGGATCCGGCCCAGAAGTTTCGAACGAACACGGTGCTGTTTTTGGTGCTCTCGAACGAAGGATTTCGACGAGTGCAGGTTGAGCAGTATGACGATAGTAAGAGACTCTTATACCTGTATCGCGCCGATCCTCCGAACGGATGGGATGCAACGCCCACCTCTGGGCTGCGACAGGTGAAGGGGAAGACACAGACCGAGTTTGATCGGGCCTTCATAGGCGAGGTGCGGAAGAAGCTCGCGCGTCTCAGGAGCTCCGTGGCGGATGCTCTCCAAGGCGGTGTTGACTTACCTAGTGAGGAAAAAACTCGTATAGAAAAAATGCGGGCCTGCCTCTTGTCCGCAGCAACTTCCAAAGGCGGACAAGCCCAACTGAGAGAAATAGTAGATGAAATTCTTGGTCGGCTGCCGTCACAAAGCGCGAAGAACGTCATCCACTCGCAAGATGCTATTCTTTCCCTAGCGTGGGAGACAACGGGAAGACTCAACCGAGTCGGCGATTTTGTAACTTTTAAGCAGTCGATTATTCGGCAGGGATTACAGTCGGCTTCGACAAACGGGGGACACGGGACGTTAAGGGGATTGGCCAGTGCTGTATTTGTGGGAAGTCAAACATCGAGGTGTCAGGCCTGCTTCAGATCCCCAACTTTAAGGTTTACACCTTGGACAAGCTGGGGTCGGTTTCCGGTGGGTTCGATCCATCGCGTGCGTGGCAGAACTTTCCTGCTTGTCGAGAATGCTGTGACCGTGTGGATTTCGCTGGGGAAAGAGTCAAAAAGGAGCTTGCCTTCGATTACTACGGGGGGTTCAAGTATCTTGTTCTCCCCGGCCTTGTCCAGCCGTTGCCCACCTTAGCTACGGGTTTCTTGATCGCCTTACGAATGCTCGCCTTAGTCGCGCTGCTATCAAACGGCTCACTGACGCTGAAGACGAAATCTTCTACGTCCTCGGGCAAGAACAGAACGTGCTCCAGGTAGATTTACTATTTTATCAGCCTGACCCACAGTCATTCCGTCCAGCGCTCTATGTGCCAGGTCTGTTGCCGACAAGATTCCGCAGCCTGTTTGAGGCAAAGGATCGAGTGGATGATCACCCATGGCTCAAGAAGCCAAGCCCTCAATCGTTTACCAAGGATCAATTTACGTTTGGTTCGAACCGACTTTCCACGGAGAAAAATCCGTGGCCCAATTGAAGCAGGACGGAGCGGGTGAGTAAGAAGTCTTGGTTCCGTTTTGCAGCGATCACTTCATCTCCAGGGCCGCTACGATTTTATTGAGCTATTTTCCCCAGCTTTTTCATTTTCCCGACGCCACCTCCAATCATCATGTGCTTGAGCGCGAAGTCTCGGAACCACATAACCTAGAGCTCTTTCTCGGGCTTGCGAATGAGCCCATGCCGGTGGTGCTCACTGATGCAGGTAGAGATCTGATAGAACCAGATAACCAGTGGCGAAAAGCCCCACGTCGTCGAGCCACCTCCAAGACTGTATGTTAAGTTTTTTCAGCGGTACTGGATCGGGTCGTATCTCTTCTTTCATGGATCAAGGTCATTGACGAAGCTAGAAGAAAAGTCTAGTTAGATGGTCCAGTGAAAGGGGGGTTTATGCGCAGAGCTTGGAGATTTTGTGGTCTGGTTCTGATGGTTGGGGTCTTCCTGATCGCAGTCCAGTTGGCGACGGGAGAGGCTCAGGAAAAGATTCGTATTGCCTATAGCTCCACAGACACTTTGAACTCGATCTGGACTGTGGCTGACGACGCCGGCTTTTACAAAAAGCATGGTTTGGACGCGGAAGTCGTTTACATAGGGAGCACCACTGTTGGGGTTGCCGCCATCGTTTCCCAAGATGTTCAGGTTGGTAATGCCGCCGGAAGCGGTGTGGCCAATGCGGTGGTTCGCGGTGCGGACACGGTAAGCGTAGCTTGCTTCATCAACGTTCTTGCCTACGAACTGGTTGTGCTCGACAGTGTCAAATCCGCCGAAGACCTAAAAGGAAAATCCATCGGCATCAGCCGCTTCGGAAGCGTCTCCGATGTGGCGGCGCGCGAGTTGATCAAGGGACTGGGCCTAAGGCCGATGGAAGACGTTAAAATTCTCCAGGTTGGGGGTGCTGCCGAGCGCGCGGCCGGCTTCAGCCGCGGGGTCATCGCGGGATTTCCGTCTCCTCCGGGGAACGTTAATTTGATTCCCGGGGGCCTCCCGCACCGAATTCTAGCCGACATGGCTGATCTGCCCAAGCCGTACCCGTTGCCGTTTATCTGTGCAGTGACCACCAAGAGTTTTCTAGCCAAGAGACGACCGACCGTGAAGAAAACGGTAATGGCGCTGATTGAAACCGCTCATTTCTTTAAAAACAACAAGGAAGCCACACAGAAAATTGTGGCGAAGTATCTCCGCGGGGCGAACAAAGCCTACTTGGATGCGTCGTACGCATCGACGGTCAAAATTCTGGAGCGTGTCCCCTATATCACCCGGGAAGGGATGAAAATTCAACTCGATGACGCGTTGAAGCAAAGCCCTGGCGCCAGGGTAACCGTTGATAGCCTGATCGACGACAGTATTGTACGTGAGATCGAGAAGGAAGGCTTTATTGATAAAGTTTACGGCAAGGGTAACTAAATCCTAATCCGACAATGCATGCACAGCATGAGTAATGAGCGAAGGCGGTGAGACCGGAAGCCGTGGGCACCTGAGCAGACGGTTTGGTGGAAGGTAGGGTCGCCGGAATCATCACCCTCGGGGATGCGGAGTGGCCCTCGAGGTAGTGTCCCATTGCCCAGGGCTACAGGGCTCATCGCCTTCGCTGCTTAGACATAATGTCGGATTAGGGCTAAAAGTACTTGATCTTGCGTTAGCAACGGCTCGCGTTCACCACTTGTTCAAGAGTTCATAAGTATCGAGACATCGAACCTGAGAAACCAGGGACGAGTTCTTCCAAACGGGCAATCAATTTCTGCCACCTTCGCGGAATTTCACACGCTTAAAACAAGGTAATTACCGGTTTTCACTGGTAATCTCATCAGAAATACCTCACAATTTTGCTTTTTCCAGACAGTTATGCGGTGTAGGAAAGTCAACGTGCGAGAAAGTCTCCGGGCTTCGTTCAAGGACGGCATTTTTGCCGCCTTCATGGCCGGCGTTACCGATCATTACGCAACGCCGCTGGCGCTTTTCCTAGGAGCCACGGTGCAACAGGTTGGCTTTATCACGGCTCTTCCCAATCTGTTTTCCTCCTTGTCCCAGTTTTTCGCTGTGCGCGTCATCTATTGGGTCGGCGGCCGGCTCAAATTGTTGGTGCGTTTAGTCTTTTCCCAGGCGTCGCTGATTTTCTTCATCGCAATTCTGCCCTGGCTCGAGATATCCAACCGTGTAGAGCTGTTGCTCATGCTGCTCATCTTTGCCGCTTTGTGTGGCGGCTTGGCCGGACCGGCCTGGGGTAGCTTGATGAGCGACTACATTCCTTCCAGCAAGAGAGGCCGATACTTTGGATGGCGCAACCGGACGGTGGGCGCGGTGACTCTGGGCAGTGTGGTCATGTCGGGACTGTTACTTTATTTTTTTGCGGACGTTTCCTATCGCGCGGGCTTTTGCGTTCTTTTCTCTTTGGCAGCATTGGCGCGCTACGCGTCGACTTATTTTCTCAAGCAGATGGATGAGCCGCCGCATCGGAGAGATCCGGCCAGTGATTTTACTTTCCTCATGTTTGTCGCCCGTTTCAGAGAGAGCAATTTTCTTAAGTTCGTCGTTTTCAGTGCCTGTTTGACTTTTGCCACTTACTTATCGGCACCGTTTTTCGCCGTCTTCATGCTGCGCGACCTGCAATTAAGCTATCTGAACTATATGGCACTTCAGGTCTGCTCCTCGTTCGCTTCGCTGGTGGCGCTGCCGCTTTGGGGAAAACACGCGGACATGGTTGGCAACGTAAGAGTCCTCCGCCTAAGCTCCTTTTTTGCCGCTCTGATCCCGATTTTTTGGCTCTTCTCTCACGATCCTGCCTATTTGATGGTGATCCAAATATTTGGTGGATTTTGTTGGAGCGGGGTTACGCTCAGCGCCGGGAACTTTATCTACGACGCTGTCACCCCGCAAAAGCGCGTTCGTTGCATCGCGTACTTCAATGTCATCAACGGGGTGGCGCTTTTTCTCGGCTCTTTCCTAGGCGGTTTTCTGGCCTCGCGTTTGCCGCCGGTTTTCGGCTATCGCCTGCTTAGTCTATTTGCATTTTCCTCTTGCTGCCGTCTTTTCCTCTATCTGTTGCTCTCGCGGTCTTTTCGCGAGGTGAGACCGGCGCACGAGGTTTCTATCCAGGAGCTGTTTTTCAGCGTCGTCGGCATTCGTCCATTGGTCGGCCGGGCGCGCGACTAGAAAATGGAGGATCGAGAATGGAGGATTGAAGGTGGCGATCTTCGATCATCCATCCTCTATCTTCAGTTGGCGATTTTGCTGGTCCCTTGCCTCTGAGATTCATAAGATGCGGTAGAAAGTCAACGGAGTTTATCGCACGACCGGCAAAGGGCGTCGAGGACGGCCTCCAGGGTGGGAGGCGGATCGGTGCGATCTTTGAAGGGCGCCAACCGTTGCCAGATGTCAGCGGCGGCGTCGTGAAAACCCGGTGTCAATCCGGCTGCGGCGAAACTTTCAGCGATCTCTTTCATCTCACCCACATAGCGCCACGCTTTGGGTGCTGCCACCGCGGCGGCTCGCATGCTTTTTCGCATAAGGTCCGGTTGGGAGATGCTCCATTCCTCGCTGAGAGCCTGGTCAACTCCCTCGATGGTCGCCAGGGCGCGGATCGCCAGCACCAGTCCATCGGTGCATTTAGTCCATGCCGCGTAGACGACCTTAAGCGCGGAAGCGGCACCCGGGATTGGGCCGATGGCCTTTGCGCTGAGCAGGCTTTTTGAAAAGATCTCGGCTATTTCCGGTGCCCGGTCCCCCGAAAGATAGAGCCGTGTCGTACCGGCTTGTTTAACTGGAGCCCCAATGATGCCGCCATCCACGAAACTTGCTCCTGCTTTGGTCACTATTTTGCCGATTTCTTCTGCCGTAGCCCGAGAGATGGCGTTGGCGTCAACGTAAATGCCTTTGAAGTTGTGTTCTGCCACCTTGCGGGCGAGTCCCAGAGCGGCATCCGGCGGGCAGACGGAAAGGATAACTTCGCTTTTCCGAACTGCATCAAGAAGACTCTTCACATCAACCAAGTCAGCTCGGTTAGCGCGTTCTCGGGTTGCCTGACTGCGTTGCTCCGAAACCCAGATGACTCGAGCACCGCTCGTGGCGGCAGCCGCGCCGATAGTCGCGCCCATATTGCCGGGATGCAACAGTGCGATGGTCTTGAAGCTCATGATTAGTTCCTCCTATAGCGGATTCCTATTTGAAGGCTAGTCGATAGCCGTTCTTGGAGTCAAGAGCAATTCATAAGCCACCTCAGCCCCTGCCACTTGGCATTCTCGCCTGCAGGGGTATCTTATGATACGGACCTCCTAACATGCACATCCTTGTCGTCGAAGACGAAAAAAAAGTCGCTAGCTTCATCAAGCGGGGCCTTGAAGCGGCTAGCTATTCAGTGGATGTGGAGTACGACGGCGAGGCCGGATTGAACCGGCTGCTGAAACGCGAGTACGATCTCGTCATACTCGATGTGATGCTGCCCAAGCTGGACGGGCTCAGCCTTATGAAAGAAATTCGCCAACAGCGGGTCGGCGTTCCAGTTCTTTTGTTGACCGCGCGAGTGACGGTGGCGGACAGGGTGATGGGTCTGGATCTAGGGGCGGATGATTACCTCACCAAGCCCTTTGCGTTCGAAGAATTGCTGGCGCGCGTGCGCGCGCTGTTGCGCCGCGGGCATGCTATGCCGGCCGTACTTGCCGTCGCGGATCTGCGGCTCGACCCGGCGACCCGCGAAGTGACCCGTAACAACAAGCGGATCGACTTGACGCCGAAGGAATACGCGTTGCTCGAGTTCCTGCTGCGCCGCCGCGATCAAGTTCTCAGCCGCGCTGTGATCGCGCAGCACGTGTGGGGCGTCAACTATGATACTTTTACGAACGTGATCGACGTCTACGTGAATTATCTGCGGAAGAAAATCGACGAGGACTTCGAGCCCAAACTGATCCACACCGTGCGCGGCGCCGGCTACGTACTGAGGGAAGAGCCGTCTGCGTCATGAATTGGCCTTTTACCACTCTCCGCGGCCGTCTGACTCTTTGGTACACCGGAATCCTGACGGCGATGCTTGCGCTGCTGGGCGCGACATCGGTGATGATGCTCGATCATGGCCTACGGAGCAATCTCGATGATTCTCTAAGGTCCGTCGCTCGCGCCATCGCGGAGTCGGTCCGCCGGCCGCCCTTTTTCCCGCCGGAAATTGAGGACACATTAGAATCGATGCTGGGACCTCAACTGGCCGAGCGGTTTTTCCAGTTGCTTGATCGGTATGGCCAGCCCGACCCCCGGCTGGTGCCGAGGGTAAGTCCGAAACTTCCGCTCAGCGCCGAGGCCTTACGCAGTGCGGAGAGAGGCGAAGCGACGTTGGAGACCGTGGGATTACGCCCAAAATCGGAAAAGTCATTTCGGCTCCTGACATGGCCTGTGGTTAGAAACAATGCGACTGTGAATATTGTTCAGGTAGCTATGTCCTTGGAAAATGTTGAGGCCACGCGCTCAAGATTTATTCTCGTTCTGCTCATCCTGGCGCCTGTGGCTTTAGCCGGCTCGGCCCTTGGGGGATGGTTTCTGGCTCATAGGGCGCTTAGGCCCGTAGATGCGATGGTGGAGGCGGCCCGTCGCATCGAGGCCGAAGATCTCACCAAACGCATCCCGGATCTTTCCAGCGACGACGAACTGGGACGACTCGCGGCTGTGCTCAACGACATGCTGGCGAGACTGGAGCGCTCGTTTGGCGCTGTGCGCCAATTCAGCGCCGACGCCGCCCATGAATTGCGGACTCCGTTGACGATTCTGAAAGGTGAGATCGAGGTCGCACTCAATTCCTCTGACGCCCCGGATGAGATTCGACAGGCATTGGCGAGCTGCCTTGAGGAGGTCGAGCGATTGAATTCAGTGGTGGAAGATCTGCTGCTCATGGCGCGCATGGAGGGCAACGCGCTGAGCGCTTGTCCCACGCGGGTTGACCTCGCCCAAGTATTGGAAGACGTCGCCCCCGCATTGAGTGAACTGGCAGCAAGGGCCGGAAATAGTTGCATGGTTTCTTCGGCCCCAGCGTTATGGATTGAAGGCTATGACTCGTTGATTTTTCGGTTGGTTTTTAATCTAGCCGAGAACGCGATTAAATATACGCCCGCCGGCGGTAAGATCGAGATCACCTTACAGCAGCAGAACAGCTCAGCGGTCCTGGAAATCAAGGACAATGGACCGGGTATCGCACCAGACGCACAGGAGCATATTTTTGATCGTTTTTATCGGGGCGATCCGGCCAGAGAAGGCAGCGGCACCGGGCTTGGATTGGCTCTAGTCCGTTCCGTGGTTAATCTCCACCGGGGCCAGATCCGTGTCTCCAGTGCGCTCGGCGCCGGGAGTTGTTTTCACGTGGTGTTGCCGCTGGCTCCAAATCCGTCTCCCTCTAAAGATTAGCAAATTCTAATCAAGGTCTCATTCTCCTCTCATCGTTGCGACTTAAACTCTCCTGTAAAAAACCCTATCGTGAAATAGGATCGTGGGGCCACTCCACGACAGAAGGAGGAGAGAGATGAAATCAAAGAGAGACATTTTTGTCGCAAGCGCCTTGGCAGCCGCCTTGGTCGGTGGCGGATATGCTATTGGGCGCGACGTTCAGCAACGGGATGCACGGGCGAATGATAAACCGATTGCATCACGATCGCAGAATACGGCTTTGCCATCATTTGCTGATTTGGCCGCGCAGGTGGCGCCCGCAGTGGTCAACATCAAGGTAACATCGGTTGCCAAGACCGATTTTCCGGATCAGCTTTTTGGCGAGAATTTTCCCTTTCCAGGCTTCCGGATGCCGACTCCCCGTCAGCCCGAACAGTTCAAACGCCAGGGCACGGGATCAGGATTCATCATCCGCAAAGATGGCCTGATCTTGACCAACAATCACGTTGTGGAAAACGCCCAGGAAATCACTGTCACCTTAAGCGACAAGCAGCAGCACAAGGCGAAGGTTCTGGGGCGGGACCCCAAGACCGACTTGGCGGTGATCAAGATCGACGCCAAGTCCTCCTTGCCGGCGGTGACCTTGGGTAATTCCGACGCTTTGCGTGTGGGAGACTGGGTGATGGCCATTGGTAATCCCTTTGGCCTGAGCAATACAGTGACCACAGGGATCGTTAGCGCAAAAGGCCGAACGATTGGCGCCGGTCCCTACGACGATTTCATTCAAACCGACGCGCCGATTAATCCAGGAAACTCCGGCGGCCCGCTCTTCAACATGGACGGTGAAGTCGTTGGCATCAATACGGCGATTTTCAGCCAGAGCGGCGGCAATATCGGTATTGGCTTCGCAGTGCCGGCGAACCTGGTGAAAAATCTCGTTCCTGAGCTGGAAACCAAGGGCACGGTCACGCGCGGCTGGTTGGGCGTTTCGGTTCAGCCCGTGACGCCGGATCTCGCTCGCTCCTTTGGTCTCGATAAAGAGCGCGGTGCGCTCGTCGGCGATGTTATTGCTCAAGGCCCTGCCGAAAAGGCCGGCATCAAACGCGGTGACGTGATCGTCAGCTATGACGGGAAGAAAATCGACGAGTCAGTGACTCTGCCCGCTCTCGTCGCTTCCACCCCCGTGGGTAAGACAGTTCCCGTGGAGGTCATGCGCGATGGCAAGATGAGCACTATCAATGTCGCCGTCGGCAAACTCAATGACTCAACTGCGGCGCTAGACACGAAACAAGAAAAAAGCCAGTGGGGCTTAGCGATGCAGAATATTCGCCCCGAGGAGCGACGCCAGATGGGTCTCGCCGGAAATGACGGTGTGTTGGTGACAGCGGTTATGCCGGGCAGTCCGGCCGCAGATGCAAACGTCCAGCCGGGTGACGTGATCCTGCAGGTTAACCAAGTCGCGGTTAGCTCGGTGGAGGGGGTGAAGGCTGAGGTGGCCAAAGCGAAGGCAGACAAGCCGCTGCTACTTTTGCTGCGGCGCGCCGATGGCAGCACGATGTTCGCGGCTTTGTCGCCCAATGTTGGCTGAGTTTTGGAACTGGCTCTTCGACGATGTTCATTAAGAACACAAGGGGATAGGCTTAGTAAGTCTATCCCCTTGTTATCCCACCTCGACCACCAAAACAAATTCTAGCTCTCGCGATCGACTCCTTCCGTGTTTCTTGTGAAAGAGAATCGGCAAAGCGGCTAGCTGTCAGAATAGTGATCGGCGCCGAGTGTCAAGAAAGTGGCCAAAGTTCATTACAAAAATTTCGCGATGGATTTAAACATTAAATTACTGCGATCGCCGGAAGGAAGAAATCATCTCATAATAATCGCCCGCGGGCAGATAGACGCGGAGGGACTCGAGCTAATTTTTCGCCAAGTTGCAGAGACAATCCAGGAGCTGTTCAATTGTACGGTCTTGATTGATTTTGAAAACGCTAACTTAAGAGTTAAATCTTCTGATAGCAATCTGCTGATTAATCGACTCGGTCCCGATCTGCGGCTTGGTAACATCAAAATTGCCCTGATGTCTTCCGCAGAGAGCGACGAGTTGGAGCGACTGAGGGTCTTGAGCGATTCGCTATGCCGTGAGGATTTGCGGGCCGCAGTGTTCTGTGACGAGCAAGAAGCCGTCGCCTGGCTAGTCGACATGACGTGAAGTTTGCGATCAATAAAGCGGAGAGGCCGACACCGTCGCAGGTTTGCATCCAGCCTGTTTTAGCCCGGATTCCGCAGTTGAAGGCGAAGCACGGGACAAGGCGCAAGCCTTCCGTAGCGAACGCAACGGGCCTGTGCCTCTGAGCGCAGTTGCTGGCATCGGTGCAATGAGCGGCGTCCTCAACGCCGTGAACGAAGTGCCAAGTAACAAAAAAAACTTTGAAACATTACGGGTCTATGCATTCGCTGCTCCAGGCTCACGCCTCGCCTAGCACAAGTCATACAATTGAACTGCGGAATCCGCGTTTAGTAAAATGGGAACTCGGCTGCTCACCAAAAAAAGGGCAGTCAAGATTTGACTGCCCCGGAGACTCTTCTAGTTCAAATGGTTACAGCGTCTTACGACCCTGATCCGGCCGCGGGAGGAATGGTGATCTTCTGACCGATGAAAACGTAGTTGGGATTCTTGATTGACTCTCTGTTGGCTTCATATATTTTCTCCCATTTTCCTGTAGATCCGTAGTATTGCTCGGCTAACTTGCTTAAAGTATCGCCGGCCTTTATCGTGTATTCTTCTGCTTTAGCCGCGTTTGCCGGAGTAGGGGATGAGGGTTGAGTAGCTTTGGTTGAAGCCGGCGTTGCCTTAGCCTGAGAAGTCAATGGCGGTTTTGACACCAGTATCGTTTTTTCTCCTCCCATCGGTTGGGCGACGGGCTTTTCTTCTGTACTCGCGATTGCAGAAGTCGACTTGTACAAGCGATCAACGAATCCGGATTTATCCAACTCGCCAATGAACGTGAGATCCACAAACTGCTCCGGTTTAGCCGCAGCCGCCTTGGGATCCTTTGCTCCCATCTCCCGCAGCATGATTTGAATGCCTTTCAGCGTGGGATAGGGTTTCTGCGGAATCAGAGTGATTCCGATGGCCTCGTAAGTTTCTTCGAGTGCCTCTGCGTCGTCGGTTTTTAGATATTTCTGTAAAACGGCTAGTGATTCCTTACGGTGAGTCTTAAGATAGTGAATCCCCTCTACGAAAGCTTTCGTGATGTTGCGGACAAGCTCTGGCTTGGATTTGATCAGCGATTGCGTGACCGCAAGTCCTGTATGTTGATACTCAAGACCCAGCATTTGCAGATCGGCGAGGGTATTCAACCCCATCTTTCTTGCTTTTGCCGTTAGCGGAATGGATACCATCGCGCCCTGAATCTTTCCGGTCTCAAGCGCGGCGAAACGGGCAGGTTGGCTGCCGATTTGCACAATGGCGACATCCTTCTCCGGCGCCAGCCCGTATCTTTCCAGGGTATAGCGAGTAGCGAAATCCGAAGAAGATCCGAATCGACTAACGGCCAATGTCTTACCCTTAAGATGCTCGGGATTGGT
>Ga0081455_10004852_pt1 | contig 14921 bp, 13 predicted proteins | sample TabmetS3T2R1_FD_70207 | JGI IMG/M metagenome (GOLD analysis project Ga0081455, IMG submission 70207) | Tabebuia heterophylla rhizosphere microbial communities from the University of Puerto Rico - S3T2R1 | ecosystem: Host-associated > Plants > Roots > Rhizosphere ... | reverse complement strand
CGGGCGACGGCCTCATGGTGTTCTTCAACGACCCGATTCCGCTCGACGAGCCTGCCCGGCGAGCTGTTGAGATGGCGCTGGCCATGCGTGACCGAGTGGAAACGCTGGTTGCAGGCTGGAGCCGGCTCGGCCATGATCTCGGCTTCGGCGTCGGTATCGCCCAAGGCTTCGCCACACTGGGCCGCATCGGATATGAAGGACGTTTCGACTACGCGGCCATCGGCAGCGTCACCAACCTCGCCGCCAGGTTGTGCGCGGAGGCCGAGTCGGGACAGGTGTTAGTGGCCCAGCGAGTCTTCAGCACCCTGGAGAGCCAGGTGGTGGGCGAATCTGTCGGCATTCTGGAATTGCGCGGGTTCAGCAGGCCGATCCGCGCATTCAATGTATCTTCCATGATCAACAGCTCAGCCGAGGTGCTGTCATGACCCAGTTTGGTGCTGGCGGCCAGACTACTGCGCCGCGTCTGTCCGAACTGAATGAACGCGAACGGAGCCGTCTCTTCGCGCGAGTGCAGGAACGGATGCCGGCTGTTTGGGACGCCTGGCGACACGACCTTGAGGATGAGTCCGTGGTTGTCGTGCCTTCGGTCGCCCTCGACGGGACAAGGCCCGGCGCGGGGAGCCTGACGCAAGCGTTCGAGGAACGGCTCTTGTTCCTTCTGCTGCTGCTCCGGCAACCGCGACTGCGCATGATCTACGTCACGTCCACGCCGATCAAGCCGAGCATCGTTGAGTACTACCTCGCTCTGCTGCCCGGAGTGATCCCCAGCCATGCCTTGGCCCGGTTGAGCTTGGTCTCGGTTGATGACTCGTCGCCTCTGCCGCTGAGCGAAAAGCTGCTGAACCGTCCTCGGATGCTGTCGAAGATCGCCGCGATGATCCCGAACCGGCAGCGCTGCCACCTCATCCCGTACAACACCACCGGGCTGGAACGCGACATCGCGCTAACCCTCGGTATTCCGATGTACGGCGCCGACCCGCGGCTTGCCGATCTTGGTAGCAAGACTGGCTGCCGTCGACTGTTCGCTGAGGAGGGAGTACCCCATCCGCTTGGCGTGGAAGATCTTCACAGCTTCGAGGAAGTGGCAGACGCGATCGTCCGGATGCTCCAGGAACGGCCGAGCATCAGCGAGGTGATCGTCAAGTTGAACGAAGGGGTGTCGGGAGCGGGTAATGCGCTTGTGGATCTGCGGGGTGCAACTGATACGCGCGGCTCGGAGCGTCGCTCGCTGGTGGCACAACGGGTGCGATCGATGCAACTCGAATTGGCTACCACGCCTTTAGCAGCGTACGAGGCGAAGTTCGCCGAGAACGGCGGGATTGTGGAGGAGCGGATCGTCGGCGAGGAACTACGCAGCCCTAGTGTGCAACTCCGAGTACTCCCGGACAGGAGTATTGAGCTGCTGTCCACCCATGATCAACTCCTCGGCGGAACCAGCGGGCAGAGCTATCTCGGCTGCATCTTCCCGGCAGACCCGGCCTACTCGCGACTGATCAGCGAGCCAGCGATCAAGATCGGTGAGCGGTTAGCCAAGGAGGGTGCTCTTGGTCGGTTCGCACTCGACTTTGTGGTGAAGCGGGACGACGCCGGCGACTGGTCGGCGTATGCCATCGAGTTGAACCTGCGTAAGGGCGGCACTACCCACCCCTTCCTCACCCTCCAGTTCCTGACTGACGGGTCGTACGACGGTGCGTCCGGTCGATTTCTGCTCCCGAGCGGCGAACAGCGCCATTTGGTGGCAACTGATCATCTGGAGAGCGACGAACTGCGCGCACTGGCTGTCGACGATTTGTTCGATATCGTGGCACGGCATGGGCTGCATTTCGATCAGTCGAGGCAGACGGGAGTTGTCTTCCATATGATCAGTTCACTTACCGAGCACGGTCGAATAGGCGTGACCGCAGTCGGACAGTCGCCTGAAGAGGCGATGCGTATCTACGAGGACGCGAGCCGAGTACTGCTTGCCGAGGCGGCCGCTGCCCGGGTGGAAAGTAGGTTGCCTGATTAGCGAAGTCTCATGAAGCACGTCTGGTACGTCGCCTACGGTTCGAACCTGAGTCGAGAACGGTTCTGTCATTACATTCGCGGTGGTCGACCAGCCGGAAGTGAGCGTGATCTCCCTGGGTGCCGTAACACCAGTGACCCTATGGACAGTTTCGGCGTGCTGATCGGTGGCGGCGTCTACTTCGCCGGTCACTCCTCGGGCTGGCGGGCAGGGATGGCGTTCTACGATCCGCGCGCCACCGGTGACGTTGCAGCGAGGGCCTATCTGATCACTGCAGAGCAGTTCGTTGACGTCCTCGCCCAGGAAACCCGGCAATCACCTGGGATCAGCGTCGATCTTGGGCCCGCTTTTCGTGGTGACTGCTACAGCAGTGGTGTCGGCGGCTACTCGGTCCTGGTCCGGGTCGGTGAGCATCGAGGAGCGCCGCTTGTCACCTTTACCCGCGACCGGGATACCGTGCCGGACTTGGCTGCCCCGAGCGTGGCCTACCTGGCAACGATGGCGACTGGACTGCGCGAGGCCCACGGGTGGTCTCCGCTGCAGATCGACCGCTATCTCGCGTCACTGCCCGGCACCGCGGGGAATGGCTCCGCCCTCACGACTGCAGAGGTATGACTCGCACTCTTTACGGTGGGTCCCCATTGGCATTCGGAGCCGATACTGTGTGGCTGCAAATTGTCGGTCTTCAGCCGGAGGAATTCGGGCGTGAGCTACCAACCTCAGACCTCAGATACCGCGACGCGGAGCGCACCACCCCTCGACCAGCCGCACTACGGCATCAGTCTCGGCGGTGCCGTGGCGCGAGGCTTCAAGAAGTACGCGACATTCACCGGACGCGCGAGCCGCAGTGAGTACTGGTGGTGGGCGCTGTTCACTTTTGTCACCTATCTCGTGCTCGGCATAGCGGCATATTCGCTAGGCATTGCAACCTCACGTGACGGGGGTCGGACTCCCGGACTCCTGGCGCTACCGCTGATCATCTTGTTCGCGGCCTTCTTCCTCGGAATCATCGTGCCAACGCTCGCACTGACCGTCCGCCGTTTGCACGACGCGGGTTACAGCGGGCTGTTCGCGCTGCTGTTGCTTGTGCCCTACCTGGGAAGCTTGATCATTATGATCTTCGCCCTGTTGCCGAGCTCGGCGGCCGGAGCAAAGTATGACCACCCAAATCCCGGCGGTCTAGCGGAAGTCCCGGGACCGATGCCTTGACGGCAAGATGCCTTTGGCCTCGGGATACACCGAACTCAAGGGCTGTAGCCGTTCGGCAACCAGGTTGGTCACGCCGTCACTGTGCTCCACCCGGCCGCGAATGATCATGCCTGAGGCATTGCGACCGACCCGGCCAAACCGTCTCCAGAGCTCAGCGGAACAGACCACGTTGAGCATGCCGGTCTCGTCCTCCAGATTGAGAAAAGTCACTCCGCCTGCTGTCGACGGACGCTGCCGATGGGTCACCATCCCTGCCACTTGCACCCGTCGTTCCGCGTACGCCGCGCCGAGGTTGCCGATCGGCACTATGTCATGATCATCGAGCACCGGGCGTAAATGCTGCACAGGATGATCGTCGGGAGAGATCCTGGTAGCCCACAGATCCGCCAGGGTCAGTTCGACCTCGCTCATGCCAGGCAGGACGGGCGGGGCGGCGTCAATCGCTGAACCGGGCAAGGTTTGGTCGTTGTCGGCGTATCCGGCATTCCACAGCGCCTGGCGACGGGACAGCCCAAAGCAGTCGAAGGCTCCGGCCGTGGCCAGGGCTTCAGCCTGCGGCACTGTAAGCCCTGTCCTTCGGATGACGTCGTTGATATCGGAGTACGCCTTCCTCCGGCACTCCTGGACAATCCGCTTGGCCAGTTCGCGGCCGATTCCTTGCACCTCGGTGAGCCCCAGCCGGACGGCGAAGTTGCCGTCACGGCGATGTTCCAGCGTTCGATCAGGAGCCGACCGTACGAAGGGACCAACGTCGAGCTGCACGCGTTGCAGGCAGCTCTCCATGCCTGTCGGGCAAGTGCGCTCGGGATCGAGGAGTTCAAGATCGGCATCGACGTCGGACTTCATGATGTCGGGACGCAGTACCACAACGCCGTGTCGTCGCGCATCCGCGACCAGCGACTGCGGAGAGTAGAAGCCCATCGGCTGCGCCCTCAGCAACCCTGCAAGAAACGCTCCTGGATAGTGCAACTTGAGCCAGGAGGACGCGTAGACCAGCAGTGCGAAGCTGATGGCGTGGCTCTCGGCGAACCCGAAGTTGGCGAAGGCCTGGATCCGGCTGTAGATGTCATCAGCTAGGGCACCGGTGATCCCGTTGGATGCCATTCCCGCATAGAGCTTGTCCTTTAGCCGTTCGATCTTCTCCACGCCTCGCTTGGAACCCATGGCCCGACGTAGCAGATCGGCGTCATCGCCGGTGCAGCCGCCAACCGCCATCGCGATCTGCATCAGCTGCTCCTGGAACAAGGGCACTCCCTTGGTTCGCTCCAGCACAGGTTCCAGCGCCGGATGCAGATAGGTGACCTCCTCCCGTCCCGTTGCCCGTCGAATGTAGGGGTGTACGGCACCACCTTGAATCGGTCCCGGGCGGATCAGTGCGACCTCGATCACCAGGTCATAGAACCGGCGAGGCAGCAGTCGCGGCAGGGTGCCGACTTGGGCCCGGCTTTCGACCTGGAAGACCCCAATCGAATCGGCACGACACAACATGTCGTAGACCCCGGCCTCTTCCTTTGGCATTGTGTTCAGCGTCCAGCGCTCCCCTACCCCCGTCGCTACCAGGTCGAAGGTGTACTGGATGGCGGCCAGGATTCCCAGGCCCAGGAAGTCGAACTTCACCAATCCCATCCACGCGCAGCTGTCCTTGTCCCACTGCAGCACGGTTCGGTTGTCCATCCGACCACGCTCGATCGGACAGACCTCACCAACCGGACGCTCGGTCAGCACCATGCCGCCGGAGTGAATGCCGAGATGGCGTGGCGCCTTCAACAGTTGCTCGGCCAAGTTCACAACTTGATCCGGAATGTGGTGGTCCAGCACGACGCTGGGGCTGACGGTCGCCGGGCTCCCGCGATCAGTCTCACTGATCGGAAGCGTCCCCCAGGTGTCGATCTGCTTGGACCAGGCGTCCTGTTGTCCGGTGGAATAGCCGAATGCCTTCGCCATATCGCGAACCGCCGACCTCGGCCGATAACTGATCACGTTGGCCACTTGGGCGGCGTTGCGGCGCCCGTAGCGGCGGTACACCTCCTGGATCACTTCCTCGCGCCGGTCGGAGTCGAAGTCGACATCGATGTCCGGCTCTTCGTCGCGAGTGGCCGACAGGAAGCGCTCGAAGGGCAGCTTGAAAGCAATGGGGTCGACCGCGGTAATTCCAAGTACGTAGCAGACGACCGAGTTGGCCGCAGACCCCCTGCCCTGACAGAGAATCCCTTGTTCGCGCGCGAACTTCACCATGTCATGAACGATCAAGAAATAGCCCGGGAAGTCCTTGTCCTCGATCACTGCCAGCTCTTTGCGCAGCCGCTCCTCGGCTTCCCCGCGGATGTGCGCATAGCGCTCGTCTGCACCTTGACGCGTCAGTTCACGCAACCAGCTGATCGGGGTTTCCCCTTCTGGCACATCAAGTTTGGGAAGACGTGGTTTGGCCAGCCTCAGGTTGAACCCACATTGATCGGCGATCTCGACCGTCCGTGCCACTACACCGGGATAGCGCGCGAAGATCTGCGCCATCTCTGCCCCTGATCGCAAATAGGCACCCGGTCCGGATAGCCAGCCATCCATGTCGGACAGACTCCTGCGGGCGCGTACCGCAGCCAGGGCAGCTGCCAGGCGCCCTCCATGGGGTGTCGCGTAGTGCACGTTATTGGTGGCTGCCACTGGCAACTTGTGATCATGAGCCAGGGAGAGGAGTGCGTCATTGAGATCGGAATCGGTCGGCAAACCATGATCGATCAACTCGACCACAACATGATCATGGCCGAACAGCTCCGTCAGTCGGTCCAGCTCGGCGGCGGCGGCAGATCGACCTGAAGAGATCAACGCCTGCCGTACGGCTCCCTTGCGACAGCCGGTCAGGATCATCCAGTTGTCGCCTGACTGTGCGGCCAGCTCCTCCTCTAGATAACTGGGACGTCCTTTCTCATCGCCCCTCAGTTGGGCTTCAGTGATCGCTCCGGCGAGCCGGTGGTATCCCTCGACACCTCGAGCGAGCACCAGAAGATGCCGGCCTTCGGGATCTGCTACCCCGTTCTGGGGCGTGGTGAGTCCAAGCGACAGCTCGGCGCCGTAGATGGTGCGCAGATCGTACGCGAGTGCCGCCTCGGCGAAGCGCGAAGCAGCATAGAAGCCGTCATGATCAGTGATCGCCAGCGCGTCCAGTCCTAGTCGTACTCCCTCCTCGATCAGTTCCTCCGGATCGCTTACCCCGTCCAGAAAGCTGAAGTTGCTGTGACAGTGCAGCTCTGCGTATGGCACCACAGGTCCGGTAGGTCGCTTGACCAACTGTTCATCCGGCTCGTAGGCGGGGCGTTTGTGCGAGTAGCCAGGAGCGCTGTCGCCTTCGGGATTGTCCGATGAGTTGTCCGGCATGGGTCGTCCGGACATCCGACGCTCAAGCTCCCGCCAGGAGATCGGCGGATTATTCCAACCCACTTTTATGCCCTTCTGCTCGCGCACCGAGCCCTCGCAAAATCAGATCGCGCGCCGATGGATGGAGGAGTAGCGAGCGGACACGCTTTTCCGTCTGCGAGCGACGACGACACCATCGGGTTTCGAGCGCGATCTGCCGCGAGCGGAGCGAGCAATTCAACTCAGTCATAGCGGGCCTCGGTCCACCACTGGTCGTTCTCCACGACCAGCAACCAGGCGCTGCCGTCGACACTGGTGACCTGAAACCTCGCGACCTGGCGGGCCTGGGCTTGATCCCACCACAGCTCGTCAATTGGCCAGGGGCCTGCCCAGGCATCGACGGGAATCAGCTCGGAGTCCTCACCGATGCTCACAAATGCAGGTGCAGGGGTCACCTGCCCGCGACTCGTGACTTTTACTGGCCTGCGGTCCTCACTCAGCACAACAGACGGCAGAGGAGTTGAGAAGACCCGAGCCGGAGCCGGCGGTGGAATCGAACCCGGCCACGGCAGTCCCGGATTGCGCTGGATGGGCCGGCGCTCGCTCCAGGGATTCAGCAACTGGCGGTCTCGCGGACTCCGTCCGCCTTGCAACGCGGGAGCCAACACCTCCTCGGGCCCGAGCATGCCCTGCAGGCGTGCGATTCCCCGCTCGACATGCTCGGTCAGCGCGCTGCCCCACAGACCCTCGCCGTGATCAGCCAGCGATTCGACAGACTCAGGAAGCAGCCGTAACTCGCACACCGGCTCCGGGGCAGGATCACCCTGCAACTGCCAATAGATCCGATCGATCAGATCGCTCGCCGCGAACCAGCGCGAGTGGGCCCAGACCCGAGATCCCGTCCAGCCGCCCTCGGTCACCACCTCAATGCGGACCTCGGTGCAGACCAGGCCATGGTGGGCAAGCTCAGCGACCAGCCTGTCGGCGGTCTGCCGAGCGCTGAACACGATGGGTTCGACCGTTTCCAATGCAGGCGCGAACGACACTCGCTGGTCCATATCGAGAGGCGGCCGGCGAGAGACGACCGGGCGGTTGTCCAGTCCGCGTGCCAGTCGATGGAGCATGGCACCTTCCCTGCCGAAGCGGGTATGCACATCCCGGACAGCCAATGCGGCAAAGTCACCGAGGCTACGGATGCCCAGGCGGCGCAGCAGCGTGACCAGTTCGGCATTCTCCACGACACCGATCGGCAAAACTGCGAGGAATGCCGCAGAGCCACTAGGGGGGATGATCCAGCAATCCTGAGGTGCTGCCCGGCGAGCTGCGTGTTCGGCGGCGAAGATGCCATCGGCGATTCCCATTCGGAAATCCCAGATCCCGGCAGCGACCAGATGCTCAGCCACTACGGCTGCAGCCTCTTTTTCACCGCCATAGAAGCGGCTGGGCACCCGGAGTGTGCAGAGTCCGGGCCGTACCGGTGATACGCCTGCCGAGATCTCCTCTATCGCCGAAAGCACATTCTCGAAGGTTCGGATCTCACTTGCTTCGTTCCGCTCCAAAACGGTCAACTCCGGACAGCGCGCCGATGCATCACGCCGCCGCATGCCACGTCGGACTCCTTCGACTCTGGCCATGGCTGAGCAGGCGAACACCTCACCGTGGTCGAAGACGGCCAGCGGTAACTGCAAACTCAAGCCAAGTTCGGTTGCCGCGGCGACCACTGGCCAATCAGGGCACCAAACGGTGAGTTGCCTCTCGGCTCGCACATCGCGCTGGTGCTCGCCTGCAATATCCGACTCTGTGACCGTCATGTTCATCCCACCCTGGCCACTGGGAGTGGCACCACCGTGTCATCACGCTCGACGATTTGTTGATCAACTCCCGGCAGCCAGAGCGGTATGCGGCGTACCGGTCCACCTTGACGAACCGAGACGATGACACGACGAGCGGTAAGTCGGCCATATCCCTGGCCTAGTCCGAGCCAGGAGGATTCGATGATCGTCAGAGTCGCATCAGCCCTTGGCCATTCACCCCAGCACACCAAGGCAGCATCCTTGATGCGGAGCCTTGATTTCAGCCGTTCGGCTTGCTGTGCGCTGACTGGCACTGGAGGCTTCACGATCACGAGCGTGGCGACATCGAGCAGACCAGCCGTCACGCTCAGCCAAAGCTCGCCGGGATGCGGCACCACAACAGTCCGCTCGAGATCGATTCCGAAACCTGCTGCTGCTTCCAGCCCGAGATCGGGAGCTCCCACGATGGCGATCCACTCTCCAGCCTGTGAGGTACCAGCGACCATGGCCATCGCCAGGCTCGGACTTTCTACCGCGTACGCCTCACCAGTCCGGAGCTGAATGACTCCCGACAAGCCTGGTAACGACTCCAAAGTCCGCGAAATCGCTGAGCCTTGCATCCGTTGGACACGCTGCTGCAGCTCGTGAAGACGGCTGCTGGTGGCCTGTGGAGTCACACTTCTATAATCGAACATGCATTCGAGCATAGTCAAGACGACTGACACGCAGCGGTGCGATATCCCGATGTCTTGACCAAACCCGCCATAATCCCAATGACAGCGTCGTCGGGTTTGGGCACTCTGGGCCAAGAACGGAGGTGCGGCAATGTCTGCGGTGATTGTCCTCAACACCGACAACACGGCCCTGCACACGGTCTCGATCAAACACGCGATTCGGATGTTGGTCCGCGAGGTCGCGATCGTCGAGGAAGCCCGAGACGGACATCGCATCGGCCCATACCCATGGCCTCTGGTCTTGCGCCTGATCCGCTACGTCAAGACAACTTTCCTGTACGCCCGAACGCCTGCCTGGTCAAAGCGTGGAGTGCTCCGCCGTGATCATCACCGCTGCGCCTACTGCGAGGGCATCGCAGACACTGTTGATCATTTGCTGCCCCAGTCACGCGGCGGATCCAATAGCTGGCAGAACACCGTAGCCGCCTGCACCCGCTGCAACAATCGCAAGGCCAACCGGACCCCCAGCGAAGCTGGTATGACTCTCGCGTGGAAACCCGGCGCGCCCACTTGGCGTGAGGCCTACCACCGGCGGAACTGATAGCAATCTGACGTTGATCAACTAGTAGTTGATCATCTCCAGCTCACACTCGGGCGGCGTGCCGCGTCCGGGCAACCTCGTAGGTGCTATGCAGAGCCTGCGCCGACCGGTCGTACGAGCGCTGGGCTACTCCCGCGAACAGGCAGTCGATCACCGCTAGCTGCGCGATGCGGCTTGACATGGCGCCGCTGGTGATGGTGGTCTCCTGCGCAGCGGTTGTCAGGAGCAAGTCGCTTACCGCAGCAATGGGTGACACAATCCCTGCGCTGAGCCTATCGCCGGCCGATTGTCGGAAAATACTTTGACGGCAAGATTCACGACGCAGGAGGGGTTCATGACTGTCTGGGATCCCCTCACCTACCTGGAGTTCGCCGATGAGCGTTCGCGGCCATTTGTGGATCTGTTGAGCCGAGTCCGCGCTCCCGATCCGAAATTGGTGGTCGATCTTGGCTGTGGACCGGGCCAGCTCACCGCGTCACTGGCCGATCGCTGGCCCGGCGCGCAGGTTCTCGGTCTGGACTCATCACCGGAAATGATCACACGAGCAGCCGAGTTTGCCAGTCCGCGGGTGAAGTTCGTCGTGCAGGACATTCGGGATTGGCGAGCAGAGACGGCTCCAGACGTGATCATCAGCAATGCCACCTTGCAGTGGATCCCCGGTCACCGCTCCTTGCTGCCGTCCCTGATCTCCTCCCTCGCCCGGGAGGGATGGCTGGCCTTCCAAGTGCCGGGAAATTTCGACGAACCGAGTCACGTCCTGCTTCGGCAGTTGTCCGCCGACCCGCGCTACGCGTCCATACTGGCAAATGTCGCCTGGCCCGCCGCCGATGATCCCGCCTCATATCTTGATGATCTTGCAGGTCCGGGGTGCTCGGTGGATGCCTGGGAGACGACCTATCTCCATGTGCTCCGCGGGCCGAATCCAGTCTTCCGCTGGATCTCTGGCACCGGTGCGCGGCCGGTGCTCCAAGCGTTGCCTGATGCCCATCGCGCACAGTTCGTCGCGGAATACCAGGAGTTGCTCAACCGGGCGTACCCACCGCGGCCTTACGGCACCGTCTTGCCCTTCCGTCGCATCTTTGTGGTGGCGTATCGCGCCACGAGGAGCCTTAGGCAGTGAGAGCCTTCTGATCACCGATCCACAAGCCAACGAGGCCGCGGAAGTGGCCCATGAACCACTCGCGTTCCTCTTCTGGGTATGTAGTGTTGACCGTTTCGGTCAGCACGCGGTCGAAGTCCGCCGATGTCACCCACTCCAGCACGAGATCGTCCAGTCCTGGCAGCGCAGTGGCACAGAAGTCCACATATCGCTCCTTCTCGAAGTGCTCGTCAGCCAACTGCTGGTAGCGGACGAGCTTGGCGTCATAGTCCAGATCTGGATCATCGGCGACGGCGAACCACGGGTCGGTGTCCACATGCATCTTGGCGCGGCGTCCAGTCGCGGCACAGAAGGCGGTCCACTTGATCAATGACTTCATGGCCCAAGGGAAGTAGTAGTGCAGCGAGGTCACAGCAACATCAGGGCAGGCGTTGGCGTAATCGATAGGCATCACCGTGTCGCCCTGAACCAGCATCTCGCAGGAGTTGAACTCCCAGCGGAAGAACGCGTTCACTGTCTGGGTGATGGTAGTCGCCTCCTGGCCGACGTTGGCAGACAGGAATGCATGATCAACGGCGTAGCGATTGTGCATCGGCTGGTCCGGACGGAAGTTCATCACCATCGTCTCGGGTCCGATGGTCAGCGCTCGCGCGAACACATCAAATGGCTCGACGGATTTCTGTAGATGCATCAGCATCTCGCCTGAGTCGTCGTACGCCGTCATCAGCTCGGTCTGGTTCTTGACCTTGGACACGCCGCGCCAGCCGCCGCCATCAAAGGGCTTCATGAACAGCGGGAAGCCCATTCCCTCAGCGATCGTGGCAAGATCAAATTGATCGTTGTAGTGCCGCGACGTGTACACCCAGCGCACATTGTCGATCGGGTTCTTATACGGCACCAGCACCGTGTCCGGCACGTTCATTCCGAGCCGCATCAGCGCGCAGTACGCCGAATGTTTCTCCATCGACTGGAAAGTGAATGGCGAGTTCAGCAGGTAGGCGTCGTCCATCAACGCCACCTTCTTCAGCCACTCTCGTGGGTGGTAGTACCAATGGGCGAGCCGGTCGATGACCACCTGATGCCGGACTCGGTCCCGCAGGTTGAACGGGTGGATGTGCACTCGCTCGGTTTCGAGAAGGTGATCCGCACCTTCGTAGCGGAAAACTCCGAGACGGCTCGAGATCGCCTCAAAGGCCTGCGGCCAGTCCACCTCCGCGCCGAGCAACAGGCCGACCAAGTGGCGGTTCACGGACATGCTCACGCTCCTTCATGATCGTTTCAGACTCAAGGACGGTTCACCTGACCATCTCCCCCGTTCCTCCGATACTGGCCTCGCTCGCTAAAGCCTGCAAGGTGTCGGGCATCCGGAGTCCGTTGCGTCTCAATTCCAGCTCGGCAAGTTGGTTGATCACAGCTCGATCACCAGATCGCCAAGCCTTGACAGGGTCGTCGGTGATCTCTGCCAGCACATAAAGCGGCTGCGCGGCCATTGCCCGGAGGGCGAAAAGATCGAGGTCCGGAAGCGCATCCAGAAAGACCTGCGAGGCTCGAGCCTGCCGATAGAAGCGGATCCGGCGCGGCAGCCAGAACGCCACCACGATCGTCACGGGAATGAGAAAGACCAACCAGCCGACAATCAGCGCCAGCCGTTCGATGCTGGTGACCTGGTCGTTGGCAGAGGTGATCAAGTTTCCGAGGGTCACCGAGGCAGCGTCGAACGGACGCCGTAGCTGCTCACCGGCAACTGGCACCTTGGCCGCCTCGGAGGCTGCCTCACGAAAGTTCTCTGCTAGTCGCGTTGCCGTCCGCGCCGTTTCTCGGGCCGGTACGGCCAATATCTCGATCACCCGGTGGACAAAGATTCCGATGATGGCCCAGCCCACCGTCCAGAGAAGAACGAAGCCATCTCCGAACAGCTGGCCAATCATCCTCGCCGGACGTTTAGCGTAGATGCCCATGGCCGCGACATTACCCATATTGCTGAAGATGGCAGGATTGCCCGGTGTCTCGAAGGCGATCTGACAGCTTCCAGGTGGCTCATCAGCGATGTGGATGGGTGCTGCTGACCCTCATCTTCGCGGTCGCGGGATGCGGAATCTTGCCTCCCAAGTTGAATCCGGAGCCCGACGGCAACACTGCTGATCGGGTGGCAGCCGCGCTGGCGGCGGGTCTTAGCGCGAAGGATCTTTCGCCGTTGCCGTTCGTCGGCGCCACCGGCGCAGCGATCAATGATCTGTTCCAGCCACTCGTCGCAGGAATGGGGCCGTTGAAACCGGCGGTGACGCTCGGGTCGGTCTCTCGGGACGGGTCCGCTGCGACTGCGACGTTGTCCTTCAGTTGGGCGTTTCCCGGTGTTCCGCAGCAGTGGACGTATACGACCGAGGCCAGGCTGGCAAAGGAGTCCGGACAGTGGAAGACACGTTGGCAGCCAAGCGTCGTGCACCCACAGCTCGACGGCACGAACCGGCTGTCACAGCGGCGACTTTATCCCGAGCGCGGCGAGCTGCTGGGAGAGGACGGCGCTCCCATCGTGGTCGACCGGCCGGTATTCCGGATCGGGATCGACAAGTCAAAGGTGAGTGACAAGGCGGCCAAAACCTCGGCAATCCGGCTTGCCAAGGTCGTCAAGATCAATGCCAAGGCGTACGCGAAGGAGGTGGCTGCTGCGGGCGGTAGCGCCTTCGTTACCGCCATCGTGCTGCGCATGGACGCATCCGACCTACCACTCAGCTCGGAGATCCGTACCATCCCGGGAGCGCAGTCCATCCGAACCGGGCAGATGCTCGCCCCGAACCACGATTTCGCCCGGCCGATCATCGGCATCGTCGGCGAGGCAACAAAGGAGAACGTCGACAAATCCGGGGGAGCCGTGGTGACCGGAGACCAGGTCGGGCTGACCGGACTACAGAAGCGCTACGACGAACAGATGCGCGGTACTCCCGGTGTGCGGGTGCGACTGGCGGCCGCCAAGCCGAGCGGCAGCTCAGCAAGCCCCTCTCCAACTCCCTCACCGGCGGCCGAAGCCGAGCCGGTCGTGCTTTTCGAAGCGAAGCCAGTGCCCGGTAAGCCGCTGACCACCACGCTCAATGTCGGGCTGCAGAAACTGGCCGAGAAGACGCTAGCCAATACGAAGCCAGCCAGCGTTCTAATCGCCATCCGGCCCTCGACGGGCGCGATCGTCGCGGCTGCGAACGGCCACGGCAATCGTGGGCAGTCCCTCGCCACAGTCGGGCGGGCGGCTCCCGGGTCCACCTTCAAGGTCGTCTCCGCACTGGCCCTGTTGCGGGCTGATCTAACTCCTCGCTCGGCGGTCACGTGCCCGACAACAGTTAACGTGGATGGTCGGAAGTTCAGGAACTACAGCGATTACCCGCGCAGCCAGCAGGGCAGGATCACGTTGCGAACCGCGCTCGCGCAGTCGTGCAACACGGCGTTCATCGGCCAGCGAGGCAAGCTCGACCGGTCTTCGCTGGCGGAGGCAGCCGGTTCCTTGGGATTCGGCATCGACTACGACGTCGGCTTCCCGTCCTTCTTCGGCTCAGTACCGGACGATCCAACAGCCACCGGCCGGGCGGCCACCATGATCGGACAAGGCAAAGTCGAAGCCTCGCCGATGGTCATGGCTGCTGTGGTCGCATCCGTCGCCGCAGGCGAAACCGTGATTCCGCATCTTTTGGATGGTCAGCAGGCCACCTCGAAAGGAAAGCCGCTGACCGATCAGGAAGCCCGGCAGCTGCGCCAGATGATGCGAGCCGTGGTGGATGAGGGCAGCGGCCGTGTGCTCGGGGATCTTGCCGGTCCGGCAGTCATGGCCAAGACCGGCACGGCCGAGTACGGCGCATCGAAACCTCTGAAGACCCATGCCTGGATGATCGCGGCGCAAGACGATCTCGCGGTTGCCGTGTTTGTCAACGATGGCCAGTCGGGCTCGCAAACGGCTGGACCTCTGCTGCGGACATTCCTGGCAAAGGCCCGGTAGGCCTGCTGGCTGGATCCTGGTTGGATCATTTTCGTGCTGCTCCGACCGCTACCAGCCATCCTCGCTCGTCGCCGTCTACGAGACCGGCGGACTCAAGTGCGGTGAGTGCGCCAAGGCAGGTTGGAACACTGACACCGGCCGCGAGTGCGATGTCTCCAACGGTCGCACGACGGCGAGCCGGGATGGCTTCGAAGACTGCAAGCTGGCTCTCGG
>Ga0081455_10004851_pt1 | contig 14922 bp, 14 predicted proteins | sample TabmetS3T2R1_FD_70207 | JGI IMG/M metagenome (GOLD analysis project Ga0081455, IMG submission 70207) | Tabebuia heterophylla rhizosphere microbial communities from the University of Puerto Rico - S3T2R1 | ecosystem: Host-associated > Plants > Roots > Rhizosphere ... | reverse complement strand
CTGGACGGTGGCGGTCGACGGCCTGGTGAAGAAGCCGCTCACGATCGACATCGAGGAGCTCGTCAAGTGGTTCCCGCTCGAGGAGCGCATCTACCGGATGCGCTGCGTGGAAGCGTGGAGCATGGTCATCCCCTGGCTCGGGTTCCCGCTCGGCGACTTCATCAAGCGGGTCGAGCCGCTCGGCTCGGCGAAGTACGTCGCCTTCCAGACCCTGCTCGATCCGCAGCAGATGCCGGAGCAGCGCACGCACATCCTCGAGTGGCCGTACGTCGAGGGCCTGCGGATGGACGAGGCCACCCACCCCTTGACGCTCCTGGTCGCCGGCCTCTACGGCAAGACGCTCCCGAACCAGGACGGCGCACCGCTGCGGCTGGTGGTTCCCGGCTGGTATGGCGTCGCGTGGGTGAAATGGCTGAGCCGGATCGAGGTGCTCGACCGCCGCATCATGGGCAAATACATGGCGCGTGAATACGTGACGTTGCGCGCCGAGGAACGCGGAGAGAAGACGCTGTGGCGCGAGACCAGCATCGGACCGATGCTCATCAAGTCCATCGCGGCCCGCGCCCTCCGGTTGAAAGATGGCACGATCCGCATTCAAGGCGCGGCCTGGGGGGATGAAACGCCGCTCGCGAAAGTTGAACTTAAGATCGACGACGGCCCCTGGCAGACGGCGCGCCTCGCCGAGGTCGTGTCGGGGAGCAAGCGACTCGTCTACGCGGCGCCGGAACGGCTCCGGCAGGCCTCGTTCGTGGCGCTTCTCCGCTCGATCGGGATCGGCCTCGTCGTCGTGGACGAGGTGCACTGCGTGAGCATGTGGGGGCACGACTTTCGCCCGGACTACCTCTTCATCCGCCGCGCCCTCGCGGAGCTGGGCGAGCCGACGCTCCTCGGGATGACGGCCACCGCGACCCCCGAGACCGCACGCGAGATCGCCCGCGCGCTCGGCCGCGAGCCGGAGCGCGTCGCGACGACCGTCGTCCGCCCGAACCTCCGCTACGACGTCGAGGAGGTCGCGAACGCCGAGGACCGGGTGCGGATCCTCGTCGAGCGTCTCCGTAGGCTCCAGGGCGCTCCCGCGATCGTCTACGCACGCTCGCGCCGCTCGACCGAGGAGCTCGCGCGCGTCCTCGGAGGCCACGGTTTCCGCGCCGAGCACTACCACGCGGGGCTCGAGGCCGAGGAGCGCACGCGGGTGCAGGACGACTTCGTCGCCGGACGCGCGCAGGCGGTTGTCGCGACGACTGCCTTCGGGATGGGCATCGACAAGCCGGACGTGCGACTCGTCTGCCTCGTGAACTACCCGGGCTCGCTCGAGGAGTACGTGCAGATGGTCGGGCGCGCGGGACGCGACGGCGAGCCGAGCGACACGCTGCTGCTCGCGAGCCCGAGCGACGCGACGGCGCTGCGGCGGTTCGCCGTGTCGGACGTGCCGGCGGCGTCCGAGCTTCGCTCCGTCTACCGGGCGCTGCGCGCCTCGGGCGGCGCCGTGGATCCCGACCAGCTCGCCGCGGCAGCTCCGGAGCGGGACCCGCGCGTGCTGGTCGGGATGCTCGAGCAGGCTGGCCTCGTCGCACGCGGCTTCGACAACGGGAGGCGCATGAGCGTCGAGCTGCCGCCGGCGCCCGAGGATGCGGCGGAGCGGGTCGGGGCGCTGCTCGTGAGGGCCGAGCTCCTCGCGGAGTCGCGCGCGGATCGGATCGTCGGCTTCGCCGAGTCGCGGATCTGCCGGCACGCCCAGGTCGCCGAGCACTTCGGGGAGGTGTTCGAGGCCCCGTGCGGGCGCTGCGACGTGTGCGCGCCACAGGAGAGCTTCGTGGCAGTGGCAGACGCTCCACCTCCCCTCCCCGACGACATCGGCGCCGCGATCGTCGAGGCGGTCGCGTCGCTCACCTGGCCGCTCGGCCGCCGCAGCCTCGTGCTCACCCTCCGCGGCTCGTTGAAGGCGCCGCCCTCCGCGCGCCGCTCGCTCGCCTACCGGCTGCTCGCGGCCGCCTCCGACTCGGAGGTCAGGCGCTGGGTGCAGCTTCTCGAGACCTCGGGCGCGCTCGTCGAGGTCACGACACCCGACGGCTTCCGTGTCCTCCAGGCCGACCCGTCAGCACCGCGACCACAGATCAGGTCCGCCGCTGCGGTCATGTCCGACGCGGACGAGGGCCTGGTCGAGCGGCTGCGCGGCTGGCGCCTCGAGCGCTCGCGCGAGGACGCGGTCCCCGCGTACGTCGTCCTGCACGACGCGACGCTTCGCGAGCTCGCGTCGATCCGTCCGAGCTCGCGCGAGGAGCTCGCAGGCGTGAAGGGCCTCGGCCCGGTGAAGATCGACCGCTACGGGGACGACCTGCTCGCCGTCCTCGCTGCGTTCTGATCAGACGCCGGGATCGGGTGCCTGGAGGATCTTCTCCGTCTGCGCGTCCCGGAACGCGCGCAGCCGCTCCGCGATCGCCTCGTCCTCGAGTGCGAGGATCGCCGCGGCCAGAAGGGCCGCGTTCACCGCCCCGGCCCGCCCGATCGCGAGCGTCCCGACCGGGACGCCCGCGGGCATCTGCACCGTCGAGAGGAGGGAGTCGAGCCCGCCGAGCTGGGTCCCCATCGGGATCCCGAGCACGGGCTTGACCGTCTTCGACGCCACCACCCCCGCGAGATGTGCGGCACCGCCGGCTGCGGCGACGAAGACCTTCACACCGCGCGCTTCGACGTCGGTGACGTACTCCTCGAGGGCGTCCGGCGTGCGGTGCGCGGACAGCACGCGCGCCTCGAACGGGATCTCGAGCTCACGCAGGGTCTCGACGCACTTCGCCATGGTCTCGAGATCCGACTGCGAGCCCATGACGACGGAAACGAGCGGTGTCACTTGGCCTTCCTCCTGAGAGCAGTGTGGACGACGCGGGCGGTCTTGCGGAGATCGGCATCGGCCTCGTCCGACTCGGCGATGCCCTCGAGCAGCTGGATCGTGTCGCGGTTCGCGGTGCCGTTCTTCAGGCACACGACCGCGAGCCGGCGCACGGCGGCGTTGGGATCGCGCGCCGCCAGCTCGTGCAGGAGCGCGCGGTACCCGTTGACGTCGCCGGGATGGTCGCGGGAGAACGCCTCGAGCGCGATCAGGGCCGACCCACGCACGGCCGGGCTGTCGTCCTCGAGCCCGCGCCGCAGGAGCTGGATCTTCTGCCGGAAGCGGAACTGCGCGAGCGCGCGGTAGCCCTGGGCGCGCACGCGGTAGTCGGAGTCGCGCGCCGCGAACTCGATCTCCTCGTCCCACTGCACCCGGAGCGTGGCGAGCGCGCGCTCGTCCCCGGCCTGGGCGAGCTCATCGGCCTTGGCCGCGGCTTCGGCAAGGCTCATTGAAGGTCTGTGAGGGAGCGAGCGCCGGGGCCGACGTAGCGCGCGGACGGGCGGATGAGCCGGCCGACCTGCTTCTGCTCGAGGATGTGGGCCGACCAGCCTGCGACGCGCGCGCACGCGAACATCGCCGGTGTCAGCTTCGCGGGGATGTGCGCGACGTCGAGGACGACGGCAGCCCAGTATTCGACGTTCGTCGGCAGCTCGCGCTCCGGGTGGCGCCGCTTCAGCTCCGCGAGCGCGGCCTCCTCGAGCGCCTTGGCGGTCTCCACGCGCGGTGACCCGAGCTCCGTGGCGGTGCCCGTGAGCAGCGTCGCCCGGGGATCCTCCGCCCGGTAGATGCGGTGCCCGAAGCCCATGATCCGGTCGCCGCGATCGAGTAGGTCCTTCACCCAGCGGTCGGCATCGCCCATCTCGGCGACCTCGTCGATCATCGGGATGACGTGGGCCGGGGCGCCACCGTGCAGCGGCCCCGAGAGGGTGCCGATCGCGGCCGAGAGCGCCGCCCCCGCGTCCGCACCGGTCGAGGCGGCGATGCGCGCGGTGAACGTGGACGCGTTCAGACCGTGCTCGGCCGTGCAGATCCAGTAGGTGTCGATCGCCTTCACGTGCGCCGGGTCCGCCTCGCCGCGCCAGCGGAGGAGGAACTTCTCGGCGGCGGTCTTCCCGGCCGCGACGACATCGTCCGGGACGGGATCCGAGTGACCGTCCGCAACCCGGGCCGAGCGCGCGACGATCGCCATCACCTGCGCGGAGAGCCGCGCGAGGTCGTCCCGCGCCTGCTCGCGCGAGATCTCGTGCAGCTTTCCGAGTCCCCAGACGCCGGAGAGGCGCGCGATCTCGGCCTGCGCGTCGGACGGTGCGTTGCCCGTGAGCTCCGGCGGCTCGTACGGCTCCGGCTCGGGCATCCCCGGCTCGAGGCTCTCGTCGACGAGGAGGCCCCAGACCTTCTCGTACGGGACGTTGCCGACGAGCTCCCGGATGTCGACGCCGCGGTAGCGGAGAGAGCCGCCCTCCTTGTCGGGCTCGGCGATCTCCGTCTCGACGGCGACGACGCCCTCGAGGCCTGGCTTGAAGTCGGCTACCTCGCTCATTGCCAGCGAGAGACGCTACCTGACGGGAAATAGGCCCGTACCTGCCAGGTACGATCCTCCGCGCGCATGGGGCATCGCGTGACCCTCATTCCCGGGGACGGGACCGGCCCCGAGCTGACCGAGGCGACGCGGCGCGTGCTCGAGGCGACCGGGGTCGCATTCGACTGGGACGAGCGCCACGCGGGCGTCGACGTCATGGAGGAGGCCGGGACGCCGCTTCCCGAGGAGACGCTCGCTTCGGTCAAGGAGAACAAGGTGGCGCTCAAGGGCCCGATCACGACGCCGATCGGGACCGGGTTTCGCTCGGTGAACGTCGCGCTCCGGCACGAGCTCGAGCTGTACGCCTGCCTTCGCCCGTGCAAGACGTACCCGGGCGTACGCAGCCGCTACCAGAACGTCGACATCGTGGTCGTCCGCGAGAACACGGAGGACCTGTACGCGGGCATCGAGTACGAGGCCGGAAGCGACGAGGCGGATCGGGTCATCGAGTCGCTGAACGCGCTGCAGGCGAAGCAGATCGCGCCGGGCTCCGGGATCTCGGTGAAGCCGATGAGCGCGGCCGCGACGGAGCGGATCGTCCGCTTCGCGTTCGAGTACGCGCGCGCGAACGGCCGCCGCGAGGTCGCCTGCGTCACGAAGGCGAACATCATGAAGTTCACGGACGGCCTCTTTCTCTCGGTCTTCCGCGAGGTGGAGGCCGACTACCCGGAGATCGCGTCGCGCGAGGTGCTCGTGGACGCGCTCTGCATGCAGCTCGTGCAGCGGCCGGAGGAGTTCGACGTGCTCGTGCTCCCGAATCTCTACGGCGACATCGTCAGTGACGTGACCGCGGGCCTCGTCGGCGGGCTCGGCGTCGCGCCGGGTGCGAACATCGGCGTCGGCGCCGCGGTCTTCGAGGCGACGCACGGGTCGGCGCCCAGGTACACGGGACTGAACAAGGTCAACCCGACCGCGATGATCCTCTCGGGCAAGCTCATGCTCGAGCACCTAGGCGAGCGCGACGCCGCGCAGCGGCTGGAGCGCGCGGTCGCCTCGGTGATCGCGGAGGGAGAGCGCGTGACGTACGACCTGAAGCCGACGCGCGACGACCCGACTGCCGTCGGGACCTCGGACTACGCGGACGCCATCATCGAACGACTGGAGCGTGCATGAGACAGAAGGTCACCGTCATCGGCGCCGGCCTGACGGGGCGCACGATCGCCCAGGAGGTCGCGCGCCGCGACTACGCGAACGTCGTGCTCGTGGACATCGTCGACAACCTCCCACAGGGGATCGCGCTCGACCTGAACGAGGCAGCGCCCGTGCTCGGCTACGAGGCGACGATCACCGGCTCGAACTCGTACGACGCGACTGCGGGCTCGGACCTCGTCGTGGTCACGGCCGGCGTTCCTCGCAAGCCGGGCATGAGCCGCGACGACCTCGTGACCACGAACGAGTCGATCGTCAGCTCGGTCACGAACCAGGCGCTCGCCGGGTCGCCGGACGCGACCTTCATCGTCCTCTCGAACCCGCTGGACGCGATGTGCCATGTGGCGAAGAGCGCCTCGGGGCAGTCGAAGGAGCGCGTCTTCGGACAGGCGGGGATCCTCGACACGGCGCGCTTCCGCACGTTCATCGCGTGGGAGACGGGAGCGTCCGTGAAGGACGTGCAGGCGCTCGTCCTCGGCGGGCACGGCGACCAGATGGTGCCGGTCGTCTCCGCGACGACCGTCGGCGGCGTCCCGCTCTCGAAGCTCGTCTCGCAGGAGCGGATCGACGCGATGGTGGAGCGCACGCGGAAGGGCGGCGGCGAGGTCGTGGAGCTGCTCGGGACCTCCGCGTGGTACGCGCCCGGCGCATCGGTCGCACAGATGGTGGACGCCGTCCTCCTCGACGAGAAGCGCGTGCTCCCCTGCACGGCGCTCCTCGAGGGCGAGTACGGGATCGACGGCCTGTACATGGGCGTGCCGGTGAAGCTCGGCGCAGGGGGCATCGAGGAGATCGTGGAGCTCGACCTCACCGACCAGGAGCAGGTGTGGCTCGAGGAGTCCGCAGCGGCCGTCCGCGACGTCGTCTCCGTCCTCGCGGGCTGATGGATCTCCACCTCGAGGGCCGGACGGCGATCGTCTGCGGGGGCTCCGCGGGGATCGGCCTCGGCGTGGCGGAGGCACTCGCCGACGAGGGAGCGAGCCTCGTGCTGCTCGCCCGCCGCCAGGACGTGCTCGAGCGCGAGGCGAAGCGGCTCGGCGGGATCGCGGTAGCGGGTGACGTCACCGTGGACGAGGATCTCGTGCGCGTCGTCGAGGTCACCGTCGAGCGGTTCGGCGGCATCGACATCCTCGTGAACAACTCCGGCGGCCCGCCGCGCACGCCCACGATCGGCCTCACACCGGAGCAGATCGAGTCCGCGGTCCGGCTCCTGCTCGTCTCGGTCGTGCGCCTGACCGACCTCTGCCTCCCCCACCTGGAGCGCAGCCCGGCTGGGCGGATCGTGAACATCACGTCCAGCACCGTGAAGGAGACGACCGACAACCTCGCCCTCTCGAACGCGGTACGCCCCGGCGTCGTGGGCTGGGCCAAGTCGCTCGCGCGCGAGCTCGGCCCCCGCGGGATCACCGTGAACTCGATCGCGCCCGGCCGAATCGACACGGACCGGATCCGGGAGGTGTACCCCGACGGGCCGAGCGAGGCCGACCTGCAGTCGATACCCCTTGGGCGACTCGGCACGCCGCGGGAGATCGGCGATCTCGTCGCCTTCCTCTGCTCCGACCGCGGGTCCTACCTGACAGGCACGGTCATCCCGGTCGACGGCGGCCTCGTGCGCGGGCTGCACTAGGCGCGGACGTGAAGCGCCTCGCCGGCCTGCTCGTCGCCCTCGGCCTCGCGGGGATCGTCGCGGCAGTCGTGCTCTGGGCGCTCCCGGCCGACGACTTCGTGTTCGAGCCGGGGAACGCGAAGCCGCTCGCCGATCGCGTGCAGGTGGAAGGCGGCCGCACGCCGGCCGACGGCGACGTCTACTACGTCGATGTCTTCGTCCGGCGCACGACGAGGCTCGAGGACCTGTTCCCGTTCCTCCTTCCCGAGGGCACGAGAGTCATTCCCGAGGTCGAGCTGCTCCCGCCGGGGACCACCGAGGCCGACCGAGACCGGCAGACCGCCGACGACATGCAGCGCTCGGAGCGCATCGCGTCAGCGGTCGCGCTCCGCGCCCTCGGCTACGACGTCCGCGTGACACCGCACGGGGCGCTCGTCGTGTCCGTCGTCCAAGACGTTCCGGCAGCCAAGGAGATCGACGCGGGCGACGTCATCGTCGCGGTCGACGGCGTCGACGTGCGCACACCGGAGGAGCTCCGCGCGCAGGTCGCGAAGCGCAAGCCGGGCGACGCCATCGAGCTCACCGTGCGGCGAGGCGGGAAGACCGTCACGGTACGAACGCGGACGATTGCCGCCCCGGACGATCCGAAGAGCCCGAGGATCGGCGTTCTCGTCGACCAGGAAGCGGACATCAAGCTGCCGTTCGACATCGACATCGATCTGGGCCGTGTCGGCGGGCCGTCGGCTGGGCTGGCGTTCGCGCTCGAGATCGCGCGGATGCTCGGCCGAGACGTGACGAAGGGCTGCCGGATCGCGGCGACGGGCGAGCTCGCGCTCGACGGCTCGGTCCTCCCCGTCGGCGGGCTCGAGCAGAAGACGATCGGTGCACGTGAGACGGATGTGGATGCCTTCCTCGTGCCCTCTGGGGAGAACGCGCGAGAGGCGCGTAGCCATGCGGACGGGCTCGAGATCATTCCTGTGGACAGTTTTCAACAGGCGTTGCGGGAGCTGACAACCTCGCCCAAGAAGTGCTGACTTTCCAGGGCTTTCCTGCCTGAAGAGAACAGGCGCAAATTGCGGTTGATTCGTTCTCGCTCCGGACCTTTGGGGGGTTTACGGACCGGACCCGCCGTATGAGAATCGAAGTGGTCGGGGACGAGGGGCGACCGGAGGGAATCCATGAAGACTCGTCTTACCGCCACCTGTGACGACTGCTTCTTCCGCCGCGAAGGGCTCTGCGCCCTCGCCGGGAACACGCCGTGCCCGACGTTCCGGGCAACCGAAAAGGGAACGCTGGCGCCCCCACGACATCCCCAGCTGATCCCGCGCCAGGTGCGCCTCGCCGTCGGCCACGCGGCGTAGGATCCTCGCTGTGGAAGGGCAGAGCCCGACACCCGAGAAGCGCGGGTGGTCGAACTGGGGCCTCGTGCTCTTTCTCGCGCTGGGCGTCTACGCGCTTCTGCTCATCCTGCTGAACGACGACAAGGTCGACGTCAGCTTCGTCTTCTTCACGGCCGAGATCTCGCTCCTCGTCCTCATCGTGCTCTGCCTCGGGATCGGCTTCGTTGCGGGCTTTCTCGCCGACCGGCTCCGCGAGCGGCGCAAGGCGCGCTAAGCGTCTCGAGCTAGGGGAGCGCGGCCGCGAGGCGCCTGACGCCTTCTGCGATCCGCTCGGGCGGCTCGTAGCTGTACGCGAGCCGGGCCGACGCCTTGCCGAGACCGGACGCGCGCGGGAAGAAGTCCTCCCCGTTCACGATCGCGACGCCATCCTCGGCGGCGCGTGCCGCGATCGCGGGGACGTCGCTCCCGTCGGGCAGGTCGAGCCAGACGAAGTAGCCGCCGTCGGGCCGGCTCCAGGAAGCGCCGTCCGAAAAGTACGCCTCGAGCGCGCCGAGCATCGCGTCGCGCCGCGCGCGCAGCTCACCGCGCACGTGCTCGAGGTTCGGCTCGAAGCGCCCGCGCCGGACGAACTCGTGCACGATCGCCTGCGGCAGGTACGGAGGCGTGATGTAGGTCGAGGTCGCGCGCTCCTCGAAGGCCGCGGCCTCCGCCGCCGGGAGCACGAAGTACCCGGTCCGCACCCCCGGCGCGACCGTCTTCGAGAACGAGGACGTGTAGGTGACGAGCTCTCCGCCCGCGAGCTCGTGCAGGGTCGGCGGCGCCTCACCCTCGAACCGCACGAGACCGTACGGGTCGTCCTCGAGCACCGGCAGGCCGTGGGCTTCCGCGATCTCGGCGACGGCTCGTCGGCGCTCGGCCGAGAGCGTCCGCCCGCTCGGGTTCTGGAAGGTGGGGATCGTGTACAGGAACGACGGCGGCTCCGGCGTGCGACCGAGCTCGGCGCGAAGCGCGTCCGGGTCGAGGCCCTGCTCGTCCATCGCCAGCGGGACGATCTCGGCTCCCGCACGTGCGAGGATCTTGAGCGAGCGGTCGTAGCAGGGAGCCTCCACGAGAACGCGGCCGGGGCGCCGCTCGAGCAGCTCGGCCGCATACAGCACGAACCCGTTCAGCCCGCCGATCGTCAGGACGACACGCGCGACGTCGACACCGTGGCGCTCGGCGACCCACTCGCGGAGCGGCGCGTAGCCGCTTCCGGGCCCGTACGAGAAGACGCGCGTGCCGTCGCGGAGTCCCACCTCGTGCGCGCAGTCGGCGAGCTCCTCGGACGGGATCAGCTCGGGCCCTGGAGCGCCGCGCGCGAAGGAGATCGGAGTGTTGCCGCTCACGCCCGCGAGCCTAGCCTGACGGCAGGAGGGTCAGGCCGACGCGGCGACGAGCTCGGCGACCAGCTCGGCGGTCTCGGTCGGCGTCGTGCCGACTCGGATACCGCGCGCCTCGAGCGCGTCCTTCTTCGCCTGCGCGGTTCCGGCCGAGCCGGAGATGATCGCCCCGGCGTGCCCCATGGTCTTGCCGGGCGGCGCGGTGAACCCCGCGATGTAGGCGACCACGGGCTTCGTCATCTCGGACTCGATGAACGCGGCCGCCTTCTCCTCCTCGTCACCGCCGATCTCGCCGACCATCACCACCTGCTCGGTCTCGGGGTCGGCCTCGAAGCGCGCGAGGACGTCGATGAACGACGAGCCGACGATGGGGTCACCGCCGATCCCGACGATCGTCGAGTTCCCGAGCCCGAGCTGCGCGAGCTCGTGGCCGATCTGGTACGTGAGCGTCCCCGACCGCGACACGAGGCCCACCGAGCCCTCACGGAAGATCTCGGCCGGGATGATCCCGACGTTCGCCTTGCCCGGCGAGAGCGCGCCGGGGCAGTTCGGCCCGATCAGAGTCACGTCGCGCCGCTCGATGAACGCGTGGATCCGCAGCATCTCGTGCGCCGGGACGCCTTCCGTGATGCAGATGACCGTCCCGACCCCTGCGTCGAGTGACTCGTAGATCGCGTCGGCGGCGAACGGGGCGGGCACGAACACCATGGCCGTGTTCGCGTCGGTCTGCTCGACTGCCGCGCCGACGGTGTCGAAGACCGGGATCCCCTCGACGTCCTGTCCACCCTTCCCCGGAGTGACTCCGGCCACGACCTGCGTCCCGTGTGAGCGGTTGCGGAGCCCGTGGAAGCGTCCCTCCGAGCCGGTGAGCCCCTGCACGAGGAGGCGCGTGTCGGTGTCGACGAGGATCGCCATCAGCCCGCCGCCAGCTCCACCGCTCGCCGGGCGCCGTCGAGCATCGTCGCCTCCGCGTGGACGTTGCCCGCGCCCGCCTCCCGGAGCAGCCGCCGCCCTTCCTCCGCGTTCGTACCGTCCAGCCGCACGACGATCGGATGCTCGATCCCCATGCGCTCGAGCGCCTGCAGGATCCCCTTTGCGACCTCGTCGCAGCGGGTGATGCCGCCGAAGATGTTGAAGTAGATCGAGCGCACCTGCGGGTCGCGCGTGATCACCTCGAGCGCGTCCACGACACCCTGCGCGTCGCCGCCGCCGCCGAGGTCGCAGAAGTCCGCCGGCCTGCCGCCGACGAAGGTCACGACGTCGACGGTCGCCATCGTCAGCCCGGCGCCGTTCCCCAGCACGCCGACGTCGCCGTCGAGCTTCACGTACGTGACGCCCTTCTCCCGGGCGAGCGCCTCGAGCGGATCGGCGGCGTCGACGTCCCGCATCTCTGCGAGCTCCGGATGCCGGAAGAGCGCGTTCTCGTCGACGGAGAACTTCGAGTCGAGCGCGCGGACCTCGCCCTCCGGCGTGACGATCAGCGGGTTGACCTCGCAAAGCATCGCCTCGCACCCGACGAACGCGTCGTAGAGCTTCGAGGCGATCGCGGCGATCTGCTTCTGCTCGGACGGGTCCTCGACACCGGCCTCGTACACGAGCCGCCTCGCGTGCCAGGGATGGCAGCCCTCGAGCGGGTCGACATGAAGGCGGACGAGTGCCTCGGGGCTCGTGGCCGCGACCTCCTCGATGTCCACACCGCCCTGCGTCGTGAACATGAAGAGCGGCTTCTTCGCGCTGCGGTCGAACGTGAGCGAGAGGTAGTACTCGCGCTCGATGTCGGACGCGCGCTCGATCAGCACCTTGCGCACGGTGTGCCCACGGATGTCCATCCCCAGGATCTCGCCCGCGCGCGCCTCGGCGTCGGCCGGGGTCTCCGCGAGCTTGATGCCGCCCGCCTTGCCGCGGCCGCCGATGAGCACCTGTGCCTTGACGACGACCGGCCCGCCGAGCTCGTCGGCTGCTGCGCGCGCGTCGGCCGCGCTCGTGACGACACGCCCGTCGGAGACGGGGATCCCGTAGCGCCGGAAGAGCTCTTTTCCCTGGAACTCGTAGAGGTCCAAAGCCGCGGGCGAGTCTACCGCGTCGGGCCGGGGCCGGTCCCGGGGTGTGCGAGCATGATCGCGATGAGTCGCACGGCGATCCTTGCCCTCGTGGCGCTCGGCGCCGTGCTTGCGGGCGCCGCCCTCTCGACGAACGCCAGGCGCCTGCAGGACGACGACAACGGCCCGCAGGCGGCCAGGGCGGCGAGCCCGCAGCGCAAGATCCTCGACTGGAACGAGACCTACGGATCGGGGGACGACGAGCTCGGCTTCCTGGTCGAGGACCTCGAGGTGCTCGAGAACGGCTGGCGGGCTCGCGTGGGGCTGGAGAACCGCTCGTCGGTCCCGTACGAGGTCGGAGGCGTGAGCCCCTCCCTCGGTCGCAGGTTCGGGCTGATGCTCTTCCACACGGGCGATGCCTCGGAGCTCGAGGAGAAGAACCAGAGCGGCACGCTCCCGGCCGTGCGTCCCGCCACGAGGTTCGAGCCTCCGTTGCCACCGATCCTCGAGCCGGGCAAGGCCTGGAGAGGGACGATCTCCGCGCCGGGGCCGCTCGTCGCGGACAGCTGGGTCCGTGTCGCCTTCGGTCCGCTCGTATCGGTCGGGAAGGCCCCGGATGAGCTCAGCGACGAGGTCACCTGGATCACCGACAAGACGGTCCAGCTGAAGGGCTGAGCAGACCGGCTCAGGACTCGAGGACGCAGATGACCTGCCCGTGCGCGAGCTGCTGCCCGGGCGTGACGCTGAGTGCCGTCACCACGCCGTCGCGGTGGGCCATGATCTCGTTCTCCATCTTCATCGCCTCGACGACGCAGATCAGGGCACCGGCCTCGACCTCGTCGCCCTCGGTCACGTGTACGTCGAGCACGAGGCCCTGCATCGGGCTGATGACCGCGTCCGAGCCGCTGGCCGCGAGCCCGCGGCTGCGGTCCTTGTGCCGGCGCGCGAGCTCGGCCCACGGGGGCTCCGGCTCGTGGAGCCGCAGCTCGTGGCGGCGTCCGTCGAGCTCGACCGTGACCACCCGTGCCCGCGTTGCGGCCGAGTTGCCGGCTCCGTCCAGCGCGGCTGCCTGGTGCGCCGCCTGCGCGTCGAGCTCCTGCGCGCGCTGCGCCAGCTCGTCGGACTCGACGACACCGTGGCAGGTCCCGCCCTCGGCGAAGCAGGGGGACTCGAGGAGCGCGCGATGGAAGCCCAGCAGCGTCGTCGGCCCGGCAACGACGAACTCCTCCAGGGCCCGCAGCATCCTCCGCCGCGCGAGCTCGCGCGTCTCGTCGTGGACGATCAGCTTCGCGACGAGCGGGTCGTACAGCCCCGAGATCTCGTCTCCGGCCGCGACGCCGGAGTCGACGCGGACGCCGATACCTGCGGGCTCGCGATAGACGGTGATGCGGCCGGGCGACGGGAGGAATCCCTGCGCCGCGTCCTCGGCGTTGATCCGGCACTCGATCGCATGCCCGCGCAGGACGACGTCCTCCTGCGCGAATGAGAGAGGCTCCCCCGCGGCGACGCGCACCTGCTCGCGCACGATGTCGATGCCCGTGACGAGCTCGGTGACGGTGTGCTCGACCTGGAGCCGTGTGTTCATCTCGAGGAAGTAGTACGAGCCGTCCGCCGTCAGCAGGCCTTCGATCGTCCCGGCCGACCGATAGCCGACCGCGCGAGCGGCGTCGACGGCGATCGCGCCGATCCGCTCGCGGAGCTCGGGCGTCACCGCCGGCGACGGCGTCTCCTCGACGAGCTTCTGGTGGCGGCGCTGGATCGTGCAGTCCCGCTCGCCGAGATGCACGACGTTGCCGTGGTCGTCCGCGAGCACCTGGACCTCGACGTGTCGAGGGTCCTCGAGGTAGCGCTCGACGTAGACCGTCGCGTCGGCGAAGTACGCCTCGCCCTCGCGCCGCGCAGAGTCGAACGCGCGCGCGACCTCGTCCCGCGAGTGCGCGATCTTCAGCCCTTTGCCCCCGCCGCCGGCCGAGGCCTTGATGGCGACCGGGTAGCCGATCTCCCCGGCGATGCGCTCCACGTCCTCGACGCTCGTCGCGGGCTCCCTCGAGCCGGGGATGACGGGGACTCCGGCCCCGCGCATGCGCTCTCGCGCGGCGATCTTCGAGCCCATCTCAGCGATCGCCTCCGCAGGCGGGCCGATCCACGTCAGGCCCGCCCCGACGACCTGGCGTGCGAAGCCTGCGTTCTCGGCGAGGAAGCCGTACCCCGGATGCACCGCCTGCGCACCGCTGCGCAGAGCGGCCTCGACGATGCGGTCTCCGCGGAGGTAGCTCTCGGCCGCCGGGCCCGGGCCCACGAGGTGCGCCTCGTCCGCGAGGGCGACGTGCCGGGCTCCGCGATCCGCCTCCGAGTACACGGCGACGGTGTCGATCCCGAGCTCGCGCAGCGTCCGGAAGACGCGCACCGCGATCTCCCCGCGGTTGGCGACGAGAATCCTGTCGAACAGCGCCATTGGACGCGTATTCTCACGGACGGTGAGCCTCCCGGACCAGCTCACGGTCGCGCGCGTCGCGGCGGTCCCCATCGTCGTGCTCCTGTTCGGCTGGGACTTCCCGAACCACGCGTACTGGGCGACGGCCGTGTTCGTGGTCGCGATGGCGACGGATCAGATCGACGGCTGGCTCGCGCGCCGAAGCGGCACGAGCTCGCCCCTCGGCAAGCTGCTCGACCCGGTCGCGGACAAGGTGCTCGTGCTTGCGGCGCTCGTCATGCTCGTCGGCGAGGGCGTCGCGCCCGCGTGGATGATCGCGCTCATCGTCGTGCGCGAGATCCTCGTCTCCGGGCTCCGGCTCGCGGCCGTCGAGCGTGGCGTGGTGCTCGGCGCGCGGGACCTCGGGCGCGTGAAGACGTGGGCGCAGGCCGTCGCCGCCACCGTCGCGGGGCTCGCGGCGGCAGGGCTCTGGAGCGAGGACGTGGCGGGGTGGGCACTGCTCGCCGCCC
>Ga0081455_10004850_pt1 | contig 14925 bp, 15 predicted proteins | sample TabmetS3T2R1_FD_70207 | JGI IMG/M metagenome (GOLD analysis project Ga0081455, IMG submission 70207) | Tabebuia heterophylla rhizosphere microbial communities from the University of Puerto Rico - S3T2R1 | ecosystem: Host-associated > Plants > Roots > Rhizosphere ... | reverse complement strand
CCGCTCGTGCGAGTCGCCGACTTCCTCGAGCTGTCGAGGCGAGTACCTACCGGGGCGATCGAGTGCGCTAGTGATCTCGGTCTAGCCGGTGAGCTCCTTGAAGTCCTGAGGGGGCTGCGTAAGGAGCCATCCGCGCGCGGTCAAGTGATAGCCGATCACGGTGACATCAGCCGACGGACCGCCGAAGAGATACAGGCTCATGATCAACCGGATCTGCTGATCCGGGTTGTCGGGGCCGCCTACCCACTCCCACGTACAACTCTCGAGTTCGCGTCCGCTCATATCGGCTTCGTCGGAGTCGTAGTGACGGAAGCCGGCTATGAACGCGCTAGGCGACACGTCATTGAGGTCGCGCCAGGATGGTCCGACGAACAACCTCACGACATAGGGAACACCGACAAGATCACCGTCGCTGCTTCCCTGCAACTGGGAGTTGTGGTAGTGGGCGTACCCGGAAACGACCACAACATCTCCGCCCTGATTGGCAGGAGTGGCAGGAGGCTCAACCCGAAACTTGAGCCACTCTTCCTCTTTGACGAATGACGGCGGGCTAGCTTCGATGACGTTCACGGCGCACCTCCCTCGGATCTGACAGCAGCGCATCCGAGTATGTGCCCTCGCCCCGTTACGCGCCACGGCGCCACGGCGACCGTGGGGCCGCTCTAGCTCTCGCATCTTGCGCTCTCAACCTTCCCGAGCCAGGGCGAAGTAGGCCGGCCAGAACGCAATCAACACGAAGTCGAAAGGGCGACCACGCGAGACTCCCCCGAACGAGGGGCAAAACGTAAGCGCCTCGTAAAGCCTGGCGCTGCGCTGACTGCAATCGGGGATGCAGGGGAAGGTCCCAGGCTTGAGGCGAACTCTCAAGGGAGGCATGTACACATGAAGAAGCTCATGGTCGTCATGGGTGTGATGGCGGCGGCCCTCATGGTCACCGTCTCGGCATCTGCGAAGCTCGTTCCAGGCGTGTTCGATCCGGGGAACACGGGCTGCGTCGAGTCGACGTTCAACAAGAAGACGAAGACATTGCATCTCGAGAAGAACTGCCCGACCGCGACGAACGCGGCCGCGGGCGCCGACATCACTCGCGTCAGTGGCCAGACGTTCGAGTCAGCGTCGTTCACGCTGGCGAGCGCCGCACAGTGCCAGGGTGGCTCGCCGCGGTTCAACGTCATCACCACAGCCGGCACGTTCTTCCTCGGCTGCAACAACGTCACGCCGACGACGAATGCGAACGGGACTGCGACCTACACGTTCACGGCCGCGACGCTCGCCGCGGCGGGCCAGCAGGTCCCGACGCCGACGGGCACGATCCTGTCCGTGGAGGTGCTCATCGACGTCATGGGCACCGCAGATCTCACGAAGATCACGTTCAACGGCAAGCTGCAGAGGCTCGCACCGGGCAAGGGCGACATCGCCAGCGCGTGCAAGAAGGGCGGCTGGAAGACGCTCACGAACCCGACGTTCAAGAACCAGGGTCAGTGCGTCAAGTTCATGGTGCACGGTAGGAACGCCGCGAAGAAGAACGCCTAGCTCTGCACCGCTGACAGTCCGTAGTGGCGAAAGCCCCGCGAACGCGGGGCTTTCGCGTCTCATGGCGTCACGCTGGGTACACGGGGTCACCCACCCGGACGCGCCCCGGTGTCGTGACGCTGCCGTAGACGCCGAACGGGAGCGGCTCGTTGCGGCCCTCCCGCCGGTACTTCGCGAGCGTGCCGAGGGTGTCGAGATCCACGACACCCGTGTCCGGGTGCTGCGAGGTCACGACGCATCGTCCGACGTCGCCGTTGAAGCGGACCGTGGCCGAGCCGACTCGGACCGACGATCCGATCCACCGGTCCTCCGTGTGCGCGTCGACGCCCTCGATCTCGAAGGTCATGCGGAAGCGCCTGCCGTCCACGGGCTCGGGAGCGTCGGCCTCCTCGCGCAGCTGTCGTAGCGAGCCCTGGGAGACGAGCGACACATCGCCGCCCTCCGTCCCTCGATCGATCGCCTGCGCATCGGACCAGAGCAAGGTCAGTGGCTGACCGACGGAGGACGAGACCGCGTCCTGCCACGGGCCTCGCACGGGACGCGACATGTGCGGTCGGCCGTAGAGCACTGCCTCGGTCGGCGGGCCGAGCTCGACGACCCCCTCGACCCGAGTGCCGTCGGGGAACGTGAGGGCGAGCTCTCGCGTCTCTTCGTCCCACTCGGGCCGGATGCCGACCATGGGGCCGTTGCGCTTGCCGTTGAAGAGCCGCCCGCCCTCGTCGACGAGCCAGAAGCGCCGGTCCCCGCGCACACCGCCGATTGCGACGTCGACGGAGTCCGGGTGGGCGAGCCCGAGCGACTTGATCGGGGCGATGGAGATACGCGCAACAGTTGCCATCTGCTCGCAGGCTACTTCCGCGCGACGAGGACACGGCTGCAGAGAGGCCGCACGAGCGACCTCTCTGCACCGAGCGCCTACTCGATCGGGATCTCGAAGCGGGCGATGATGCCCGGATCGCCGCCCTTCGCCAGTTGCTCGGGGTCGGGATCCCGGGTCGCGACCCACGCATAGCCGTGCTCGGGATAGGCGACGACGTCGGGAAAGGTCCCGGCGCTGATCGCGAGGACCCGGGCGGGCTCGTCGGCCGGGTTGCTGAACGTATGCAGGCCGGCCCGTCCGTCCGGGCAGAAGGCGAAGTCGCCGGGGCCGAACTGCTCCGTGCCCCGAGGGCTCCGGAAGACCGGGCGGCCGCTCAAGACGAAGAACATCTCTTCGGTCCCGAAGTGCATGTGAATGCTGTCTTCCGGCATGCCTGCGGGGAGCTCGTACAGCGTCGCCCCCAACATGGCGCCGTCCGGCCGCCAGAAGATCCGGTGCCGCGATCCGTTCTCTTCGTCGACTCCGTCCCAGTCGTCGGAGAAGAGGTTCTGTCGGTTCATTCGCTGGTCCCTCCAAGGTTCGTAGCGGTGGCGCACAGCGGAAGAAGCCGTCGTTCGGCCTCGACCTGCTGCGCTGGACAACGCGGCGATGCGCCGCGTGATACCGCTAGTGCCTCGCCGGGTCCACGGGACGATCCTAGCGCGCCGCTACGCGGGCATTCCCGCCTCGACCCACCGGCGGAACGTCTCGACGCGGTCCGCAGGCCAGGCGCCGTCGCACGGCATCGAGCCGTCCTCCAGACGTTTCAGGATCGCCTGCGAGTTCTCGGCAACGTCCTCCCGCTTCCACAGGTCGAAGTTGGCGACGCCGAGCATCGTCCCGCGATCCCGTTCTCTGAAGAGCGGCTTGACGTCGCTCTCGAAGCTCAGGCCGTCAGATTCGCCGGTCGATTCCATCGCTTCCGAGCTACCCGGCCGTGCGTCACGGGAAACGCCTAGGTCTTGACGACCGAGTAGCGCGCCACAGCGAAGTCCACGTTCCGACCCGCGTCCTCGAGTCGCAGCTCGAGCCGACGCGGCAGCAGCGGCTTGCCGGCGCCGATCGTCACGGGGGCGATGTAGACGAGCACCTCGTCCAATAGGCCGGCGTCGGCGAACTGGCCGACGAGGTCGCCGCCGCCGACGAGCCAGACGTTCTTCCCGCCTGCCGCTTCCACCATCTCGCGATGGACGTCGGTGACGTCCACGCTCGTGAACTCGATCGGCGCGCCCGGAACGACGGTCAACTCACGGTGGGTGAAGACCCAACCCGGGATCTCGTACGGCCACTTCCACTCGGACGGGTCCTTGTCCGCGAACTCGTGGCCGAGGATCCACTCGTACGTCACGGCGCCCATCGCGAGCGCGCCGACCTCGGCGATGAAGGCGCCGTAGTTCCCCGGCCCGTCCGGCTCCTGCTGACGCGTGAAGAGCCAGTCGAGCGAGTCGTCGGGGTCGGCGATGAAGCCGTCGAGCGTCGTCGCCGTGTAGTACTGCGTCAGGGCCACGCTCGGGAGACTCTAGAAGTCGAAGGTCGCGACGACGGCCGCATGGTCGGACCCCGGCTCGCCGACGCGCTCGAGCGGGTCGTCCTCGATCGAGGGAATGCCCGCCGCGGCGGTCACCGTGGTGACGTCGGTCAGCCGGGTATCCGTGACGAGGAAGTGGCTGGCGAAGAGATGGTCGATGAGCTCCATGCGGCCGCGGTAGAGGCGCGAGAAGCGCCGCTCCGCCGGGATGAGCGGTGCCGTGTTGAACATGCGGTCGCCGTCGCCCTGGTCCGGCTGGTCGAAGCCGACCGAGCCGATCTCGGAGCCCGGCGGGCCGTTGAGCATGAGCGTCGTTGCCGCCTCGACCTCGTCGTTCATGTCGCCTGCGAGGATCACGGCGCGGTCCCGCCCTCCGCCTGCGAGCAGCGCATCGAGGTGGGCGCGCAGGGTCGTCGCCTCCGAAGCGCGCCGGTATACGGCGTACGCGGCGAAGCGGGCGCGCTGGTCCTCGTCGTCCGGGACGAAGCTGCCCCCGGGAAACGTCAGGAGCTTCGACTTCAGGTGCGCACTGATGACGTGCACGTCGCGGTTGCTCGCCCGCACGGTGACCTGCAGCGCGGCGCGGCCCATCTGGTTCATCAGCCGCGGGCCGTCCGGCCCGGGAGGATCGTCGCCCGCCTGCACGGGCAGAAGCCCTTCGGGGAAGAGCCGGATCTCCGTGACGTCGTGGAGCACCCGGCGGCTGATGAACGCGACACGGATGCCGCGGTCGTCAGGTGGGGCGAGCGCGCGCTGGGGCATCGGCGTCTGCAAAGCCGCCTGCAGCTTGGTGAGCGCGCTCTCGGAGCCGACCTCCTGCAGTGCGAGAACGTGCGGCTGCTGCTCATCGATCACCGCGCGCAGCGACTCGATCTTGGCGGCGAGTTGCGCCTGTGTGTCCGGCCCGGCCTCCGCGCCGACGTCGAAGAGGTTCTCGACGTTCCACGTCATGACCCGGAGCTGGGCCATCAGCGGGTCTCGGCGACGGCGCGCCGCGCCTCGATCTCGTACGGGTTCGAGCGGTAGCGCGTCGTGAGGTGCTTGTACGTCATGTGCCAGAAGCGCTGCTGTCCCTGCCAGATGTGACAGAGCTCGTGCGTGAGCAGGTCCTCCGAGACATCATCCCGCTTCAGGAGGATCGTGCGCCAGAGCGCGTACCCGCTGTAGCGGCGGAAGTGCGGGAGCCGGAAGAACCAGGGCGCGACGACGACGCGGACGCGGTCGATGCGCACGGGAGTGGTGTAGTAGTCGAGCCGGTCGAGCCTCGCCTTGGCGCGCGCGAGCGCCGCGTCGGGCGTCGGCTCCGGGCTCACACGATCTAGGGCGCCGGAACGGGCTCGAGGCTCATGAGCCAGCTCCCGTTCTGCTGTTGCAGCGGACGGTACTCGTAGACGCGTGCGCGCGTGAGCCGGTCGATGATGCGGGTCTCCTCATCGGAGATCTCGCCGACGCCGGGTGTGAGCGGCGCGGTGAGCACCTGGTTCAGCGGCGTGTCGAGCTCGTCCGCGACGTCCGAGCGCCGGAGGAAGAGGGCGGCCTGCAGGACCTGCGGCTCGGCGCCCGCCTGCCGCAAGAGCACGCGCGGAGGCAGCATCGCGAGCACGGAGTCGACTCCGTCGATGTACTTGAAGGAGTAGAGGGCGAGCTCGAGCGCCTCGCGGCGGATGAGCCGCCTCCGGTCGACGCTGTCCTCACCCTCGTCGATGGTGCAGGCGACGCCACGGCCGCAGAGGTTGTACATCACGTTCGAGTTCCCGGGCAGGACGTCGATGTCCTCGCCTCGGCTCTGCAACTCCGTCTCGACCGCCAGCGCCTGCAGCTGGATCGGGGTGCCGTCGTTGAGGACGCTCGTGGGCGGGCCGGCGTAGACGACGGGCGCGAGCGCGTTTCCGCTCGGCAGGCGGTAGGGATCGCTGACCCGGTCGGCGATCTGCGCTGCACGCCGTTCGCCGCTCCCGGTCGGCTGCCACTCCGACCACGGGGGTGCTGGTGCCGGGCTCCCGCGTCCGACGAGGACGACGAGCGCTCCGATGCCCGCACCCGCGATCACGGCGAGGACGAAGTAGAACGCGGCGAAGCGACCTCGATAGACGAGGCGTCGCGCGCGATCTGCTCGGGACTCCGGCCGGGCGGGCAGCGCTGCCGACGTCTTCGGAGGGGGCGCCTGAGCCTCGCTTGCCGTGGTCTTCCTCACATCGTCGGCCACGAGCTCTCCTCCGCAAGGTCGACCTCGGGAATCTTCAGGTTCGCGCCGTCGAGCAGCGAGAGCAGCTCGTCCCCGAAGAGCTCGCGCCGCGCGGAGAGGACGTCCGCGATCTGCTCGACCGACTCGCGGTTCGCGAGGATGAGGTTGTGGGCGGCGACGTACGCCTGGCCCAGGAGCTGCCCCACGAGCGCGCGCTTCTCGCTGTCGGCGAGCACGGACGACACGGGGTTCTCGCCGAACGGCCCGCCGCCGCTCGTCCGGTTCACGATCTGCAGTCCGATCTTCTCGAAGCGCTTGAGGACGCGCTCGCGCGCTTCCTCCTCGGTCTCGTCCTCGCGAGGCGTGATCTCGAACGGCTGCGGCCCCATCGCCGAGGCGCCGACCATGTACGCGGCCTGGACGGTCACGCTCTGGACGTCGCCGCCCACGCCGTTGGAGTTCTCCCCGTAGAACACCCGCTCCGCCGCCATCGCGCCGAGCGCCCAGACGAGCCGCGCGAACTCCTCGCTGCGGAAGCGGCTGAAGCGCTCCTCCTTCTCGAGCGCCTGGTGGTGCCCCAGTGCGCCCCCGCGCATCCGAATGGAGAGCCGCGTCGACTCGGCACCTTTCAGGTACGCGTGGCCGGCAGCGGCATGGCCGGCCTCGTGGATGGCGACGGCGCGGCTCTCCTCCGGGACGTAGTCGATGCCGACGGCAGTGCCGGCCTCGAGCGTGGTCATCGCCTCGACGAGGTCGTCCCATTCGAGCGCGTCACGCTCGGAGTGGTGCGCGATCGTGAGCGCCATCGAGGTCACCTGCTCGAGCATCGCCGGCGAGTAGCCGTTGGTCACGCGCGCGATCTCCTCGCGGCGTGCCGGCTGATCGAGCTCGGGTGTGTGCGCGACCTTGCCGAGGTAGAGGTCGAGGACGTCCAGCCGGTCCTGCTTCGTCGGCGTCCGGAACCAGACGTGGCGCCCCAGGCGGCCCGGCCGCGTGAGGGCGGGATCGAGCCGGTCGACGGGCACGTTGGTCGCGCCGATGAAGTAGATCTGGTCTCTCCGCGGGCGTGCCGCCGGGACGCGCACGAGGCGGCCGCGGATCCGGCGCGGGACGATGTAGATCCCGTCGAGGAAGGTGTTGACCTTGTTCGTGAAGAGCTTCTTGAAGAAGGGCGGGTTGTCGATGCCGTCCATGACCACGAGCAGTTGGTTGAGCGCGAGCGAGCCACCACCGCCCATCCCACCGGGGAAGATGAACCGCACGAGGTCGTTCGCCCGCGCGTAGATGCCCGAGGGCGCCGGCGTCTGCGGCGCGCGCTCGGCGAACAGCCGGTCGCGCCACTGCTGGTTCTCGAGGATGAGGTCGCCCGAAGCGTTGAGGGCGCCGAACGGCCCGTAGAAGAGCAGATCGTGGACGTCGTTGGGGTGCATCCCGCCCATCCCGCCGAGGCCGGGGTTGAGGACGTTCCGGCGCATGCCGACCGCGTCGATCTCGTCGATGAAGACGATGCACTGACCGCCCCACTTGCGCGCGAGCTTCTTTGCGCGCCGCGCGAGGATGCGGACGACGATCGCGTCGATCCCGATGAAGGTCGCGGCGAAGCCGGACCCGGGAATCGAGATGAACGGCGAGTTGAAGCCGGTGGCGAGCGCCTTCGCGAGCATCGTCTTGCCCGTTCCGGGCGCGCCGAGGAAGAGCAGACCCCTCTCCCGCTTGCCCCCGGCGCGCTCGAATGCCTCCCCCGATTGCCAGATCGAGACGACGCGGCGGACCTCCTCCTTCGCCTCCGCCTGCCCGCGGACGTCGCCCATCTTCACGCCCCACTCCGCGTCCCCCGGCTCGAAGGCCTGGATCTGCGACAGGTTCATCATGAGCAGGGGGCCGAAGAGGATGATGAAGTTGAAGATCATGTAGAAGGGGAAGATCACGAGGAGCGGCAGGATCGCGACCAGGTAGTCGGCGATCCCGAACAGCCAGAAGGCCAGCACCACGATCCCCACGACGACCGCGGTCTTCAGCCAGAACCTCCAGAACCACACGCGTCGCCGCGCGACGACGTCCTCCTCGCGCAGTCGCGCGCTCTCGAGCCCGAAGAGGCTCGGCCGCGGGATGAGCCGGTGGAAGAGGAGGTCGGTGAGGCCGCGGAAGCAGACGACCATCGTCAGCGCCGCGAGGATCGACCAGTACCACGCCCAGCCCTGCGTTTGATTCAGCCAGACGACGATCGCCGGCGCGGTGATGAGGGCGACGAGGGTGGCCGCGCGCGTCAGCCGGCGCCACTGGACTGCGAGCTCACTCGACTGCTCGCTGCCGTGGAAGCCGCTGACTGTCTCCGCCTCGGATGCCACCTGTGAACTGTACGGACGCGCTTTTCGATCGGTTGTTTGCGGAGTGATACCCTCGCGGCGGTGTCTCGTGCGGTCCTGAAGACGAGCGAAGGCCCGATCGAGCTCGAGCTCTACCCGGCCGAGGCCCCGAAGACGGTCGAGAATTTCACGACGCTCGCATCCGACGGGTTCTACGACGGGCTGATCTTCCACCGCGTCATCCCCGACTTCATGATCCAGGGCGGATGCCCGGAGGGGACCGGCAGGGGCGGGCCGGGATACCAGTTCGAGGACGAGATCAACGAGCACAAGGTCGTGCGCGGCTCGCTCGCGATGGCGAATGCAGGGCCGAACACGAACGGCTCGCAGTTCTTCATCGTCACCGCCGAGGCGACTCCCCACCTCGACGGCAAGCACACGGTCTTCGGGCAGGTCACCAGCGGGCAGGACGTCGTCGACCGGATCTCCGAGGTCGACCGCGACGGCAATGACCGGCCGCTCGAGCCGGTCACGATCGAGTCGGTCGAGATCTCCTGACGGCGCGCTCGTAGAGTCCCCGCGTGGACAGGGAGCGGGGTCTCCTCTTCGACCGCGCCGCGGAGGAGTACGACCGGGCCCGCCCGGGCTATCCCGCGTCGCTGGTCGACGCCGCGTGCGCTGCGGCCGGACTGGGCGCGGGCTCGCCCGTGGTCGAGGTCGGCTGCGGGACGGGGAAGCTCACCGTCTCGCTGGCCGAGCGGGGGCTTCGCGTGGAGGCGATCGACCCGGGGACCCAGTTGCTGGAGATCGCCCGGCGGCACACCGAGGGCTCGACCGTGAGCTTCCGGGTCGGGACGTTCGAGGACGTCGAGCTGCGGCCAGGTGCGTTCGACGCCGTCTTCTCGTCCGCGGCGTTCCACTGGGTCGACCCCGCGGTTGGGTGGGCGAAGGCAGCGACGGTGCTCCGGAGCGGAGGCGTGCTCGCGCTGTTCACACACGTGCGGAGCGGCGCCGACGTCGGGGCTCGGGCGCGGCTGCGCGAGGCGTGGCAACAGGTCGTCCCGGAGGCTGCGAGCTGGCCTTCGCGGGACGACGCGGCAATCCGGCAAGGCGCCGAGGACCGGCGCGGCAACGTCTCCGAGCTATGGTCGTGGCTCTCGGGGCACGACCTCGCGAGGCCCGAGGCGGCGACGCTCTACGAGGACGTCGAGATCACGACGGTCGCCGAGGAGCGACAGGTGACCGCCGAGGAGTACCTGGCCCGCATCCGCACGACCTCCGCCTACCTCCGGCTCGACGCCGGCGGGCGAAGCGCGCTCGAGGAGGCTCTGACCTCGGCGATCGACGATACGGGCGGCCACTACCAGTTCGTCGAGTACCCGACGCTGGTGACGGCGCGTGCGGTACAAGACCCGATCTAGGCTCCCGCCGGATGGATCTCGAGGGCAAGACAGCGATCGTCACGGGCGCGTCAAGCGGCATCGGCGCGGCGACCGTGCGCAAGTTGCGCGAGGCCGGCGCGCGCGTCGTCGGCGGCGCGCGCAGGGTGGAGCGGATCGACGCCGACGTCGCGCTCCCGCTCGACGTCACGGACGAGGAGTCGAGCGCCGCCTTCGTCGGCCGGGCGGTCGCCGAGCTCGAGGCGATCGACATCCTCTACAACAACGCGGGCCTCGCGCTCGGCCGCTATCCGTTCACGGAGTCGACGGAGGAGGACGAAGCGACCGTGCTGCACACGAACCTCGACGGCGCGCTGCGGATCACGCGGCTGGCGCTGCCGCACATCCGGGACGGCGGCCACATCCTGTTCACCGGCTCCGTCGCCGGGCGTCAGGCGTACGAGAACGCGGCCTCGTACGTCGCCGCGAAGTTCGGCGTCCGCGGCTTCGTCTACGGCCTCCGCGAGGATCTGCTCGGGCGCCCGATCCGGATCACCACCGTCGATGCGGGGCTCACCGAGACCGAGTTCTCGCTCGTCCGCTTCAAGGGCGACGTCGAGAGGGCGAAGGCGGTGTACGAGGGGGTCGACCCGCTCACGCCCGACGACATCGCCGACTGCGTCCTCTTCGCCGTCACCCGTCCCCCGCACGTCAACGTCGACGAGATCGTCGTCAAGGCTCTCGCCCAGTCGAGCGGGGGCCGGATTCTCCGTCGCGAGGCCTAGGTCGCCCGGTGCTCACGATCCTCGACGGATCGACATTCTGCATCTCGGACGACACCGGGGACATCTCCGCGGAGACAAGTGGGCTCTTCGCGCACGACACGCGGTTCCTGTCGCGCCTCGTCCTGCGCGTCGACGGCGAGCGACCACTGCTCCTCTCGTCCGGCCGGCTCGAGCACTTCTCGGCGGCGTTCTACCTGCGGAACCCGCGCGTGAACGGGATCCCACACGACGCGCTCTCGATCGCGCGCCGCCGGTTCGTCGGGACGGGAATGCAGGAGCGGATCGCGGTGCAGAACGAGACGATGGACGCGCTCGAGTTCGAGCTCTCGGTCGAACTCGCCGCGGACTTCGCGGACATCATCTCGGTCAAGGGGTACGACTTCGCGCTCGGCGACCCAGAGACGGCCGGCGCGCTGCCGCCACCGGCGCCCGCCACGCTCGACGAGGGCCGACAGGAGATCGTGATCACGGACCCTGGCGGGCAGCTTCGGACCCGAGTCGTCGCCTCGCATCCGGGTGAGTTCGCCGATGGTGCGCTCTCCTTCCGGCTCGCGCTCGAGCCGAGCGAGCGCTGGGACCTGAACCTCGAGTTCTTGCCCGCGCTCGACGACACGGCCCTGATCACGATCGACGATCTCGAGAACGAGCTGGAGACGCTCGGGGACGCCGTTGCGGCCTGGACGCTCCGGGTCCCGAAGCTGCGCGGGGGCTGGGAGAGCCTGAGGCACGCGTTCGACCGCTCGATCGCGGACCTCGCCGCGCTGCGCATGCGGACCGGCGAGCTCAGGCGCCCGCTCTTCGCCGCAGGCATGCCGTGGTTCATGACCGTCTTCGGGCGCGACACCGAGATCACGTCGCTGCAAACGCTCCTGCTCGGGCCCGAGCTGGCGACGGGCTCGCTCGAGGCGCTGGCGGAGCTGCAGGCGGACGCGGAGGACCCCGGGATCGACGCCGAGCCCGGGAAGATCGTCCACGAGGTCCGCGCCGGGCGGGCCGCGGAGAAGTGGTTCGCGCGCTACTACGGCTCGATCGACGCCACGCCGCTCTTTCTCGTGCTTCTCGCGGAGACCTGGCGCTGGACCGATGACGCCGCGCTCGTGACGCGTCTCCGTGAGCCCGCTCTGAGAGCGCTCGAGTGGATCGACCGCTACGGCGACTCCGATGGTGACGGCTTCGTCGAGTACCGACGTCGCGGGGACGGCGGTCTCCACAACCAGTCGTGGAAGGACTCCGGGGACTCGCAGCGGTTCCACGACGGGCGTTTTGCCGGCGCGCCGATCGCGCCAGTCGAGGTCCAGGGCTACGTCTACGACGCGAAGCACCGTCTGGCCGAGATCGCGCGCGAGGTGTGGCGCGACCGCGGCCTCGCGGAGCGCCTCGAGAGCGAGGCCGAGGAGCTGCGCGCGCGCTTCGAGAAGGCGTTCTGGGTCGACGACCGTGGCGGCTTCTACGCCCTCGCACTCGACGGGGACAAGGCCCCGGTGGACGCGCGCTGCTCGAACATGGGGCATCTCCTCTGGAGTGGCATCGTCGGTCCGGAGCGCGTGCCGCACGTCGTCGACCAGCTCCTCTCCGAGGACCTCTGGTCCGGCTGGGGCATCCGCACGATGGCGGCCGACGACGCGGCCTACAACCCGCTCAGCTACCACAACGGGACGGTGTGGCCGCACGACACCGCGCTCGCCGCGTGGGGGCTCGCGCGGCACGGGTACCTCGAGCCGTCACGTCGCGTCGCGCGTGCGCTCATCGAGGCCGCGGGCCACTTCGACTGGTCGCTGCCGGAGGTCTTCGCGGGCTACGCGCGGGGCGAGACCCCGTTCCCGATCGCGTACCCGACCGCGGCGCGGCCGCAGGCGTGGGCCGCGGGGACGCCGATCCTGCTCGTGCGCGTCCTGCTCGGGATCGAGCCCGATCGCGCGCGTCAGCGGCTCGTCACGACGGTGACCGATGAACTGCCGAGCTGGCTCGACGGGCTCACGCTCGAAGGCGTGCGCGCATTCGGACGGACCTGGTCGTTTGCAGTCGAGCGCGGCCGTGTAAGCATCTCCGAAGGCCCATGAGGATCGGAATCATCTCTCCGTGCTGGTTCCCGGTGCCGCCCGAGGCCTACGGGGGAACCGAGCGCATCGTCGCGCTCCTCGCGGACGGCCTCGTCGACGTCGGGCACGACGTGACGCTCTTCGCCTCCGGCGACTCCCAGACCCGCGCGCGACTCGAGTACGTGTTCCAGTCCGCTCCGAGCGAGTGGATCGGGCACACGTTCTGGGAGATGCAGCACACGATGAACGCGCTGCGGCGGCCCAGTGACTTCGACGTCATGCACGACCACACGGGGCTCCTCGGGCTCGCGTTCGGCGGGCTCGTCGATGTCCCGTACTGCCACACGGTGCACGGGCCGCTGACCGGCCAGCCCGGCCGGATGTACGAGGACGTCGTCACCCTCGCCCCCAACACCAAGCTCATCTCCATCTCGATGAACCAGCGGAAGCCGAAGCCGGACCTCCCCTGGGTCGCGAACTGCCCGAACGCGCTCGACCTCTCCGTCTATCCGTTCCGGCGGATCGCGGGCGGCGAGTACCTGCTGTTCCTCGGGCGCATGAGCCCGGACAAGGGCGCGCACCGTGCGCTCGCGGTCGCGCTCGAGACGGGGCTGCCGCTGAAGATCGCGGCGAAGTGCCGCGAGCCGCTCGAGATCCGGTACTTCGACGAGTTCATCCGCCCGCACCTCGGGAACGGGATCGAGTACGTCGGCGAGGTCGGGCATGCGGACAAGGTCGAGCTGCTGATGGGTGCGCGCGCGCTCATCAACCCGATCGACTGGGAGGAGCCGTTCGGCCTCGTCGTCATCGAGGCGATGGCCTGCGGCACGCCCGTGCTCTCGACCCGGCGCGGCGCCGTCCCCGAGATCATCGAGCACGGCCGCACGGGGATCCTCGTCGACCACTATCGCGAGATGGAGGACCCGGCGATCCTCGACCAGATCGACAAGCTCGACCCGATGGTGCTGCGGAAAGAGGTCGAGGAGCGGTTCTCGCCGGAGCGCATGGTCGCCGAGCACGTCGCCGCCTACGAGGCGACGATCGCCGCGCACGGCGCGTGAGACTCCGATCGCCGTACGACGGCGAGATCTTCCGGCTTGCGCTCCCCGCGCTGGCAGCGCTCGCCGCGGAGCCGCTGTACCTGCTCGTGGATACGGCCATCGTCGGCCATCTCGGCCGCGCGCAGCTGGCGGCGCTCGGGATCGCGGCGGTGATCCTCGGCAGCGTCTTCGCGATCTTCAACTTCCTCCAGTACGGGACGACCGCGCAGGTCGCGCGGGCGGGAGGGGCCGGGCAAGTGGAGACTGCGCGCAGGCTCGGCGCGCAGGCAATCTGGCTGTCGCTCGGGTTCGGGATCGCGGTGTCGGCCGCGATCGCCCTCTTCGCGAATCCGCTCGTGCAGCTCGTCGGCGGCGAGGGGCAGGCCGCCGACTTCGCGGTCACATATCTCCGAATCGCGGCTATCGGGTTCCCCGCCGCGTTCCTCGCACTCGGCGGGCAGGGGTACCTGCGGGGGATCGCGGATCTCCGGACGCCGCTCGTCATCGTCATCGCCGGGAACGTCGTGAACGTGATCCTCGAGGTGCTGTTCGTGTACGGCTTCGAGTGGGGGATCGAGGGCTCGGCGTGGGGGACGGCGATCGCGCAGGTCGGGATGGGCGCGGCGTTCGTCGTCGTGATCCTCCGGGCCCTCGAGCCGGGCGATGCCCGTCCGCGGGTGGCGCTCGCGCGCCGCGTGCTCTCGCTCGGGAAGTGGATCTTCATCCGCACCGCCTCGCTGATGCTGTCCTTCGTGCTCGCGGGAGCGGTCGCCACCCGCGCGGGAGAGGCCGCGATCGGCGCGCATCAGATCGCGTTCCAGCTCTTCATCTTCCTCGCGCTCGTCCTCGACTCGATCGCGATCGCGGGCCAGATCATCGTCGGGCGCGAGCTCGGCTCGGGCCGCCGCGACCAGGCCTATGCGGCGAGCGAGCGCATGATCTGGCTCTCGGTGGCGGCCGGCGGCCTGTTCGCCGCCGTGATGCTCCTGCTCGCGGGCGTGCTCCCGCGCGCCTTCACCGGCGACCAGTCGGTCCTCGACGAGACGGCTTTGCTCTGGCCGCTCTTCGCGCTCATGCAGCCGTTCAACGGCGCCGTCTTCGCACTCGACGGGATCCTCATCGGCGCGGGCGACGGCCCGTTCCTCGCGATCTCGATGCTGGTCGCGTTCGTCGCCTGTGCGTCAATGCTCGTCGCCGCGCTCGTCGGCGACTGGGGGATCCGCGGCGTATGGGCCGCGCTCGTCGTGCTCATCCTCGTCCGCCTCGCCGCG